>JAEEGK010001158.1_pt1 | contig 65988 bp, 42 predicted proteins | sample 8958771 | NCBI WGS metagenome assembly JAEEGK01 (sample SAMN16246547, study PRJNA631951) | gut metagenome | biome: gut microbiome; feature: rumen; material: SC-attached | host: Bos | place: Iran: Karaj | collected 2018-10
AATCCCCAATCCCCAATCCCCAATCCCCAATCCCCCATCCCCAATTTAATTAAATATATGAACATTTAAACATTGAATTAAAAATATAAAAATTATTAAAAATTTTAAAAAATATTTTTTAAATTAAATTAATAAATAATATTTTTATTAATTTTATAAAAAACTTTCTAAATGTCAGTTGAACCAAAAAAATTAACAAAAAGATTAAGCAAAAATATATCAATAACTCCTGAATTTATTCAACAATATATTAAATTTTCTTCTTTTACCACAAATTCTGAACAAATTGTAAATTTTTTAATAGAAAAATTAATTTCTTATACAGTTACAAAATCAGAAAAAAACAAAGTTGAAGCACAATTACCAGAAGTTTGTTTTAATTTTATAACAGATACTATAGATACATTTATTGAACAACAATTTATTGCAGTTGATAAAATTGATAATATAGATGGTAACAATATAATAAAAGAACCAGATAATAATGAACTTGAAGATAATCAAAATAATAATAATGATAATATATTACCTGAAAATATAGATAATTTATCTTTAAATAAAAAAGATTCTTCAATTGAAATGAATAAAAAATTAGAAAATATGAATATTAATAATATTATGAATGAACATAGTAATTTAGATAATAATATAGATTTTAGTCAAATATCTAATATTGAATCTCAACAAAATAAAAAGAATAATAATAATAATGCAAATATATATTTTAATAACTATATTCATGGTGAAAATTTTTGGAGCGTAATTGATGAACCAGAAAATTCAGAAAAAGATAGATTTATATCAGCTACATTATTTCCTTATTTACCAGAAGAAACTGAATTTAATATTGTAAATAATAAAATTACTGCAAAAAAATCATTAGAAAAAGTTGAAGAAGAAGACGATAATAATTTAATGGAAAGTAAAATTAAATTAGTTACTAGTCAACAAAAAAATAATCAATCAAATAATAATATTGAAAAAACTGAAGAAAATAATAAAACAAGTTCAAAAATAAATTTAGAAGAAAAAAAAGAAGAATTAAATAAAAATAAAGCTAAAACTAAAAATGAAATATCTCTAAAAAAAAAGAAAAAAAATTTATTTGAAATTATGAATGAATTTCCTTTTTATGATTTACCAAAAGAAGAACAAATGAGTGAAATAAATAAAGAAGGAATAGATTATGTAACATTAAGAGAAGAAAAAGAATTAGAAAAAAAAAAAATAGAAGATGAAGAGAAAAAAAAACAGCGATTAAAAAGAGAAGAAATGCAAAAAATAAAAGAAGAAGTAGATAAAAAAAAAGCATATCAAAATAAAAAATTAACAGTAGATGTAAATGGAAAAATAGTATTCATTAAAGAAGTAAATTTAGATAGTTTAAATAAAGAATTTAATACTATCAAAAGTAATTTAAAACAATTAACAAAAAATAAAGCACTTGAACCACCTCCAAGAAAATTTTCTATTTATTATAATCCAGTTGATAAACAAAAAGATAAAGAAAAAGAAAAAAATCAAAATAATTCAAATACTAAAACAAATAGGACTAATAAATTTATTAATCCTGAAGATATGTTTAATGCTAAAATTATTACTAATAATAATAATAATGGGCTTTTTAAATTACCACCTATAAAATCAGAAATTGAAAAAAAACTTGAAAGAGGACCTATTACACCTGCAGGAAGTAATTTTGATTTAATTCAAATGGAAATTGGAGTTTCTTTAAAAGAAGATGAAAAATATAAAACTGGAGGAAAAGATTTTTTTCAAAAATTTAATAAATATTCTTTAGATACTTATAATACTAAATTAAAAGATTCTATTGTTTATAATAGCATAGATGTCTATAAAAATAAATTAGGTTTAACTAATAGTGTTGATTTTCATAATAATTTAACTGAAACTTATTCAAATTTTGGAAACCAATTAGGAAATACAAATACTTCTTTATTTAAAAAAAATAATTTAAAAACTACAAATAATTTTAATATTCCAACTAATCAATTAAATTCAACTTTAAATCCTGAAATTTCAATTAAAGGAAATTTTTCTTTGAGTAATGCCTTTAATCAATTAGATTTATTACCTGATTATAAACTCAAAGAAATGAATCAAGATAGAAAAAATATTTTTAAATCAAAAGATAATAAAAAAAATAAAAATAATGAAAACAATTTAAATGAAATAAATCAATTTGCTGCTACATTATTAGGTCATTCAAGATGGGGAAATAATTCAATGAATCAAAGAAAATTAAATCCTATAAAAAAACCAAAAAAACCTTTGTATAATGAAATTCAAAAAGAAATGGGAATGACTGGAAGAAATTTAAGAGAAAGAAACAAAGCACAAAATTATATGTCACGTTCAGTTGCAATGAATTTTTTCCAACCTTAATAAATAATAATAATAAATTATATATAAAAAAAATGTTAAGTTAATAAATATATTAATTATATAATATAATAAATATTTTTTATATATATATTACAAAAATTTTCTGTTTAAACTACAAAATTTTTTTTACATACCCATTTTGATTTATCTAATTCTCTAAATTGATATCCTAAAACTGAAGAAGTATAAACATCACTTTTTGGATATAATTGATTTGTTCTATTTTGTTCTTCTTTATCTTTTTTATTTAATGTTCTTTTTCCAAAAACTCTTTTAAAATCTTCAGGACACATCCAATATTTTTTACTTTCAATATCATCTTTTCTTTTTTGTTCTTGTTCTGTTATATATGCACTTGAACATCTAATGGATGGTTTATCTCTAAATGTATTTAATTCTTTATCATATTTTTTAAATTTTCGATTAAAATTACTTTTTATTCTTTTTTCTTGATTTAATTTTATAATTTCAACCTTTTTTTCAATTTTTAAATCATCATTTTTTTTAATATCAAAATCATCTGGATTTATATAAGGAAATAACATAGTAATTACATTTTCAGTTTTATTATTATTTTCATTATGAAATAAACTATTATTAACGGAATAATTATTTTTAACAATTTTATTATTACTATCATTAATAGCAACACTATTATTTAATATTTTATTTTTTATATTTTTTTTCAAAGAAACAACAGATGATAAATTTGTATTATTATTATTCATTTTATTAGAATAAGCACTTTTAGGTCTTGTTGTATGTCTAGTAGAACTTAAAGAATTTTTAGTTTTATTATAATTAGTTTTTTTTGTTAATTTTGTTTGAGCATTATAATCAAATGTATCATTATTAGATAATACTTTACATATTTCTCTTTTTTTTTGTTTATAAAATTCAATTATTTTATCATCATCCCAATAAGGATCATGTCTAATATTATCATAATCATGTTTTAAAATTTCTTCACTTGATAATTTTTCTGGTCTATATATATCACTTAAATAATTTTTTTTATTATTTTCTAAACTTAAATTATTTTGAATAACTGAATTATTTTTAACGAAAATCATATCTTTATTATTATAACTCATTCCAACATGTTTTCCCTCTTTTTCAGTATTTATTAAATTAAAATAAAATCTACTTTTATTTACTAAATTTTCTGTGCTCTTTGGATTAGTACATAAATAATTAATTCCACTATCATAATCTCTAGGGGGATCCCTCACTACACTTGCAAATAATTTCATTGCTTCTTCACTTTCAAATGGTTCTAATTTTTTTTTAGTAACTATAAAAGATGAATTTTTTAAATGAATTTCTCTAAATTTAGTTTTAATAAAATTTTTTATTATTGTTATTGTGTCAGGAAAACTTTTTTGAATATGAAAAAATACCCCAATTGAATTTAAGTGTTCTATCATCATTGCTCCGAAATTAGAGTCACTTAATATTTTGTATTGTAGTTTTTTATTATTAACACAAAAATTATGTTGGTACCATGTTAAAGAAGAAAACGCAACAAATTCAACAGGTATATCTTTAACAATCCAATGATTACAATATTGTTTTAAAATATTAATTTTGATATCTTTTTTTACACTACTAACTAAATCTTTATTTTTCGAAAATTTAAATTCTTTTAAAACATATTTACCTCTTTCTTTAAATTTTTCAGCATATAATAATTTATGTAAACCTATATTATAAATTGGTTCCCATTGTTTACTTGATTTATATTCATATATATCTCCTGTTGCGAAATCTAAAAAAACATCTGCTCTTTTTAAATTTTTAACTACATCATTAGGCAAATTTTTTAAATCTTCTATTGTAGGATAATCTCCATTTGAATTTATAAAATTTTTATTTTGGTTATTTGTTGCAAAATTAAATATTAAATGTAAAAAACCTATTCCAGCTGCAAATAACACTTTTTCATATTTTTCACATAATTTTATTAAATATAAAAGTTTTTGACCTTGTGGGTTCCAAGGTAAATAATTTTTTTCTTTACCATCTACGAATATAAAATCCATTTTCATAAAATTTTTATGAATAATTTTTTTTTCAAATTCGGATAATTTATCATTATCCGGTAGATTAAAAACAAATTCATGTAATTCATCTATTGTTTTATATGTATAAAAAAATTTATCTATTCCAGATTTATATGAAATTATATGAAATAATTCATCAATTAAACGACAAAATAAATTATATTTTTCAATTTGTTTTTCTGATTTTCCAAATCCATTTACGATTAAAATATTCATTTATAATTGAAAAATTTATTAATTTTATATAAATAATTATACATTATAAATTTAAATTTATTTTTATAATTTGAATGGGTAATGAACAATGTTGTTCTCAAAATTTAAATTACGAATTAGATAATAATGAAGAATTATATATAAGAGAAGAAATAAATAATATAAGTAATAAAATAAAAAATTTTAAAACCATAAGAGAATTATCATATGAAATTTTTGGAACATCTTTAATTGATATAGATAATGAACCTTTAGAATGGATAACTCCTGAATTATATGAAAAATTTTTGAAAAATATTTTTGAAAATAAATGCCAATATAAAGCAATATGTTTAAATTATAATGATGTTAATATATCATCTATTTCTTATAAAGAAAAATTTAATTTAATTATATTAATATGGTTATTAGGAATAATGAAAAATAATAAAATGAGTTTAGATGAAAAAATAAATACAGTAAAAGAAATTATAATAAAAAATAATGATTATATAACTTTTAATACATTCTCACAATTTATAAAAACTTTTTTAGAAATTATGCTCATTGAAATAACATTTAATTTTAAAGCTTTTAATGAAAAAGAAGTTAATGCTTTAATTACAAAAATTTATAATTTAAAAAATATGGAAGAATATCATAAATGGTTAATAAATAAAATGAGAAAATTAGTTTCTTTAGATAATAATAATTTAAGAGAAGAAGAAAGTATGAAAAATGAATATATAACTAATGAACAATTAAATAAATTTTTTGATGAAAATTCATTTTTATTTTCTCCTATTGAATTAAGACAAAATTTTTATCAAAAATATAACAATCAAATAAATAAAAATTTTTTAATTTGAGTAAAAATTTAAATTTTATAATTTAATATTATTAAATTTTAATAAAATTTTTTATCATAAATATTATTTTATAATTAAATCTAATTATTTTTAAGTTTTTAATTTAAATTTTTTTTTTAATTACTATTTATTATTATTTATTTATTAAAAATTTTATTTTTATTAAAAATTACAATTAATATTAATGGTTTTAAATGATAAAAATTTAATATTTTTACAAAAATTTATTATTAAATTTTTTTCATGATTTTTTTCTTATTATTTAAACGCTTTAATTATTTGTTGTTTATTCAATTCTCATCCACTTATTGAAAAAGTTTTAGGCGTATTATTATTTCTTGATAATAAATTTGAGTTATTTAAAATGAAAGAATTTTTTTCAATATTATTAATATTATTAATATTATTTTCTAATTTTAATTTTTTTGGTTTTTCTATTATTTTTTTTGGATTAAAATAGAATGTATTCAGCTTGATAAATTTGAATAATTATTATATTCTAAACTATTGTTACTTGTATTTAACATTGTAAAATTTTTAAATTTTGGATTATTCATTGATTTTTTTTTAAATAATCTTTGTTGTTGATATTAAAAATATTATTATTATTAAATTTTTTTCTAAATTTTATATTATTTGGTCTTTTAAATACATGTTTGAATTTGAAGTTAAAAATTTTTTTGATTTAATAATTATTATGTTATTGCTACTTAAAAAAAGGAAAAAATTTTTTTGTATTTCTACTTTTTATATTATTATTTGAATTAATTTCTAATGATTTTTTACTAATTTTTTCTAATGGTTGAGATAATTTATGTTTTAAATTATAATTAAATGTTATATTAATATTATTTCATTTAGATATATCTTGCGAAAGTGTAAATTTTTTCAATTCTAATTTAAAAAATAATAAATTTTTTAGAAATTTTTTTAAAAATATATAATGATATAAAATAAATTAATTTTATTATTTATATATGATTATTTATTTATTTAAAAAAATTTAATTGATAAACATTTTATCTTTATTAATATTATACCACTTTACAATACTTTCACATATTAATTCTAATATAATTCTTTCATTTTCTTTTGGTAGTTCAGTTTTTAATGATAATTCCATATTTAATTTTGTTTGTAATACACCAATACATTTTTTTTCAGAAAAAACAGGAATAGTTACTAAGCATTCATTGGCAGGAATATCATATAACATATTATAATATTTACAATCAGCTACTTTTCTACATCCATGAACATTTTTATTTTTCATTACATAATAAATAATTCCTAATTTTTGATTATCAAAAATTTTATTTTCTGGAATATGAACTAAATATCCATTTTCATTCAGAAATAACATTCTTGAATTTGTATTTATAAATAATTTATCACATAATTCTTCTATTTTACGTGTAAATTTTTTATCATTATTTACATTTAATAAAGATAAATTATAATAAAATATATTTTTTAATCTAGAAATTTGTAAAGAACTTGTTTCCATATTTTTAATATTTGTTAATATATTACTTGCTTGTTTAGAAAAAATATACATTATTTGTTCGTCATCTGCATTAAATATTTTTCCTTTTTTATTTATTGCTTGAATAACTCCAAATATTTCTCCTTCTTGATTAATTAAAGGATAACATAAAATTGTTCTTGTTCTATAACCTGTTTTTTTATCTACATCTCTATTAAATCTTGGGTCTTGATAAGCATCATCAATTTTTAATTTTTGACCTGTCATAAAAACTTCACCTACTATTCCTGCATCTTTAGGAACTCGAATTTGATTTTGTTTTAATCCTTCTGCACTTTGAACAATTAATTTATCAGATAATTCATCATAAATAAATAAAGATGCTCTATCACAATCTAATATTTTACATGTATTATTTAATAAAACTTTAATAGAATCTTGATTTAAAATACTTTGAACTAATTCTATATCAGATTTTAAAAATCCTTTTATTCTCATTATTAATTTTATAATTTGTACAAAATCTTTTGAAAAATTACTTAATATATCACATAAATTAATTAAATATTTATTTGATTGAGTTCTCATAATTTTTATAAATAATTCATCACTGGAAGTTAAATTAATTATTTCTTTTATTGTGTCCGATTCACTTATTTCATTTAATTTTTGAGCAGAAAATGATAAGAATGATATACCTGATGTTTGTTGAAATTTATTTTTTTTATTTTTTTGAGATTGTTCTAATAAATTTTCATATAAATTAATTGTTTCATTTTCATTTTTAATATTAAAATTAACATTAGCAATATTATTATTTGATTTTTTATTGTTAATTATATTTTTATGTGGTATAAGATTAGAATTATCAATTAATAATTTTTGATTCATATTTAAATTTAAATTATTATTAATATCATTATTGTTTCTTAAAATATTTTTTTTTTTATTATATGAAAAAATTTGTATATCTGTTTTATTTGGTGATATTGTACTATTTTTTTTATATACTAAATTTATAGGTTTTTCAAATTTATTATAATCAATACTTAATTTTTTTAAACTTAAATAATTTTTATTATTTAAATTTTCATTATTTTTTTTAATTCTAATACTTTTTTTAAATCTATTATTTTTTAAAAACTCTTTATATAAATTTTCTTGTGTTGAAACAGGAACAAAATATTCATTTAATTGATTTAAATTATTTATAATATTTTGTAATTTTTGAATTTTAAAATCTAATTCTAAAATTATTTGATAATTAGCACAATTTTCTCCTCGAGGACATAAATTTCTATGATTTAAAGTAAATCTATTTGAATTTTTATTATTATCTGATAAATTTAATTCTTTTTGATTTATAAATTTATTATTTTTACAATTTTTTGTTAATGTAGAATATTTTTCCATTGAAGTTAATTTTAAATTTCTTGTTTTATTATCAACAAAATTTAAATCAAGATTTTTGTTATTTAATTTATATCCACTATTATGACATTTATAAGATTTAGATTCTGATAATTTAATATCACTCCAATCTGTTTGCATTTTTTTTTAAATGAAAATATATATTTTTTATTTAAAAAAATTTTTTAATAAAATTAAAAAATTAAAATAAGTTATAAAATTATTTAATTTCATTAATTGATATATATAATTTGTAAATATTTATAATATTTATTTAGTTTTATTAATATATTCATATTAACATCAATAAATATTATTAAGATAAAAAAATAAATATATTTTTTGTAACCAATAAAAAATCATTAATAAAACGATATTTTTTAATAATATTTTTACTTAATTAAATTTAATGAAATTATTTAATAAATAAAAAATTATTAAATTGGTTTAATAATGAATAATTATAAAGATGATTTTATAACAATAGCAAATAAAACAAGTTCAACTTTTTATTCAAACAATTCTTTTATAAAAAAATTTAATGAAACACATCATTATAAAACAAGTATAACAAAAAATTTTAAAAATAAATTAAAGAAAAATCCAAAAAACAATTCTGTGTTTTCATTTCATAGAGAAATTTTAAAAAGTAAATTATTTAATAATGAAAAATATAGTGATATAGATAAATCTAATTTTTTTATTACAAGATTTAATTCATTAATAACAAAAGATACATTAGAAAATTGTACTATAACAAATACAATATCAGATGAATATTTTGAAAAGCATAAATTATTATCAAAAAATAATTTTTTAACAATACCAACATATTCATCTAAAATATATAATTCTAAAAAACCTCTTGATGAAGGAATTAGTGAATTTATTGAAAAAACAAATTTAATAAGAAAAGCAAAAATTATTAATAAAAATAAAAAAATTTGTTCTAAAAGATATATTGATAATATTATAGAAAATAAAGAACAGATTGATCAAAAAATATATAATTTAATATATGCTAAAAAACTAATAAACAAATATAAATATGTTTTTAATAATTATTTAAAATATTTAATGAGTGAAGTTGATAATCAATTAGTAATTAATAATGCTTTAGTTAAAAAAGAAAATGATTTAAAATTAGAAATTAGAGTATTAAAAAATAAAGTAGATGTAATTAAAACAAAATTTGACCAAGGAATAAATTATCAAAATTTATTATTAAAAGTAAAATATAGAGTAAAAGAATTAAAAGATTTACCCATAAATATATTAAAAAATTATAATTTAGAAGAATATATACCTTTACAAAAAAGGAACAGTTTATTAAAAAAAAATAGTAATGCGAATATACCTATTAAAAGAAGGTCCTCAATTATGAATTTAATAAAAAAAGCAAATAGTATAAATAGAAAAAGTGGAACTAGAAAAAGCATAAATAATTCTGATAGAGAAAATAATAGTAATAATTTATTTAAATTTGAAAAAAAAATGCATATTTCAAAAGAATTAGTTTATAATTCATCAGAAGATTTTGAAAGAGATATGAATAATATTGAATATAATGTATTAAAATATTTTGAAAAATTATCAGATCTTAGGGAAGAAAAATATTATTTAAATAAAGAAAAGGAAGAATTAAAACAAATTAAAAAAAATAAAGAAAAAAAAGAAGAATCTAAAATAAATGAATTAAACTACAAATTAGATTTAATTAAAAATAAATTTTTAATAAATCAAAAAAAATTATCAGATTTAGGTGTTGGAATTAATAAGAAACCTATTTTCGTTACTTTATATAATAAAATTTTTGATAAATTAGCTAATATTATTTTAAGTTTTCCAAATAATTTGGAAATTGAATACCATTGTCCTAATATGTATCAAATTATAAAAAATAAGAATCCAATAATTTTATTTAATGGAATAAAAAAAAATACAGTTATTTTTTGTCTATGGTTAATTGAACAAGTATTAACTAAATTATATGAAAGATTTCATTCATATAAAAAAGATATTAAAACAACAATGTTATTAAATGAAATAAAACTTAATTTAGAAAAAGAAAAAAGAATCATATTATCAAGAAATAGATTGCAACAAGAAATTAAAAAAAGAGAACTTATGGAATCAGAGATATTTGAAAAAATGAACAAAACATTATTTTTACCTCGAAGAAAAGTAAAAAATGTAAATATTAGGAAAATTAAAAAGGTAAAGCAAATAAAATCAATTGATAAAATAAAATATGAATTAAATATAAATGATATAATATTTTATTAAATATAATATTTATAAATTATATAAAATTAATAATTTAATTTATTAATTTAATTAATAAATTAAATTAATAATTTAATTATTAAATTAAGTTTAAAATAAATATAAATTAAATATCTATAGTATCAATATTATATAATATAACAAATTTTAATATAAATAATTCATAAAATAACTAAATTAAAATAAAAAAAAATATATCATATTTTTATAAACAATTAAATTAAAATTAGTTAATATATATTTATAAATATATAATAAGTTCAACAAATTGTAAAATAATTTTTTGTAAAATGCAAACAAACTATTTTTTAAGAAAAAGTTATTATAATATAAAAAAATGATTAATTTTTAATTAATTTCCTATTTAAAAAAAATAATTATTTTTATTTTATAGTCAATCTTTTTTATAAATAATTTTTAAAACCCAATAAATAGTTGAATAAATATTTTTTTTAAATGAATTACTATCCACGTATTGAATTAGAAGAAGAACCAAAAATGTTTCAGAACTTTATATATCCTGAAAGTGATAATTTAATACAAAGTTCAAATAATTTTGAATTTGTAAATAATAATTCAACAAATGAATTTACATATGATAAAGATAATAATGCAAATAATAATAAAGAAAAAAATTTAGATATTTCATATTATGATTTTCAATTAATATCAAAAAAAAAATATTCTTATACCTTAAAGCCTAAAATCAAAAAAGAAAATGAATCAAAAATTAAAATAGATAATAATATGCTTAATAAAAAACATGGAAGGAAAGCAAAAGATTCGAATGAAAAAGGGGAAAGAGATAAATATGCAAAAGATAATATTGAAAAAAAAATAAAGACAATTTTTTTTAAATATTGCATGGATGAAATAATAAAAAGAACCTTTAATTTAAATAGAAAATTGCCACATGAAATCAAAATTGATAATAATAAAGTTATGAAAGAAGTATTTTTTGATTATAAAATTGAAGAAATTTATTGCTTAAATAAAAAAACAGGAAATTTAAATGAAAATAAAAAAAAATTAGCTAATATGAAAATATATCAAATTTTTGAACAATTTATAAATAAAAATTTTAGAGAATATATGCAGGAATTCGGAATATATAATATGAAACCATATGATGCTTATATTGATGAAATAAAAGAAGATGATGAAAATTATAAAAAAATTTTAAAAGAAAATTTTTTAAATTATTTAAAAGTTTTAAAAGAAGGTCAAACCAGAAAAAATAGAAAAAACCATGAAGATTTAATAGATAGATTGAAAAAATTTTATAATGAAAATTAAAAGTTTAATATTTATTATACAAATTAAGTTTATAAAAAAGGTAAGTCTATATTTTAAAATATAATAAAAAAAATTAATATTATTTAATATATAAAATTAATATATTAATAGAATTTTTATTATAATTATTTTTTATTAAATTTATTTATTTTATAATAAAATATTTAATAATAAAAGACATTAGATAAAATAAATTTTATTTTAAATATAATATCAAAATTTTAAAAAATTATTATTAATTTTATAATAAATAATTAAATATAAAATATAACATTATATATTAATTAAAATATAATTAAATTAATTTAAACGTAAACCTATATTTTTAAAATATTATATAAAATTGATATTAATTTTTGCAACATAAACATTGTTTAAATGAATTAAAATTATTAAAATTTAAATAAAATCCATTATTATTTCCTATATTATTTTTTTCATTTATATTATTATTTAAAGATAAAATATTTTGTATATATAAATAAATAAGAGTTTGTTTGAAAACCTCATCAACACCTTCATTATTTAATGCACTTATTTCAAAATATCTAGTAATTTTTTCTTCCTTAATAAAATTATTAATTTGTTTAATAGTTACTTTTCTTTCAGATAGTTTATCTTTTTTATTTCCAATTAAAAATAAAATAATATTATCTGAACAATTATCTTTTATTTCTAAAATCCAATTACTTAATTTTTCAAATGATTTTATATCATCTATTGAAAAAACTAAAAAAGCACATAAAGAAGCTCTTAAAAAAGTTTTTATTAAAGATTGAATAACATTTTGTCCACATATATCCCATAAATGTAAACAGATTGTAGTTTCATTTATTGAATAATTTTTATAATTATGTTCTAATGATAAAGTAGGAGTATATTTTTCAGAAAATTCATTATTTAATTCTCTTTTTAATATACTTGTTTTTCCAACACCTGTTTCCCCAACAATAACTACTTTAAAACTATATTCAGTGTTAGTATTTTTTTCTATAGGTAAAATATTATAGTTCATTTATTAAAATAAATAATACAAATATTTTAAATATAATAATCTAATTATTATATATTTAATTATATATTATTATTATAAATAAAAAAAATTAATTAAAAAAAAATGCAACAACAAACTTATCAAAATATAAATAATGTAATAATTTATTTTTAATTTTATATATTATTAAAATTATAGAGACCAAGAAGTTATATATCAAAAGAAAATAATTATAATAATTCTGTAAATACTGATCCTGCCTCTTCAAATTACATAACAACTAGTCATAATCATTTATCCGTTTCACCTCCATATAAATGTAAAGGTCCGTTTAATATGGATTTTGGTGATGAAAAAATATATAGAGAAAGATTGTATAAAAAAAATAAACAAGATTTAGAATATTTAATGAATTTAAGAAGACCATATGGTGATATGACTCAAAAAGAATGGGAAGCACATAATAGAAAAATAAATTATATGAATGATGTAAGTTATATTATAAATTATTATATAATTTATTTATATAAAATATATATAGCGTTATTATTATGGAGAAATTGATCGAAAAAATTTTTTAAGAGGAATGGGAAGAGCATATGAAGATGAAATAAATAGAAAAAAAGAAGAAGAAAGAAGAAGAGTAAAATAATATTTAATTTTTTTAGAAACAATTAGAAATTGAAGAAGATAGAAAAAATTTTTTTGATTATAATAAAGAACTTCAAATGCAAAAAGAAGCTAATAAATTAAAACAACAAAAATTACATCAACTTCAACAAGATGAATTAGATAAATATAAGCAAAGAAAAGCATTAGAAGATCAACAACAAGAAAAAGAAGATCAAATAATATTAGCAAAACAAAAACAAAATGATGAAAAATTATATGATGATATAAATAAATATAAAAATAAAATTAGTGATGCTAATCGTCATATATATTCAACATTAAGTAAATTAGATCCAAACTTACAGAATGCAACAAATGATTATGAAGTTAATAGAATATTAGCAGAACAAAAAGCAAAAGAACGTGAAGATAATAGATTAAAAGAAAATAAAATGGGAAATGATGATTATTTAAAAAATTTAATGGATTTAGATGAAAAAAATAGATTAGAAAAAGAAAATAAATTAAAAAATCAACAATTATATAAAGAATATTTAGATAATCAAAATCAAATGGATCATTTAAATAAATTAAAACAAAACGAAGAAGATACTAGACCTACTGTTATGATGCCTTCATATTATTATCCAAATATTGATATTGCCACAAGAAGAAAAGCAAAAGATTCATTGCTATTTAGTAAAAATCAAGAAAAATATTTTGAAAAAGATATGAATAAATTTTTTAGATGGGATTCCCAATATAATACACTTATGGATTATGAAAATAAAAATTCTTATTTAGGAGATTCTAATTTAGCTCATAATCCTATTACATGTCCAGTTAATGATTATGGTTATAATAAATATGTTAACAAAATTAAAAAAGATTCAGAAGTTATCCCTAATAATTATAATGAAATTGATTATCCTAATAGAACTAGTTATAGTCAAAATTATAATAATAGAAATATTCAACCTAATTTATATACAAGACCTCAACAAAATAATATTAATTATAATCAACCTTTAAATAATAATAATAATTATAATCAACCCAGAAATAATAATAATAATTATAATCAACCTTTAAATAATAATAATAATTATAATCAACCTAGAAATAATAATAATTATAATCAATCAAGAAATAATAATAATTATAATCAACCTCCTCCTCAAAGAATTAATAACAATATGAATTACAATAATCAAAATCCTCAACAAAATAATTACAATAACAATAGAAATTATAACAATGAACTTAGAAATCCAAATATGCAATCTCAAACTCTTGCAGTGAATGGACAAAACATTATAAATTAGAAAATAAATATTAAATTAATTTGTTTATCAAAATTATTATTATATATTTTAAAAAATTTTATTATATAACATATAAATTTTTTATAAAAAAATTAATATATTATTTTATTTATTAAACATTTTTAATTTTTGTATATTTTCTTTGATTTTGATATCTTCAGGTTTTAATAACAAAGCATTTTCATAATCTTTAATTGCATCATCAATTTTATTGTTTATAGAATAAACATATGCTCTTTTAACATATGTTAAAAATTGTAATTTTTTAACTTCATTACTTAAAACAATATTACTTTGAATATCAGCAATTGCTTTTTGTTTAGACAAAATATTCATTATTTTTTCAAACAATTCAAATGTTTTATCATATTGTGTTAATTTAATTAAACATGCACTTCGATTTAATAAAATTTTTACTAAATCAATTTTGTTATAAATATTTGAAAATTTAATAACATTAATTGCTTTATCATAATATTCTAATGCTTCAGAAAATTGTCCTTTTTGTAATAGCTCATTTGCTTGTTCTTTATATGTATTTACAACATGAATTTTTAATTTATCTTTTATTAATTTAATATCTTTTAAAACTTGAGGATTTGTAATTTCTAATTTTTCAATTCTTTCAACATCTTTTTCAGCTTGCTGCATATTACCTAATATTTCATAACATTTAGCACGACGTAAAAGTATTTTAATTTCAAATAAATTATTAGTATTTTTTAAATTAATTTTTTCTTTAAAAGTTGAAAATATTTTTAATATTTTAGAACAACATTCAATGACTTGTTCATATTTTTCTTGTTGTAAATAAATAAGAGAAATATTAGATAAAACTCTTTCATTAGAAGGTTCATTCGATAAAATTTTATTATAAATTTCTTCAGCTTTTATATATTCTTTTTCAGATAAAAATTTATCACCTTCTTTTTTTAATTTTTCATTTTCCATTCTATTCATAATTAATATTTTATCATCTTCAATTTTTTTCCACATTTCATTAGGAATAATATAAGGAAAAGCATGTTCTTTAAGTAATAATTTTTCATTAATTATATCTAAACTTTTTTGATATTCTTGCTTTAATGCATAAACTGCATAAATTTTTGTCAAAGCTCTAACATTAATTTTATCATAAAAAACATCAACTTTTTCTTTTTCATCTAAAGAATCAATAAGTTCTAATGTATTATTAAAATCATATAATGCTTTATCAAATTCACCTAAACGCATATATGCTGTTCCTCTATTAAGTAAACATTTATGAAATGAAGGATCTAATTCTAAAGCTTTATTATATGCATTTATTGCTGATTTAAAATCTTTGTTTTTATAAAAATTATCTGCTCTTTCTTTTGTCCAAATTGGATTACGATCATCTATTTCTTGACCTAAATAATTTTTTTCAGGAACATATTTTTTTGATTTCGGATATGGAGGTTCTTTTGCTAAACTTTCTCTTGCAGCAAATGTTGGTATTAATTTTTTAGTTAAATTAACTGTTACTGTTTCTTTTTGTCGAATTTTTATATTATTATTATTAGAATCATCTTTTTTTTCTTCTTTAATATTATTTTTATTTTCATTTTTTGTTTCAATGAGTTTTTGTAATGTTTTTTGAAAATTATTTTCACTTACCATAGGTGATTCAATAACAATTTTGTCTTCTTTTGGGATTGATGGAATTTGATTCGAATTAAATATTTCATTATTTATATTATTTTTTATTTTATTTGTATTATTTTTATGTGATGATGTATCAATTTCTTCTTCGTTTTCTGATATTTGTTTTTTATCTATATTATTATTATTATTATTAGTTAAATTATTTTTTTCTTCATTTTTAATTAATTCTGCTAATTGATTAATATTTTTTGGAATATTTGAATTTTTTTCTTCTTCAAATTTATTATTATTAAGATTAACATCATCTTCATCATTATTATTTTTATTATCAATTTTATCTACAAATTTATATAATTCATTTTCTGCTTGTTTCTTTTCAGCATCTTTTCTATTTCTAAGTTCTTCTCTAAATTCATTATCAACTTTAATTGATTGATCTACTGCAAAACGTTCAAATTTTTGTTTTTGTGTTTTAGCTAACTCTCTTTGTTCATCTATAATTTTATTATATCTTTCATCAGCTAATTTTCTTCTTTCTTTTAATTCATTTTTTTTTAATTCACTTATTAATTTTTTCCATAAACCTTCTTCTTTTTTTTCTAAAAAAAATATTACTTTATTTTCTTCTAATAAAATTTTACTTCCGTTTATATTAATTTCTTTATTTAAATCAATAAAATTAAAAATTTTCATTTCTGGAATATTAAGTTTTATATATGAATCTGTAATAACATAATCAATTTTCGATTTATCTATTCGATATGATAAAGGAATATTTATTGTTATTGTATTATTTGTCTCATTCCAATCAATATTTTTATTAGACATTATTATATATATAATATTATTAATAAAAATTTAAATTAAAATTATATATTAAATTTATAAAATATAAATATATTATATTTATTTTTTTAAATCCTTTTAAAGCACTGGAATATTTTCTAAAATATCATTTCTAACATATTCATTTTTAGCTCTATATGCTTTAAAAAATTGATATGAATAATATCCTCCTGGAATCATTACTACGCCACCCAATACCCAAAACATTATTCCTCCTCCTGGAGTACTTGATGCTATTTCATTTATAAATCCTAATATTATTAGTATTAAACCTAAACCTGCTAATATTGTTGTGACAATAAATGTTTTTTTCAAATTAGATGGAATTTTAAATTTTTCTATTTGGATTTGATTTGGATCTATCATTTCATTTATATTTTGATTATTTATTCTATTTAGATTATTATCATTATATTCAGGTAATTGATTATGATCTAAATTTACATCTTTTGGAATGTTTACTTCAGCATGTAATGGTTTAATATTAATATTATCATTTTCTTTATTTATTTTATTGAAATTAATATCGTTATTATAATTTACAATATCTTCATTGTTTTCTTCATTATTATTATTTATATTATTATTATTAGGTTTATTATATTCAATTGAAATCTCATCTTCTATAAGTCCTGCTCCATTATTTTTATTCATATTATTTATAATATTTGTACTATTTTGCATATTATTATTATTAGATTTTGAAATTGAATTTTGTAAAATATAATCAGGAGTTTTATCATTATTATTATTATTATCATCACTATTATTATTTGACATTTTAAATTATTTAATTATAATAATAATATATAAAAAATTATATAAATATTCATTATGTCATTTAATAATCAAAACATAATTCCTAAAGAACATTTTGAAATATTAAATTTAGATAGAAATAAATTTCTTTCTATAGAAGATGCATTATCTATTACTCATGTATCAGAAAGTACATCAGCCTCTGTATTTTTTAATAAAAATATAAAAAAACATAGGCATCAATATAGTGATTCATTTAAAGTTAATAATAAAAGAATTAATATTAATAAAGCTATAATAAAAGAAAAATGTAAAAGTAATAATAATAATAAAAGTAAATTTTTGGTTAATTTTACTCTTACTATTAATGAAACTAAAAGATTTGATGCATTTGGAAATCCAATAGATAAAAATAAAAAACAGAGAGTTAGTTTTATTGATCAAATTTTTGATAATAATAATAATAATAATGATAATAAAAATGATATAAATAATGATAATTTAAATAATAATAATATTAAAAATAATATTAATAACAATATTATTATGGATAAAAATGAAAATAACAATAATAATAATAATAATAATAATAATAATAATAATAATAATAATAATAATAATAAAAATCTTGTTGAATATGATAATATTGAATCATTTAAATTATATAATAAAATAATGTCATATAAATATAATTTAAGAGAACAAATTGAAAAAAAACAAATTTGTTGTTCTACTTGTATTTTATTTTAAATATAATATATATGTAAATATATTAATAAAAATATAAATTTGTAATATAAAAGAAATTTAAAAATTTATTTTTATATTTATATAAATATAAAAATATAATTTTGAAATTTTTACATTATATTTTAAACTATTTTAAAATGATGAAATGTATATATAATTTTTTAAACAAATAATGGCAAATTTTTTTATATAATAGTATATCAATTTAAATATAAAAAACTGATATTAGTATAAATTTAAATAAATAAATATTTATTATTTTATATTAATTAAAATAATAATATTTTTTAAATATTTTACTAATTAATTATTTAACTTAAAAAAATCAAAATTTATTTAAAAAATGAATTATAATAAAAATTTAATATCTTCTTCAACTTCTTATTTTTCTTCAATTAGAATTTATAATCATTATAATTCCTCTAGAACAAATTCTTCTCATTCAAATTTTAATGAATTATCTCAAAAAAATTTTTCAAATCAAACATCTTTTCATTCATTTATAGAAAAATTTAACTCAAAAATTAATATGTGGTTTACATTGTATATGATAATTGAAAATAATCAAATTTATTTTTTTGAAAAAAAATTCAATTTTAATAATAATAGCAATTTAAAAACATTATGTAAAGAAAATTTTCTATTAGATAATAAAATTACAATAAGTTTTCATAAAAATTTTAGAAAAGGTTCTATTAATAAATTAAATGTTATTTCATTTAGAATGAATAATCAAACTTTAAATAAAAGTAATATAGAAGATGATTCTTATAATATTTTTATAAGTATTAAAAATGATTCTTTATTTTTTACATGTAAAAGTGTTTTAGAAAATATTTTAAATTGTAGTAATATTATTAATAATAGTAATAATAATTTAAATTCAAGTAGAAGTAGAAATAATAAAAATATATTAAATGAAAGAAAAAATAAAATTTCACTTAAAAAAAATAATACATTAAATAAATTAATAACTTTTGATAAAATAAATGATGAAAATAATAGTATAAATAATAAAAATTCAAAACAAAATTTATTTTCTTTAAAACATTTTCAAACAAATTCTATTAATAATAATTTTTCAAAATTCAATCAATTTAGAAATAATAGTAATAATTTAAATAATAATAATTCTAAAAATAATTCTCTATTAACAGGAACTAAAAAAGGAAGAAATAGAAGTTGTTTTGGAAAAGAAAATATAAATACATCAAATTCATTAAAAAGTATTATTATAAAAGATATAAAAAAAAATAATAAAAAAAGGTCTGTAAAAGTTTCATTAGAAAAAAATTTAATTTTAGAAGATTTAAATGATGATGTTAATATTTTAGATAATAATAAACATAAATTTCTAACAATTAATAATAATAATAATAAAAAAACAAAGAAAAAAATTATTATTAAAAAATTAGACTTAAAAAATATTAATATAAATAATAATAATAATAATAATAATAAAATAAAAATATTAAAAGAAAACAATTTTTTAACTACAAAAAAAAATAATAATAATATTGATAATGATTTCGAAGATAATAATTTCAATGAATCTGAAAATAATACAACTTTAATAAGTTTATTAGGAAAAATGATATCAACCAATAAATTAAAAAGAAAAAAAAGAATTATTATTAATAATAATTTAAATTCTCCAAAACAAACAAATGATTTTTCAATAAATTTAGATATTACAAAAGAAATTGAAAATCCAGAAATTATTGAAGAAGAAAATACAGCAATTTCAATAAATAAAAATAATAATAATGATATTAAAATTAAAGAACAAATATCAAAAATTATTGATGTTAGTATAATGAATGAAGAAACTTCTTTTATATTACCTCATAATAATAAAATTAATAATAATTATAATGATAATAATAAAAAAAAATTAAATACACGTCAACCTTCTATTTATGATATAAATAAAATAATTGATATTAATAATATAAATGAAAATGAAATTAGTTTAATTAATATAAATAATGATATAGATAACAATAAAGAAATTTTAAATTTTATAAATCAAATTGATTCTAATAAAATTTTTATCTATGATTCATTTATTTTAAAATCTATTATAAAAACATTAAATTTAAAATCAAAAGATTTAGGAAAAATATTTTTGATGTCAACAAACATGAACATTAAATCATTTATTTTATGCAACATGATTTCAATTATTAGTAAAAAATTTTTATCACTTTCAATTATAAAAAGTTTAGAAATAATTTTTCGAGAAAAAGAAATTAATATAAATTATATAATTAAAAATAATAATCCACATTCAATTGAATATAATATATGTGATGTATTTAATACTTTTTTATCATGTAATAATAATAATTATAATAAAAATATTTTATATAATAATGTTTTACCTGTTTATTTAAAGGAAATATTTAATATTGATTTAAATGAAAATGAATATTTTTCATATATAAATGAGAAAATTAATAAACATACATTATTTGTTTGTATGCAATTTTATAATAGAATTTTTTTTAATGAAAATTTAAATATAGATTTTAATTTGATGAATCCCTTTGAATATAAAAATATTAAGTATATTTCACCTTATGTTTTAAAAAAATGGGAAATTAAAGCTAAAAATAATATTAGTTGTAATTTTAATATTTCAAACTGTAATTTTATTAATAATAATGATAATAGAAATATAAGTAATAAAATTAAAAGAATTAGAACAAAACTTGAAGAAGAAAAAGTTCCAAATGATATTGAAATATTAAAAATTTTAAAACAATATGATATATCATTAAATAAAAAGCGTATAAATACAATAAATTCAATATATAAGGAAATTATAAATAAAAAATATGAAAATGGTTTAAAATTATGTGATTATTATATTCAATCATTTAATGATACATTATTTAATAATAGTTTAATATATATTAATTTATCTTTTATTTATAATGAAATAAACGGAATTGAATATGCAAAAATGTTTTTTAAAAAAAGTATAGATATATTTAATTGGTTATTTCCTAATGAAAATTGTTATATTATTTTTGAAATATATTATAAATATATTTTAATTTTAATGAAACAAAAAGAGGAATTTATAAGAAATAATTTTGATGAAATTATTGAAATATTCGAAAAATGCGAAAATTATAGTAAAAAATTTTATGAAAATAAAGTCATATATAAATTAAAAATACAAAAAATTATTTTTGATTTAAGTTATCGTATTGGTAATAATAATGATAATAATAATAATATTTCTATAAATGAAGATATAATGAATGAGTATTATAAAGAAGTTATAAGTTGTATTAATGATATGAGATTGTTTAATAATAATAATGAAAATGATGTAAATATCAATAAAAATTATTGGAAAGAAGAAATGAATATATTAAATTTATTTATAGATTTATTTAAAAAATATTCTAAATATTCTAATAATTTTATTTCTAATTTAATTCAAAAAATGTATATAGCAAAGAAAAATTATGAATTAGCATTAAATTAAATTGAATATAAAAATTCTTATTTATTGTAAATAAATTAAATAATAATATAATTAACCTTTTTAAATCTTATAAATTATAATAATTAATAATAATAAATAAATCAACCCAATTTATCTATAACAAATTTAATCCAAAAATCACAAAGTACACAACCTGGTTCATCCAATCCAACTTCTTGCCCATTTAAATATGAACTTCTTCCTCTTTTTGATTTCAATTTTTTAATATCTTCTAATAGCTTCAATCTATTATCATTAAAAACTTTTTTTAAATCATCGATATTTTCACATTTTTCTAACATTTCACTCATTGGAACTAAATAATCAATCATAGTTCTATCACCTACTTTTGCTTTTCCAACTTTCATAATCATTTTACTTCCTTCTTTTAAAGCATTTAAATAATTTTTAATATTATTTTCACTTTCTTTATTTTCAATACTTTGTAAACCACATAAAACAAAACTCATATATAAAGGACCTGATGTTCCACCAAATCCAGCACCAATATCTTCTGCAATTTGTTTATAACAATTCTTTAAATCATTATTAAAATCTAAATATTTTAAATTCAATAAACTTTTAGAAATTGCATTAAACATACCAGTTCCAATATCACCGTCACCCACTATTTTATCTAATGTATTGAGTTCTTCTTTTTTAGTTAATAAAAAGTTAAAAAGTTCATTTATTACATTAAATGTTTTATTATTTTTATTTTCTTCAGAGAAAATTTTTTTTTCTGGTTTTGATTCAATTATAATATTATTTTTAATATTATTTATATAATTCATTGATGGATTTTGAATTACATTCCAATTTTCACTATTTATTTTAGAATCTATACTAAATAAAATTTTATTAGTATTATTTTTAATAAAATCATTTTCATTAAGATTAAATATTGTTATTGAAAAGCCTTTCATATCTAAACTAGTCATTAATTTTCCAAAAACAATTCTTACAACATTAAATTTTTTTTTATTATTATTTGTATCAAATAAATATTCAAATAAACATTTAATAATAATATTCATTTCAATATCAGTTAAACTTCCAAGATTATTAATAACAATAACAACATCTTTCATTTCATTATAAATTTCTTTATTAATATTATTTTCAAAACAATTAAAAATTTTTTCAATTACATCATCAACTGAATTATATTTAATTCTTTCTTTTCCTTTTTCACCATGAATTCCTAAACCTAATTCAAATTCATTTTCGTTCATTAATTCTTTTTTATTTATTTTTGAAAAAGGAGGTATACATGTAGTTAATGAAACTCCTATTGTATATAAAGATTTTATTATATTTTTTCCAAATAAAATTAATTCATCAAAATTATATCCTTGAAAAGATAAATTTCCTAATATTTTATATAAAAGAACTGTTCCAGATAAACCACGACGTTTATTAAAATCATTTTCTGTAGTTTCATTTAAATTTGTTAAACTTATATCATCATCAACTATTAACATTTCAACTTTTTTCCCTTGAGATTTAAATAATTCACATGCCATTGAAAAATTAATTACATCTCCTGTATAATTTTTAACTATGAGAATTGTTCCATTTTCTGTATATGTTTTTTCTATTGCTTTTATTATATTTGCACAGGAAGGTGAGGAAAAAATATCACCACAAACTGCACATGTTAACATTCCAGGAGATACAAAACCTGCATGTGCTGGTTCATGTCCACTTCCTCCACCACATATAAGTTTTACTGTATTTAAAGGGAGTTGAGATTTATCATAGATAAAATTGTTTTCAGGATAATATATGAGATTTGAATTTGATAGAATTTGTCCAATAAGACATTCGGTTATTATATCTTTTTGAGAAAGAATTTTTTCATTTTCTTTTGATGTCAAATTTTTTAAATTTACAAAATATTTTGAGATTATTGTTTCTTCTTCTACCATATTTTTAATATATATATATATATTTTTATTTATTTATTTATTTATTTTTTATACATATTATAATTTTATATTAAATTCAAATAGTTTAAAATTATTTTATTTAAAATATAATAATTTATATTAATATATAAAATAAATTTAAAAACATAAATGAGTATTAATTCAGATTCAGGAATAAATTTTAATTTAGACCTGACGAAAAATTCGAAGGAAAAAGAAAACAGAGATATTCAAAATATAATTGATCAAGTTTTAGATAATGCAGGTAATGTTTCAGGTCTTAATATATCAAATATAAATAATTCAAATTCATATATAAATGATTCTAGTATTTGGAAACAAAATAATTCAGTTTCCTCAACAAATGATAATAAATTTAAAGAAAATTATTATAATTTAAAAGAAAAAGAAATTAATAAAGTAAATAATAAAAGGAAAATTGAAGATTTTGATGATGATGAAATGGATGAAAAAATTATTAAACATCCAACTACAAATATTATTAATAATAATAATATTAATCAATATAATAATAATATTAATAATAATATTAATAATATTAATAATTCGAATATTCAACAAAATATTAAAATTAACAATCTTATTAATAATATCAATATCACAAATAATTATAATAATAATTTTAATAATAATAATATTAATTTTAATAATAACAATAATATTAATCAAAATATTATTAATAAGAATATGCAAAATAAGTTACCAAATAATAACAACAATATTAATAATAATATTAATAATAATATTAATAATAATATTAATAATAATCTTAACAATAATATTAACAATAATATAATAAATAATAATAATAAAAATCAATTATTTCAAAATCTCAATTATTTTCAAATGATGCAACAACAACAGCCTCCAAATAATTTTATGGTTTATCCATCTCTTATACCAAATAATAATAATATGATTAATAATAATAATATAAATAATAATAATAATAAAATAAATAATAAAAACAAATTTCAACCTTATTCAAATATTCAACCACAAATGTTTATTTACAATCAAATGAACAAAAATCAAAAATTTTCTCAGTCAAAAATCCAAAATAATAACATAAATAATAACATAAATAATAACATTATTAATAATAATAATAATTTAACTTCTATTAATAACAACAGTAATAAAAAGAATTTTACAGATGATAAAAAAATTTGTATATATGATATTATAACAGGCAAAGAAAAACGAACAACATTAATGTTAAGAAATATTCCTAATAAATATACATTAACAAATGTTGTAGAAGAAATTGATCCAAAATTTTGGGGAAAATATGATTATATAAATTTACCTATAGATTATGAACGGAAAACAAATTTAGGTTATGCATTTATTAATTTTGTTGACCCAATGCATATTATTTTATTTTATACTACTTATCATTTGCATAAATGGAGTAGATATAAAAGTGGAAAAAAAATAGAAATGACATATGCTGATAAACAAGGTAAAAAAGATATTAATTGTAAAGATGATCAAACTTATTTTGCAATTGAAGATAAAAAAATTAAATTTAATGAACTTCAACCAAAAATTGAAATTCCTGTGAATTATTTAGAATTTTTCAAAAAAATTTATCCAGGATGTGCATGTGTTATTGAAGATCAACAAGGAATTTATAAAGAAAAAATATTTTATGTTAAGCATTTAGGAAAGAAATAATTTTTTTATTTATTTTTTATTTTTATTTTATTTTGATAATTTCTTTTATTTATTTTTTGATTTATTGTTTGTTAATACATATTTATTTTTATAAATAAAAAATATCAAAATTAATTAATTTTAATTTAGATTTTTATATTTTTATATTTGATAATATAATTATTTACTCTTTATATAGATAAATAAAATAAAAAATATATATTTAAATATAGATATAAAAATATAAATAAATTTAATAAAAAATATATAACAAATTTATTTATTATAAATATAAAAATTTAAATTAAATTAAAAAAAATTAAATTAAATTATTATGAACTTAAATTAAGTTGATTACTAACATTAAGTCTTGGTGAATAACTCATTGCTGATTTATCCATAATACCACTATTATTAATAATACTATAACTATTAATATTTCCATTCCCAACAAAACCTACAGCTGCAGATTGAATAGTATTATTTAAAACATTATTATTACTATTATTTCCAATATTATTAAAACTATTTAATGATCTTTCTATATTTTTTTTATTTTTTTTAATCAATCCATTAATTTTTTCTTTTCTATCTATTAATTGTTTTATTTTTAAATCAGATTCAATCATTGAATTTAATTGATTAATTAATTTATCATTAGCTTCTCTTAATCTTAAAATTTCATTAATTAAATTTTCTTTTGTGTTATTTAATTCATCTTTTTCTTTTAAATTACTATTAATAATATTTTTTTGATTTTTTAAGTCAATTAAGCAATTATTTAATTCTCTATCTTTTTCATATAAAATTGATTGTAAATTATCATTATTTCTTTGTAACATAATATTTTTATTTTTAGTATCATTTAAATTTTCTGTTAAATTTTTATTTTCATTTTTAAGAGTATCATTAATTTTATTAAGATTATTAATATTATTATCATCTGTATCTATTTTATTTTTATAATTTTCATTTTGATTTTGTAGAACATTAATATTATCTTCTTTTTGTTTAACATTATTTTTTAAATTATTAATTTCATAATTAATTTCTTCTATTTTAGTTATTAAACCTTTTTTTTCATCTTCATAACTATTAATAATATTTTCTTGTTCTTTACAAATATTATTTAATTTTTTGTTATCTTGAAATAATTTTTCATTTTGTTCTTTTAAAAAATTAATATTAGTATTTAAATCATTATTTAAATTCATATACTTTTCAATATCTGTTTTTAAACTCTCATTTAAATGTAAAGTATCATTTAATTTTTGATTTGCATTCGTTAATTCACCATTTAATTTTTCTATTTGCCTTAATAAAGTTTCATTATCAAGATATAATTTTTTATTGATGTTTATTTTTTCATTTAAAATAGATGTTAAATTTTCATTTTCATTTTTATAATCATTTAATGTGTTTTGTTGTAAAGAAATTTTTTGAGTTGATTCATAATCATTACGTAATTGATTAGATTTTAAATCATCTATAATTTCAGCGAGTTTTGTATTTTCTGATTGAAGTTTTGAATAATTTTGATTTTGTTGTTCTAGTTCGAAAATACGATTTTTTAATTGATTTATAAGAATATCTTTTGATGTATTGTTTATGGTATTTGAGATGTTATTATTATTAATTGAATTATTATTATTATTGATATTATTAATGTTATTATTTGTGTTTGGAATCATTTTTATTATTATATATTTATTTTAAATTATATATAATATATAAATAATATATTATATATTATAAGAATATAATTATAAATAATAATATAAAAAATTTAATATTTGTTTTAACATTTAAATAATTAGATTTTGAATATGTTGTTGAACATATAAGTGCTCCTGATAATTTTTTTGAATTATAATTAAGAGTTTTATTTTCAAATATTGCATCAACTTCTAAACAATTTCCTGAATTTGAACCTTTTACATAACAACAAATTGTTCCTGCCGTTTCATTATTATATATCGAACATTCTTTATATGAACTTGCTCTTGCAGATGAACAATCTTGACAATTTATATTTAATTTATTAATTAAAAATGTAATTAAAAAAAAATATATAATATTTTTCATTTTATTTTATATATTTATAAATTAAAAAATAATAAAAATTATATTATATTATTGAAATATATTGATTATATTTTGAATTTTAGTTTATTAATTTATAATTTTCTCCTTCTTTAAAAATTTTTTGTTCTAATGTCATTTTTCCTAATAAATCTTTTAATTTAATTTCTGAAATTTCAAATTGATAAGAAACACTTAAATTTTTATATAATTGTTCAAAGTTTTTAGCTCCAGAACTTCTAATAATACTTAAAATAGAATTTTCTAATAATTTACTATTTGAATTTTCTACTGGATATTCAAAATAATTAATATCTTCTTCAATAATAACATCTTCATTTTGTTCAACATTTTTAAAATTTTCATTTGGTTCATAATAAACTGAATTATTATTAATATCATTATTATTATTATAAACTTCATTTAATACACCTTTTATGACCCAAAAATTTATAGATTTTTTAACATCTTCAATATCTGCTTGTAAAACATTTGCAATATAATCAATATTAAATAATTTAAAAAAATTTTTATTTTCTTCATCAAACATTTTAATAATCATTGCACTAAGAGGTGTTACAATAAAATTAAATTCACCATTCTTAAAAAACAATGTTAAATTAACATAACCAACATTAGAATAAAAATTTAAATTTCTTGAAAAATTTTTTTGTGTAAATTTTTGTTTAAATGAAGCAATTGAATCTTTAAATTCATTTAAAAAATTTTTAAATTTAGTATTATTAATATCTAAATCAGGATTTATATTATTTATTTCAAATTTGTTGTTACTTAAAAATGGCCAATAATTTTTATTAATAATTAAACAATCAATAAGATTATTTTTTAATTCATTTGAATTTAATTTTTTACTTTCTTTTATATCTTTTATAATTACATCACAACTATTTAATAAATTTTCTCCAAATTTTATTTTTAATAATTCCAAATTTTTTATTTCATTTTCAATAGAAAATTTATTATTAGTTACTTTACGTTCAGATAACATTCTTTTATATTGTTCCATAAATTTTTCTGGACTACCAAAAACATTTACTAATGTTGAAATAATATCACTTTTATTTTTTTTTGTTTCACTAATATTATTATTATTGATATTATTATTATTATTTGTATTATTTATTTCTTTTATATTTCTTATTGGTTCCCAATTTTCTGGCTCATCATCTGAACTCATATAATCATAATCCAAACTTTGAATATTTCTTACATATGCCTTACTCATATCTTCAATTAAATTATTATCATCTTCTGATAAAATAGTTGTTACTATCCATTGCATTGTATCTTTTCTATTTCTTAAATATTCTTTTATAGGTTTACTTATTTTTTCTAATAAATAACCTGAAGATTCGATTGTCTTCATAATTTTAATAATTCTAATAAATATTTCAATTATTAATCTTGTTGATATTCCAGGTGTTAATAATCTATTTTCTAATTGATTTTTTATTGTATTAATAAATTTATTTTTATTAAAATTTGAAAAACAATATTTAATATCATATATAGTTTGATTTGAATCAGGGTAATTACTTATTATTTCAAAAAATTTATTTATTTTAATATCAATAAAATGTTTTTTTATATAATTAATAAATTTACTTTTATATATTTCTTTATCTGTATTATTAATTTTCATATTATTTAATAAGGTATCATTTAAATAGGCCCATTCTAAATAATAATTATTAAATAAATCTATCATTTCTCTTATTATAGACCTATTATGAATAGAAATATAAGGATTAAGATTGATATTAATTTCATCTATGATAAAATTTTGTAATATATTTTGATATATATCATATAATTTTAAATTTTTAAGTATTAATTTAATATTTGATGATATTATTATATTTATATCATTTAAATTTTTTTCTTTTTTAAATTTTTCAATTAAAACATATAAACGTAATTTAATTAAAGAAGATATCTGACTTACATAACTATAAGAAAGTTCTTGTGATAAAGAAAAATCTTTTATTGCTAAATTTAAATGTTTAAATTTTTGATTAATTATTTGTTCTGTGTTAATAACATCTTCAAAAAATTGAAAAAATGAATCAAAAGAAAAAATTAAATTTGATATATTGTGATTTTCTATACATTTTTTTAAAGGAAAATTTATATTATTGACACAATATTGACAATATAAAATGTTTTGAGATATAATATTTTGGAAATATATGTTCAATTGAGATGAATAATAAGATATAAATGATTTTTGATATATTTTAAATAAAATGGGAAAATTTATATCTTTGGATATTAATTTAATATTTTCTTCAATATTTTGTGATTTATTTTGGAAAAAAGAGGTGAAGATGGTTGAAGTTTTCATTTAAATTTAAATTATTAATAATAATATTAATATATTATTCAAAAAATATTTTTTAAATTTAATATAATTATTTATTTTTAAAAATTTCAATTAATTTTATTATTATTATCATCATTATTATTATCATTATTGTTATCATCATTATTATTATTATCATTTTTGTTCATTTCTTCGTTATATTCTTGATTATATTCAGGAAAATTAATACCAGCTTTTACTAAATGTTCAATAACTATTTTTTCATCTAATTTAATATTTGATTTTAAATTATTTAATTGATTTTTTAATTTTGTTTTTAATCTTACAGCTTCGATTAAAACTTCTTTAATATCTTTTAATTTTTCATTTTTTTCATTTTCCCTTTCTTTTAATATAACTTCAACATCTTTTTTCTTTTCTTCTTCTCTTCCCATATATCTTTCCTCTACATCTTTATTTAAATATTTTTTATTTAATCTTCTATATTCAACTATAAATTCTTTTAATGTTATATATATTTTTCTTTTTTTTTCTTCAACTATACATTTTAGTTCATCATCAATATATTCAATTGTATATTTCTTATCTATATTTAATTCTTTACATATTTTATTACATTCAAATGATTTTAATATACAATCCTTTGTAAAATCTTCTTCACGTTTGATAAATTGTTTATTAATTTTTTCATTTTCTTTTTTCTCTTCTTTTAAACGTTGTTTGTTATATTTTTTTATAAATAAATCAGGAGAATCTTTATTACTTGTATTTTTATTATCTTTATTCATATTATTATTATTATTATCATTATTATTATCAATTGCTTTTTCTTGATTATTTACTGTATCTAATTTATTATTATTATCATTGCTATCTATTGTATATTTATATGTAGTATAATTTTTTTGAGGTTTTTCATTTTTTAATCTTTTATTATTTAATTTATTAGTACTTGAAAATGAACTTGTTGGACGATTTATAGAATTTTTTTTAGTTATTTTTCCATCATTTTTTAATATATTAGATATATCCTTATTAAATTGATTATATTCTTCATTAATATATTTAATTTCATATAAAGAAACTGATTCATTTTTACTTTTATTATTAATACTATTTATACTAACACTAGATTTTGATATATTATTATTATTATTATTATTATTATTATTATTATTATTATTATTATTATTATTATTATAATTAGTATTATTATTATTAATAATATTATTATTATTAACAGATTCTGTTTTTTGACTATTATAAACAGAATGACTGTTATAACTTGAATCAAAATCACTTTCTGGATATATAACCTTCAAAAATTTTTTAATAAATATATAATTATCTTTAGCACCTTCTTCATTATCATGTGTAAATAAAACTTTAGCATAAGCATTTGGAATATTATAATGTATATTTTGTAAACAAGATTTAAAATCTTCATAATTTAAAAAAATATTATCATTTTCAATAAAATCATTTTTTGAAATTTTATTTTTATTAATAAACATTTTTAAATCATTAATTATTTCATCAAAACTTTTTTTTGGAAGTTCTGTATTCTTTGAAGAAGCACTTTTTGGATGAGAAATTTTATTTGAATTATTTGAATTATTACCTAATTGATTTAATAATAAATTATTATTAATATTATTATTATTAGAAGAATTAGGTTGATAAGAAGAAATTGGTCTATGTATAATTTTTGTATCTTTTTTTTTATGTTCTTCATACATATCTTGTATTTTTTTACCAAAAGAATCTTTTGAATCTCCTGGGGAATCATCTTCTTTTAAAAAATCATCATATTCTTCTTCTTCTACCATTATTTTATTTACTTAATTTTATTTTATTATTTTGCTAATAATTTAAATGAATAATTAATTATTATGTTTAAGTTATATATTTTAAATTTATTTATAAAAAATATAATTTTAATTATTATGAGATTAATAGAAAAAATTATAATATTTATTATTTTATATTTATTTTTTTTATGTTATTATTATTATTTTTTAATTTATTTTTAGCTTCCTTCGTTAAAACAATTATTTTCTTCTTCAGGATTTTCTATTGTAATAGTATTTTCATCTTCTTTATTAATATTTTCATTCAATAAAAATTTTTTTCTTTCTAAAATGTTTTCGTGTCCTTTAATTTTTGCAAAATTTAAATATAATTTATCATCATTAATAAAATTTTCATCTAATATTTTTTTATCATCTTCATCATCAAATCCTAAATAATTAAAGCAATTTTCATTTTGCAAAATCAAATAAGCTTTTTCAATATTTCCATTAACACTATATAATATATTATAAATATTTTCTTTGTCTTTGTTTGGAAAGATTTTATATAAATTATTAATAATATCTTCAACAATATAATTAATATTTATTTTATTTTTATTTCTATTATAAAAATAAATATCATCATTTCTTCCATTATGTTTTATACTATATTTTTGAATAAAAAAATCTAAACCTTTACTAGGAAATAAAACATAATCACTTATAGCATTTATACTTGATAATAATTTCATATTATTTCCATTTAATTTATCCTTTTTTTGATTTACAATTTGAATAATATTTTTAAATTTATTCGTTGTTCTTAAACGTCTCCAATATTTTCTTAAAGTTTCTGGTTTAAATTGTTTTATAACTGAAAAAATATCTTCTCTTTCTCCAATTTTTTCCCAAAAATTTCTTGATGAATTATCTAAATTAATGCCATATTTTGAACTATTTAAACATATTTCCATTATAGCTAAAATTATTTCAGTATTTTGTAATGGTTTTTTTTTATTTGATAAATCTTCTAAATTTATTATATTTCCATATAAATAATTATTATAAATTTCTTTTCTATGACTATTTTGGGAAGAATTTTTATCAGATAAATTATTATTGTTAATATTATTATCATTATCATTTAATTTATTAGGATTATGAATATTAAATATTATTTTATCTGGAGATTGATAATTAATTTTATTTCTTTTTCTTTTATGAGAAGATAATCTTTGACGAGAAATTTCTTCTTTATCATTATAATCATCTGAATTTTCATTATCTAAAAATTCCTCTTCATAATTTATTTTTTTTGTTTGTCTTAAATAAAGTGATGTATTTGTTGTAAAATTAACAGTTGATTTATTATTGATATTATTACTATCAATATTTAAATTATTAAGATTATTATTATTTTCATCATTTTTTTCAGAAGACATATAAATAAATTTAAATATAAAATTTAAAATATATTATTAATTTATTAATATTTAATTAAAAAATAAATTTATTATTATTAGTAAGTAATATATATTATAAAAAATAAAATTGAAATTTAGCTATAAAATAATAAAAATATAATTAATAAAACAATTTCAAAAAAATTAATGGATAAAAAAAATAATAAAAAAAATTCATCTTTTTCAAATTCTTCTTATGATATATTGTAAAATTTAATTTAATTTACTTTTAATAAAATAGAAAAGATAATAATAAAGTTTTTTTAAAATTAATTAATAAAATACAAGATAAAAAAAATAATAAAAATATTTTTTATTTTGATGAAAATAGAGAAAAATTAACTTTAATAAGTAAAGATTATAATTGGAGATATGATTATATTTTTTCTGATAAAGAAAATAATTATATTATTTCACAAACATTATTAAATTATTATGAAAATATTTTGGAAGAAGAAAAAAATATTTTATTTGTTACAATAGGTAATAATGAATTATTATCAAATAAATTTTTATTTAATTCTATACAGGATATTTTAATTAATAAAAATGCTTTTTTTTGTGAATCATTTCAAAAAATTATAAATTATATGAATTCAGAAAAAAATTCATATGATGGTATGTTATTTGAAATATATAAAATTAAAGGAAATAAGTTTTTAATAGATTATGTAAGAATTATTTTATAATAAATTCATAAAATATATATATATATATATATTTTATTTTTAGAGAGAAGTTTTTCAGCAGCATGAATTTTCAGAAAAAATAATATTAGATATTAATAAACATATAAAAGAAGGACATAAAGAAGGAATCATAAATAATTCAGATATAACAAATAATTTAATAGATGGTTTAGGCAATTTATTTGCCTGTATCAAATATTTTAAATTTATAAATAAAAAAGAAACAAATAATTCTCAATGTCAAATAGAAGTTATTAAAACTTTTTCATTTTTAGATATTCAAAGTTTATCAAATTTAGAAAATGATTCAATAATAATTAAACAAGAAAAAAATGAATTTAATGATAATTTAATAAAATTTAAAGAATTTATTGAAGCATTAAATAATAAAAATTTTTTAAAAATAAATGAAATGAATAATATATTTATTGATTTATTAAAAGAAATATTTTCATTAAATAATTTATTTACTATTTTTTTAGGTTTTATTGAAGTAAATTCATTTAATGAATATAATAATAAATTAATATTAGATACTTTAATTGAATGCAAAAAATTAAATAATAAATTATTATATGATTATATGCAATCAATGAATATTTCTTTAAGTAAAATTGGAAATGATGGTAATAAGGAAGATTTTCAAATATTAGAATGTATATTAAGTGAATTAATTTTTTTTATCGAAATTAAATATAAAAAATTAGATATTTATAAAGACATTAAAGATATGACACAACAACAAAAATTTTATTTTTTAAAAGATTTATTATATAATAAATATTATTTAACAGATAATAAAAAACTAAATTATATTTTTGAAGAAGTTTTTAAATATTTTAAAAGTCGAACAAATTTTAAAAATTTAATAAATGCTAAGAACGAAAGTTTTAAATTAAATGAAAATATACAATCTTTTTCTATTAAAAAAAGTATTAATTCAAAACAAATATTTGATGAAAACTCTGTTAGTAGTAGTGATGGAATTGTAAAAAAATTTTTAGATAAAATGAAAGATAATAAACAATTTAAAGTAAATAACAATAAAAATAATTCAATAAATTTTAATAACATAAGTAACTTTAGTTTTTTAAGCAATGAAGTTGAAAAAAATATAAATAACACTAAAAAAAAATTTTCTTTTGAATCAACTTTTGTTAAAAATATTTTTACTGAATATCAAAATAATTTATCTAATACATTTAAAGGAATATATAAAAGATTCATAAAACATAAAAAAGGATGTTTTTCATGTGATGTAATAGAAGAAATAAAAAAACCTCAAAAATTTCAAGTTAATAGTTTAATTGATCAATATATGGAATTAAAAAAATTGGAGACTAGAATTGATATAGATAAAATTAGTGAATTAGATAAAAGTAAAGAAAGTGAATCAATAGTAATTCATTTTGATACTTATAAAAAATTATCATCTAGTGATAAAATAAATATAAAAGAAAAAAATTCAATTATAAAATTTAATAATAATAATAATACTAATATGAAACCTTTTAAAAATATAAATACAGAATAAAAAAATAAAAAAATTAATAATAATAAATTATGAAAAATCTAAAATAATTATGAAATAATGCAAATATTAAAAAATGTAATTATTTTTTAATTTTTTAACTTATAAATATTATAAATTCATTTAATTTAAATCTTAATTAATTATACATTATTATTTTATAAAAATTTAATAATATAGTTAATAGCATAAAATTTTTATATTTTAATTAATTTATTTTTTAATTAATTTTTTAAATGAAAGAAAATGATAATGAGAATATAGAACAAAAAAATCCCCAGGAAATTAAACTATCAAATATTATAGGACAATTAACACAATTAAATTATTCTATATCAGAAGATGATATATTAATTCAAATATTAGATAATAATAATACAACTTTTAGTAATTTTTTAAAGAATTATCAAATTTTATTAAAATTACTTTCAAAATATATAAATTCTAAAATGATATTAAAATATGAATTAAAAAAAATAAAAATTTTTCCTCCAAATAATGATTATTTTTGGGGTTCAAAATCTTTAGAAAATACAGCATTAAAACAAATAAATAAAGTTTTAATTATATTAAATGATCCATTCAATTATCCTGGAATATTTTCAAATAATTTATTATTTTTTGATACAATATATAATGCTTCAGTATTTAAGTTTATAGAATTAGCTGAAAAGAAAAAATTTCCGGTAATTATATTAAATGTATCTAAAGTAAAAAATAATGAAAGAGATATAGATTTATATTTAGATAATTTTTGGAAATTAATAATAGAAAATAAACTCATTAATTTAAATAATATAATTTTTATAGCATATAAAAATGCAAGTATATCTTTAATAAAATTACTTAATAAAAATCATAGAGACTTTGAAGAAAAAATAAAAAAAATTTTATTGATTAATTCTTCTCATAAAGAATATTATAAAATTATGGATAAAAGTATGCAAGAAATTTTTTCTAAAAAAACTACGAATTATATTTTGTCAAATTTACCTGTAGGAAGTTTAATTTATTCATCAACATCTTCTTTAGAGTAAAATATTTTTTATTATTAAATATTTATTTATAGTGGATGTGAAAACAGATCATGTGGAACTTTAGATGAAGATTATTCACATATTAATATAAATTTTGAATTGAAAAATTTTTTATAAATTGAAAATAATATAATATATTTAATATAATTATATTTTAAAGAATAGATATATTAATTTATAAATAATTTTTTTATCAAAATAATGGAATAAATGTTTTTAATAAAATCAAATTTAAAATTTATAAAAGGAATAATAATTTTCAATAATTTATATTAATATTGTATTTAAATTTGAAAAAATAAAAATTAATATTAATTAATTAATTTTAATTATAATTAATTTTTTGAATATAATAAGATAAATTTCATTATATTTTTTTAATATTAATAAATAAAATAAATAATTTATTTATCAAAATGAATATATTTTAATAATGTAAATAAACTAAAATAAATATTTGAATTATTTTTATATTTTTTCATTACAAACATTAATTAATACTTTTTAAATTTTTTAATATATTTTATATAAATAATTTATATATTCCGGAACTTACAATTTATTTAAAAAATATTTACAAATATGGTAAATCCAAGATATGTGAATGAATTAATAATTTTTAATTTATAATAATTTCTAATAAAGATTATCCATATTTACAAATAGATTTTTAATTTAATAATATATTAAATTTTTTATTAATAATTTTGATATAAAATATTTTAAATTTACAATAATAAATTTTTATATATAATTGAATAAATTATAGATTTAATGCTATTATTTCACTATTTAAAAAATATTAATAAATTTTTATTTATTTTTCCTATTAATTATGAATAACTTTTAGTTAAGCTATCTTTCAAACACACAAAGCTAAACACTGGATTATTAAATATTAATAAATTAAATATATTAATTTATTTATATGTACCATCCCAATAAAAGAACAAGATTTATTGTAGATAATTTTCATCTTTAAATTTAATTCTCCATATGTATATATAATTCTATAAAAAAAATTTTTTTTTATATCAAAAAATTTTTTTAATATTTTATCAGGTTTAAAATATAGGTTAAGCAATTATTAATTATGTAATTGCGCCTTTGGTTTAGTGGTAGAATATGTGCCTACCAAGCACGTGAGCCGGGTTCGATTCCCGGAGGGCGCAATTTTTTTTATAAATTAAAAACCAAGTTAAATGAAATAAAAATATTATATTTTTAAATTTAGTAAAGGAGATATAGATATAATTTTATATATAAAAATGATTAAATATTTTTAAATATTTATTATAATTTTATATTTTTTAAAAATTTATATCAATTATAAATTTAAATGTTTTTTTTATTTTTATATTATTTTTATTTAATTCAAAAAATTTTTAAATAAATATATATAATTATATATATAATTTTATAAATATTATATATTTTTTTATAATAATAAAGAATTAATTTAATCCTTTATTTTTTTTGTAATTTAATACACTATTATAATTTGGACAAAATACAATATTATCAAAACATGTGTTTTCTTCAGAACTTTTATATATATGATTAGAAGGTTCTCCATAAGTTTTAATCCAATTTTTAAAGCATAATAACCTTTTATGATTATATCCATAATTATTTTTTATATTATCTTCCATTTTATATTCAAAACATGCTCCTTGTATTAATGTATATACATATCCATTATAATCAATCATTCTCATATAATTATTACCACTGTCATAAATATATAAATTTCCTAAATTATCAATTCCAATTCCTTTAGGTTCATTAAATAAATTAACTCCTAAAGGACCATCTTTAAATCCAGATGTTCCACATATTCCTGCAAAAGTAGAAACTTCTGCTGTATTTAAATTTAATTGTCTTATACAATGATTTCCTGTATCTGATATAAACATATAAAGAATTCTATCTGAAATATTTAAATCAGATAATGTATTATTATTTATTAATTTTACATAATTCCTATTAATAAAAATATCTTCATTTTTTAATTCTTCTAAAGTTGAATTTAAACATTTTGTATAGTTTTTTATAGTAGCATATAAACATTCAATATTATTATTAGAAAATAAAAAAGATTGATATCTTTTAGAATATTCATTATCATTAGGATAAGCTGTTGCATTTAATAAAACTAATGCATATGATTTATTTAATAAAACATTTTCAATATCTCCATTTCTAAAACCTTCAATATTTTTTTGACCCATGAGAATATTAATATATTCTCCATTAATTATTTTTATTAAACTTTCTTCATTATCTGCTATATATAAATATTTTGGAAAATATTCATGTATAAATTTACCATCCGACCATTCTACTATTACAGGGTCATCATTAACATATGTTGAAGATAAAAATGTAGTCAAATATCTTGAACCGTAATAATTTGTAATTTTATAAAATGTATTTGAAAGACCAGGATTATCTAATGAGAATATTAATATATGATTAAAAAAGAAAAAAATATAAATATATATATAATAATATATATTCATAAATTTATTAAATATTATACATTATTATTATTAAATTTAATTAATATAAATATATATGGGAAATTCTTCATCAATTTATAAGAAAAAAAATAATTTTTTATGTTGTTATAATAATATAGAAAATTTAGATGATTTTAAACCAATATTAAAAAAAAATAATTTAAATCAAAATATAAATGATGAAATTAAAATTGAAAATATTAAACCAAAAAAAAAATTCATTACACCTTATAGTGAATTTGAAACAAATATTATATATAATCAAATTAATTATATAACTAAAATTCAAAGAGCATATAGAAAATATAAATATAAGAGAAAATTAAATAATAATAAATTTAATCAATTTAATAATTCTAGAAATATTATCACTCAATCAAAAGATAATATAACTACTATTAACTCAATTGAACAACAAAATTTTTTCAATAATTATTATTCAACCTTTTTCAAAAGCAATAACAATAATAATGAAAATAATAATACTAATAATATTGAAAATAATAATACTAATAATAATGAAAATAATAATTCTAATATTAATGAAAATAATAATTCTAATATTAATGAAATTAATAATTCTAATATTAATGAAAATAATAATAATTATTTAGGAATAAATAGTATAAATAAATATAAAGAAGATGATATTGAAATGCAAGAAGAAAATTTAATAAGAAATCAAATAAAACAAAATAATATTCAATTAATAAAATTAAAAGAAGCTAGTAATGTAAAATTGCCTCAAATTGATAAAATGTCAGAATATTCTTATTTTTCGATTAAAAACCCAAAAAATTTAATGAGTTCAAATATTTTCAATTATGAGCAATCTTCTTTAAATGATGAAATTATTTTTGATGATATTTATGGAATGTTTTTAAATAAAAATAATAAAAGAATAAAATATTATGGAGAAATTAATAAAGTAACAAAGAAAAAAAATGGATTTGGAATTGTAATTTATGATGATAATTCAAAAATATCTGGAATTTTTAGGGATAATCATTTAAATAATTATTGTAAATTTATAAATACACAAGCAAATTCTGTTTTTATTGGTAAATATAAAAATAATGTTCCATATGGATATGGATATTATCAAAATAAAAATATTTATAGAGAAGGAACTTGGCTTAAAAATAATTTATTAGATATTGGGATAGAAATATATTTTAATAATAGTTATTATCAAGGTGAATTTAAAATGAATAAATATCAAGGAATAGGATTATTTAGATTTCCAGATGGAACAATATATCAAGGAGAATTTCTTAATAACCAAATGACAGGATATGGAATATTTTTATATGATGATAGAATGTATGAAGGAGAAGTATTAAATGGGCAAATAAATGGTTTGGGAATATTTACATGGAATAATGGTAATAAATATATAGGATATTATAAGAATGAATATAAAAATGGTTTTGGAATGTTTTTATGGAGTTTTAAACCATTAGTAGCATATATTGGATTTTGGAATAAAGGAAAAATTCATGGAGTTGGAATAAATATAAATGGAAATACTGTTAAATATGGGCATTTTAAAAATGGTAAAATAGATAAATTATTTAAAAATGAATGGGAAATTAAAAATTATTTAACAGGAAAACAAAATTTATATAAAAAATTATTATTAAAAAATCCTATTAATACTATTAAACATTTTTTTGGCTCAAAATAAATAAAATGTAAATTTTTATTTCACAACAAATTTTTATATTTTATTAGAATATATAAATTTTGTATTATTTTGGTGATTATATATTAAATATTTGTTTAAAAAATTTATTTTTATAATTATTTTTATATAAAAATATATCAATTTAATTAATAAAAAAATTATATAATTAATTTAAAATATGAAGAATAAAAAGCCAATAACTTTAAATAATAAAAAAAATGATAATAATTCAAAACCTATAAATAATAATATATATAATAAAAATAATAAAACAAATTTAAATAATAATAATCAAAATAAAAATAAAGATAATAAAACAAATATAATAAATAATCAAATTCCAAAATTAAATAAAATCATAAAAAAGCCTCGTGTTTTTGAAGGAAAAGTTGAACTTAATCCTTATCATAGAAATTTAAAATATCAACAAGTTAAAAAACGTTTTATAAAAGATAATAATTTATATACAATAATTTATTTTCTTGATCCTAAATCTTTTTTTAATTTTATAATATCATGTAAAAAATTTTATAATCTTGGTAATAGTTGTGATGATATTTGGTACAATTTTTATGTAAAAAAATTTATAATTCCTCCAAATAAGCCAATTAACTATGATACAAATAGAGGAAATTGGCGTCAAATATTTTTAAATAAATCAAAAGAAAAACATATAAATAATTATAATAATTTAAAAAATAAATTTTTAACAAAATATAAAAAAAATATTTATTCCGCTAAAAAAGATCATTATTACTTTTCTAATAATTTATATAAAAACTTAGAGGCTATATATCATTTACAAATTGATAAAAATATATATGGTGTTAAATATATTTTTACAAATAAAATATTAACTCATATAAATTTTTTAAAACATTTTGATGAAACATATATAGATCTTTATAAAATTACTCATATTAAATTATTATTTAGTGAAAAAAATATAGGGATATTTCGTATACCTTTAATAGATTATAATTTAAAACAAATTAAATTAAATAATACTGAAAATGAAGGAATTAAACATAATGTTTTTAAAGTTTATTATTATGATGATTTAGTATTAACAACATTTGAAAAAAATAATATATTTTTTATTAATATTTCTATACCAATTTGTAAATTATGTGAAAAAGCATTTGAATTTTTACATGGATTACATTCTTTTAAATTAGATTATGCTTGTGATTGTGATAGTAAATTTGGTTTATATGATTATTCTTTATTAATTAATTTAAAATCTTGGAATAGTATATATTTCAGTTTATCAGTTACAACATGTGATTTTAAAGAAGATGAAAATAATAAAAATGATTTAGTTTTTAAACATGAAAGTAAAATATCAACAGATAAAAAAATAAAATTTGATGTTAAAAGTTTAGTAGTTAAAGAATATATTGAAAATTTTTTAATTTGTGATTTTATATTATTAACATATGAAGGAGATCATATTATTTGTGAATCTAAACCCATATTTTTAAAAGAAGATAAAAATAGAATTGATTATAATGAATTAAATTGTAATTATTATTATGCAACAATAAAAAATCAAAAATATTCAATTTTATTTAAATTTAATATAAATGAAAATAAAAAATATTATTGTTTAATATATACTGAATTAAGAATAAATAAAAATTATATTGAAAATATATTTAAAAAATATTAAATTAATTATATAATAATTTATTATTTTCTAAATTTAATCTATTAAATTTTAAAAATAATAATAATGATAAAATAAAAATTATTTTTAATTAATAAGTATATATATATTTATTTTATTGATTATTTTCATCGCTATCAATAATATATTTCATAATAATTGGATAAAAACCAATTAATCCAGCAAATGTTTCTTCAGAACTTTTTATAATACTTTTAGAATTAAAATTTTCTTCTTTTTTTAATATTTCTTGATAATAATATTTAAACATTCCTCCTATAAAACTAATAAAAATATATTTATTTTCCTTTTTTTTAAATGGAACCGAACTTAAATAAATATTATCAACTTCTTTAATAAAAAATTTATTTAAAATATCAAATCTATTTAAATATTTATTTGAATTTTCCGATGTAAATATTTTCATTGAAATAATATATTCAAATAAGTATTCACTAATTAAAAATTCTTTATGTGATAAACTAATTTTTTTATCGTTAAATAATTTAACACCGTTAGAAAATATTTCATTAAAATATGTCACTTTATCTTGAGTTTTATGAATATTCATAATAAATTCTTCCAAGAAAACTAATGAACTTTTTTTGAAATAATTTTTTTTTATAATTAAGTATAATTTTTTTACTAAATCAAATAAAGAAGTTCTATTATTTTGAAGTTTATTTAAAAATTCAATAATTATTTTGTTATTTTTATTATTAAATACTTTTTGAATATCTGGAATTGAACCTAAATTAATTGTAACATAATCATAATTAATATTATTTTTTTCAGAACAAAATGAAATAAAAGTTATCTCTTCTTGATTGCTAAAAATATTTTTATTATTTTTAAAAATTCCAGAAATCATATCAATTTCAATTAAACAAATTGATAAAAAATCATATACAACTCTCAAATATTTTTTATTTTCATCTAAATTAAAATCTTTTGATTTATAATAATCAATTATCAAATTATATTTATTTTCTATGATATTAAAAATCATTATTAATATATCATCATTTAATTTTACATCATTATTATTATTTTCTTCATAACAAAATTCATCACTACCAAAAGAACTAAATGAATATCTTTTTTTATAATCTCTTTGTAATAATTGAGATAAAAATTTAACAAACAATTTTGAACATTCTTTATCTTTTGGTAATTCAATCATTTTATTGTTTATTATAATTTCTGAAATATTATTAAAATATGCTTTAAATAAAGTAATACCATAAGTTAAAACACCTGTTTTATTAGAAATTGGATTATCATATTCTTGAGGAGAAATTTTATAATAATTTTTTACTATATCTTTAGGTAAAATATATTTCATATACCCATAATCAAATAAAATAAATTCATTATTTTTATTTACAAAAATTGAATAAAGTGAAAAAAAATCTAAATTAATATCATTAATTTCAATAAATAAAAGAATATCTTCATAAAAACTTTTATTCATTTTTATTAATTCTTTTTCAGTTATATTATTTTTTTTAATATAATTTAATAATATTTCACCTTCTATAAAGGAATATTCAACATAAATAAATCCATTTTCAATATAATCATTTATATATTGTAAACTTTTTTGTAGTTGTTTAAATTGAATTGAATTATTTATAATTTTTTTAAATATTTTATTATTATTATTTACCATTTTTTGATTATATTTTTTTACAAATAATTTTTGACCATTTTTTTTATCTTCGCATATAAAACATGAATAATTTTCATCTTCATAACCAGAATCAAATTTTTCTATATTTTTATAACGTGTATTGTCAAATTTATTAACATTATTACTATTATTATTATTATTATCTTCTTTAATATTTTCTATTTTTTTATCATTATTTTCAGAAAAAAAAGGATGATTAAAATATTCATCCCAAGTAATTCGTTTTTTTGGTTCAATTACAAATATTTTAAGTAATAAATCAGAAAAATCTTTTTCTTTTGGCATTTTAATTGGAATTCCTTTTTTTTTTAAAATATCTTTTAATATCAATTTTTCATTATATCCAAAGAATGGTACAGCATTAAAATACATTTGATACATAATGACTCCAACACTCCATAAATCAGATTCATTTGTATAAGGTTTTTTCATTAAGATTTCAGGTGACATAGTAATAGGAGTTCCTAAAATTGTATGAGTTATATTAGCTTCTCCCACATCTTTACTAAATCCAAAATCACTTAATTTAACTTCAAAATCAGTTTTTGAATCATTTGTATATTTAAATAAAATATTTTTTAATTTTAAATCTCGATGCATTATATGATTTTTTTGCATAATTTTAAAAACTATATTTAATTGATTCATTATTTTTTTAATTTCATTATAGGTAAATCCATTTTTTAATCTTAATAAATCAAATAAATCTCCATCACAAATTTCCATAATTAAATTATAATTTGTTTCACTATCTATTTTTTCATATAATTCAACACTAGCTTTACATTTACATGTTTGCATTATTGAAATTTCTTTCATCAAAGCACTTTTTAAGTATTCATTATAATCTACTTTTTTTTTACTTATTCTTTTTATTGCAACTTTTTGATTAGTTTCAACATTTCTTCCCATAAAAACCTTTCCAAATTGACCTTCTCCTATTTCTTTTTCTAATTTATATTTAGATGAACTCATTTCTTTAAATATATATTTTTTAATTTTATATTAATTTTATTAACTATTTATAAAATATCTAAATATTTTATTTTATTTTTATTTTAATTTTAATAATATATTTATTTTTTTAATTAATTTTATTTTTATTATTATTAGAATGTCTGATAATAAAAATAATTCAGAAAAGAAATTAGTTTTAATATTCCCTGAAGGTTTACAAATCACAGCTGATTGGATAGAAAAAATAAAAGATCCCTTTTTATTAGAAGCTGCTCAACCATTAGTTCAAAAAAAAAATTCTATTTTAAATCAATTAATATCTACAAAATTAAATTATATTAATAACAATAAAACTCTAACATCTTCTCAAGAACTTTTATCAAAAACCGAAAAAGAATCTGGGAATACTTTTATGAAAAATAATTCGTTTGATGAAGCTATAACTCATTATACATATAGTATCATATATAATCCTTTAGAACCAACAGTTTATGCTAATCGTGCATTAGCATATATAAGAAAAGAAGAATATTCAAAAGCAATATTAGATTCTACAATGGCTATTGACATTAAAAAAGATTATATAAAAGCAATGTATCGACGTGCAATGTGTTATAATAAAATTAAACAATATAAAAAATCGTTTGATGATTTAATTTATTTAATAAATTCAAATAACAATAGTCAAGAAATTGAAAATGAATTATCAAGTGTTTTAAATAATTGGAAAAAAGATGTTGGTAATGAAAATTGGAAAAGTATAGAAAAACAATTATTAGAACAAATTTCTAATGCAAGAATTCAGCAATTAAAATTGGATCATCCTAATGATGTTACTAGTAATGAATTAATATCTGCTTATAATAAATTTGTTGAATCCGGAGAAAATGTAAAAAAACAAATTAAAGAATACATAAATAAAAGAGAATTTGAAAAGGCAATTGATGTTATAAAAATATGCTTTGAACAATGTAAAAAATTTAAAGATAAATTTACTGATAAAAGTATTTATTTTATTAATATTTTAAATGATATTATTGAATTGAATTATACAAAAATATTATTAGAAAATAATATGGAATTTTCTGTTAAAGAAGAGAAAAATGATAATAATAAAAAAAAAAAAAATATTGTTAAACATGAAAATTTTTATAAAACGAGTTTATTATCAAAAGAACAAAGAGAAAATGCAACTAAAATAGCTGAAGAAGATATGAATTTTACTGATTTTTCAAAAAGTTCTTATGGATTTGAAAAAGCATATAATTCATTTAAAGATCAAGAAGAAAAATTTTTTAATTTTTTAATTTATTTTGAAGGAAAAACTTTAGCTGAATGTTATAAAAATTCTGAAATTCCTTTAAATTGTTTAAAAGCTATTATTAATGCTTTTAAAGATAAAGATATATCAAATAAATATAAAGATATGTACTATGATTATTTTAATTCATTAACAAAAACAAAAGCTTTTGGTTTGGTTAAAAATTTTATTAAAAAAAATGACAGAGAAATTATAAAAGAAAATTTAAAAAAAATTTCTGAAATAGATGAAAATAAAAAAACTGAAATTGAAAAATTAATAAATGAATATAAATAATATTTAAAATTTATTTAAATTATATTTTTAAATATAAATTAATAATATAAAAATAATAGAAGAATATTTAAATTTAATAATATAATAATACTTATTTATTAATATTAAAAATATTAAAATATTTATTATTATCATTTAATTATCTAATTATTAATATATTATTATAATATTTTTATTCTAATTATACTAAATTTTTATTTATTTTTAAATAAATAATAAAAAAATTAAATTATAATATGATTAATTTAAAATCAACTCAAGAACAATTAAAACCAATAAAAGATAAACTATTATCTTATAGTACAAGAGTTTCATATACAAATTCTCGTAATCTATCAAATAATAAAAACAACAAAACTTCTTTTAATGAAATTTTATATCCTAATACATCAAATGAATCAAAAAGAAAAAAAAAGAAATTAAAAAATAAAAATTCAAATAAATCAAAAATATTAAAAACAAAAAAGATTTTATATAATAATTTAAAAAAATATAATGTGAATAATAAATTTTATAATATTAAAGTTATAAATGATATTATATATGATGAACCTAAACATATTGTCTCTGTTTTTAAAAATTATTTATTGTGGGATGAAATAAATGATTTTTTAAAACGTTTTTATTATAAAAAAGAATCAATAAAAAGATTACCACAAATATCAAATTATTATGAAAAATATACTTTATTTTCTCCTGTTTATTTTGCATTGGAAGATGTTATAAAAATTATGTTAAAAAATATTAAAAAAAAAAAGAAATATTTAGAAATTATTGAAAATAATGATGAAGAAAATAATAATGAAGATGATAATATTTATAATAATAATGATGCTAATTTTGAAAAGAAAAATTATTCTAATCAATTTAATCAAATTATAAATCCTAGTGATTTAAATGAAAATACATTAACATTAAATACATTTATTAGTCAAAATAATTTAAATAATAATGATAATTTAACTTTACAAACTTTAACATTAGAATCTTTAAATAATAATAATAATAAATCAAAAGATTTAGGACAAATTTTAAATAATGTTTTTAATACAACAGAAAATTTATCTGATGAAGATGATAATTTTTCTTACGAAAATAATAATATGATTTTATTCAAAACAAATGATAATAATAGTTTAAATAATGATACAAATAAAAATTTTTTAAATATAAATAATATTAATTCTAATAATAATAAAAGAATATTAAATAAAAATAATAATAAACCTTTAAATTATAAAAGTAAAGGTAATATTCCAAAAAAAGGAAAAATTTTAGAAATTAAAAAATTAGATTTAAAAAATATTAATAATAATAATAATAAAAGTACTAAGAATAAATTAAATAAAATTTCATTAGATGATAAAAAATCATTTAAATTATTTAATAATACAGAAAGAACTAAAATGAAAAATATTTTTAATTCTAATAATCATACAGCTAAAACAATTATCAATTCTAAACAATTAATAAATTATGATTCAGAAAATAGAAAAAAAAATATAAAAAATGAAAAAAATATTATTAAATTTAATCAATTTCTTATTATAAATAATAGCAGTAATTGTAATAGATATAAAATAAAAATAAAAAAAAATAATTATAATATTAATTTAAGTAAAACGAAAAATAATTCAATTGATAATATGTTTAAAATTATCAAATTTAATCAAAATAATAATAATAATAATAATAGTAATATTATTTATTCAACAAATAGTTTAAAAAAATATTCAAAAAATAAAAAAAATAAGCTTGTAATAAAAACACAAAGAAATAATAATCATAGTCATAAAAATAAAAATATAAATAATAATGAATTTATAATTAATAAAACTTATTCTCTATCAAATAATTCTCATAGAAAAAGAGAAAAAATTAAAAATAATTCAATAAATAAAAATAATAATAAAATTAAAACAAATAATAATTCTTTAACTAAAAATGATAAAAGTAATAAAACAAATTTATTAATCAAAAAAATATTAATTTATCCTAATAATAATAATTTTATTTCAAATTCATCTAATATTAGTATTAATATAAATAATATTAATAATTTAAGTCTTACTAAAAAAAATTATAATAAAAAAATTAATAATAATATTATTAATAATAATAATATCAATAAAAGATCTAAATATAATAATATTAGAAATATTATTCATACAAAAAAACATATTCTTTTCTATAAAAATATTAATAATAATCATAGCTATTCAAATTCTAATAAATCAAAAGAAAAAAATAAAAATAAAATATCATATGATTTATTTTCAAATATCAATAAAAATCAAACAATAAAAAACGAAGAAAACTTATCATTAAATAATAAAATTATAAATATTAATAATAAAAGAACAAGAAATAATAATAGTAATCATAACCATAATAATAATAATTCAATAAATAAAATTAATAATATATCTAAAAATAATTTTCAATTACAAAGTTTAAATAAAAGAAAACATTTAATAATTCCATTTATAATTAATAGTAAGTCCTTAAAAAAAATAAAATATAATAAAAAAAATGATGATTTGATAAAAAAAAATTATAAAATTAGAGAATGTTCATTAAGTTTTAGTAAAATAAAGAAAAAATTAAAAAATGATATGATAAATAACAAAAAATATCCTTTAACTAGTAGAAATGAAAAAAATGAAAATGGTGATATTATAAATAAATTATTAAAAAAAATTATTTATAATAAAAGACAAAAATTTTAATTTTAATTATTAATATATAATTTTTATAAATAATATTTAATTAATATTATTTATTCTATATTCATAATAAAATATTTTTTTAAATTATTATATATGTTAAGAGAAATTAGTAAAGAAACGATTAACAATTATAATCAAACTAACAATTATAACAACAAAAGAAAAAGTAATTCAATGAGTAATTTAAAAACAATAAATAAACCTTTATCGAACTCTTTTATTGAATTAAAAAATTTAAGTGAATTTAAATATTCTGATTATAATGGAGTATTTAAGGATAATAATAATAATAAAAACAAATATAATTTTCATGATAAAAATAATAATAAACAAAAATGTCTTTCTCAATCAAATTCTTCAACGAAATTTTCTGATGAAAAATCATATAACAATCTTAATACATTTAATCAGAATATTAATAATAATATTAATAATTACTCATTTATTATTAACAACAAAAATATTAATAATAACAATTCATTAAAAAAATCACATACCAGTTTGAATATATTATTGGTTAATGATAATAATAAAAATATAATAAAAAATAATAATAAAAAGTTTATTGAAAAACATCGAACTTTATCAACTTTCAATGATTTTAAAAATATTTTTAATTATCTTGATAATAATTATCTAAAAATTTCAAAAAATTTAATTGAAAATAAAACTAATACATATAAATATTTAAAAAATAATATCAATGTTTTAAAAAAAAATTTATCTTTTTTCAAAAATCAATTATTTAAAAATAAAGAAAAAAATATGAATAATAATCAAAAAAATTTAAAAATTTTAATAAATAATAAAAGAATTAAAATTGAAAATAAAAATAATATTATAGAAATAAATTATATTAAAAATGAAAATAAAAATTTACAAAAACAAATTTTTTTACTTAAAAGAAATAACACTATTATTTCTAATCAAATTAATAATATGAATAATGAAATTAATAATATGAAAAATAATATTAAATATTTGAATGAAATAATATTAAAAAAAGAAGAAGAAAAAAAATGTATTATAAGAGCAATTTTAATTTTTGATAAAAAAATTCAAGAAATAAAAAACGAAAATAAAAAATTTGATAATAATAAAAAAAATTTAAATAATAACATAAATTCAATTTTCGATTTTTATAATAAAAATCCACTTTAATAATATAAATATATAATTAAAATAATTATTAATAATAATTTTTTTTAAGTAAAAAAAAATTAATAAATATATATATTTAAATATATAATAAAATTAAATTAAAATATATTTAATGGACAAAGGAAGACAAATGGATAAAGCTCAAAATCAAAATGCAGTTTATATTGACCAATATGGAAAGGGAGGTCATACATCTACTAAAGTTATTCATGCCCCCGGAGGAGAAGATCATTGGTCATTTGGATGGGGAAATGATAATAATAATCAAAATCAACAACCAAAAGCAGGAAGAAAAAGATTTAATGATATTAATTCTAATGCAAGTAGTTTACAAAATAATAATAATGATAATAAAAATAATAATAATAATCCTGGATTTAAACCATCAGTAAGAGTTAATAATAATCCAGGTGGAAAAAGTAATATTGTTTTTGGAAATGATGATACTAATTATGATCATTATAGAAAATAAATACATTAATTATTTATGATATTTTTTTATTATAATAAATCATTCTATTTTATTTATATTAAAAAAAATTCTATTTTATTTTTTAATTTTTTATTTTAATTTTTAATTATATTTATTTAAACATGATGATTAATAACAATAATAACAATATTAATCACAATAAAACAAATAATTTTAACATCATTAATAATGATATTAATAATGAATCGTCTAATAATGATAATTATATAATTAATTCAGATATAAATTTACCAAATTCAAAAGAATCTTCATCTACACTTTTATTATCTTCTTTATCATCCGAAAAATTATTATCAATAAACACTAATCTCTCACCTTTGCACAAAAATCCTTTTTCAAATTCTCAGAATTTAGAAATTCCTTCATTTATTTTATCTCAAGAAAATTGTATAGAAAAATGTAATTTATTATATTGTTTATTTTCATGTTGTTTAGATAAGAATAATTTAGTTAAGAGAATTAATGCTCAAGAACTTTTAGTTTATTATAAAATTAAAAATGATTATATAGAGAATTATTCAGATAAAAATAATAATCATGAAAATTCTTTAAAATTTTTATTTTTAAAATGTTTAAAATGTGATTTAAATTCCTCTCTTATAAGTGATAATTGGAAAAAATTAGGATTTGAAAGTAATAATCCTAGAAATGAATTTGGAAATGGAGGATATATGTGTTTATTATTTTTGATATATTTTATGGAACAAGATGATATAGTTGCTAATATTTATAATAATAATACAAATAATATAATTAATAATGGTTTTAAACTTGCTAAAATTTGTCGAGAATTATGTATTTATGTTAAATTAGCATTAGGATTTATAGATAAAAATGAAAAAAATAATGAATCAATAGGAAAAGATATTAAATATATTAATGTTAAACAATTTAAAAATTTAATTAGAAATTATTATATTGAAGAAAATGAAAATTATTTATTTGAAATAATGTGTCATATTGTTGATATGTGTTTTAATGAAATAAAAACAAATATTAATAATAATTATAATGATGAAGAAATATTAAAAAATATTTTTAATAAAGAATTTTACAACGAATTAAATAATTTTAATATAAATAAACTTAATATTAATAATAATATTGATAATAAAGATAATAATAATTCTTTTTTTTAAAGTTTTTAATTAAATTATTTAAAAATTAATTAAAAATAAAATTTATTATATTATATCATTTATTATTTAAATATAATAATAATAATAATAATAAAATATATAAAATAATTAACAAATTTTAAAAATTACAACAGGAATTAGTTTTCTTTGCTTGTTTATAAAAATTTACAGAGGTGCTACTTAAATCTTTACTTTTTGCCATTAAATTATCTAAATTTTCTTCTCTTTTAAGTAATTCATCTAAATTTTTTTTCATTATATTTTGTACTTCATTTAATTGTGATTTAATTTTAACAATATTATCTATTTTTTCAGGATTTTGTGCATCTTGAATAGTTTTATCTAATTCGGTGAATTTAATATTGGTATCTTTTGTATAACTAGAAACATTAATTTTATTTTGATATATAAATGTAGTAACTTTTTCTAATAATTTTAATAATAAATCTATTGCAACTCTTTTTGGATATTCTTCATCGCATATTAAAGTTGCTCCTAATTTATCTGAATTAGTTACAGCATAGCAAATACCTTTTTCTAATTGAACTTCTAAATTTTGTTCAGGTTGTAATCGACCAATTACTAAACGAGAATGAAAATTAAGAAATTCTTTTAATGTTCCACGTTGGAAAATTGAAACGAAAGAGAGTTCAAAAGCTGAACTTAATATTATTGGTTCATTGTTATGAAGAGAAAAAATGTGAATAGAAAGAATTCTCATTTATATATTTTTTATTTTAAATATATTAATTTTATTTATTAATTATATATTTATTAAAAATTTTTTTAAATATATTTAATTGAAAAGAAATTTAAAATAAATTATTTATATTTTTAAAATAAAAAAATTATAAATTATATTTATATTATAATTTATAATTTATTTACTAATATTAATTAAATTATTGAATTTGATTGATTACTTTTATTAATATTATTCATTTCTTTATGATTAAATTTATTAACATAATTATTTTTTATTTTTTTTTTAATTTTGAATATTTTATCAATTATTCCCAATCCAATTCCAATACAAATAAATATAAAAGCAAGAACATATTTCCAATCTCCTGTTATTTCTTTAAATGCTATATGTATTCCTGTTTCAAAAAGAATTTGAAAGAATAATAAAAAACTAAAAACAAAAGGTGAAAGACCAATAATACAATAAAACATTCCAATATATTCTAATAAATTTAAGATTATCATTAATAAATAACATAATATACTATTTCCATAACTAAACATATTATTAAATTCATTTGAATCATCTGTAAAATAAATAACTATACTTATAAAAACAGGCATAATTATAAAATTATATAATCCGATATATCCTAATATACTACTTAATTTAAAATTTTTTCCATATAAATTTGAAAAATATTTTAATAAAGTTCCAAATATTCCAAAAAATAAACCACCAAAAAAAGAATATAAATATATATTTATATAATTATCATTTAATTTGATATAATGTAAATGAAATTTAAATAAAAAAAGTACACCAATTATTATACATAATGAACTTATTTTTGCTAAATAAGTTAATTTTTTTATCATTAAAAAAAATTTTCTAAGAAATAAAACCATCATTAAAGAACCTAATGGAAAAAATATACTTAATAAATGAATATAATTTTTATTTTTATCTTCAAAGTATAGAATTTCATTTGATAAAAATGATTTATAATTCAAACTAATTGCAAAATAAAAACAGATCATTAAAATGAAAGATAATTTTTGTATCATTTTATTAAATTTTTCTTCTGTTCCTTCATAAACATAAAATTTATTATTAACTTGTGTATAAATTTCATCATTTAAATTTTTTTTCTTTTTCTTCCAATCAGGAACATAATATTTCATTATATTTATTTTATCAAATTGTTTTGTATGTGGAAAATAAACTGTTATTATTAAAGAAAAAGAAAAAAGAGATAAACGTATATAAATTTCAATAAAAGGATTATAATTAAAATCAAAATTGAAAACTTTTATTAAAACATTATTCAACAAAATAAAAATTAAGTAACATATAAAAAATATTCCTCCAAGAATATATCTTTTTTTTTTTAAATCATTAGATAATATATTTTTTCGATTTGATTTATTATTGATGTTATTAATATTTTTAATATTTTTAACTGGATATAATTTTTCTTCTAAATTTTTTTTACTAATTTCATCAATTTCATTCTTAAACATATATTGAATATAATATATTTTTTAATTTTTATTAATTTAATAAAAATTTATTTTTTCTTTTTTATCTAATTGGTGCTAAATATGTCTACTAGTAATAATGATAAAAATGATAACAATATATCAAATGAAGAAAATAATTCAAATATATATTCATCTGAAAATGATAATGAAGATGAAAATTCTGAAGCTTTAAACAATATTAAAAAATCTTTAAATTTAACTATTCAAACAAATGAAAATAATAATAATAATATTTATTATCAAAAAAATAACTATATCAATGAAACAGAAGAAAACATGAATCCTTCAAATAAAATAAATTTCAATGATGTTTTTAAAGCATATACAAAAAATATATCAGAAACAACAAAAACAAATTTATCAAATGCATTAAAACAAAACATTAAAAATAAAAAGAAAAATATAGTTGAAATAAAATTTAATGACAACAGTGAAAAAATTATTGAACGAGAAAAAAATTATTCAAATTTAAGTAAAGATATAACAAAATATCAAAATAAAGTAAAATCAATTCGTGAAGCAGATATTATAGATTTTACTCAAGATAATAATAAAACAATTCGACGTATTGATAAAACAACAGCAAAAGAAATAAGTAATAATAATAAAAATATAAATAATAATAATTTTGAAAATAAAATAAAAAACATTTTAATAAAAAATAATTGCGAAACAGATGATAAAATATTAATAAAAGAAAATGAAGAATTAAGTAAAATAAATCCTGATGAAATGAAAAGAAGATATAATGAATTAAAAAGAGTAAGAAAATTACTATTACAAAGAGAAATTAGAAATGCTAAAAAAAATAAAATAAAATCTAAATTATATCATAAAATAAATAAAAATAGAAAAGAAAAAGAAGAAAAAAATTTACTTGAACAATTAGGAGAAATTGATCCTGAAACTGTTGAAAATTATTTAAATAAAAAGAAAAGAGATAGAGCTGATGAAAGAATGATGTTAAAACATAGTATTAATTCAAAATTTCAAAAAACTATAAAAAAATATCATTTTAATAGAGATAGTCAAGTAAAAGAAGCAATAAAAGAAAATTATCAATTGAGAGATAAATTAATGGAAAAAATTAAAGGAAACGAATCAGATGATAGTGATGTTAATAATAATGAAGAAGAAGATGAAGAAATTGAAGAAGATAATAATAATGATAATATTAATGATAATGATCATAATGATAAATTACTAATTAATTTTGAAGAAAGAAATAAAAAAAATAATAATGAAGAAGAAGAAAATGAAGATAATGGTATTTTTTCAATGCCTTTTATGAAAAATGCTGAGAAAAATAAAGAAGAATTTTTAAAAAAATTAAATAATTTAAATAATGCTGAAAATGAAGATGATTATAATGAAATAGATGAAGAAGATAATAAAGATGATAATGAAAAATCAGATGAATCTTCAGATTCTGAAAATTCAGATAAAAATAAATCCAATAAAAATAAAAATAATTTAAAAAAAATTAATAATAATAAAGATTCTATAAATGATAATAAAAAAAATATAACTTCAGAAGATATAAATAAAATAAATAACGAAGCAAAAGAAATATTAAATAATAATAATGAATCTAAAAATGAATCAATAAAAGTTGATATTACTCCAAACGAACTTCAACAAATGATAAATGAAGAAAATATAAATGAGGATACAGAACAATTTAAAAATTTTTTAATTGAAAATGATATAAATAAAAAAGAATTTTTAGAAAGTGAAAATATAGAACAAATAAATAAAATTAAAAAAGAAAATCCTGAATTCATGTCTGGTTGGGGCTCATGGGCTGGTGATTCAATACAAATTAAAGCAAAAGAATTTTTACAAAAAAAAAGATATGAAAATAAAATTGCAAAATTAAATGAATTAGCAAATAAAAATAATAATAAAAATCCTTTTGTCAAAATTAATAATAGTTATGACAAAAATTATATTAATAATTATTTTGTTAAAGAACTACCTAAAGATGTTCCAAACAGAGAACAATTTGAAAAATTAAATAGTACCGCAGTTGGAAGAGAATGGAATTCATTAACAATGTATAAAAAAATGATTCAGCCTAGAATTGTTAAAAAAATTGGACAGATAATACAGCCTATGAGTATAACAGATAAAACAAAAGCAATTAAATTAGTTGAAGTTTTGAAAAATGTAACTAAAAAGAAAAAAAGTACCAAAAGTAAATTATAGATATATAATTATAAATAATATAATAAATAAAGTCAGATAAAATATATAAATTTAATTGATTAATGTTAAATTTTATTATTATATACATAATTTAAATTTTAAATCTTATATTCTTTCTTATAATTTATATAAATTTTAATTAAATTAAAAATAAATAATATATAGATATAAAACTTTTTTATTATTTTTAAATATTATAATAATATGATATATAAACATAATTATATAAAATATTTAATTAATGACAGAACCTTTAAAATTTGAAAAAATTCAATTATTAAAACCAAATATAAATTCAGAAGTATCATTAATGACTGCAATGAAAAACAGAAAATCTGAAAGAGATTTTATTCCAAATAAACCTTTAACATTATAACAAATTTCAAATATACCTGAATTACCAAAAAAATCATAATAGAACTGTACCATCAGCAATATATATATATCCTCTAGAATTTTATTTTATATTAGAAAAAGGAATATTTAATTTGAGCCAGATGATCATATTTTAATTTCAATAGTTGAAGGAAATTATTCAGAAAAATCAAGAGGTCAAGATTTTGTTAAAAATGCTTCAATGAATTTGATTATGTTTTATAAATCTAATGAAAAAGCAATAAATCAATTAGATAATAATTTGATTAGAGCTTATATAGATTGTGATAATTGTAGTCAAAATGTTTATTTATGTTGTGCTGGTGAAAATTTAAAATGCGTTACAAGAAGAATGTGCGATGGAGAATTTTTTAAAAAATTATTGAAATTAGATAATGATGTGTTTTTGCTTGCTATGAGTGTAGGAAATTAAAAATATGTTTAAAAATGAATTATTTAACAATTATAATATTGGTTATAATTCAAATTAAAAATTTATTAAAATTATTAAATTAAAAAAATATATTACAAAATAAAAATAATTTTAATAATATACTACATCTTCAGCTGATAATATATTATTATTATTTTTATTATTAATTTTTTTATTATTTTTTTTTAATGAATATTTTTTTGATATTATTCTATAATTATTTTGAATATTAACTTTTCTTCTTGGTATAAACAAAGTTTTATTAAATTTTTCAATAATTTTTTTTTCAATTAAATTCTTTCTTTTTTTTTCTTCATTTAAAAAAAATTTTGTTCGTTCAATTCTTTTTTCTTTTTCAATTTGATTTTTAATTTTTTTAATTAAATTAAAAGTTTTTATATCTTTATTATACTCATGAGTTTTTTTAATTAAGTTTAATAATAGTTGTTCTAACATCCATAAACAAAAATTAATAATATCTTTTTTTATACCATTATGTAAAATATAAGAAGAATTATTTTTTATACTCTCATATATTCTTTTACAATTAAATTCATTTTCTAAATTAATTGGAATATTTAATATAATATATATTAATTTTTTATAAATTGTATTTAAAAAATTTTTTTTATAATTACTTATAAAATTAGTAGAAATAATAATATGTAAATTTTTTAATTTCAATTCAAGTGTTTGATATTTATTTTTTAAAACATTTAACATTAATTCTTGTTGTTTTATATATATATTTTCTCTTGATTCATTCTGTGTAATATATTTTAATAAATCATTTCTTTCTTTTTCTAAATTAAATTTTTCTTTATTTTTTTCCATTAATTTTGTATATAATTTAATACAATTATTTTCCATTCTTTTAATATCTCTTTCAAAGTCTTCTGAAGTTTTATATATTAATTCTGGAGTATAATTTTTATTTAAATTATTATTATCAGGTATAACAAGACTTCTTCTATTTATTTTTTTTATTGTATCTTTTCTTTGAATTAATTTTAATATTGAAGCTTTTTTAGTTATTTTAAAAAAACTGTTTTTTTTATAAAAAGAAAATGTTTCCTTTTTTTTTAATGGAATATATTCTTTTAAATTATATTCATTTAAAATATTAATTGGAAGTTGGCTTAAATCAGAAACTCTATATTTTAATTTTAATAATAATTTTTGATAATTAGTTCCTTGCTCATAAAAACGTTTAGTTATATCATATTTATTTTTTAAGTGTCTATATTTTAAGCGTAAATTTATTTCTTTATCAATTAATTCTTCATTTATTACTTCTTCTTTATAAATTACATTATTTAAATATCTTAAATATAAAAAAAATTCATTTTTAAATTTTTCTAATATTTTTTTTGAATAATTTAATCTAAATATCATTTGATCTAATTCTTCTTCAAATAAAATATTTTTTTCTTTTAATATTCTTAAATTTTCTTTTTTATATTTATTTATTAATTTTGCTTTTCTCATAATATTTATTTTATTTAAAAAATCATTTATAGTTTCATTTAATGGTTTATTAATAATCAATCTTGAAGTAAAAGTAGGAATTTTTAAAAATAAATTTTTTGAAAAATAATTTTTTTCAAGTGATTTATTATTACTATTATTTTCTATTGTTGTTAAATTAATATTTTTTTCATTAATATTTTCATTTAAATCTTGGTCCAAAATTGAATTACAATTTGTAATAAATAATTTTGATTTATTTATGAAAATATTTTGATATTGCTTATTTTTTTGTAATTTTATTTTTAATAAATTCTTATGAAAAGTATTAATGGAATTTAATTTAGAATTTTTAATTAATTTAAGTGAATTAAGAGTAGAAATAGTTTTTAAATTTTCTTTTTCATTATAATTATTTTTTAAATTTAAAAAAGATTCAGTAGAATAAAAACTTGAACTTGTTTTTGTTGCTATTGTTACAAAATTATTATTATTTAACATGAAAATAATTTATATATATAAAATTATAATTATTAATTCTTATAGATTTTTCAATTTAATAATTTATAAATAATTAAAAAAAATAATAATATTTAAAAATAAAAATAAATTATGCAGGATGATATTCAAATTTCACCAATTTTTAAAGGTAAATATTTAATTTAATTTATATTAAAAAATATATAAATAGTAATTTTGGTTGGTGATTCAGGAGTAGGAAAAACAAGTTTGTTATCAGTGTATATTAAAGGAATATGTAATCAAACAGTACCAACAATAGCAGTTGAATTTTGTACAAAAGAAATTGAATTGAAAGATGGAACTATAATAAAAGTTCAAATATGGGATACTGCAGGTCAAGAAAGATTTAAATCTTTGGCAATGAATTATTATAGAAAAGCAAATGGTATTTTATTATTGTTTGATGTAACAAAAAAAACAAGTTTTGAATCATGTGAAAAATATTTAGAAGATATTAGAAATAATTCAGATAAAGAATGTGAAATTTATTTAGTAGGAAATAAAATAGATTTGGAAGATCAAAGAGAAATTAAAAAATATGAAGCAGAAAATTTTGCTTTCAATAAAAATATTAAATATATTGAAACTTCAGCTATTAATAAAATAAATATAAATGAAGCATTTATAATGTTATTAAATGATATATATGATAAAAGAAGTAAAAAATTTGAAGAAGAAATAAAAGAAGAAGAAAAAAAAAATATTAATTTAGTTACAAATACTTTTACTAAAAAAGGTAATGAATGTTGTTTGGAAATATAAAATTTATCTTAATTATATTATTTAATCATAATATATAAATAAATAATAGTAATATATTATATATTTTTTAAATCTCTTTTTTGATAACTTTTATTTTATATTTTTAAATAATTTATAAATAACTTTAAATATATAAACTTTCTGTAATTAATCCTTTCTTTTTATATAAAACTTTTTCTTTTGCTGTTCTAAAATCAGCTTGATTTACTCTTTTTCTTCTATCTCTTAAAGCTAATAAACCTGCTTCAGTGGCAATTGCTTTTATATCTGCTCCACTTAATTCATCTTTTGCCATAATAAATTCTTCTAAATTTACATCGACATCCATATTCATTTTTGCCGTATGAATTTGAAAGATTCTTCTTTTAGTTGCTGAATCTGGAAAAGGAAAATATATTTTTCTATCAATTCTACCAGGTCTAATTAAAGCAGGATCTAATGATTCAATTTTATTAGTTGCTAAAATAACTTTAACTTCTGAACTTGTATCAAAACCATCTAATTGATTTAATAATTCAAGCATTGTTCTTTGAACTTCTCTTTTTCCCCCTGATGAAGTTTCTATACGTTTATGTCCTATAGCATCAATTTCATCAATAAATACAATACTTGGTGCATGTTCTTCAGCTAATCTAAATAATTCTCTTACTAATTTAGGTCCTTCTCCTGAATATTTTTGAACTAATTCTGAACCAACAACTCTAAAAAATGTTGCACTTGTTTCATTGGCTACCGCTTTAGCTAATAAAGTTTTTCCTGTTCCTGGTTCACCATAAAGAATAACTCCTTTAGGTGGTTTTATACCAATTTCTTCATATAATTCAGGATGAGTTAATGGTAACTCAACAGCTTCTTTTATTTCCCTAATTTGTGTATCTAATCCACCTACATCTCTGTATGATTCAGTAGGTGCTTTATCAACTTTCATAACATTTAATAAAGGATCTGCTTCATCACTTAAAACACCTACTATATGATATGAATTTTCTCTTAATAAAACATTACATCCTAATTCTAATTGTTCTTTATCTACTATACTTAAAATTTTTACATAATATTCTGATGAATTTATTGAAACTATTGCTTGATCTTCTGTAATAATTTCATCTAATGTTCCAATTGATACTGGACTTCCTCTTAAAAGATCAATTGTGTTTTTTTCTTCTTCATCTTTTTCGTTTTCTTTTTTAGTTGCATTTTGAGATTTAATATATTCTTCTTCCATTAATAAATAATCTTTAATTCTTTCATATTTCCTCATTCTAAGTAAACATTTTGTTGTAGGGGTGACATTTGGTAATTTTGAAGCTACTTCAACACCCTTCTTCTTCTTTTTTTTCTTTCCTAATTTGACTAAAGAAGGTTCTGGTTTTTTAAAAGCTTTTTTTTCATCTTTTTTTTTATCTTTATCTTTTTTTTGATTTGCTTGTTCTAAATTTCCCATCTTTAATATTTATATTTAATTAAATTTTAATTGAAATATATTAATTGGAGATTATTTTAAATTTTAATTATTCTTAATTTTTATTTTAATTTGATAAATATAATAATAATATTTTTAAAACATATTATTAATTAATTATTTTAATTATTTATGAATAAAATATTATGTATAAACACAAAATTATTATTTACATAGAATATGAGAAATATAAAATTTTATATTAAATACTAATTTATTTATATATTACTGTTTTTGGAAAATTATTTTTTTGAAGATTTTTTTTTATTATCTTTACACAAAGATTTAAATACTATCTTTTGAAAATATTTTTCATTATAATTACTTAAATTATGAAATTTATTTGGATGATTATTACTATTTTCTAATTGAAAAATTTTTTTATAATTAGAATTATCAATTTCATCATATTTTCTTTTATTAAAATTAATATCATATATATCTATTTCATTATTTTTAATTATATTATCTTTATCTTTATATGTAACAATAATTCCATCTTTATTATCTTCATCATTTTTTTTAAGATTAATTTTTTTATAATCATATAATAAATTTTGTGTTTGTAAAAAAGAAGAATTAGATAAAAAATTACTTGTATTTTTATTTTTTTCTATATTATCTTTAATATTTTTAATTATATTTTTAGAATTACTGTTTAATGATAAATTTGTTGATAAATTATTACTTGGATTTAATAAATTTATATTATTATTAATAAAATTATATTTATTATTTTTATCTTTTAATAAATTTTTTTTATCTGATTTATTTTTTTTATTAATAATATTTTCTATTTTTTTATTTTCTAATTTTTTATAATATTCACTTATGCGAATAAATGTATTTTTAATACCTTTAAATATTTCATTATTTTCTTTCATTTTTTGTAAATGTAAATTAGATTTTAAATGTTTTTGATAATTATCAAATTTTGATTTACATAATTGACAAATAAAATGATGTTTATAAGGCTCAATTTCTTTCTATATATAATAAAAAATTATTTAATTTATTTTACTTTTATATCTAATTCATTAATATCTAATTTTCTTTTATTTTTTTCTTTTAAATGTTTAATATTTTTAGAATTTTCTTTTATAAATTCTTTTTCCCAATCTGATACAAATATACTAAAACCTTCGGGGCTATTCATATCTAATTTAGGTATATCATTTAAATAAGATTCTTCATCATCAATAATGTTATAATTTATATTTTTTGGTTTATTATTATATTTTTTCTTAAAATCATAATAAAATAAAAATTTTTTATGTTTTTGTAAATTATTTATAGCTAAAATTATTACTGCTTCATTTGTTATATTTTTTGGTAAACCCCATGAATAAAAATCTTGAAATGTTGGATTAAAAAACATAGAAATTTTATTTAATAAATCTATTCTACACATTACTTTTATATAATTTATTTTATTTATATCATAATATTTAACTTCAATATGATTATTAAAATATAAATAAATATAACCAAAATCATGTATTATATTAATAAAATTTTCAGTATATAAAATTAAAGGATTTTCAATTATTATTATTGTATTTTTATTCAAAGAATAAGTAACACGCTAAAAATATAAAAAAATAAGTAATTATATAATAATATTTACTCCTTCATAATCATTTATTTTTTGAGAAAGAGCGATTTTTTCATTTGGATTTAAGTTTGGAAGATAAAAATAATAAGCTCTTCTTGCCAAATTATTATTATCAAAAAAGTCTTTTTCTGTAATTTCCATTTTTTAGATTAATTAAAAAATATAATAATGCTATACAAATTCCTTATAAAACTAAAATATTTTTTAAATTTTGAATTTAAAAAATATTATTTAAGAAAATACATACTAATATTTTAATACTATAAAACACAAATTTATAAAAATAATCTTTGTATTTTTAAAATAAAAATTATTTTTACAAAATTTTTTTAAAAAAATTTGGCGGATTAATTTATTATTAAATTTTTTAATTTATTTATATTTAAAATGAAAAATAATTTATAATAATAATAATTAAAAAGTGCATAATTATTTAATATTTTAAATAAAAATTTTTATATTTTTATTTTTAGAAAATATTTTTATTTTTTCTTTTGATAATTTATCAAAATGATTATTAGTTAAATAAATTGTTTTTAAATTTTTATTATTATTTATAAAATTTAATAAATTATTAATACATTTTTCAGTTAATAAATTATTTGCAATATTAAAATTATTTAATTTTTTACATCCTTCTAAAATTTTAAAAATATTATTAATTTCATCATTTGTTAATCCACATTTATTTAATTTTATTTCTTTTATTTTTTCTTTATTTTTTATTAAATTATCATATAAACATTTTATTTCATCTTTATCAAAAATTTTTCTACTTAAATTAATTTTATCAAATTTAAAATGATTATTAATATTTAATAATTTTTCATTTTTTATTAGATTATTATTATTTTGATTATTTACATTATATTTTTTAATTATATTTATTTTTTTATCTTTATTTTTATAATTAAGATTTATATAACTTTTTGTACGAACAATTTTTTTTTTAGGAATAAATATTTTTTTTGAATTTTTATTATTTTTTAATTCTTGAATATTATTATTATTCGTTTTGAAATTATTATAAATTAAAATTGAATCATCACTTAAATTTAAATTTTCTTTTATATTATCTATTTTACTTATATTACAATCTGTTAAAGAAATATTATAATTTTTAGTTAAATCTGTAGATATTAAATCATTATTATTATCATATGAAATATTTTTATTATTTTTTAAATATTCATTATTTTCTAAACCTAAATTTTTTAATAGACTTATAAAATTATTTTTATCTAAATAATATAAATTTTTATTTATTATTTCTTTTTTGTTAATAAAATTTAAAAATAAATTATTTATTTCATTTTTTATTTCTTTTAAAGGAAAATTATTAATGTTATTATATTCATTTAAAATATAATCACCTCTATCAATTAAATTATTATAATTTCCAGTTTTTTTATTATCATTTAATTCTATAAATTTTAAATATTCTTCTTCACTATTATTTAAATCATTTAATATATTTAGTTTATTTTCAACATTAGTTTTCCATTCATTTACTGTTTTTAAAAGAGTATTTGGAAAATTTTTATAATAATTAATTTTTTCTTTTAAAAAATTAAAATAAACATTTATTTCTTTATAAAATTTATTTTGAAAAATATTCAAATAATTTATTATATTATTATTAAATTCTGAAATTTTTTTTGAAAAAAAATATTCTTTTGTTTCTATAATATTTAATAAATTATCACATTCATTATTTAATGTTTTAAAATTTAATTTATTTAAAGAAAATTTTTTATCAATTGAATCGTATAAATTAATTAATAATTCAGATTTTTGTTCAATTGTTTTTTCATAATCATTAATATTAATAATATTATGATTTTTATGCTTTCCAAATAAAGCACAATTTGAACATATTTTTTTCATATCATCTAAACATAAGATATCTAAAGGACGATTTTGATGTTCAAAACAATTATTAATTTTTTTGTTACTTTTTATTTTTTTAATACTCTCTAATAAATTTTTTGATTTATTATTAGAATTAGAGTGAAAAGAAATTGATGAAATATTAAGTGAATTATATTTATTATTTTTATTAAATATTTGTTTTTGATTATTAATATTGAAATTATTTAAAGAATTTTTTATAAAATCAAGAAGAGCTAAATTTATTGGAAAATTTTCAATTTTTTTAATATCATATTCACAATTATCAATTGGACAAATTAATTTTTTATTTAAATTTATATATGATTGTAAACATTTAGAACATATTGAATGCCCACATATTACTAATATTTTAGGTATATTTTCAAAAGAATTATAAAAT
>JAEEGK010001159.1_pt1 | contig 65987 bp, 52 predicted proteins | sample 8958771 | NCBI WGS metagenome assembly JAEEGK01 (sample SAMN16246547, study PRJNA631951) | gut metagenome | biome: gut microbiome; feature: rumen; material: SC-attached | host: Bos | place: Iran: Karaj | collected 2018-10
AGAGGTGGGTGAGTGGCTGAAACCAACAGTTTGCTAAACTGTCGTAGCCCCTAAGGCTACCGGGGGTTCGAATCCCCCCTTCTCCGCCGGATAATATCGGGGCATAGCGCAGTCCGGCTAGCGCACCTGCTTTGGGAGCAGGGGGTCGCAGGTTCGAATCCTGCTACCCCGACACAAAAAAAGACACCAAACGGTGTCTTTTTTTTGTTGGTTTGTTATCTTATCTTATCACGATTTTCTGTGTCATTAGCTTGTCACCGTTGATGAGACGCAGGACATATGTTCCTGGCGCCATTCCACCGGTAGAGATGTTTCTTGAAACGTCTCCCTCCCGTGAAACAATCATACGCCCCATCACGTCAATAACCTGTAAGGTTGCACCTTCCAAATCAGCCGTTATGATGATGTTGCCGTTATTGATGTAAGCAAAGGTTTTATTGTCGTCATCGCTTTTGAACACAATTTTGAATCTCTCTAATCTGTCGGAAGGTGAGCCGATGAAAGTGTAACTTGGGCTGATGCTCAGGTCGATTTCCTGCTGCTCAAAGAGATCGATGAGATATATATCTTTGAGGTTCATATTCTCGCTAGCGAAGCTGATAGTATATTTCCCGAGCTCGTTTGCATTGAAAAATACCGGCACATCGCCATGGCGGTCGGAGAATATGATAGCATAGTCATCTCCGTTTTGAGGGATGAAGATGTTTGCTACAGGCTCGCCGAAATAGAACTTCTGGAGTTGTGCTCCTTCGTTGAAGCTCACGATGGCGTTGTCTAACATGGCATTATTGCGAATATTAGTGTTAGCTTGGCTCAACGTAATCTGTAAACTGACGTTGTTGCCCTGGCTTTGTGCGGGGGCTTCCTTGCTGAAGATTACGTCGCCGTCATTATCGGCTTTAACCACGATGCCCGTGCATGGGGCGATGGGACTTGTGCTGAATGCCGACACGGCCACAACACCTGTTTTGGCTTCATTCATCTTAAAAAATGAGCGATTGGCGTAAACGTTGTAGGTGAATGGGTTGCCGATGAGGTTCCAGCCTGTGCTTACATTCACTGATTCGCTTGCCACGTATGGCTTGAGGGCTCCAGTGAAACAGAGGGTGGTCTCCTCGCTGTTGGCGTAGAGGTAGCCTGCACCGTTGTTTAACGTGGTGAAATCGGAGTGGCCAGTAGTGTTTTTGTAGTTCTCCCAATTCGCGGTTGTGGGGTTGAGTCGAAACAGGTCGTAGGTGTTTTCAACCATGCTGCCTGTGGGTATGTAGTCATCAGTGATAGGAGAGGATATGAAATGCCAGCCGTCGCTGAGTGACGTACCTTGATTTTGGGTTACCGTGTAGGCTGTGATTTTCTTTTCCACCGTGGCATTCACCGCACTGTTGCTGATGAGCTGACCGCCGTCGGCAATAGTTAGGGTGCCGCCGTAGAGATCGATGTTGCCTGCATTGGCGGTATAGTCGCTTGGGACGGTAGTGTTGGCCATGATGATCACGTCACTGCCATCATCAGGTACTGCATTACCGCTCCAGTTGGATGCCTCGTCCCAGTCGCCCTCGGTTGTGAAGACATAGTCTTTGTTGTAATTGGTGAAAGTAAACGTATCATTTGTTGATGCACCATTTACTCTTACCACATCGCCCGGGTTGAAATCAGTTGCTGTGAATGTCGCGATGTTGTTTACAACCGTGACAGTTTCAATCTCCACATCGTTCACAAAAAGTTTCAATGTGCTGCCATCGTTGGTATAACACTTTATTACTCTGCTGGTTAGCTTTTTATAATCCTTGCCACAAATGTGTACAAATTTGTCTTCTTGATTCCACCAAGCCTTGTAAAGATAGAATGGATCCTTTTTTGTCTTGTGGTCTCTCTCAACAAGGCCCTTGTTGTTCAAATACTTGAGTTCATCATTGTCGAATACCGTCTCTCCGCCATCAAAACATACCTTATAACCTTCCTGTCTGTTTGATACTGCTATGTCAAAAAGTTGCCATTGTGATGTGAACAACAACTCTGGTTTGTTCTTGATAGCTGCGATGTGTCCTTCATGCAACCACATCTGATACTCAATATCGTGTCTTGGGTTGTTACCGCTTGTGGTTGTTGTCTTAAAGTCATCGCTATGACAAACTTGTGTGCCACCGCAACCATATTCAGAGAATGCGCATGGCGTATTCTGAGTTGTGGCGTTGTTTATAGCAGTAGTAAGTCTGTTTGTTGGATTATTTGATGTCGTGTTTATGTACCAGCCGACATAGATGTTCTGACCTATCCAATCGACAGTAGGGTTGTTAAATATACCCAAACCATCTTGTGTCCCGTGACTTACAGTATATCCAACCAATGCATTGGGCATCAAAGACCTTATAGTGTTTCTATAGCCTTCAATCTTGCCTTTAACGAAGTCTTTCCCTTCTGTTGTAGTGGTATAATTTGTGTTAATCTCATTGCCCACACCCCAGAATATAATACATGGGTGATTGTAATGTTGATTTACCATATCGGCACATTGCCCTTCAAGATGAGCCCAATAATCTGCAGTTTCATCCATCGTTGATTTGTTTACCCAAGGTGCTTCAGTCTGAACTATAATACCTAATTGGTCACACTTGTCATAAACCTCCTTTGGATGTGGGTAGTGTGAGAGACGTAAGAAATTACATCCTAATTCAGTAATAATATCGAACTCCTGTGTATAATCAGCATCAGTGAGTGCATTTGCCTGATTGGCCAAGTCATCGTGCACACACACGCCTCTCAATAAGTAAGGTTGTCCATTAAGTAAGAAACCTGTATATTGATTCCCATTTACGGTTTGATTAAATACATACTCATAGTATCTCAAACCGTATGGTCTTTCATAGCTGTGATACAACTCATCGTCGTGATATATCTCAAGTTTTACATTATACAAATACGGGTCGATTGTACCATTCCAAAGATGAGGATTGGTGATGGTTGTTGTGAACACCAATTCATCTCCTGTACTGTCCTTTGTCTCAGTATAATTACAGTTATCACCACTGATTTTACATACGACGGTAGCACCGGTAGGTATGGTTGTATTCACATTGATGGTGGCTTCTGCAGAAGACATTGTTGATGTGATATGGAATCCGTCATAGCCATAACTCATTGAAGGCATGTATGGGCTTGTAAACAGCTTTACTTTACCCAATGTAGCATTGAAATTAAAGTCACCTGCTGCTGGAGCAAGATAATTTCCTTCATTGTTTCTCAACGCTACCTTGATATGGTTTGTACCCTTATGGACATGGTCCGAGATATCAACGAAGAATGCATTATATCCTCCCCAGTGTTTTTCCACAAGATTGTTGTCGACATATATTGTTGCTGATTGGTCAGCATGTTGGAACCATAAATATGTAGGATTAAGCGAATATAAAGTGATTGTCGTTTCGAATGTAAAGGTACCTTTTGAATAATATGATGAATGTCCGTCTATTCCATTAACTGAATATGGCAATGTTACTTGGGTATTACCATACATCCAAGAATTTAAAGACCTATTAGACTCGTCAAACGGATTGTCATATTTCTCAAATGTAATAATAACAGTATGACTTGTATGATCGTCTTTAGATGAATATGCTTCAACAGTGGTATCTGAATTAAAAGCTATTGGAGAGGTATACAATGAGAAGTCTCCGGTTTGATTCAATCTATAATATATGGATGCTCCTTCTGTAGCACAAGTCATTGTAATATATTCACCGTCACAGCTGATGGCTGGTGCAGCAATAAGTTCCCATCCAGTTGGAATACCTGATGTGCCAGTAACAGAAGACCATGATGCGTTTTCATCCTTTACAAAGACACCTGTTGCTGAAACACCAAGTGTTTCTTCCACATTCTTTTTTCCAACCCATTTTTCCAGATTTGTATTATTGATTCCGCTTGTTGCCAAACACTTTATGTAATTAAGATTTGAGCATCCTACAAACATGTGTCCATAGCATTTGGAAACCAAATTTGTTGCCAACAAATCGGGAGCTGTTGTAATAGCACAACATTCAAACATATACCAATAACACTCTTTTGCAAGTGTTGTTGCCGGTAATGCAGGAGCGTTTCCCAATGTTTCGCACATACTAAACATTGCTCTATAACAATCATCGGTCAATGTGTTTGCAGGAAGTATAAGATTCTCAGCAGATACCACATTGGCTTTTTTGAATAATGAACAGAACTGATATGTTGAATTTGTAAGAGAATTGTTATTTGCAAAATCATCACCATATAGCAAACTGTGAATATTGCCTTCTATGTTGAAAGTGGCCGTACCACCTTCAAATCCAGAATAGTTACTCTTATCTTTTGCGTAAGTTTGATTATTTCCCTTAAATTCTACAACATCATTGGCATTTACGTTTATTGTAACATCACTTCCAGCTGTTATTGATGTCCATTCTCCATCATTGATACTGTAAGAGATGGTCTTTGCTGTTTCAGAACCAAATGATTTCCATCCAATTGTTCCATCTGTGAGCACTTTGAATGTGAGATAATCCTGTGAGTAATCATGGTGCTGTGCCATTGCAGGCATACAAATCACCAACACCGCCATCATCACGGTGTATCGCAATAAACTATAGATATTATTCATTATTCCAAGTAAGTGTATCCGTAAAGTCCAGACCTGTAATTTGATAAGAACTCTTTACCTTCTTCAACGGTGATCTTTCCGGCTTTCACGCAGCTCGTGACCCATGACTCCACTGTGCGGACAAGTTTCTTCGGACTGTATTGAACATATTCCAAGACCTCAGCAACGGTCTCACCGTCAATGAGTTGGTCGATGTAATAGCCTTTCTCGTCAACGGAGACGTGCACTGCGTTGGTGTCACCGAAGAGGTTGTGCATGTCGCCCAAAATCTCCTGATATGCGCCCACGAGGAACACACCTATATAATATGGCTCGTTTTTCGACAAAGAATGCACCGGCAGGTTGTGCGACAGGCTGTGGCCTGTGACGTATGTGGTCATCTTACCGTCGGAGTCGCAGGTGATGTCCTGCAGAGTGGCTTGACGGTCAGGATATTCGTTCAAACGATGGATGGGCATCACAGGGAACACCTGGTCGATAGCCCATGCGTCAGGCAGCGACTGGAACATTGAGAAGTTGCAGAAATATTTGTCGGCCAGCAATTTAGGCAAGGCGAGCAACTCGTCGGGGACTCTCTTTTGCTGTGATGCTAACTGGTTGATTTCCAGTGCGATAGACCAGAAAATACGCTCAATCTTAGCTCTTGTCTTGAGGTCGAGCAAGCCCATGTTGAAGAGGTCGAGGGCTTCTTCACGGATTTCCTGTGCATCGTGCCATGTCTCAAGCATGGACGACTGTTTGCTGGTGAGGTTGTCCCATGTCTCGTACAAGTCGTGTATGAGCTCGTGGTCGTTGTCTTCAACCTTCTCGTTGTCATCGTCCCATGTCGGAAGTGACGCAGTCTCAAGCACTTCCATAATCAAAACCGAGTGGTGTGCCGTAAGAGCGCGTCCCGACTCGTTGATGACGTTTGGATGCTGTAATCCGTTTTTGTCGCATGCATCAACGATAGAGAATATCGCGTCGTTCACGTATTCCTGGATAGTATAGTTGACAGAGCTTGCGCTGTTGGCCGAGTGCGTGCCGTCGTAGTCAACACCAAGACCACCGCCAACGTCAACAAACTCAACGTTGAAGCCCATCTTATGAAGCTGAACATAGAACTGTGCGGCTTCCTTCAAGGCTATCTTAATGCTTCTGATTTTTGTCACCTGGCTGCCGATGTGGTAATGCACCAGCTTGAGGCAGTCCATCATGTCGTTTTTCTCAAGAAACTCAAGAGCTTCAAGCAATTCTGACGATGAGAGTCCGAACTTCGATGCATCACCGCCTGAGTCTTCCCATTTGCCTGCACCAGAACTCGCCAATTTGATGCGGATACCAATCTTTGGTGACACTTTCAGCTGCTTCGACAGCTTGGCGATGAGACGTAACTCATTCATCTTCTCAACAACTATGATGATGGTGCGGCCCATCTTCTGCGCTAACAGCGCCAACTCGATGAAACTCTCGTCTTTGTAACCGTTGCAGATTATCAGCGACTCGCTGTCGGTGTTCGAAGCTATGATGGCGTGAAGCTCAGGTTTCGAGCCTGCTTCCAGTCCGATGTTGAACTTCTTGCCGTGGCTCACTATTTCCTCGACCACAGGGCGCATCTGGTTGACTTTGATAGGGAAGACGATGAAGTTCTTTCCTTTGTAGTCGTACTCTTTTGCGGCTTCTTTGAAGCATGAATCGATTTTCTCGATGCGGGTGTCAATGATGTCAGGAAAACGAATCAGCATTGGAGCCGACACGTCACGAAGCTGCAATTCATCTACGAGCTCACGGAGGTCGACGGAGGCACAACCCTCGCGCGGAGTCACCACCACATGACCTTTCTCATTGATAGAGAAATAGTTAATACCCCAGTTGTTGATGTTGTAGAGCTCAGCCGAGTCCTCAACACGCCATTTTCTCATGCTTCTTCCCATAGTACAATAATTTGGACTGCAAATATATGCATTATATTAATAGGTGTAACAATTTTTTAACTTTATAAACCTTAAAACTTTATAAACTTTATGACTTTATAAACTTTTTACTATCTTTGCAAAAAATAAACTATGACACTGATTATCGATTGCGGTTCGACAAAGGCCGAATGGGTCGTCTTGGATGGCGAAAATATAGCTAAACGATTCATAACCAATGGCTTCAATCCTAATTTTACTGAAAATGAAACGATAAAGAATATTATTGTTGAGGCTAAAAATATCATTGATAATCAAGATGTTAGTAAAATAGTGTTTTACGGAACCGGATGCGCTTCTGAAGCTAACCAAAATAAGATGGCGATGATATTCGCTATGATTTTCAAAATCAATGATATAGAGGTGTATCCCGACTCTTTGGGTGCGTGCCATGCTCTTTTGGGTAAAAATGATGGAGTCGCTTGCATCTTGGGAACCGGCTCAAATGCCTGTTTCTATGACGGCGAAAAAATCACTGAAAGCATTGTGTCTCTTGGGTTTATGCTCGGCGACGAGGGCAGTGGCTGCCACATCGGGAAGCGCTTAGTGCATGATTATTTTTACAAAATTATGCCTGGCGGTTTAAGGGCAAAATTCAATGAGAAATATCATCTTGACAGGGAGACACTGCTGAAAAACGTGTATCATGGCGATGCGCCGTCGCGTTATCTGGCGGAATTTGCAAGTTTTGCATTGGAAAATATTGAGAATCAATATGTTATAAATCTTGTGACTGAATGTTTTGAGGAATTTATTATGTCGGCGCAACGTTCATTCCGTCATTTCGAGCGGAACGCAGTGGAGTCGAGACCTGAGCGAAGCGAAAGCATTCGCCAAAGGCGAATAAATCTCCTGCTGTATGGTTTCGTCGGCTCGGTAGCGTTTTCATTCAAAGATTTGCTATTGCAAGTCCTTGAAAACCACAATATTAAATGCTCGAAAATCATGAAAAACCCGATGGATGGTCTGATTGAGTATCACAAAAATTTATAAAGTCAATCCGACTTTGAGTTTGAACGAGAAATTGTCACCGGCGTTGTCGAACGAGTTGGCGCCATAGCGGTAATAGACACCGAAACCCCATTTTGATGTGCTGATTTTCAATAAGTTATCAAACACCATGCCGCTTTCATAGTAGCCGTCTTTCATGCTTTTGAACTCCACACCGCTATGTTGCTGCACATTGTCGATGTCGCCCCAACCGACATTGGTGACGAAGATGAATTCAGGATTGAAGTATTTGGTTTTAAAGAACTTGCCGAAGTTGTGGGTGAAGAAAAGCAGAGCAAACTTGTCGCAGATGAATTCGTTGATATTCATCGTGGCGAAACTTTCTGTCGAGTAGAGCGCAAAACCACGGTTGTTGGCGAAAATGTTGAAATTCTCAAATATCGGTGTGTCGCCGAAGACATATCCGGCCTGCAATGTTATCGTGGTTTTCCCGATGTAACGTGTTACAAATGAATATGTTAGCTGTGCTTGAATCTTGTCGAAGTTGAATGGACAGTCGAGCACACCTTTCAACCCTTTCTGGTATGAGAGCCAGATCACCGGCCTGCCAGGCGTTACGGTCACAAGGCCTTTGTTAGTGAGCATATAACGCTCACCAGGCGCAATCCTGACCTTGAAATCTAATGTCGTGACGCGGAAACGGCCGTTGTAAGTGGTGTCGCCAGGGTTGTAGGCGTACCAGTCGTACATCTCCTTGTCGCTGAGGCTGAATTTTACGAAACCCTTGCAGACATTGGCGAAACGTGAGGATAGCTCAGCCGCCGCCGTGGTGTTCAAGGTGGTCCATTTTATGTAGAAATACTTGTAATTGCTCTCGTTGAGGATGCTGTTTGAGTTGTTGAAACCGTAAGTGCCTACACCATCGTATTTGTGGTCGATACTAAGTCTCAGCCCAAAGTCTTGTTTGAGGTTGAATTTGAGTTCGATGTCGCCACCGGCATTGCCGTGTTTCGGGCCGAACCAATAGCCGATATATCCTCCAAATCTTATGTGTTTCGACAGCTTCTCATTGGTTTTAACACCCAAACCGAGGTATAATTTGTTGCCAACATTGTAGCGCAAGAAGTCTGACAGCCCGAAGTTGACTTTTCCCCACGGTATGGCACCGTCTTTCAGGATGGTGTTGGTGGTGTTCAAGATCTGGTCAAAGTCGATGCCGATTTCTTTTACCATGTCCTCGACTATGGTGTCCATAACCTTGTAAGTGTTTGTTATTCTTTCGTTTAAACTGTCGTTGCGGTAATACTTCCAATAAGTCTCGTCTTTCATTCCTGAGTCTTCGGCGAGTTCGATATCGGTGGAGCCAAACTTCTTATTATCAATAGGTTCTGTGATGTTGATGTTGGAGATATAGCTTTTCCCGATTCCGTTGAGCGAGGTGTTGGTGTTTTCGGCTGTCATGCCCGTTGAAAACTGCATGGATTGTTGGCTGGCGAGCATTCTCAAGAATATTATGTCGGTGTTGAGCTGCACCGGAAACCACACAGAGTCATTTATTTTAGCGTAAAGCTGCTGTATTTTCACGTCGAGGGTGTTGGTCTTGTCGGCGGCCTCGGCTTTCACGTTGACGATGGCCCAGCCATTGGATGTGACGGTCATCACGCCTTTGAGAGCGTCGAAAGTGGCGTTGCGGCGCGGCTTGAACGATATTACATATAAGGTGTCCCCCTCAGCTGTCGGCATCGTCGATTCGAGACCGAAGAAATAACGCGATTTGCTGCCTGGCGTGATGGGGTTGACGTAGTTTTTCTCGTAAACGGTGATGAATTCATCATAAAAATGAGTGCTCTGCATGCCGTCGAGGATGTAAAAATACATCGGATTCTTAAGTCCGGCAACTATGTTCGCCTTGATTTCGCGCTTGTTTTTATGTGATTTCTTATGAAAAACCTCGGAGACAGTCTCCATCACCATGAGGTCGTTGTTGCGCCAGAGCTTGCCGAAATCCAAGAAAACGGAGTCGGCGACCTCGATGGTGTCGACGGTGAAAACCATGCGGTCGTATATCGTATATGAGTAATAATCAAGCATTTCGGGGTTGTTATGCTTGCGGTTTTTCACCACGTTGTCGATGATGCGGTGTGCAGGGTTCTCGCCAGCATAAAAAACGACCTCGTCGAGATTGTAGGCAACCGGACTTAATCGGATTTTATTGATTTTACTGCTAAAATCTTCAACAGAAACCGATTTTTTACGATATCCTACGTATGAAAACGTGAGTTTTTTTATCTCTTTTTTGCTTGTGATGCTGAAATTGCCGTCGATGTCGGTGGTCGTTCCCAATGTGCCGTCGTCGTTGACAATGATGTTGACAAACGCCAGTTTCTGCTTCGTGACGCTGTCCATGACACTACCTTGAACGCTGAAAATCTGAGCTTTAGCAGTGACAGCCGCAATGATTATTATTACAAGTAAGATATACTTTTTATAAGCCATTATAATTAATTTGAGTGCAAAAATACAAAAAAATTTGTAATTTTGTCCCGTCATTTCGACTGAAGCGAAGAAAGATTTTGTCTTCTGACTTCTGTCTTCTGACTTCTAACTTCTAAAATTATGGCCGACGGATATTTGGAAAAACGTATGGCGGAGTTCTCGGCAGGCCCGAAGAAAACCGTAAAACATGTGAGTCTTGACACTCTGTTTGAGAAAAACCGCAGCTGTCGCGGCTACAAAAAAGATTTTGTGGTGACGTATGACATGCTGAAACGCATCGTGAACGTGAACACGAAGATCGCCTCGGGAAAGAATCAGCAGGTGCTGCGTTTCAAGCTTGTGACGAAGGGCGACGATGCTGACTTTGTGCTTCAGAACATCAAGCTGGGCGGCATGTTGCCAGAACTTCATCTGCCATACCAAGGCACTGAGCCTGAAGCGTTTGTCATCATCTGCACATCCGCTCCTGAGACTAAAATAATTGACATCGATTTGGGAATCTCGATGCAGAGCATGTCGCTTAAAGCCACCGAAATGGGACTCAACTGCGTGATGATTTGTGCATTCAACAAAGCCAGTATCACAGAACATTTTCGGCTTCCTTACGAACCGCTGGCGATACTTGCAGTGGGGAAGGGAGCCGAAAAGATAAAACTTAAAACTATTTCGGTCGACGAGAGCCGTGCCTATTACCGTGTCGACGGCGTGCATTACGTGCCGAAAGTGAAGATTGAGGATATATTGCTATAACCTCAATCTGTATCTTATTCTACTGTCACCGACTTGGCCAGGTTTCTTGGCTGATCGACGTTACAGCCGCGCTTCACTGCGATGTAGTAGGCGAGGAGCTGCAGCGGAATGGTGGCCAGCAACGGGGCGTAAGTGCATTCTGTGTCAGGGATTTCGATGACGTAATCCGACATCTCCTTCACCAACATATCGCCTTCGGTAACCACGCTGATGATCTTACCGTGACGTGCCTTGACCTCCTGAACATTTGACACCACTTTCTCGTATGTCGACTTGTTTGTGGCAATGAAAATCACAGGCATGTCCTTGTCAATCAATGCAATAGGACCGTGTTTCATCTCTGCGGCAGGATAACCCTCAGCGTGGATGTACGAAATCTCTTTGAGCTTCAAGGCACCTTCGAGCGCCACCGGGAAGTTCTGCAAACGTCCGAGATATATGGCGTTGTGGCATTCTTTCATCTCTTCGGCTATCTCTTTCACTATGGTGCTGCGTTCCAAAGTGGTCTGTATCTTCTCCGGGATGAGGTCGAGCTCGTGGATGAGCTCTGCCACTCTCGATTTCGGCAGATGTCCGTTGAGCTCGGCGAGGTGTATGGCCATCATTGTCAACACCGCCACCTGGGCAGTGAACGCTTTCGTTGATGCCACGCCGATTTCCGGACCTGCGTGGGTGTATATTCCTGCGTCAGTGGCACGCGAAATCGACGAGCCTATGACATTGCAGATGCCAAGTACAGTAGCGCCTTTTTCCTTAGCAATCTCAATGGCTGCAAGGGTGTCGGCGGTTTCACCGGATTGTGATATGGCGATGACCACGTCGTCAGGGAAGATGACAGGGGTGCGGTAACGGAACTCCGAGGCGTACTCGACCTTCACGCGGATGCCGGCATATAATTCAATAAGGTAGTTGCCGACAAGTCCTGCGTGCCATGATGTTCCGCAAGCCACTATGATGATATTTCTCGCATTCAAGATTTTCTTTTCGTAGTCGAAGATGCCGCCAAGTCTTATAGTCCCTGACTCAGGGTGCAGACGACCGCGCATGGTGTCGCGCACTGTGGTGGGCTGCTCGTAGATCTCCTTCAGCATGAAATGCTCAAAGCCGCCTTTCTCAATAGACTCGAGATTCAGCTGCAACTCTTGTATATAAGGTGTCATCTCCACGTCGTCGATGGTCTTGAGTTTCAGATCCTCGCCAAGTTTCACCTTCACAACCTCTTCATTTTCAATGTAAACCACTTGTGAGGTCTGACCCACGATAGGGGTGGCGTCGGAAGCGATGAAATACTCGCCTTCGCCAATGCCGATAACCATTGGACTACCTTTACGCGCTGCAATCAAAGTGTCGGGATGACCTTTCTCAATCAAAACGATGGCGTATGCACCGTTGACGTGGTTCAGAGCTATACGTGTAGCCTCAAACAGATCGACGTTTTGCGTAAGCTGCACATCCTCAATGAGATTGACCAAAACCTCAGTGTCGGTGCTCGATTTGAATTTGTAACCGCGGTTCTCGAGTTCTTTCTTTATCGTAAGATAATTCTCGATGATTCCATTGTGTATCAATGCGAGATTGCCTGAACGCGACAAATGTGGGTGAGCGTTGATATCGTTAGGCTCGCCGTGGGTCGCCCAACGTGTATGGGCAATTCCGATGTTTCCACTGATGTCCTTGCCGGAAGCAAATGACACCAAATCAGACACTTTGCCCTTCGTTTTATATACATTTAACTCATTTTTCGCGTTAAGCATCGCCACTCCGGCACTGTCATAACCACGATATTCAAGGCGTTTCAAACCATTGATAAGTATGGGATAGGCCTCTTTTTTGCCTATATACGCTACAATTCCACACATTTTTCGATAAATTTTAACTTCAAATACTATTTTTCAACCTGCAAAAATAAGTTTTTCTAAAAAATGACAATGAATTTTTTTAAAAAAATAGTAAAAAATTATACTATTTTGATTTTGGAATAAAAAAAATGCTATTTTTGCACCTCGTTGGTAAAACGATTTACTATATACTAATTTACTTTTATGGAATACAGATTTAAAGGACATTTGGTTGAGGAATTATATAAGGATTACAGGATAAAAGAGGGCATGAAGGCGTGTATGAACTGCGGTGTATGCACGGCCGTCTGTCCGGCTGCCGAGTTCTACAAATACAATCCTAAGAATATAGTGAATATTGTGGCGCGTAAAAACGAGGATGATTTGGAGGAACTCTTGAAAAGTGACACTATTTGGTATTGCGGCGAGTGTATGTCATGCGTGACACGCTGCCCGCGTGCCAATGCACCAGGACTGGTGGTCATGTCATTGAGAAAACTCGCCATGCGAAGCGGACTTTACATGCTTTCGGAGAAGGGTCGCCAGCAGTATGTTGTGGTTAAAGACTTGTGCAGCAATATCTTAAACTACGGTTATTGCGTTTATCCGCGCACTTTTGATTATGAGACACATAAGGAATTCGGCCCTGTCGGAAAATGGATTAACGAGCATCTTGACGACATACATGCACGTCTGGGCTCGAATCTCGACGGCGACGGCCCCGGCGGACTGCGCAGGATTCCAAAAGAGAGTCTCGAACAGCTGAAGAAGATATTCGACGTGACGGGTGCCACCGAGCTGATGGAACAGGTGCTTGGCGACGCTCACAACGAAGCTGTGAAAGAAAATCTCACCGACGAGCAATACTTCATGGAGGTTTATACCAAAAACGACCCCGAAAAACACTTAAACCATTAGTTTTATAAAGTGTTTTGAAACTTTAAAACTTTGAATCTTAAATTTTGAATCTTAAATCTTAAATTATACAATGATAGTTGAAGGAAAACAGAAGATTTGGGCTGATTATCAGAAAGACATTCCCGATGACCATTATTTCTATGTGAGAAGCTGCATACGTCAGAGCTTTTGGCCTGCCTCGGAGGTGACTTTTCTTGACATCGTGAGGAATAAGCTTGGTAAAGATTTCTATGAGAACGCATATCATACAACCTGCGGCGGCATTGCCTATCACAGCGATTCCATCCCACAGGAGACTGCCATGACTATCATAGCGCGCCAGTTTGCGCTGATGCATGAGAGCGGCTACGAAAACTACGTCTGTTCCTGCATCACGTCATTCGGACTTTACACCGAGACGCTTGAGACATGGCGCGAGTTCCCTGAACTTGAGGCGAAAATCCGTCAGTATCTCTGGGATTCTTGCAAGAAAGAGTTTGCAAAGCCGAAATACCTCGCTCATGCCAGCGATATGATTTACAAATTCAGGTTCGACATCGCCAAGCAGATGAAATTCCCGCTCGTGAATGTCAAGACTGGCAAGCCTTTGAAGGTTGTAGAGCACATCGGATGCCACTATTCGAAGATGTTCCCGTCCAAGGGCTTCGGAGGCGCAGAGTATCCATACGTCCTCGTCGGAATGATCGAGGCATGGGGCGGCGAGGTCGTCGACTACCCGGAACGCCGTCAGTGCTGCGGATTCGGATTCCGTCAGTATTTCGTACAGGCAAACCGTGGATATTCGGAGTCTAACACGTATAAGAAATTCGAGTCGATGGAACCTTATGAGCCTGACCTCATCATCACCAACTGTCCGGGATGCCCTTATTTCCTTGACAGATGGCAATATGTCATCGCCGAGCAGACAGGTAAGACATACGGCAAAGACGGCTACGGAATCCCTGCTCTGACATACGAAGAGGTGGCGGGCCTGGTGATGGGCTACGACCCATGGGACCTCGGACTTCAGGTGCATCAGGTAGCCATCGAGCCATTGCTTGAGAAAATGGGAATACCTTACGACCCGAAGAAGAAATATCAAGGTGTGAACGGCAAAGACTTAGGCGTGCCGCAATGCCCAATGCATATTAAATCAGTTTGATAATCAATACATTATGAAAGAGAATATACTTATCATCGGTGGTGGCGCCGCTGGAATGGAAGCAGCCACACAGCTTCAGAAAATGGGGCTGACACCAATAATTATTGAGAAAAGCGAGACTCTTGGCGGACATATCGCACAGTGGGACAGACTGTTTCCTGCATTTCATCCTGCCAAAGACGTGGTTGATAAAATGCTCGACCAGGTAAAAGGGGTGAAGACTTACCTGAATACAGAAGTTGTTGATATTCAGAAAGATAACGATGGTTTTCATGCCGTTTTGAGTAATAAGGAGAAGATTGACGCCAAGGCGGTGATTCTTGCAACAGGTTTCGACATTTTCAAAGCCGAGAGAAAACAGGAATACGGCTACGGCATTTACAATAACGTGATGACCAGCGTCGAGTTGGAGAAGTTCTTCAGAACCGGCAAGGACGAGCGCATCAACAACCCGAAGAAGATAGGCTTCGTGCATTGCGTGGGCGCTCGCGATGTGAAAGTTTGCAACACCTATTGCTCAAAAGTGTGCTGCACCACAGCATTGAAACAGGCTTGTGAGATTAAGGAAGTGTTCCCGGATGCCGAGGTTTATACATTCTACATGGATTTGCGTATGTTCGGCCCAGGTTATGAAGACCTCTACCTGAAAACGCAGAAAGACTTCGACGTGAAATGCGTGCGCGGCCGTGTCTGCGAGGTGTCGGAAGACATGGACGGCAAGCTCGTCATCAAAGCTGAAGACACTTTGTTCGGCAAGCCTTTGAAGATGACTCTCGACGTGCTCATTTTGATGTGCTCCATGGAGAAAAACAAGAGCATCAACCCTATACAACAGAAGCTCGGCATTGCCGACAACAGCGATGGCTTTATGCAAAACAAGGATATGTATCTTGGCATGAACAGCACCGCTCAGGACGGCGTGTTTGTGGCAGGTGCCTGCACCGCCCCGAAGTCACTGCCCGACACCATAGGCGAAGCACGCTCAGTGGCTACTCAAGTGTATAACTATATTAATAGGTAAGCCATGGATTTCGGTTTTTGTTTGTCACCAAGCTCGCACGTTAAAATGGATAGTGTCGACCTGACGACGTTTAACCGTCTGAAGGATACCAATCCTGACGTGAACACCTGCATAGCATGTGGCTCATGCACAGCGACTTGCACGGCGGGTAACTTCACTGAAATGAGCTTCCGCCGACTCCTTCTGATGCTGCAACGCGGCAAGGAAGACGAGGCTAAGAAAATGATTCAACGTTGCATGCTCTGCGGCAAATGCACCTTGGTGTGCCCGCGTGGCATCAATATTCGTAAGATTTTGTTAGACATTACACGATGAACTCACAGATATTCCATCCTTTTGTGCTCCCGTTTGTTCTCGGCATGGCTTTCGTGCTGACGTACTGTCTCGTGGGGCTTGTAAGAGTAATCAGCCAGCTGCCAAAAGACGACCGTAAGAAGTTCTGGCACTCGCTGGTGACGCCTAAGACAGCGTGGGCCAACATCCGCGACCTGTTTGGCGATTGTTTGTTCCATGTGAAGATTTGGAAACGCAACCCGGTGCTCGGTTATATGCACACCGCCATCGCTTTTGGCTGGTTCATGATAATCGTGATAGGCCACGTGATGCTTTTTACATTGAAACCATTGCAAGGCATAGAGGTTGAAGGACTTCAGGGTATGTTTACCAACTTCTATTACCCGATTTTCTTCAAATATTTCGCTGAAGAAACCCCGGTTTTCGCCTTCCTGATGGACTTCTTCCTTCTGATGATCATCAGCGGCATCCTGATTGCTGTGGTGAAGAAGATACACTCAAAGATAGTGGGAGTGAAGCGTGTCATGCACTTCGGCTTTGCCGATAGCCTGATACGGTTCGCCCTATGGACCATCTTCCCATTCCGACTGATAGCGGAAAAGACCAATATCATGGCATTTTGGTGGCTCTATTCCATTGATTTGCTGATATTTATGTGTATGCTGCCATTCACACGCTACATGCACATCCCGACGGAGGCGTTGTTTATATTGTTGCGCCATGCAGGCATAAAAGTTACAGAACCAAGGAAAGGATACGCCTTGGCGGAACTTTACTCTTGCCCTTCGTGCGGCTTGTGTATCGACGCCTGCCCGATGAGCGTCAACGACAAGATGAGCGGCAACACCTCGGCTTATTTTATGAAAAAACTGAGGAACAAAAACACTGAAGAGTCACAGCGTATCGCCGAAACCTGCCTGATGTGCGGCAAATGCGTGATGATATGCCCGTTGAGCATCGAGTCATGCGACATCAAATTCAGCCAGCGTGCCTCAATGCCATACGAAATCAAGAGCGACCATTCGTATTTGAATGTCATTTCGACCGAAGCGCAGCGTAGTGGAGAAATCTCAAACAAAAAAGTCCTTTATTTCGCCGGCTGTATGACCCAACTCACCCCGAAAATCATGCGTGCCATGAAGCAAATCATGGAGGCGGCAGACGAGGAATACCAGTTTATGGACGAGAACGGCGGCATCTGCTGTGGCCGCCCGATGATGCTCAGCGGAAAGACGGCTGAGGCTAAGGCTATGGTCGAGAAAAACACAGAGTTGATAAAGAAATCAGGTGCTACAAAGCTCGTGCTTTCATGCCCTATATGTTACAAAGTCTTCAAAGAGGAATATCATCTTGAAGGCATTGATATTCAACATCATACGCAATATATCGACGAGCTTGTCAAAGCTGGCAAGCTGAAACTCAACAAAGGCGATGTCAACTACGTATATCACGACCCATGCGAGCTCGGTAGGGCATTCGGAGTATATGACGAACCACGCGAAGTGCTTGAAAACGTTGGAAATCTGAAGAAAGCCAAGTCGGAGAAAGAACTCAGCATTTGCTGTGGCGGTAGCTTGGGCAGTTTCACCCTTACTCAACAAGAACGCGACGAAATCACAGCAAACTCAATCAACGACCTGATGTTCAACAACCCGGATGAGATTGTGACTGCATGTCCGTTGTGCTTGAAGACATTCGCAAGAAAGTCGCCGGTTAAGGTGAAGGATATCGCTGAGGTGACAGCAGAGAGTTTATAGTTTAAAGTTTATAGTTTAAAGTTTAAAGTCAGTTTTAGAGTTTAAAGTTATAAAGTTGGGATTTTTCAATTGCTCTCGCCGTTGCACTTGTCCATTTACAGAGTCTCCAAACACTTTCAGCAGGAACAAGTGGCAGCACGGCGAGAGCCTTTTTTTCTAATCTTGAAAAAATGGCATGTCAAAATGTCATTAAATGTGTCAAAATGACGTAATCTACTCTCTGGCACATAATTTGATACTATTCCTGTCGAAAGCCGATGCGAAAGCGGAGGCGATCAAACAAACAGATTGTTTAACAAAATTATGGAGGTATAAAATTATGTTACCAGTATTTAAAAACAGTTGGTTCCCAACAGTATTTGACGAATTCTTCGACAATGATTTGATGCCTCGTGCCAATACAACAGCACCGGCAGTCAATGTGAAAGAGGACGACAAGGCCTACACAATGGAGCTCGCAGCCCCAGGCATCAGAAAAGAGTTTTGCCGCGTAAACATCAACGAGGACGGTAATTTGAACATCGCCATCGAAAACAAGACAGAACATAAGGACGAAGACCACAAGCATCACTATCTGCGCCGCGAGTTCTCATACGCAAACTACGAACAGAACTACACATTGCCAGACGACGTGGAGACCGACAAGATTTCCGCAAAGGTCGAACACGGCATACTTACTGTGGTCATGCCTAAGAAAACAAAACAAGAAATGAAGATTTCAAAGAACATAGATGTTCTTTAAAAGTTAAGAGTTTAGAGTTGAGAGTTTAGAGAGCGCGAAGCGACCATAAAGGCCGCTTCGCGCTTTTTTTATCTTTTATCTTTAATCTTTTATCTTTTAACAAAAATTAGTATCTTTGCAAAAAATTTTGAAAACGATGTTAGAACATTTGTATAGTATTCTGCAACAGACACTTACGATAACGGCGTTCGTCATCGGAATGATGATGATAATAGAGTTTATCAACGTGAAAACCGATGGGCTGTGGTCGAAGAAGCTTCAGGCGTCGCCCTGGATGCAGATATTGATAGGTGCGCTGATGGGCGTGATACCAGGATGTCTCGGAACCTACACCATTGTGTCACTTTATATCCATCGAGTGGTGAATTTTCCTGCCTTGATGGCTGCGCTGATAGCCACGGCAGGCGACGAGGCTTTCTTCATGTTCTCGATGTTCCCAGGTAAGGCATTGACAATCACACTGATAATGTTTGTGGCAGCGGTAGTGGTAGGCGCTATCCTGCAACTGGTGATGAAAGACAAATACATTGGCCTTACAGAGAAATCATTCCCTCTCCACGACGAGCCTGAATGCCATCATCATCATGAACATACGATGAAAGACAACCTCAAAAACATCACCTTCGTGAGAGCTCTGCTCATCGCGATGTGCGTGCTGGTGCTGGGCCTGATACTCGGTGGCGTCATTGACGAAGGTCACGAACACGGTCATGAGCACGGCGGCGACGAGGAATGGATACGCTACTCGCTGATGGCAATGTTCTCGGTGATTCTCGTTATCGTGGCAGTGGCAAAAGAACATTTCCTGCAGGAACACCTCTGGGAACACGTCATAAAGGTGCATCTTCCGAAGATATTCCTGTGGAGCTTCGGCGTGATCCTGGTGATCACCGTCCTTGAGGAATATGTTGATTTGGAAGGACTTGTGAACGCAAATCCATACATAGTGCTGCTTATCGCAATACTTATTGGCATCATCCCTCAGTCTGGACCGCATCTCGTGTTCGTGCTGCTGTTTGCCAACGGAATGCTGCCATTCAGCATACTGCTCGCCAACTCGATAGTGCAGGACGGACACGGCGCATTGCCGCTTCTGGCAGAGTCGAGAAAGGCATTCCTGCTCTCGAAAGGCATAAAGATAGGACTGGGAGTCGCTGTAGGCGTCGCAGGATTATTGATTGGTTTTTAATATGCACCGTCATTTCGAGCGTAACGAAGTGAAGTCGAGAAATCTTATTCAATCTGTTTGAGATTTCTCCATTCCGCTTCGCTCCAGTCGAAATGACGAAAACGAATATATTTTATGACAAAAAACGACTGCTTCTTTTTCGGCAAAGTGACTAAAACACACGGACTTAAAGGCGAAATCACCATCAAGCTCGACGTGGTGAACCCTGCTGATTTCCGTGATCTGAGATACCTTTTAATCGAAGATAAAGGGAATCTTATTCCGTATTTTATTGAAAATCAGAAGATTAACGGCGATAAGATGTTTGTGCAGCTGCAGGATGTGACGAAGATGGAACAGGCTGTAGTGTTTCTCGGAAAAGGTGTGTTTCTGCCTAACGAGATGCTGCCCGAACTCGACGATAACAACTTCTATTTCAAGGAGATAATCGGCTTCAAGCTCATCGATGAGGAAAAAGGGGAGGTGGGTACGATTTCCGATGTGCTCGAATACCCGACACAGGCCGTCATCCAGGTGATGCGCGACGGGAAAGAGATTCTTATCCCGATTCACGACGACATCATCCAGAAGGTGAATAAGAAAGCTAAGACATTGAATATCAAGGCTCCTGAAGGTTTGATAGATATGTATCTCAATATGTAGATTATGGATTGCCGCCCGTTTTTTTTCAAGAAATTCGGCCTTTTTCACCATCGCTCGACCATGAAAATCGGGACAGATGCCATCTTGCTTGCCCGCTGGACCGAAGTGGCGACAACTGACGACGTTCTTGACATCGGGACAGGCTGTGGCTTGATACCACTGATGCTTGCCCAAAAAGGCATCAACAGTGCCGATGCAGTGGAGATAGACCGCGACTCATACGAAGAAGCGACGCAAAATTTTAGCAATTCAGCGTGGAAAACGCGTATTTTTTCCATAAATGACGATATAAAACATTATTCCGACGTCTGCACGAAAAAGTACGATCTGGTGGTGTCGAACCCACCGTTTTTCTTCGGCGACAACATTCCTGAAAAGGCGAAAAAAGGTCTTGCTCGACATACTAACACATTGAGCTACAGTGACTTGCTGGCATCTGTCAAAAAACTGATGAAGCCAGACGGTCGTTTCTCATTGGTGCTTCCTGCCCGTGAATCAGCCACATTTCTGCAAGAGGCTGAAAATCAAGGATTTTATTTAAAAAAAGAGCAAAAAATAGTGCCTGTTGAAGGAAAAGAACCAAATAGATTGAATATGCAACTCGTTGTAAATCAGGTTGATAAGATTGAAAGCGAGACGTTTGTCTTAAGGTATCCTGACCACAGTTTCACCAAAGAATACAAAGACTTTTTAAAAGATTATTATTTGGATTGAAAAAAGTTGTAATTTTGCAAAAAAATTTTTATGTTTAAACTGATAATCACAGCGATAATACAATCGGCTTTCCTTGCCGTCGCCCAATATTTCATGAAGGTGGGCATGGACAAGGTGCTCGATTACAGCATGTCGTGGGCGTTTTACCGCAGCTTCCTCAATTGGCAGCTCGGTCTTTCGCTGTTGCTGTACGTCTTCGCCATGATTATCTATATGTTTATGCTTAAAAGTTATTCATTATCAGTGGTTTATCCGCTCACAAGCATCAGTTACATCTTCACAACGCTCATTGCAATGGCATTACTCGGTGAAAGAGTGTCATTGGGAGGATGGCTGGGTATTTTGTTGATAATGCTTGGCGTCGGATTGATCGGTTCAATGGGAAAATAGTTTGACAAATATGAAAAAAGTATTGTTTATCAGTGCTTTTGCACTTTTATTTTCGATGATTTCTTGCACTAACCCACTCGTTGGCGCTTGGGTGCAACCTGAGACAAAACACACTCAAGAGCAAGGTTTTGAACTGCATAAGGACGGTACCGCAACCGACATCAACGTGGACTATGTCACATACCAATCATGGGAGAAAAAAGGCGATTACTTGATTTTGAACGGTAAAAACATCGGTTCGGTGAAGAAAGATTTTTCGGATACCTTGAAAATAGAGAAGGTGGATGACCAGGAGCTTATCCTTATCACATCCGGACAAACCGTGAAATATAAAAGAAAAATAGAGAAATAAAATATACAGACATGAGTAAATTAGTAGTTGTAGCTCTCGGCGGAAACGCTTTGTTGAGAAGCAATCAAAAAGGTACTTACAAGGAACAGATTGAGAACGTTACCGATACATGTGAGGCTTTGATGAGCTTCATCAAAAACGGTGACAATTTGATTATCGGGCACGGAAACGGTCCACAGGTTGGCAATGTGATGCTTCAGCATGAAGCTGGCGCCAAGATGTTTGAGGTGCAGGCGATGCCGATGGATTTCTGCGTGTCGGAGACACAAGGCTCAATCGGTTACATGATAGAGACTGGATTCCGTAAAGTGTTGTCACAGCACGGATATAAGCATAATATCGTCACTTTGGTGACCCGCGTGCTTGTCGACGGCAACGACCCTATGTTTAAGAACCCTACCAAACCTGTCGGTCCTTACTATGAGAAGGAAGAGGCTGAAGAGTATGCCGCCGCCACTGGCGCAATCTTCAAGGAAGACCCGAAGGGTAGAGGCTGGCGTAAGGTTGTGGCATCACCAAAACCGTTGGAAATCAACAATATAGAACTTGTGGAACAGCTCGCAAGAGGCGGTAACATCGTGGTGACCGTTGGCGGCGGCGGCATCCCAGTGGTCGAGAAAGACGGCTATTACGTTGGCGTTGAGGCGGTTATCGACAAGGACCTCGCCTCGTCATTGGCTGCAGTGCAGGTGAAAGCCGACGAATTCTATATCCTGACCGACGTTCCTCAAGCTTACATCAATTTCCGTAAGGAAAACGAGAAGGCTCTTGGCCGTATCACAGTGGCAGAAGCCAAGAAATACCTCGAAGAAGGACAGTTTACAGAAGGCTCGATGGCACCGAAGATGCGTGCAGCCATCAAGTTCGTCGAAGAGACAGGCCATGAGGCAGTCATCACCGACGCCACAAGCCTCGGAAACCCTAACGCAGGAACTAGAATAGTTAAAAGATAATAGATAAAAGTTAAAAGATAATAGATAAAAGATAAGGAGGGGTTATCATATTTGATTACTCCTCCTTTAACTTTACTCTTTTAACTTTTAACTAGAAAGGCACATCTCCGAGGTCGTTATTCATACGGGAGCCTACTCGGCGCTCAGTCGGAGTGTTGAAGTTGGCGTTTGGAGCAAATTGTGCCGGTTGGTCGTTGTTGCCGCCGGCATTCTCATTTCCAAAATTCTTAGCGTAATCCGGTTCAGGGTCTTCGAAACGTGCGTATTGTCCCACGAAACGCAATTCCACGTCACCAAGCTTGCCATTACGGTGTTTTGCTATGTTGATGACAGCCTTGCCCTTTGTCGATGAATGGTCTTCGTCCTCGCTAAGTCCATAATACTCAGGACGATAGATGAAGATGACCATGTCGGCATCCTGCTCGATGGCACCCGACTCACGAAGGTCGGAGAGTATAGGCTTCTTCGACCCCGGACGTGACTCGACACTACGTGACAGCTGTGAAAGTGCCAAAACAGGGATGTTGAGCTCTTTTGCCAAGCTCTTCAGTGAACGCGAGATGTTGCTGATCTCCTGCTCACGGTTGCCGTTTTTCTCGGTCTTCGCCGTCATAAGTTGCAGATAATCAATGAAAACCATCTGGATGTCGTGCTGTTGCTTGAGTCGGCGGCACTTGGCACGGAGGTCAAACACCGAAAGCTGCGGCGTGTCGTCGATGTATAACTTGGCATTGATAAGAGGCGAAACCTTGGTGTTCAGCTGCTGCCATTCGTATTCTGCAAGCTGTCCCGAACGCAGTTTGTCAGCTGTCAGTGATGTCTCCGAAGAAATCAGACGTGTGACGAGCTGCACTGATGACATCTCGAGCGAGAAGAAAGCGATCGGTTTGTTGAACTCAACGGCGGCGTTGCGTGCCATGTTGAGTGCGAACGCTGTCTTACCCATACTCGGACGGGCTGCGAGGATAATGAGGTCGGATTTCTGCCATCCCTGTGTGATGCGGTCGAGTTCGGTGTAGCCTGAGGGCACTCCACGAAGCTCCGAGCCGGCGTTTTTCGCCTTCTCGATGTCATCGATGGCGAGTTTCACGAGGTCAGGCATCTGGTCGTAGTTGCGGCGCAGGTTGTTCTCGCTGATCTGGAACAGCTTGTTCTCAGCACTGTCAAGCAAATCGAACACGTCGGCAGAGTCTTCGTATGCGTCTTTGATGGTCTCCGATGAGATCTGTATGAGCTGACGCTGTATGTATTTCTGCAAGATGATGCGTGAGTGATACTCAATATTTGCTGACGAAACCACACGGTTGGTGAGCTGCGAGATGTAATAAGGACCGCCTACAGCCTCAAGGTCGCCAGTAGCCTTCAGGTGATTCGTCACCGTGAGGATGTCGATGGGCTCCGACTTGGTGAACAAGTCCTTGATGGCAGCGAAAATCATCTGATGCGCCTCCTTGTAAAACACCTCCGGCGACAATATGTCGATGACCGCATTCACAGCCTCTTTCTCAAGCATGAGTGCACCCAAAACGACCTCCTCCAAGTCGACAGCTTGAGGTGGTATACGTCCTTGATTATTAAGGAAGTCAGCAGGTGCTGATGCGGCCTGCGACTTAAGAAAACCCGATTTTTTTATACCTTCATTATTCATACTGCAAAAGTAAAAATAATGATGGTTTGTTTATTATATGTTGATAACTTTTTTGATTTTAACGTGCGAAATGCTGATACACCTCACGTAAGGCTTTGTTCTCCAATTCTAAGTCGTTGGTAATCAGATTTCTTTCCATAAGGTTGTCGCTGAGGGCATTCAAAATGATGCGGCTATGCTCGAAAAGAGTCTTGTCAGGGAAGACAGTCTCGTACACATTTTTCAATGAAAAATCGTTTTTCACTTTCTCGTGCTCGAAACCTGATTGCTGAAGTACCTCTCTTAGATTCAAAATCTTGTAGTTTAACTCCTTGGATTCCAATAAATTATATTTCTGTAATGATGCTTGGATGTTCTGTGATGCGAAACAGATAACACGTTCAAAACCAGTAAGTTGTGTGGCTAGCAGCTCGAGGCTGTCTTTCCATCTTGAAAGGTCATCAAGGCAGTTCCAGTTGTAGATTTTGTCGAACTTTCCGTTGTTTGACAAAACTGAAAACGCGATAATGAATTCGGTGTAGGGTTTGTCGCCGTCGAACAATGGCACTGCCGGGCGATAAAACAGCAAATTCAAGAACGCTGTCGAGTAATTACGGTCGCCAAGCAGCTCGTAAAGTGGCTTGTAATCAATGATATAAGGCTCATTGAGCTTGTTTGGGACGTCTTTCCAGCAATGGCCGTGAAACTCACATCGGTAGGGCGTATCGCATTGATTGCCAACAGGTATCTTGGGTGAATGAGGCTGTTTGATGATGTCTTTGAAATGTGCGATATTCTTGGCAATAACATCTTGATATTGCTCGGCATAATCTTTAACAGATTGAAACACAAATAGTTGTGACAAATCCAAATCTCCATCACGGACATAATCGGCGTTGATGTACATCAGTTGGATGTCGGAAAGGGGCACGTTGCAGCCTTTGAGCACGTAGTATTGCAAAGCGGCGTCTTTCATGTAAGTCGGGCTGATGCTGAGTGAGCTTTTCACCTCTATGGCACGCCATTTGTCGCCGTCGCGGACGATGATGTCAAGCATTATGAGGGTGTCATCGTATTGAAACACAGCCTCATACATCACGTTGATGTCCTGATTGCTGAGGTTCTGCATCGTCTCTATGGCTTTTTTGCCGAACAGTGAAGGCGAGCTCGGCGTCATGTTGATGCCACCCGGAAACAGCTGCTGGGCGAGGATTCCCACATCGGTGCCGCGTTTGAACTTGGCACGTTGCTCCATGCTCAGCTTGTCACGTAAAAACGGTCTGTTTTTGAACAGATACAACGCCTTTTCGCATTGCTCACCTTTGATATATGTCGATTTTGATAGGATATGCATCTTATTTGTTTTTTGGTAGTTGCAGAATATTTTTCTTTGCAAAGAAAGTCATGGAGACACCTCTTGCGACCATAAAACCGAGGAAAGCTATCCAAAGTCCGTGGTTGGCGTAGATTGGCATCAGGAAGTACCACATCGGTAGGAAAACCAGTAATGCCGAGATAATCATGGTGTTGCGGATGGCTTTCGACGCTGTGGCGCCGATGTAGATGCCGTCCCAAAGGAACGCCGCGAAGGTGATTATCGGGATGAGCGCCATATATATATAATAAGGTCTTATCTCACTGATGATTTCGGCATTGTCGGAAATGATTTTCACGAAAGTGGTGGGGAATAGGGCATATAGTGTCACAAACGGCACGCTGATGTACATCCCCCATTTGAAAAGCTGACGCACCACGCCGTGAAGGCTGTCGGAATCGTTGGCGCCGATATATTTCCCTACTAAAGCCTCGCCTGCGTATGCGAAACCATCGGTAAAATAGGAGAAAATATAAAACGATTGCAATAGTATCATGTTGACACTCAATATGTTATCGCCTAATTTCGCCGATTGGTTGGTGAAAAACGCAATAGTCAAAACCAATAATATGCTTCTGATCATCAGGTCGGTGTTGACTTGGAAAAAGCGTTTCAACTTGTTGATATCCAATAATATACTGGTGTCAATCCTGATGAGATACTTTTTGTATTTTGTAAAAAGGAAAACCAATGCCGTCAGCAGTCCGCAATATTGAGCTATGACCGTTCCGAGTGCCACGCCCACCACACCTTGTTTCATCACCAACACGAAAATGATGCTAAGTATGATGTTTAACACATTGATTATTATGGCGATAGCCATTGGAATCCTGGTGTTTTGCATCCCGATGAACCAGCCGTTGAAGCAATATAGAAGCATATTGGCCGGAGCCGCCCAGATTCTTACGTAAAAATATGTGATCGCCAGTTTCTCCACGTCATTGCTGCCATCCAGCAGCACCACGCTGAGTCTTGCTATTGGGTGTCTTACACATATTATTATAATGGATGCTAAGATCGCAATGGTTATTGACCTGTAAAGCGAATAGCTGATCTCCAAGGTGTCGTTGGCTCCGAATGATTGAGCGGTGAATCCTGTGGTGCCTGCGCGGAGAAAACTGAAAAACGAATACAAGACGCTGAAAATGGTACCGCCTAAGGCAATGGCTCCGATGTAGACCGATGAACTCAGATGTCCCATCAGAATCATATCGACCAACCCCAGCAACGGAACAGTTATGTTGCTGATAATGTTAGGGATGGCTAATTTTAGAATTTCGCGATTCACATGAAAAATTTTATGCAAAATTAAAAAAAAGTGTTGTATGTAATAAAAATATTTGTAAATTTGCACTGTTGAAAGTGTGAATTGTGGATTTTTGTGGACTCTTTCCACACTTTTCCACACCAGAAAAAGAAAGGTGAGAAAATAATTAAATTATAAATATATTGATTATCAATGGGTTGTAAAATTTTTATAAAAAATTAAGAGTTTGGCACGAAATTGGTAGTAAAAATTATTCGTTAGCATAGACTAATCTTAAATTATAACACAATGAAAAGAACATTAACAATTTTGTCGGTCGCATTGGTAGCTTTAATGTTAAGCTCATGCGTTGAGAGTTCAAAGAAGTATCAAGCTTTGCAGAAGGAAAATGAAGCTCTTACAGCTCAGAATGCAAGCATCCAGAAAGATTTCGAAACCACTATGGGTATTATCAACGATGTTGAGAATAACCTCCAGGCAATTCGTGATGCTGAAGGTATGCTGACAATGCAGCAGGAAGGCAGCCAGAGAGAGCAGATCGTTGCTGAACTTCTCCAGCTTAAAGAACAGATGGCTGTTAACCACGCTCGTCTCGACTCTTTGAACGATGCTTTGGCAAAGTCAAACAAAAACAATGCTAACCTCCGCGCACAGGTGAAGAAGCTCCAGGCTCAGCTCGCTGAGAAAGAGGAGATGATCTCAAACCTTCAGGCACAGGTCGCAGAGAAAGATGGTCAGATTGCTAACCTTAACACACAAGTTAACAACCTCAACGCTGATCTCGTAATCGCTAACAATCAGATTGTGGACCTCAACAACGAAGTCGCAAATCAGACAAGCGAACTGAACGCTGTGTATTACATCGGCGGTAAGGTCAAAGAATTGAAGGCAAAAGGCGTTATCCTCAGCAAAACAAAAGTGCTGCAGGGCGAAGTTCCTACAGAGGTCTTCACAAAGGGTGACATGCGTGAGCTCACAACCATCACATTCAACACAAAGAAGGCTTTCGTCCTTTCAACACACGCTGCAGAGTCATACAACCTCGTGAAAGGTGTTGACGCTGACGGTAACAAGATCGTTACACTTGAAATTACAAATCCAGAACTGTTCTGGAAAGTAACAAGATATTTGGTTGTATTAACCAAGTAATTTTCTGCTCGTTTTCAATATTTACGGGGATCCGACGCCGCCTGGTGTCGGATCTCTATTTTTTTGGTCTTTTTTTGTCGCCCGTAACGATAAAATGTATAATTTTGCAGAACGAGCAGAATTATTATTATGTCAAAAAAGATTTTGATAGTAGACGATGACGTCGCTTTCGGCGTGATGCTGAAGACATGGTTCCAGAAAAACAGATGGGAGCCAGTACTCGCATCCAATCTGGAAGAAGCGGTGGCGTCATCAAAAGCAACATCATTCGACCTGATACTCAGTGACTTGCGTCTGCCTGACGGCGACGGGATTATGTTTCTGACTTCATTGAGGGAAAAGAAAATAATGACCCCATTCATCATCATGACAGGCTATGCCGACGTGCAGACTGCCGTCAATGCGATAAAAATGGGCGCCTTCGACTACCTCAAGAAGCCAATCACGCCGACAATGCTGGAACAGAAGATTGTGTGCGCCCTCAGTCAGGAAACGGCAAAAGTTGAAACCAAGGCCAAGACTGACATACCGACAAAAACCATGGTGAAGGGCGAGAGCTCGGTGATTCAGAGGGTTTACAAACATGTGGCACTCGTCGCCCCGACCAAAATGTCGGTGCTGATACTCGGCGAGAGCGGCACAGGTAAGGAATATATCGCCCGAATGATTCACGAACAGAGCGGACGCAAAAACAAGCCGTTCATCGCCGTCGACTGCGGAAGCCTGTCGAAGGAACTGGCGCCGTCGGAGCTGTTCGGACATCTGAAAGGCTCGTTCACCTCAGCAATAGCTGACAAAAGAGGTGTCTTTGAAGAGGCTAAAGGCGGAACAGTGTTTCTCGATGAGGTGGGTAACCTGCCTTACGAGGTGCAGAAACAGCTTTTGAGGGCCTTGCAGGAACAGAAAGTGCGTCCTGTAGGCTCAGCACAGGATATCAATGTGGATGTGAGAATCATCGCCGCTACCAACGAAGACCTGGAAAAAGCCATAGAGAATGGCTTGTTCAGAGAGGATTTGTACCACAGAATAAACGAGTTCTCGATAGAAGTCCCACCACTTCGCGACAGAATAGACGACTTGCCGCAGTTTGCATACTATTTCCTGCAACAGGCCGATGAGGAACTTGGCAAAGACGTGAAACGCATATCAGCCGAGGCTGTAGAGATATTGAAACAGCATCGCTGGGACGGAAACTTGCGCGAATTAAGAAATGTGATTCGTCGCGCCACCTTGTTCGCTGAAAATGAAGAGGTAACAGCCGATAATCTGCCTGTTCTGGTGAGCCGTCATAAAAAAGACACTTTCACCGACGACATGGCATTGCATCCTGGTGACGAGAAAGAACAGATACTCAATGCGTTACGTAAGGCGCGCGGCAACAAGACTGTGGCTGCCAAGCTGTTGCAGATTGACCGTAAGACCTTGTACAACAAGATGCATCTGTACGGGATGGATCTTACTTAAACTCTGGATAAAGTTCGTAAAACTTGTTCTCGAACGTGCGCACGCGGTTCAGCGACTTGCGTGTCCAGTCGAGTCGTATCTCCTGCTTTTCATCTTCGGTGAGATGCCAGTCGATGTCGCTTTTATGTAGACGTTGTGTCAGTGTGTACATCAGTAAAGCCGCTGAAACACTGATGTTGAAGCTCTCAGTGAATCCGTGCATCGGAATTTGCACGTACATATCGGCATGGTCGAGCGCGTAGTCGGTGAGACCTGTCTTCTCAGTGCCAAACACCACGGCTATGGGCTGGTCGAGCGGGAGTGTGTCAAGACTGTAGTCGTTCTGATGCGGACATGTGGCCACTATTTTGTAGCCTTTGTCGTGCAGATGGTCAAAACACTCCGGCGTGTTGAACTCGTTGACGTTGTATTTGTGCAGGTCGAGCCACTTGCTGGAGCCCACTACAATGTCAGGGTTGATGTCATAAACCCATTTGTTTTCGATGATATGGATATCCTGCACCCCTGTAAGGTCGCAGCTGCGTAAGACAGCACTCGCATTGTGCGACTGATAGATGTCTTCGAGCACTATCGTGAGGTGACGTGTGCGATATTTCAACACTTCTTCGAAGCGTTGTTTTCTTTCGTCGGTGATGTAATTTGAAAGAAATTCGTATAATTTTTCGTCTTTCGCGTTCAAAATGAATGAGTTATGATTTCTAAATGCTTTTATTAAAATTTTTACAAATATAGCAAAAAAAATGTTCGGATATAAAGAAAAATCCGTAATTTTGCAGTTCGAAAAATTTATAATTGATATGGCAAAAGAAAATGTAATGAAAGACGAGGAACGTCTCGAGTCAATTGAGTCAACATTAGGTAAGACTGAAATGTTTGTTGAGAACAACAAGAAGACCATCACAATTGTTGTGATAGCTTTGGTAGTAGTTATTCTCGCTGTTTTTGGTATCAAGAAATATTATATCGAACCACGTAACGCTGAGGCTATGGCCCAGATGTTCCATGCTGAGCAGTTTTTTGCAGCTGATGACTATGCAATAGCATTGAATGGAGACGGTAACAACGCTGGTTTCATGGACATCATCAACAATTATGGAAGCACAAAGAGCGGCAACCTCGCCAAATACTATGCAGGTATCTGCTATCTCAACCTTGGTGAGTTTGACAACGCTATCAAATATCTCGGTGAGTACAACGGCAAAGACGAAATCGTGAAGCCATTGGCAAAGGGCGCTATGGGTGACGCTTATCTCGAGCTCAACAATCCGGCTGAGGCTGCAAAATGCTATGAGAGAGCGGCTCTCGACAGCAAGAACTCATTCACCAGCCCTATGATGCTTATGAAGGCCGGCTATTCATACGAGATGGTTGAGAACTATCAGAAGGCATTGGAGATGTACACCATCATAAAAACTGAATATCCTAACAGCAACGAAGGCTTCAGCATAGAGAAAAACATCGCATACGTTGAGGCAAAACTCGGTAAATAAAGTTTAGAGTTTAAAGTTTAGAGTCAGTTTTTAAGTTTAGAGTTTGGAGTTATAATGCCTGATTTTGACAAATCAGGCATTTTTTAATAAATACAATAAAGTATGAAGATAGTTTATTTTGGGACGCCGGAGTTTGCAGCATCGCAGTTGGAGGCTATATTGGATGCTGGTTACGAGGTGCCGGTGGTGGTCACCACACCTGACAGGCCTGCTGGTCGCGGCAAACAGATGCATGCCTCGGAGGTGAAGGAATGTGCTATGCGTCACGGATTGCCTGTTTTGCAGCCGGAGAAGCTCAAAGACGAGGCTTTCGTGGAGCAGCTGCGCTCATATAACGCCGATTTGTTTGTGGTGGTCGCATTCAGGATGTTGCCGGAAGTGATATGGAGCATGCCTCCAAAAGGCACGATAAACCTTCATGCTTCGTTGCTTCCACAATATAGGGGCGCCGCACCTATCAACCATGCCATCATAAATGGGGAGACAGAGACCGGCTTGACGACTTTTATCCTTGACAAAGAGATAGACACTGGAGCCATGATTATGCAGGAAAAGCTGGCGATTGGAGAGAAGATGAACGCCGGCGAGCTGCACGACGCGTTGATGATGATGGGTAACAAAGTCATCGTAGAGACAGTCAGAAAGATTGAAAAAGGAGATATACATCCTGAGAGTCAGGAGGCGGTGATTGAAAAAGAGGGCATAGTGTTGAAGCCTGCACCTAAAATCTTCAAGGAAGACTGTTACATCGACTGGAACAAGTCGGGGAGGGATATATACAACTTTGTGAGAGGCTTATCGCCATATCCTGCGGCACATGCGAAGATTCAGAATCCGGAAGGTGAGATTCTGGATTTGAAGATTTTTGAGACGGAATTGGCGTTAAAAAATTGCACAAACGATGAGTTATTCGGCATAAAAACCGACCAAAGGACATATCTGGCGGTGGTTTTACACGATTCATGCATAAAAATAACAGAAATACAACAGGCAGGCAAGAAAGCTATGAAAATTGCGGAATTCCTAAGAGGAACAAGGGTTTCCGAAGATTGGAAGCTTGTTTTGTGAGTAAGTGCTGAAATTTTTTTTCAAAAAAATTAAAAAAAATGAAAAAAAGTTTGTAAGTTTCTGATTTTGTGTTATATTTGCATTGTCAAAAAAATTACAAACTTATTAATTTCTACAAAATGAATAAAGCAGAATTAGTTAATGTGATCGCTGAAAAAGCTGAACTCACAAAGGTTGACGCAAAAAAAGCATTGGACGCATTCATTTGCGCAGCAACAGAAGCAATCCGCAAGGGTGATCGTATCTCTTTAGTCGGCTTCGGCACATTGTCAACAACAAAACGTCCAGCCCGCAAAGGTCGTAACCCACAGACTGGCAAAGAAATCACAATCGCTCCTAAGACAGTTGTGAAATTCAAAGCAAGCAACGACTTAGTAAAATAATAGGTTTTACTATTGACTTTTAAGGCCGCTTTATAGCGGTCTTTTTTTGTTTAAAACAGTGACTGCTGGCTTTTTGCTTTGAGGTTGCCGTTCTCATCCTGTTCGATGACTCCGCTGTCGAGCATCCAGCGCACCGTCTCGAGAACTTTCTCTTCGAGATAGGTCTTCGCCAAGGATGGCGTCTCGTACAAAGGCACTACACGTTTTTTTAGCTCTTCCATTATTGTCTCGCTGATGTTTTTGAATTCTTCATCATTGATATTCATGCGGTTACGGATATTGCAGACATCGCATTTGCCGCAACGTGTCTTGATCTTTTCCCCAAAATACTTTAAAAGTTGTACGCTTCTGCATTCGTTGTCGTTGTTAACGAAGTCAATGACGGCCTGTACTCGGCGAGAGGCAGCTTCTTTACGGTCTTTATATACTTCGTCGGAAAGGATGAAATGCCGTGTGTCCTGACGCTCTGTAAGATATTGAATCTGAGGCTTGTCGGAGCGTTGGATATATGTAAGGAAGTTGAATTTTTCGAGCTTTTTCAGAGTGTCCTCGACCTGGGCGACATCGATGCCGAGACGTTGGCTTATCTGTTCCTCTTTTATCTTGACGAAATCGGATAGTATGCCCGGATAGTTACGGAGCAGATATTTTATCATGACATCGAAATGCGGGTATTCGACTTGGAAGCGGTAGAGGTCTTCACGAGAGGCTTTTATGAACAGTTGTGAAGGCGTGTCCATGGCTTCCGACAATGCGAAGAAGCCTTCTCTCTCCATGAGTTTCAATGAGTTAAACACTTCGAGTAGCGAGAAACCATAGCTGTTTGCGAAGTCATTCATGTCGAACGGATAGCTCTGTCCGTTGCCCGCGCCGACCGGTATCTGAAGATAGTTGCCGAGGGCATCGTATATCGCTTTAATTCGACTCAGTTCAGGATACGAGTTCTGAAGGTTGTCTTTGAGTTGCTTGATATCGCTGTCGGCGACGAGTAAGAACGCTTGTGAAGGCTTCAGGTCACGGCCGGCGCGGCCTGCCTCCTGGAAGTATGCCTCGAGCGTGTCGGGGAGGTCCATGTGCACGACCACTCGCACGTCAGGCTTGTCGATGCCCATGCCGAAAGCATTGGTGGCCACTATGACCTTGATGCGTCCGTCCATCCACAGCTTCTGCCGCTCGTCACGGGTCTTGGCGTCGATGCCAGCATGGTAGAACGTGGCGCTGATGCCTGCTGACTGCAGCCAGTCGGCGATGACCTTGGTGCGCTTGCGGCTGCGCACATAGACGATGCCGCTGCCAGTGTCCATCTTCATGAAGAGACGGTACATGAGTCCGTATTTGTCGGCCACTTTGATGACGTTGTAGGTGACGTTCTTGCGCTCGTAACTGGTCTGATAGACGTTACGTTCCTTGAAGCCGAGTCTGTATTGTATGTCCTCGACGACTTCCGGAGTCGCCGTCGCTGTCAAGGCGAGACAAGGCGTGTTGGGTATATAAGGTCGGATCTCCGCTATTTTCAGATAGGGTGGACGGAAATCATAACCCCATTGCGAGATGCAGTGCGACTCGTCGATGGCGAGCAGACACACTTTCATCTTCTTAATCGCCTCGATGAAAGCGTCGGTCATGAGACGCTCCGGTGAGACGTAAAGAAACTTGAGGTTGCCGAAAGCCGCTTTGTTATAAGCTATCTCGACTTCGTTCGGATGCAGCCCGGAATATATCGCAGCAGCTGGAATGTTGATGTTTTTCAGATGCTGGACCTGATCTTTCATGAGTGAGATGAGCGGTGTGACGACGATGCAGACGCCATCCATCGCCATGGCGGGCACTTGGAAACACACCGATTTGCCGCCGCCCGTGGGCAAAAGCGCAAGGGTGTCGCGACCGTCGATAACAGAGTCGACGATGTCTTCCTGCATAGGGCGGAAAGACGGATAACCCCAGTATTTCACCAAAACGGCACGCGTCAGTTCACTCATCTGAATATTTTTTTGCAAATATAACAATTTTTTTGGATTTTTTTAGTAATTTTGCACCCGATTTTTTGAATTTTTTAAAAAATGATAAAAATCGGAGTTAAATTATTGGAAATCAGTTAATTAAAAACAAATGACAAGTATTCGTAATGTTGCGATAATCGCTCATGTTGACCACGGAAAGACCACTTTGGTGGACCGAATCCTTTATCAGTCAAAGCTTTTCAGAGAGGACAAAGATAATGGAGATTTGATTCTTGATAACAACGACCTTGAGCGAGAACGAGGTATCACCATCTTGTCGAAAAACGTTTCTGTGCGTTATAAAGATGTGAAAATCAACATTATAGATACTCCTGGCCATAGTGATTTCGGTGGCGAGGTGGAGCGTGTTTTGAATATGGCCGATGGTGTTCTTCTTCTTGTCGACGCCTTTGAAGGCCCGATGCCACAGACACGTTTCGTGCTCGAAAAAGCTATCCAGCTCGGACTGAAACCTATCGTGGTTGTCAATAAGGTTGACAAGCCGAACTGCACCCCGGAGGAGACTCAGGAAGCTGTGTTTGACTTGATGTACAACCTCGGCGCAAGCGATGACCAACTCGACTTCCCGACGGTGTTCGGCTCATCGAAACAAGGCTGGATGTCAGACCATTGGACACACGTCACCAACGACGTGTCTTACCTTTTGGATGTGATTATCAACACCATTCCGGAAGCGAAATACGAAGAGGGAACACCTCAGATGCTTATCACTTCGCTCGACTACAGCTCGTACGTCGGCCGTATCGCGGTGGGTCGTCTGAAACGCGGTATCCTTCAGGCGGGTATGAACGTCTCGTTGGTGAAACGCGACGGCTCGATTGAGAAAAATCAGATTAAAGAATTATACACCTTCGAGGGTCTCGGCAAGGAAAGAACGAAAAAGCCTGTGATGGCAGGCGATATCGTCGCTGTGATGGGGCTCGAGAACTTCGAAATCGGTGACACTGTCGCTGACTTCGAGAACCCGGAAGCACTGCCTCCAATCCATGTCGACGAGCCTACAATGAGTATGTTGTTTACAATCAACAACTCACCGTTCTTCGGCCGTGAAGGCAAGTTTGTGACATCACGTCACCTGCGCGAGCGTCTTTACCGTGAGACAGAGAAGAACCTCGCATTGAAGGTTGAAGACACCGATTCACCAGATTCATTGATGGTTTACGGTCGTGGTATCCTCCATCTCAGTATCTTGGTCGAGACGATGCGTCGTGAGGGTTATGAGTTCCAGATCGGTCAGCCGAAGGTGCTTCTGAAAGAAATAGACGGCAAGAAATGCGAGCCTATCGAGGTGATGAACGTGCAGGTTCCTGAAAACTTCGCCGGTCGTGTCATAGAACTGGCGTCACAGCACAAGGGCGAGATGACCAACATGAGTCCTAAAGGCGACCGTATGAATCTTGACTTCGATATTCCGGCAAGAGGTCTGATCGGATTGCGTAGCGCCATGCTTACCGCAACAGAGGGCGAGGCGGTGATGTCGCACCGTTTCAAAGACTACGAGCCTTGGAAAGGCGATATGGACACACATGAGGTCGGTGCTTTGATCGCCATGGAGACAGGACAGGCTGTTCCGTACGCTTTGTGGAAGCTCCAGGATCGCGGCAAGTTCTTCGTGCAGCCTAATGAAGATGTCTACATGGGCGAGGTTATCGGCGAGAACACTAGAGCCAACGATATAGTGCTGAATATCAACAAGACCAAGCACCTCACCAACGTGCGTGCTTCAGGCTCAGACGATAAGATCGTGCTCATCCCGCCGGTAAGGATGTCGCTTGAGGAATACATGGAATATATTCGCGACGACGAGTATCTCGAGGTCACACCAAAGAGTCTGCGTCTGCGTAAGATTATCCTCGACGAGATTGAGCGTAAGCGTAGCGGACGTCACAGCGAGGAAGTAAGCGACTAATCGGAGAGATCATATTTTTCGGCTAATAAAGCCAAGAGGGCATCGGATTGATTCATAAATTCGATGCCTTTTTCTTCCCAGTCGGGCAGGGTGGAGGCATCCTGACCGCGACGGCTGTCCATGTCGGTGAGGTATTCTGCCGATTTCTGCTCCAGCTGGATGAACATCGGGCGCATCTTGTGACATACAGCCTGCGCTTTCGCAAAATCGTGCTCGGTGATGGCATCGTTCAATATCACGAGGTTGTCGGATGTTGAGTTGACAAAAGCTTGCAAGATGTCACGGATGGCCTTGCTGTCACTGTCGAACATGGCACTGAGCTGTGGAAAGTCGTCGGAGAACTCGCATTTTTTTTCTTCCTCCTCAGTCCAGTTATCGTTTAAAAGTAAAGCTAAGTCTTTGATACTGAATGGTTTCTTGATGTGACCATCGAAGCCTTCACGTAGAGCGTATTTCTCTGAATATTCGTCGCGGGCGGTCATCAAAATGACACGTTTTTCAGGATAGATGTTTTTTATCATCTTCAACACATCGTTGCCCGAAAACGTTCCCATCTCACGGTCGGTTAGCACCAGGTCGTATTTGTCGAGCTCGGCGAGGTATTTGTTGAACTCGATATACGAGCGGCAGATGTCCGAGTTATGTCCAATTTTTTTCAACATGGCGCTGACCACGGCGAGGAGGCTGTTGTCATCGTCGATGAGTAGTATGTGGAGCTTCTTTTTGGCTGTAATAACCTGATTATCAGTCGTTTCCTTGACTTCTTCTGGTTGTTTCTCAACCACTTTTACAGGAATTTTAATCTCGAAATGGCTGCCTTTCTCGAGTTCTGACATCACGTTGATGGTTCCGCCAAGGAGTTCGAGAAGACCTTTCACCACATACAGTCCGAAACCGTTGCCTTCGGCAAGTCCCGGGTTGTTTTCAGCCTTGCTGAACGGCTTGAACATCTCCTCAATCTTATCGTTCGGGATGCCGATACCTTGGTCTATCACATTGAAAACCAATTTGTTATTTACCAGATAGACTCCGAAATGTATCTCGCCTTCGATAGTGTATTTTATAGCATTTGAGATGATGTTGCTAACCACTTGCCTGATTTTCAGCGCGTCGGAGTTAACGTACAGGTCGTTGGCGATGTTTTTGTGATAAAAGAACTTGAGTTGCTTGTTTTCAGCGATAGGCTTGAACATGTTGGTGAGCTGGTCGCTGAGTTCGGAGACGTTGAACACTGCGCGCGACACGTGCTGCTTGCCCTGGTCGAGGCTCGAGAAGTCCAGCAAATTCGAGAGGAGCGACAAGATGTGCTCCGCTGAGAACTTCATCGAGTCGAGTCGTTGCATGTCGTTTTCTGACGGTTTCTCCATCTGCATCAGCTCGATGTAACCCAAAATCGACGAAAGCGGAGCCTTGATGTCGTGTGACACCGAAAGCAGCAGCTTGTGACGGCTCTCCATGATTTCCTCGGTCTGCCTTTGTGCTTCCTCCATGGCTCGTCGCGCCCTTGAAACACGTTGTATATCCTTGGAAATCAAGAAGATAAATAGTAAGATGCAGAACAAAGCGAGGGTGCCGCCATAAATCGAATAATCAAGACTATGTTGGAGAATCGTCTCGCTTTTCTGAATCTCACTCATCACCGAGGTGAGCGTCTGCTGGTGAAGCACTATGAGAAGGTTTGAAATCTCCTCTGAAATCTCCTGGTCTGACTTTATGAAGCTTTGATATTGATTCTCAATGGTTTTGAGCCTCTCGAGATATTCCTGCTTACCCTTGTCAGTATAAATCTTGATGCCTTCCATGAGGTCGACTCTGCTACTCGGCGACTCCTCGGTGATGGTGTCGTAAGTTGTCGTGGTGACAAAGATTATACTGTCGCGCGGTGTCTCTGAAGAGAAGACACGGTGGAAAAAGCTTGGCTTTTCAGCTTTTTTGACAATAGTGTCGACTCTGGTGACTGGCACGATACGCGTCGTCTTCTCTTTTGGCTTGTAATCAGATAGGAGTTTGTAAATCTCATCGTAAGGGTTAAAAACATCATATTGGTGAGTTATCTCCTTGATAATGTTTTCCTTACGATTTAAAAGAACGATAATGTCGTTGAGAATCTTAGTGTTTTTTGCATCGTCATCAGAATAGAAAATAATCGAATCTTTAATTGCGGAAGTCTTTTGCAGATTCTCGTTGAAATGTATCAGATGATCAGGATTTCCTGATATTGTGTAGAGTTGAGCATGTGACTGCGCCTCGTTCACATTCTGAATCAATTCATTCGTGAAGTTGAGCACCATCTCGTTGTGGTCGATGGTAACTCGTTGATTTATAATCGATTTCTTGAGATTTGATATACGGTAGATGACGAAAGCGCAGATTATTGTAGCCAAAACATAGATGACCACAGCCTCCCAACGGACGCGGCTTTCGTAATGTTTTCGTATGAATTTAACCTCTCTCATGGTCACAAAATTACTAAAAAATCCGTTTATGTCAGAAAATTTTATAATTTTGCAATAATAATTTCTAAAAATGAAAAAGTTTTTGGTTTTAGCATTAAGCGCTTTGATTATGATAGGCTGTACAAAGAAAAATGAGGTTAAATTATTGAATGTCAATGATTTCAATACTGAAGTAGATGGCAAGAAAGTGTCGCTTTACACTTTGAAAAATGGTTTCCTGACCATGCAGGTGACCAACTACGGCGGACGTGTGGTTTCGCTGTGGATGCCTGATAATAAAGGCAGTTACGACGATATCGTGCTCGGTTATGAAAATATCGACCGCTATATTAATAATAAAGGTGAGCGTTATCTGGGTGCTGCTGTCGGACGTTATGCCAACCGTATCGGAAACGCTGCTTTTACCCTTGACGGAAAGACGTACCATCTTTATAAAAATGATGGTGACAACACGCTTCATGGCGGCGAATTCGGTGTCGACCGAGTGGTTTGGGATGTGAAATCGGTTAACGACAGCTCAATAGTGCTTCACACCGTTTTACCTGACGGCTTGGACGGCTTCCCTGGCAATCTTGACATCACCATGACTTACACTTTGACTGCTGACAATGAGTTTCGTGTTGATTATCAGGCCACTACTGATGCTCCGACGGTCTGTAATATCTCTCATCACTCGTTTTTCAACCTGAAAGGGGAGGCTGGCGGCACAATTTTCGACCACGAGCTGATGATTAACGGGAAAATGCTTACCGTTATTGACGAACACCTTATTCCTACAGGCAATTTTATCTCGGTAAAAGACACTCCTATGGATTTCACTGAGGCCAAAGCAATCGGTCGTGATATTGAAAAGTATCATCCGCAGATGGTTTTCGGCAATGGCTATGACTTCAACTGGGTTCTGAAGAAGAATCTCGGTGAGATGAGCCTCGCGGCCACTGTTTACGAGCCTAAATCACACCGATTCATGGAGGTGCTGACTGACCAACCAGGTCTGCAGTTCTACAGCGGCAACTTCTTTGATGGAAAAACTAACGGTAAATATGGCAAACCGCTGTGTACCCATGAGTCGTTTGCCCTTGAGACACAGCAGTTTCCTGATTCTCCGAACCAGCCTAATTTCCCGAGTGTGGTGTTAAGACCTGGCGAGGAGTACCATCATACTTGTATATATAAGTTCAGCGTTAAATAGTCTTGTCAATTTTCCAAGAGAACGCTCTCAGACCCAGCTCAGGTGTCTGCAGGTCGTGTTTGTGCAGCGTGTTCAGGATGTCGTCCACTTTGTCGTCGTCGACGAAGGTGAGCATGGCATCGTTGAATGTCGGCCATGTGTGTGTGCCGTAATGCGCCTCGCCTGTCGATGAGCCGCGGCCTGTTATCTCGTTCCACTTGGTGAATCCCCTAACTCCTTGTTTCTCAAGGAGTTCGGCGATTTCTTCGTAATATGCCTGATTGTAGGCGATGAATATTGCTGTCATGATGTTTCGTTTAAAGTTCGTTTGCTAATGCGAGTCTTGCGTGTCTTCTTTCGTCACGTCTTATCTTTCTTGAAACGAAGATTGCGTACAATGTCGGGATGAGCACGAGGGTGATGAGTGTCGATATTGTGAGTCCCCACGACACCACTACGCCGAGGCCGTTCCACATCTCAGCGCCTTCGCCTGTTCCGAGTGCCATAGGCACCATACCGAGCACGGTGGTGAGCGTGGTCATCAAGATAGGACGCAGACGCTGGCGTGATGCCGTGACAACAGATTCGTTGACGCCCATGCCACGTTCCAGACATAATCTTGTGTAGTCGATGAGCACGATACCGTTTTTCACCACGATACCCATCAAGATCATCACGCCGATGAGTGCCATCACACCGAGTGCCATGCCGTTGACTCGCAGTCCGATAAGCACGCCAGTGATAGCGAACGGCACCGAGAACATGATGACAAACGGGTCGAGCAGTGACTCGAACTGTGATGCCATCACCACGTATACAAGGATGATAATCAACAAGATAAGGGTGAACATATCGGCGAATGCATCCTGTTGGTCTTCGTAGTCACCTGCGATCTTCACCAGGAACTCAGCCGGAATCTCTGTCTTGTCGATGCATCTCTCCGAAGCTGCCACGCCGTCACTCAAGGCGTAGCCTTTTGCGACTATACCAGTGATTGTTACGATACGTTCACGGTCTTTACGCTCGATGGTAGGAGGGGTGCGGCCTTCCACGATCTTTGCCACCTCACTGAGGCGGACAGCATTGCCTGATGCGCCGTACAGCACAATGTTTTCAATGTTTTCCACGCCTGTACGGAACTCTGGGGCGTAACGCACTCGGATGTTGTATTCGTCACCATCTTCACGGAAATACGACATCACCGAGCCGTTGATGCGGTTGCGCACATATTGCGATGCCGTGGTAATGTTGATGCCGTTGAGCATGAGCTTCTCGCGGTCAAAGTCGACGTGCATCTCTGGGGTGTACTCGTCGCGGCTGATGAGAACCTGCGAGATTTCCGAACATTCGCGGAGCTCCAGAGCCAAATCGTTGGCGATGCGGTCAGATACGTTGAAGTCGTAGCCGTAGATCTCGATTTTTACGCTTGCCGTCGAACCCATGCCCATACCTTCGGAGACATTGTATTTCTTGATAACGGCGTTGTTTTTCAAGTCCTTACGGATATATTCCGCTATTTCTTGGGTGCTTCTCTTACGTGTGTCCTTGCTTCCGAGGTTGATGTTTATCGCAAGGATGTGGGTGCCGTTGCTCTGCATTGAGGCGAAGGCGTTTTCCTCGTCAGCCACACCATAGCGGTAGTTCATCACCTTGATTTCAGGTATCTCGGCCATGTATTTCTCGGCGAGTTCAGCACCCAGCTGTCCTGTGATATCTTCTTGAGTGCCAACAGGTAACTCGATATTTGCTGTCAGACGGCCTTGGTCCATGCTCGGCAGATACTCTGTCTTCATTCCCGGCAAGGTGATCACGAGAGTCACCACGAAAATCACGATGGCGATGATGATGGTCATTGCACGGTGTGTCACTGCCCAGTTGATGAGACGTCCATAGCCGCGGCTCAGTGCGTCGAGACCTTTATTAATAGGTGTGAAAAGTACCTGGTGCCATTTGTGCGAACGAGGGTTGCGTTTCAACATCCTCGAGCACATCATCGGAACCAGCGTCAAAGCAGCCGATGTAGAGACTATCATGATGATACTCACTATCCAGCCGAGCTGGTGGAAGAACACGCCGACAGCACCGTTGACCATGGTCAATGGCAGGAACACCGCCAACATGGTCAGGGTAGAGGCGATAACTGAAATTGACACCTCCTGTGTGGCATGGACAGCAGCCTCTTTAGGTTTCGCGCCACGGTCGATGTGCGAAGTGATGTTTTCCAACACCACGATGGCGTCGTCCACGACCATTCCGATGGCGATGGTCAAAGCACTCATGGAGATGATATTCAACGTGTTACCTGTTGCAAAGAGGTAAATGACTGAAGCGACCAACGAAATAGGGATAGAGAGCACGATGATGATGGTGGCTCTCCATCTGCCGAGGAAGATAAACACCACCAACATAACCACGAGGAAAGTGATGAAGATAGTCTCTTTCAATGAGTTAATGGTGTTGACGATGCTCTCACTGGTATCGTTGATAAGGTTGATTTTGATGTCTGAAGGCAGTGTCTTCTTAATCTTTGCAAGCTCTTTGTTGATGCCTTTACACACCTGCACTGAGTTGGCGTCGGTCTGTTTCTGTATTGTCACCATAGCACCTTGGATGCCGTTGGAGAACACCTTTTGCAGACGTTCCTGCTCACCGTCGTTCACTCTTGCCACATCCTTCAAATAAATAGGTGTGCCGTTGAAGGTGCCGACCACCACGTCGAGCATCTCTTTTGCTGATTTGAACTCTTTTTCCACGCGTACGGCGTAGGTGTTTGAACCGATGTCGATGTTTCCTGCTGGAGTGTTACGGTTTTCGTATGCCAAAGCCTGTGATATCTGCTCGACAGTGAGGTTGTATGCCTCGAGTTTGTTAGGGTCGACGTAAACTTGGATCTCACGTTTCGGAGCACCAGCCACCGACACTGTACCCACGCCGGGCACACGTGCCAGAGGCGTCGTCAGCTTGTCGTCAAGAATCTTGTCGAGACCCGAAAGGCTCTCTTCGGCTGTCACCGAAAGGAACATCACAGGGATGTCTTCCATGCTGAACTTGAAAATGGTCGGGTTACCTGCCCCGTCGGGGAGATACTGCCGCACCATGTCAAGTTTGTCGCGTACGTTGTTTGTCGCTTCTTCGATGTCAATACCATATTCAAACTGAACGGTGATGACGCTCACATTCTCTTTCGATGATGACGAGAGGTGCTTCAGGTCGCTCACGCCGTTCAGAGTGTTTTCAAGGGTTTTGGTGATATTCGTCTCAATATCTTCCGCGCTCGCGCCCGAATACGATGTCATCACCATGATGGCGTTCGTCCCCATGTCAGGGAAGAGGTTGATCGACAGCTTAGAGAGCGCGAAAATACCCAGGATGGCCACGGTGATGAAGACCAGCGAGACCGTTACCGGATGATTTACTGATGTCCTATATAAACTCATGATTCTCTTTGATTTACAAGATTAATTCTTAACGACATCGACGGTGATGCCATTTTTCAACTTTGTCTGTCCTGTCATGACGACGGTGGCGTTGTTGTCCAAGCCGCTGATGACTTCGTATCTGTTGCCCATCCTGCGACCGAGCTCGACCACGGTGTAAGTCACTGTGCCGTCGTCGTTTAGCACGTATACATACTGCTCGCCCGAGCCCACTTGTTTCATGACGGCTCTGTCAGGAACCACGACACGGAAGTTGTCGCCGTAGTTGACTGTGACGCGTGCGAACATGCCCGGACGAAGGATCATGTCGTTGTTTGCAAAACGCACTTCGACAGCGAAGGTGTGAGTCATCGCGTTGATGGTAGGGTGGATGAGGTCAACCACGCCCTTGAACACCTGGTCGCCGTAAGCCTCGGTGGTGATGTCGACTTCCATGCCTTTCTTAATCTTTGAATACTGGCTCTCCGAGATGTTGATGAGCATTTTCACCGGGTCTATTTTCTGTATCACGAAAAGCGGCTGTGTCATTGCGTACATGTCGCCTTCATCGTAGTTGCGGGCTGTCACAATGCCGCTGATAGGGCTCTTCAGTATGGTGTTTTCCAAAAGGTTCATGTAAGTGCGCTTAGAGACATCGTATTTCAACGTCATGGCTTCGTAGTCGGATGTCGAGGTGGCTCCGATTTCGTAAAGCTGGGCGATACGACCGAACTCTATGGAGTCGTTGATGAGCTGAAGACGCGCTTTCTCAAGATTGACCTTATCCATGACGGCGAGTGTCTGACCGGCATTGACTTTGTCGCCAATCTCGACATTAATCTTGCTGATACGTGCTGCTGACTGCGGAGCGATGTTGTTAACCACGTCGGCCTCCACAGTGGTCGGATACACTGAGAGCTGTGATACATATTCAGCGTTGACGGTGGTGACGGTCACTTTTGGGTTTTCCTCCACCATCTGCTGTGTGTTCTGGTTCTGCTGTCCGCACGACATCATAATACCTGCGGCTGCAATAATTAATAATGTGTTGAATCTTTTCATATTTTTGTTATTTATATTCTTCTTTTGTTTCTGTCCTTTCGACCGAATTTGGGGAATTAAAACTCATTTCCCATAAGCTCTTCAATCGACGCTTTCGTCACCATGAAGTTGTACACTGTGCGGCTCATTGTGAGTTGTGCCTGCACCAATGCCAGCTGGGCGTCGTTGAGTTCCACGAGGGTGGTCTTTCCGAGTTCGTACATGCGTTCGGCGATGTCGTAGCTGCGTTGTGCCATCTCCACTGTCGATTCCGCCGCTACGTAGTTTTTCATGAACGTGGCTATTTCGTTCTCGTAGTTCTTGTATGCCACCCTCAGGTTACGCTCGGTGTCTTCCATGCTGAGCTCTAACATGTTTTGTGAAGCCTTGTATTGGCGTATGCTGTTACGTTTTGAGAAACCTGAAAAAATCGGGATATTGAGGCTCAATCCTGCCACCGAATAAGGGTTCCATTTGAAGTTGAAATCGTCGCCCATGGCGATGTAATTGTATGCAAATGAAGCAGATAATGTGGGGATGTACTGGTATTTCGTCATCCTGATGGTGCGCTCAAGCTGTTCATTCTGTATCGAGAGCTGTACCATAGTGCTGTTGTTTTCAAGGTCGACGTCGTCGCTCGACACTATGTACGACATCATCTCGTCGGTGTATTGGTCGATGCTGCCTTGCACGCCTATTTTCGTCTCGAGGTCGATGCCCATAATGGCTTTGAGTTGCCAGATGGCGAGGTCTATGGCTGTCAGTGAGCTGTAGACGTTAGGCTCGGCGTTTTTCACGTTAACCGAGGCTCTAAGATATTCATACTCAGAGGTTTTGCCGGCGGCATAAAGCTGAGAGCTGTACTCGTAGTTCTTGGCTGCGTTGTCGTAAACGTCTTTATACACATCGTATACCTGTTGCGCGAGCAGCACTGCATAATAGGCTTTTTTCACTTGTGCCACCATTGAGATCTTCGACGAACGTGCCTGTTCCACAGCGAGTTCCACGTCGAGGGCCGACAGCTTCAGCGATTCCCACAGCTGTGCGTTGATAAGTGGCATGGCCGCGCTGATGCCTGCGTTCACGTTGTTCCATTTTCCTACCTCTATCTCCATCGACTGGCCGCCGAAGTCCATAGCCATCACTTGTTTTTTGATGGTTCTCTGGTAGCTTCCGCTGGCGCTGATGTTAGGATACAAAGCCGCATAAGAGCCTTTCTTGGCGTACCCCGACTTCTCGATGCTGATATCGGCGATTTTAATGGTTCTGCTCTCGTCGAGAGCGATTTCGATGGCCTGGTCTAAGCTGATGATGACCGAGTCCTGGGCCTGCTGAGCCTTTACGCTACCTGTCAGAAGCAAAAGGCCTAATGTAATCGTTAAAAACAATCTTTTCTTATGCATTTCAATTAAATTTTTCACCTTATAATAATAAGGTTGCAAAAATACATTATTTCAATGAGATATATGTTCTTTTCACTCATTATTTTTTCCGTTTCAGGATGTTAATATGTCATTTCGACATAATGGACGGGTCGTTTTTACATAAATGACTATTAATTAAAAATTTTATTGCTTTCGGTTGTTCTGAAATTTTTTTTGTATTTTTGCAGGTTGCACATTTGAGAAATATGAAGGCGAAGATATATGGCATATTCATTCTTGTTGAGGCTTTCTTCATGCTGATTGCCTCAATGGTGGCCTTGCATTACAACGTGCACGGTGGTGAGCGCGACGTGGTGGCACTGCTGGCAGCGACAATGATTACTGGCATTTTTGGGTTTATCCTGCTTTCAGCAGGTCGTGAAAAGGCAAAGAAAACCGGAAGCCGTAGCAAGAACATCGAAAGCCTCACCATGAAAGACTCGTTCATCCTCGTCACAGTGACGTGGATACTTTTCGCTGTGTTCGGAATGCTGCCATTTATCTTCACTGGAGCCATCGACAACATTACCGACGCTTTCTTTGAGTCGATGTCGGGCTTCACCACAACTGGCTCCACAATCATGAATAATATTGATGCTCAACCACATGGAATACTTATGTGGCGCAGCATGATACAATGGTTGGGCGGCTTGGGCATCATCGTGTTGTTCCTCGCCATCATCCCTGCAGTGAATAAAAATTCCAATAAAACCATGCTGTTCTCGGCAGAGGCATCGGGTCTTGGTGTTCAGAAGCTGCATCCAAAGATGGCTGTCACAGCACGTCGTCTGTGGACTATCTACATCGTGCTGACTTTCGCCTGTGCGATGGCATACTGGGCGGGCCCGATGAACCTGTTCGACGCTGTGTGTCATGCGTTTACGACTCTTGCCAGCGGCGGATTCAGCACCCATCAGGCGAGCATAGGCTATTATAACTCAAGGTATGTCGAGTATGTCTGCATATTTTTTATGCTGTCGTCGGGCGTCAACTTCTCGCTGTATTATTTCCTTTTCAGAGGTGACGTGAAATATTTCGCGAAAAACGAGGAGCTGCGCTGGTGGCTTTGCGTCGTTTTCCTATGCGTGGCGGTCACCATGGCGTTGTTCTACATCGCTCCTGATGTCAAGACCGTTGCTACCGACACCTCAGTATATCCTGAGCCTAACGCTGAAGCGCGTTTCCGTACAGCTTTCTTCCATGTCACTGCGATTGTCACGTCAACGGGCTATCAGGGCTCGTGCTACGACTACAACCTCTGGGGCGGCTTGTTCCTGGTTCCAACGCTTCTGCTGATGCTCAGCGGCTCCTGCGCAGGCTCCACATCGGGCGGCATCAAGACAATCCGTTGGATGGTGTGCATGAAGTCAATCGGCAACACCGTCAAGCAGATGCTGCATCCGAGTGCTGTTTTCACCGTTAAGGTTAATAAAGAGGTGGTGTCAAACGATATTTTGCTCCGAACGCTGAACTTCCTGTTTTTCTACGTGATTCTATGTGTCGTGAGCGTGGTGGTGCTCGTCATCAGCGGCTGCGATTTCCGCGAAGGCGTGTTCAACACCGTGACAGCCTTGAGCAATATGGGACCAGGTGTAGGCACAACAGGACCAGCCACCACATTCTCCGACCTCTCGGTCATGGCAAAATGGGTGATGTCGTTCCTAATGCTCGTCGGACGTCTCGAGATTTTCACAGTGTTGCTGCTGTTTACCCCATCATTCTGGAACAAGAAATAGCTTGTCAATCAAGGGTTTTGATGTATTCAAACGTGTTTGACGAAGGCTTCTGATAGACCTTCAGGTCGAACTGTGATATCACCGCGTAGATGTGGTCGAAGATGTCGCTCTGTATAGCCTCGTACGACGGCCAGTCGGTCTTCGCGCTGAAGCAGTAGACTTGAAGCGGCACACCGAACTCCGTAGGGTCTTTCTGACGCACCAGCAACGTCATGTTGAAGTTCAGGTCATCGCGATGTTTCAGATATTCAATAAGATAAGCCCTGAAGATGCCCAGGTTGGTCTGACGGCGACCATTGACAAGGGTGGAGGTGTCGATGTCGTGTTTTTTGTTAAACTCGGCTATCTCGTTTTCCTTGTTGGCGATATATTTCGAAACAAGCTGGTATTTCTTGAATCTCTCAAGCATCTCCGGCGTGCAGAACTTCACGGAGTCGGCGTCAATGTAAATCTGTCGCGCTATACGTCGTCCTCCCGATTCACTCATGCCTCTCCAGTTGATGAAAGGGTCAGTAATCAGAGAATATGTCGGGATGGTGGAGATGGTGTTGTCCCAGTTCTGTACCTTAACAGTGGTCAGACCGACATCAATAACGTTGCCGTCGGCGGCATCGCCTTTCACAATCCAGTCGCCGATACGCACCATGTCGTTGGAAGTCAATTGAATACCGCCAACAAAGCCTAAAATCGGGTCTTTGAAAACGAGCATCATCACCGCGGAAAGAGTACCCAGTCCGATGAACAGGTCGCGCATGTCTTTGTTGATCAAAACCCCAACTATCAATAGGATGCAAATCATTATCGCGAATATCTTCACGACCTGCATCAAGCCTTTCATAGGCTTGTTTTTGGCTACGTCAAATGAATTGTAAATCTCTGATATTGAATCTGTTATGGAAATTATAATACCTGTCCACGTCGTTATCTCACCTATTCGCGCTAAGGCGTGTACAAAACCGTCGAGCATCTCCAAATCGGGCGCAACGGCATAAATCAGACCCTGAATCATATAGACAGGGATGAGATATGCGATGCGTTTCTCCAGTTTCTTGCCAAGGAAAAAGTCGTCGTATTTGAATTTCGTGCGCTTGAAGAAGCCGCCGACGTATTTTTTTAAGATTTGTTTAACGATAAAAAACAGTAAAAATGACACCACCAACAAAGTGATAACGCCAAGACCCTGGGCTAAATAATCGGCTGTCTCTTCGCTGAGACCGATGCGTAAAAATAGCCTTTCTAAAATGTTTAAATATTTGGTAATCATAATATTAAATATGTTTATCTATAAAATACTTTAATTTTGGTCATGTATAATTAAGACTCCCTTTAGTTGCTCGAAATGACATTGGGTAACAAAATATTCAATGACAATGGCAAAATCCCGACAGTGATATCCTTCGTCATCATGACAGCCTCGCCATCGATGTTGGCGATATCTTCTTTTTCCCTTATCACCTGAATCTTGCTGGCTTTATGGATGTCGACGATTTTTGTGTGGTCGATTTTGCTGGTTAAGAGACGTTCGGCAATCCACGGGACCTGCAGGATATTGGGCTTTTTGAAGATACAGACGTCCAGAAGACCGTCGTTGAGAGAGGCGTGAGGGGAGACAGCGGCATTGAAGCCAAACTGGTTGCTGTTGGCAAACGAGATGAAAAGCGGCTCGCAGTCGATTTCTTCCTTGTCGTCGAGGATAAGGTGATATTTCTCCGGTTTGAACTTGAAATACTTCTCTGTAACGAGTTTTAGGTATGTTTTTAGGCCTCTATTGGGGTCTTTGGCGAAATAATCGGCTATGATGGCGTCGAAACCCACACCAGCTATGCTGATATAAGGCACACCATTCATCGAAGCAGTGTCGATTTTCGATTTCACGCCTTTGTTTATGACCTCAGTAATGACTTCCTTAGGTTTTAAAGGCAGATGCAAATGCCTTGCAAGACCGTTGCCCGAGCCGTAAGGCACAATGGCGAAGGTCTGACGTGCCCCAATCATGTTGGTCCCCACCTCGTTGATGGTGCCGTCACCGCCAACAGCCACAATGATATCGTATTGATTCTCAATGGCTTGTTTGGTCAACTCGGCCGCATGTCCGCCACGTTCAGTCAACGTGATGGTGTATTCATATTTGTCCTTGTCAATCAATTCATCGACAATAGAAGGGAACTTCGACTTGTCGTGATGACCCGATATTGGGTTGACAATAAACAATATTTTTTCTTTCATTTTATGTATAACTTATTGTTAATCATTCTGTTATTATATTGCTGGAGGAGCATCCTGAACTTGTTGTTGAGTCCGTTCCATCGCTCTTCTTCACCAACTTTGTAAAGATTATTGTACAGACAAGGGTCATCTTCAAGGTCGAAAACCGCAGTGATGTTGTTGCCGTCGGATTGCAGCATGTCTTTACCGTCTGAATACTGATAAATATTGTTCAGATAGCTTGTAAAACAAGGCTCTTGCAGGCTGTCGAACACGTTGCGTCCGAAGCTGAAGATGCTGTCGTTGTAACCTAAAGCCGCAATCAGGCTGACTCCTATGTCGGTTTGCTGAGCCATGATATTGGTTTTCGATGGCTTAATGATGCTCGGCGCATAAAAAGCGGTAACAATCTGATATTGCCCGTAGCCGTTGAGGTAGTTGTCGAAGCGGTGTTCGGGGTTCACGTGGTCGCCCACAATCACGAAAATGGTGCTGTCGAACCAGTCGTATTTGCTGATGGTTCCGAAGAAATTACGCAAAGCGTCGTCGGTATAACGCACTGTCTTCTCGAAATCGGTGGCGTAGTTGCCTTCAGGCAGTTCATAACCTTTCGGAAGCTTGAACGGATGATGCGACGACAGCGTGAACACTCCAGCGGCGAATGGCTTAGGCATCTCATTGAGTTTCAATGCGGTAAACTGTAAAAATGGCATGTCGGAGATGCCCCAGGTGCCGTCGTAATCGTCGTCGTTGCCATATTCGTCGCGACCATAATAGTTGTCGAAACCTGCCGAGAATGCTGATGAATTGAAGTTCATGGTGCCGTTGTTGCCGCCATGGAAGAATGCGGTGGAGTAGCCGTGTCGTTTTAAAATGCTGCCGAATCCGTCAAGTCTGTTAGCCGCATAACGCGATTCCACATAGTCTTTCGACATCAGCGACGGCAATCCAGATAGGATAGATGTCAGCGCCTCGATGGATTGCCTTCCGTTTGCCATTCCATTGAAACTCAAGCTGTTGGCAAGCAATGAGTCGAGAAATGGGGTGATGGTTTCAGTACGTTTCTCATTGTAAAAACTCACCATCTCCTGTCCGTGGCTCTCCAAAACAATCATGAAGATATTGTAATCTTTGGCATCACCATCGATAAACCGATTGATTTTCAAGTCTTTTTGAATAGGAGAGTATAGCTCTTCAAGTTCGTCGTCGTCAAAATAATGTATCGGTTTCAGCACATCGCCCGAGGAGCCGCGACCTATTGTGAACGGAGTGTTAAGCACGAGCACCATGTTTTGCGGTTTGGTGTATTGCGCCGCCGTGATGATGCTTATCGGCTTGTTCTGCAATCCGCCCCTGAGCCCGATTATTGAAAGCGCTATTAAAAGCAAAAATGCAAGCGAACTTGTTGTGTACCAATATTTTAAGTTTGTCGTAACAGCAGGTTTTACCCTGGTTTTTCTTGTCAAAATGATGATTGCAATCAGGAAGACGATGAAAACCAACACCATAAACCAGAAATCGACAAGAAATTGTGTAACCAAACCGCCTTGGTTGTCATCGGTGTGCTGCATGAAACCGAACAGTTCTGAGGTCATTCGCTTGTCGATATAGCGGTAATAAATGACGTCGATAAGATTTAAAGTAATACTTAATGAATTTGTTATAACAAAAAGAATATCAATTACTTTGCAATATGTTTTATTGAACTTGAATCTGAATGGGATTCCGTAAAAAACGAGGAACGGAAGGTTGGCGATGATGAGTGTCCAGATGTCGAATCTCATGCCGATGAAAAACAGCCTGAACTGTTCGCCAGTGCTCAAATCAGGGAAGTTGGAGGCGTTGAAAACGAACAGCAGCCAGCGGCTTATGGCAAAAAGCAGCAGCATCACGCCGAGGCGCACGACGAACACTTTCCATAACGGCAGTTCCTTGTTTTTGAACATAAGCTAATTTTTTGCAAATATACAAAAAATTTATAAATATACAACTAATAATTATTGTCATTTCGACTGTAACTGAGCGGATTAATGAAATGAGATTTCTCCGCTCCACTTCGTTTCGGTCGAAATGACGATTGTATAATAATTATTTGTATCTTTGTAAACCAAATATATTGAAGATGAGATTAAAGTTTTTGTTTGGATTATTATTGATAATCAATGTTTTAACGGCTCAAAACGAGTCAAAGTATCCCCAATATCCTTATCCTGTCAAGTTCCCTATTTACCTGTCGGCGACATTTGGCGAGCTTCGCAATAACGCTTTTCATGCCGGTGTTGACATCAAGACTGGCGGTGAGATAGGCAAGAAGGTGTATGCTGTGGCCGACGGTTACGTGAGCCGCATCGGTGTGTCGCCTTGGGGCTACGGCAACGCTGTTTACATCACACATAACGACGGATTTACCTCTGTTTACGCCCATTTGGAGATGTTTAACGATAAAATAGGGAAGTATGTGAAGGAGAAACAGCTTGCAAGCAAATCGTTCGCCCAGAGCCTTTATTTGAAGAAAGACGAGATTCCTGTCAAGGAGGGTGAACTCATCGGATATAGCGGCGACACTGGCGGTTCGGGCGGCCCGCATCTGCATTATGAGCTTCGCGACGCCAACCAACGTCCGCTGAACCCATATCTGTTTGGCTTTAAGGTCAATGACAACGTCAAACCTTCAGTTAATGGTATTGCATTGTATCCCAAAGAGTTATCGTCGGTAAACGGCTCTGATCAACCGGCTTATTTCAAGTTGAAAAACAACGGTGGCAATTACACTGTAGAAGGTGGCGACATAAAAGTCAACGGGACAGTGTCGTTTGGTATCTCGGCATTCGACCAGGCCGACGGCTCCCAAAACAAAAACGGGGTCTATTCAATTGATCTATATGCAGATAATAGATTGATATTCAGCGTGTTATTTGACCGTTATTCATACGACGAGACACGTTATGTCAACAGTTTGATTGATTATAAAAAGTTTGTAAACGATAAAATCCGCTATGTCCGCTCTGAAATTGACGAATACAATATCCTTGACGTATATGGGGAAAAGAATGGATATGTCACTGTAAATCAATCAGATAAGGTGGCGATTAAATATGTGGTGAAAGATTGTTTCGGCAACACAGCGACGGTGAATTTCACTCTTGTTGGTGTTGAACCAATTGTGGAATACTCTGATAATCAATATGGTAGGGCTTATTACCGCATCGATGGCAAGCAGGAGGTTGAGGTGAATCTCGGTGATTTTACCGCAAAGATTCCTGAAAAGGCGTTTTACAAATTCGAGTATGTCTTGGCAAGACAGATCGACACTATTCCAAACATTGCGTCCAATGCTGCGTATATCCTTGGTTCCGAGGATATTCCGGTTCAGAAAAACATTGAAATCAAGATTCGTCCTGCTGATGAATACGCCAGTTCCGACAAGCTGTATATCGTCAGTATTGCGAAAAACGGCAAATTCGGTGCTGTGGGAGGCAAGATGGTCGATGGTATGATGACTGCCAATATCAAGAGATTTGGCACTTACGCACTTGCCGTTGATGACACGGCCCCAACCATTACACCAGATAATTTTAATAACAATTCAAAGATTATCAAGTGTAAGCGATTGAAAATCAAGATTAAAGATAAGGAGTCGGGGATAGGCTCGTATAACATCCACCTTAACGGAAAATGGGTTGTTGGTGCATACGATGCCAAAAATGACCTCTTGTTTTACGATGTCGATGAATTCCTGAAATACGGCAACAACAAGATGGAAGTCGTTGTAACTGATGCAGTTGGCAACAAAACCAGCCGTACATATAACATCATACGGGAACGTCCAAAGAAGTAGCGGTAAAGACACTATTTATCGTGTCTCAACACTACCGTTCGGGTTGGTATATATACTGATAAGCCCCAGCGTCAGGTGTGACACCTCTTGCCACGCCATCCAAATCAAACTGAAGATCTCCGATGGAATATACGGGATTGCCGATGCCTATTGCCGCTGACAGAGTGTCAAGATGGAAGTCAAATGCTGCAGTATTCTTGAAATTTGGTGCTTCGTTGAACACGCACTGTTCGTAAAGCTGTGTCAACTGAGGACGTTTAGTGCATATCAGGCTGTTTTTGAAGACGTATGCGGTGTCGGTCGACTCGTGATAGAAATTGGTGCCGAACTCATTGTCTTGGTTGCCGTAAACGATGCTGTTTCTTATGTCGCAGTTGAAAGGCAGGGCGTATGTGAGGCCATCGTTGGGGTTGGTGTAATAATTGTCGAAATAAAGTGCCGGAGCCTTGCGTGTCGAGCTTGTCCAGTAGTTGGCGATGGTGCCGTGTGTGAGCAGGTAATTGCCACCTCCGGTGAGAGCCACACAGTAGTTGCCGCAGTTGTTTACCACAAGATTAGAGGCTCCTATGCTGTAGCAGTTGGCGTAGACGCCCATCCCGGTATGGTTTTCGATGATGGTGTTGTTGATGTAGGCGACAGCCATGTTGTCTTTCAACATACGCTGTATCTGAAGGCCTATAAAGCCGTTTCGTATTATTGCGTGGTTGATGCTGTGTCCGTGGCCTTCGCGTGCCTCCATGAGCCAGATACGGTCCCATTGTCCTGGCAGGTCATCGTAGAAGTGCTCGAGTCTGTCTCCTTGAAACACAACGGGTTCTTCCGCAGTGCCGTTGACGATGAGCTGTCCTTCGCTCCATGCCCAGAGTCCTGCACCATTGTGGAAATATACATGCGTGCCAGGCTCGATGGTCAAGGTGCCGTCGGAGTCGATAAGCGCCACATTATAAATGACATACGGCTTCTCTGAAGTCCAATGCACGTCTTTGTTGACAGAGTCTGTGATGGCAGTGTAATAATTGGTGTAATGCCCGTTTTGGTCTGGGAAGATGCCGATTCGACCGATGATGTAGTTGGCGTTTTGCCCGTAGGCTGTCAGATGCACCACGCTCTCGTTGCCATTGGTGTTGAAAATCAGACGGTCTTCAACGAAAAACGGGTTGTTAGCGTCATTCGGGTTTATCGTGACCTTGACAAACACGTAGAGGCTGTCTTTTGCGTATATCTCCTTGTCGGTAAACAACGTCCCTGACTGTCCGTCCACGTTGATGCTGTAAGGGGAGTTGCTGCCCTGTTCGAGTCTTATCGAGTTGATTTTTAGGTTGTCGGAATTGTTGTTGTATACCATCAAAACCCTCGTCGAAGAGCCTATGGCTGTAAACACGGTGTCGAAAGCGATTGTGTCGGTTGATAGGCTGATGTTCTTCGACGGGTTGTCGGTATATGTCCTCTCTTTGCGGCATGATACTGCAAAAACGACAATTGATAATATTATGACAACCAAATATTTACGCATATTTACTTAATGTAATCCTTGAAGCTTTGTTTCAGATAGGCGTCGGTGCCGATATACTTTAAAACTGGCAGAAACTGACTGGCGTCCATGTAGCCTGGGGCCACCGTGATGAGTTGGTTTTTCTCGTTCATGAAGACGTATGAGGGGTACGACATATTTCCTTGGAGCAACGCCGCTGCCAGCTGGTGTGTGCCACGGCGACCGTTCATTCCTCCATTGTTGACGTATGTGTAACCGCCGAAAACGATGGTGTCGTTCATCTCGGCATTGAGTTTCACCGCATAGTAGTTCTCGTTCATGTATGCGACCACCAATGAATCTAGGAATGTGGTCTGATCCATTTTTTTGCACCAGCCACACCAGTCGGTGTAGGTGTCGATGAATATTTTCTTCGGTGCCGTCCTGTTCAACTCAACCGCTTCCTGAAATGTCATCCAATTGATTTTCTGTGCGTTACAAAAACCAAATGATGCTATGATCGCTAATGTTAATATTATTTTTTTCATTTTATTATTTTAGCCATTAGCTGTTAGCCATTAGTTCGATTTCTGCTAATGGCTGGTGGCTAATAGCTGTTTAATATTTCCTTTTTCGAATCCTTTTCTTTCAAACTGTCTCTCTTATCGTAGAAATGTTTTCCTTTCGCCAGTGCTATTTCCATTTTCGCAAGGCCGCGGTCGTTGACAAACATCTCTATTGGCACGATGGTGAAGCCTTTTTCGGAGCTCTTTGCCTTTAGTTTGCGCAGTTCTTTCATGGTGAGCAGTAACTTGCGGTCGCGTTTCGGAACGTGGTTGTTGTACGTCCCGAAGCGGTATTCCGCTATGTGCATCCCCACGACGAACAGCTCGTTGCCGACGAAGGTACAGTACGAATCCACCAGGCTTGCCTTGCCTTCGCGGATGCTCTTGATCTCTGTGCCTGTCAGGACGATGCCAGCGGTGTAGCGGTCGATGAGGAAATACTCGAACGACGCCCGCTTGTTTTTGATGCTTATCTTGACCTGTTTAACCTTGTTAGCCATTACTTGATGTCTCCTAAAATAAGCGGCATTCCGTCTTTGCTGTTGCCCACAATGACGATTTTCGTATTTGGCGATTCAGCGAGTTTCAATGTTGCATCAATGCCTTTCTCACGCAAAATCTTATCGTTGATACTGGCGCTGACGATATTGTTGGCTCTTGCCTTACCTTCAGCCTCAACACGTTGACGTTCAGCCTCTTGTGATGCCTTTTCGAGCTTGAACTCGTATTCCAACGCCTCTTGTTCCTGTTTCAGCTTGCTCTCGATAGCCGATTTGATGGTAGGAGGGAGTGTGACCGAGCGGATGAGCACCTGGTTGAGCTGAATATGCTTGCCTTCCAAGAGGTTTTTCGTCTCGATGAAGATCTCTTCCTGGATGGCGTCGCGTTTGGTCGAGTAAATCTGTTCCGGAGTGTAACGTCCGAGGACGCTTCTCGCGGCGGAACGCATGGCCGGATAGACCGCTCTGGTGAGGTATTGTGTGCCTATGGTGGCGTGCAACTGTCCTAACTCCTGCCACATCGGCTGATACCAAGTGGAGAATTCTATCTTGATTTCCAATCCGTTAGACGAAAGAGCACTCATCTCTTCGTCAGCGACCTGCTGACGTGTCTCATACAGCGTCATGCTGTTCCAAGGGGCGATGAAATGGAAGCCTTCCTCGTAGGTCTTCGTGACATCAATACCGCCGCCAAACAAGCGGTAAAGCACTCCGCCATGACCTGCTGGAATCGTCACCGTGATGCGACTCCAGAAAATTATAAGCAGCAATACCACCACACCGATAATGATGAATGGTCCGTATTTTTTGTTGTTTGATGGCTTATTCTGTTGATAACCATTTGTTTGCGTGTATTCCATATCTTGAAATTTTTAATTTGTTTATTTTTGCAAAGATAATAAAAAAAACGATAATTTTGCACTCTTATTTTAGGAATTATTAATTAAAATAAAAATAATGAAAAAACTTATCATGATTTTAGGAATTGCTGGACTTCTAACTGCTTGTGGCTCAAGCGATAAAGAAGCTCAAAATGGAGAATTCAAGTATCTCGTCGACGAGTTTGCCGACCTGAAAGTGATGCGTTATCAGATCCCGGGATGGGACGAACTGACGCTTCAGCAGAAAGAGTACATCTATTATCTTGGCGAGGCTGCAAAATGCGGTCGTGACATCCTTGCCGACCAGAATTTTAAGTATAACCTGACCGTTCGTAAGACCCTCGAGGCTATACTGAATTCTTACAAAGGCGATACACAATGCGCTGATTATCAGAACTTTGTGGTTTATGCAAAGCGTGTTTTCTTCAGCAATGGCATCCATCATCACTATGCCGAAGACAAAATGTTCCCTGAAATCTCGCAGGAATATTTCGCACAGCTGGTGAAAAACTCCGATCCGAAGTTATTGCCATTGGCAGAAGGCGAGTCGGTTGACAGCTTCCTGACGTTCATCACCCCTGTAATCTTTGACAAAGACCTTTATGCAAAGCGCCGCAGCAGCGAGGAGGACATCATTCAGAACTCATGTGTCAATTTCTACAAAGGCAATATTAATAAAGGTGAAGTTGAGGCATTTTATGATGCACAACGCAAACCAAACGACGCACAGCCTATTTCTTACGGCTTGAATTCAAAGCTCGTCAAGGAAAACGGCAAGCTTCATGAAGAGGTTTATAAGGCCGACGGCCTTTACGGAAAAGCCATAGAGCAAATCATTTATTGGCTCAAGAAGGCAAATGAGGTGGCCGAAAACGACAGCCAGCGTAACTACACCAACTTGTTAATCGATTATTACACAACAGGTTGCCTCAAGAAATGGGATGAATACAATATCGCTTGGGTTGAGGATTCTATTTCGAATATCGACTTCGTGAACGGATTCATTGAGGACTACAACGACCCGATGGGCATGAAAGCCACATGGGAGGCCATCGTCGACTACAAAGACATGGAGGCTACCAAACGCTCGGAGATCATCAGCGCCAACGCACAGTGGTTTGAGGACAACTCACCAGTCGACCCGCGTTTCAAGAAAAAAGAATGCAAGGGTGTGAGTGCCAAAGGTATCATCGTCACCACCTTGGCTGGCGACTGCTTCCCGGCACCTCCAATCGGCATCAACCTGCCGAACGCCGACTGGATCCGTAAGGAACATGGCTCTAAGTCAGTGACTATCACCAACTTGATGGATGCTTACGACAAGGCTGCCAACGAGTCACCGAAGAGTGTGTTGGCTGAGTTTGCATACTCACAGGATGAGATCGACCTCTGCAAGAAATACAGCGGCATCGCCGACGTGTTGCACACCGATTTGCACGAGTGCCTCGGACACGGCTCAGGACAGCTGCTCCCGACCACTCCACAGAACGCACTCAAGGAGTACAGCTCGGCACTCGAAGAAGCCCGCGCCGACCTGTTTGGCCTGTATTACTGCGCCGACCCGAAGATGGTGGAACTCGGCATACTTCCAAACATGGAATGCTACAAAGCACAGTATTACGACTTCATCCGCAACGGCTTGATGAGCCAGCTCGCACGTATCGAACTCGGCAAGAACATCACCGAAAGCCACATGCAGGACCGTGCCCTCATCAGCTGGTGGTGCTATGAAAAAGGCTTGAACGACAACGTCATCGAGAAGAAAGTGCGTGACGGCAAGACATATTTCGTCATCAACGACTTCGACAAGCTCCGTGGCTTGTTTGGTGACTTACTCGCTGAGATTCAAAGAGTTAAATCGGAAGGCGACTACGAGGCAGGCAAGAACCTCATCGAGACTTATGCTGTGAAGATCGACCCGGAACTTCACAAAGAGGTGAAAGATCGTTATAACGCCCTCGGCTTGAAGCCTTACGGCGGTTTCATCAACCCGGACATCGTTCCTGTTATGAAAGGTGGTAAAGTCGTTGATTATCAAGTTAATTACCCATGCGACTTCTTGAAACAGCATCTCGATTACGGCAAGAACTACAGCTTCGTTGAGGAAAACCACGACGCTCCTGAACATCTCGTCGTTGACATGCTTTACGACTTCATCGATGGCACCTTGGCATGCGGAAACGCTGAAAATGCTGTGCATGAGGTGGTTAAATACATCAACGCACACCCGGAAGAACGCGTCATATACATCACAGACTATCATCCGGCAAACCACAGCTCATTCGCTGATTACGGCGGTATCTGGCCTGTACACTGTGTTCAAGGTACACGTGGAGGCGCTATCCATGAGGCGTTCTACACCGACGTCATCAACCCGGCTAACCGCCCTGACCCGGAAAGAAACATCTTCCGCAAAGGTCAGAAAGTGGACGAGGAGCAGTATTCAGGCTTCGAGTCAGTGGGTCCTGACGGCAGAATGCTCTCTGAATGTGTCGGTAAAGACTTGGTTATCAGTGGTATAGCTACTGAATACTGCGTTAAGAACACCTTGATGGAGTTCCTCAACGCCGGTCACAACATCGAATTGCTGGTTCCTGGTCTCGGCTACGTCACCAAAGACGGTCATGTTGAGACAATGAAGGAACTCGAGAAGATAGTGACAGTGATTGAGTAGACTTTAGTCTTTAGTCTCTAGTCTTTAGTCTTTAGATAAAAATCCCGCCGGATGGCGGGATTTTTTTTTGTCCTAAAATGTTAAAATTTTTCACAAAATTTGTTTCCCAATTAAATTTTTTGTATTTTTGCAGTGTCATTTGTCGAAGCTACGTGATGGCTTGGGTGGGTGACAGACATATTGGAAAGACGTTGTGCTGACGTTTTATCTGCGGTATGCCGAATCTCGCAAATTCAAAACTACTCGCACGATAAAGCAGTGGCTCGACGTTCATGGGATTGTAATATATTAGGGTGTCGCCTGATACCTATTAATATATACATTCTGCGTGGGCTTCGACATTGCTTATTCTCGAGTAGTGGGCAATGCGAGAGCCCTGGCATACGGGATGAGCAAGGTGCAGATTCCCGCGCTTTTTCTTTTATGTTTTATGGTTTTAACGGTTTTGTATGTTCGGCATTGGGAGTCTGCCGGCAAATAAATTAATGGCAGTTTAATTTAATAAACTATTAAAATCATGAAAAAGTTACATTTATTCGGCATGGCAGTGCTTGGAGCATTGGTATTGGCAAGCTGCGGAAGCTCAAAAAATATGGCTGTGCAGTCAAACATTGAAAAGCAAAGAAGCCTTGAAGGTGAGAAAGTTATGGTTGAAACCACAAAACTCACTGGATACGATAAATCCGAGGGGCTTAACGAAGATGGAACCGATATTGTTAAAGTTGCCTACAAATGGTTTGCAGGTATAGGCAAGGCCGATGACAAACAAACAGCTATAGAGATTGCTGAACTTGAGGCTCGTGCAACTATTTCAAGAGTGGTTGAAAACATAGTGAAAGCTGAATCGGAACGTGCTAGTTTGACGAACAACTCAGAAACTCAAAAAGCTATATCATCGTACTGGAAACAAGTTAGCACCAGTATCCAAAATGCATGTGAACCATACGGAGACACAAAAATAGAGTACAGTCCTACAACAAAGATGTACACTGTAACACAGAAAGTTGCTTGCCGGGGCGACAAATACATACAGATGCTGAACAACGCAGGCAATTATAAACCTAACAACTTAAGTGGCAAAGACCTTGACGAGTTTATTAAGGTGAATAAATCAATAATGGAAGCGGCAAAAGGCAACTAAATCATGAAAAAGATTATAGCGATAGCAATATTGCTGTTTGCCGGATATATTGTGAAAGCGCAAAATTATCCGTCGGAATGGTCGTTATACATGTCCGATGCATATTATAGCGCAGTTGAGAGTGGTATAAATGAGCAAAACCTTCCTGAAGAAAAGTTTAGGAATGAACTGTTAGACATTGCCCGAGCAAATCTTGCGAAGCAGATAAAGGTCAAAGTCAATGATGTTAGCCTGATGAACAAAGAGGTGGTAAATGGGAAATCTGAAATTTACTACGCATCCAGTCGCAACATATCTACTAATGTTGAAATGCGCTTTGCTGAATCAAAGAGTCATATTGACATTGTGACAGGTAAGCAGTTTGTGATAGTTTATATCAACAAATTAGAGGCATGCAGATATTATGAGAATGAAATTAAACAGCAGATCGGCAAGATTGAAAATTATGTTACGATTGCCGATAATTATACCAATACTGGTTTTAAGGCTAAAGCAAAAGAAGAGCTTCAAAAAGCGTTAGCATTATTTGACAATGCTGGAGAAATCTTTATGGGGCTTAATGTGTTTGGCATGCCTGATTATCAGATGGGACATTATATTAATAGACTGAATCAGCAGGAACAAAATTTAAAGACAAAAATCGCGGATTTGGAATACGGAACCACATATTGTATCGTCTGTAATGCCGATAATTTTGGGAAGGCATATCCAAAATTGAAAAATGAAGTAAAAGGCGACTTGTCGGCTTCGGGATGCAATTTCGTTGATGACCAAGATTCTGCTGATTATGTTATATATATAGATGCCTCATCAAGAGAATATAATACTGTGGTAACTGGAAACATCACATCGTATTATTCATTCGTTGATGCCGTTATCGCAATTGATAAAGTCGTGACAAATCAGCGCATTTTCGAAGATGAGATTTCATTGAAAGGCGCGCATACCCTTAGTTTCGACGAGGCTGGTCGCGACGGTTATAAAAAGATTAGAAAAGAGATTAGTAAGATTATTAAGGAAAATATTGAACTATGAAAAAGTTTTTGTTTTTATCAATGATGTTGTTAATGGCTATTTCGGCAATATCTCAGGTAAAAAAAGTGGCAATACTTGAAACCATTGACAAAGAAGGTAATATTAACTATGGTGTTAAGCTGATGGTGCGCAGCAATCTAACGAAATCGGTTTCTAATGCGACTGGTTATGAGGGATACGACCGTGTTAACATGTCACAAATTATGGGAGAACAAGATTTCCAACGTACAGGTATGGTTAATGAGGAACAAATCAAGAGGTTGGGTGAGTTGTCAGGTGCTGACTATATCATTGTTTCTGAAGTGGCAAAAGTGTCTGAAACAAATATCGTAGTTACAGCAAGTATATTAAATGTTGAGACGGCACAAACAATAGGAGCAGACTATGCTATGATGACAACAACAGCCGAAGATATTCAACATGGCTGTGAATCTCTTGCTAATAGGCTGTTAGGATTGCCGGATCCATATGCTAATGAGAAGTCAGTTGCTGAAAATAAAAAGACGGAGTCCCCTGTAGTTGTAGAAGAGGAGCCAAAAGAGGAACCTCGTATCAAGCCAGAAGACAGGAGTAAAGTTGGAGATTTGAAGATATTTTCTGATGGTACACAAGGTATTGTGTTCTATATGGATCAAGAAGGTAAAGGTTTAGCTGTATCCTTGGATGAAAGTGAAATGGTATGGGATGCAAGCAATAATTATTTTGATATAAACACACTCAAGAATCTCAAACAAGATAATCATGGGTTTTATTATGGTGAAGGAAAAACCAATACGCAAAAAATTATTCAATATCTTGGAAGTAATGCTTATGCAGCAAATTGGTGTTTCATGTATGGTGATGATTGGTATTTGCCAAGTGTTGGTGAAATGTACTATCTTGTGATTAATTCAAAAAAAGGATCTTTAGTGGCAAATTCTTTAAAAACTAATGGTGGAGGAAGAATTAGTGGTTGGTATTGGACCAGTTCTGAACATGACAGACAGGAAGCATTAAATGTTAGTGATGGCGGAACGGTTCATACTGAGGATAAAGATGAGGACGCTAATGTAAGAGCAATACGAGCTTTTAAAGAATAGAGTCATGGAAAGTACTTTTGTTGAAAGGGTGTGTGATATAGATATGGAAATGCGTTATGTCAAAGGCAATTCTAAGGTTAAACCGTTTTTTATTGGTGTCTATGCGGTTACACAAAACCAATGGTTTAAGATTATGAACACGTCCATATATATGCAAAGAATTAAAGTTAATCCCAATACTTCTCTTAATTCTGTGGGGCCAGATTATCCTATGTATTATGTTAATTGGGAGGATGTGAATGAGTTTTGCATGACATTAAGCAATGTTTCTGGGAAATGCTATCGAGTGCCGACATATATAGAATGGCAATACGCTGCTTGTGCTGGAGATTCTTTGAATGATATAGCATGGTATAAAGACAATAGTAATGATATTATACATCCATGTGGATGCAAAAAGCCTAATAAACTTGGTATTTATGATATGTATGGAAATGTGTGGGAATGGTGTAAAGATGTGTATGATAGAGAAGGATTGTTCCGCATTATAAGTGGCGGAGCTTGGTGTAATCACGCTTCGTTTTGCTCCGAAAATGTTAGAGTGTGTGCAATGGCAGCAACCCGAAATGATCGAATCGGATTTAGAGTTGTTGCTGATGTTGTATAATACAAAAAATTCCTGTTTCTTCATTTTTTGTTAACATTTTTTAACAAAAGTTGTCAAAATTCTGAACTTTATGTTAAAAATTGTTAAAATTGTAAAAGCGAAGAAAATTTGCTATATTTTTGCAAACTGAGAGTTCATATAGTTTGTGAAATCTTTTAAAATATGAAAGAATGGAGAATCAGGAATTGTCACAGTTTGATAATATTGAAAGAAGAATTATAATGATTCGAAACCGTCAGGTCATGATAGACAAGGATTTGGCGGAATTATATGGAGTGGAGCTTCGTGCTTTGAATCAATCTGTTAAAAGAAATATCAAACGTTTTCCAGCACGGTTTATGTTTCAATTGACAAAAGAGGAGTAAGATAGATACAATTATCTGATGTCGTTGAATAATCCGAACTTGAAATCACAATTTGTGATTTCAAGTTCGGACTCCCATGAAAATAAAAACAATAAAAGCACAAACTGGGGCGGCAAGAGGACTTTTTCTTATGCTTTTACACAACAAGGAGTTGCAATGTTATCAGCAGTGCTACATAGTGATACTGCTGTTGATGTCAGCGTGAAGATAATGGATGCTTTTGTCGCAATGCAACAATTTATTTCAAATAATGCTAATATGTTTGCTGAAATAGACGCTGTTAAAAAACATCTTTTGGAATCGGATCTTCATCATCTTGAGAATGACAAAAAAATAGAGCAGTTGTTTGTTTTGATGGACAAACACAAAGATAATCCCGCACAAGGAGTGTTCTGCGCAGGTCAAATCTTCGACGCTTATGTCTTTGTTTCAGATTTGATAAAACGTGCCAAAAATGAAATAATCCTGATTGATAATTATATTGATGAAACGGTTTTTACAATGCTTGACAAGCGAAATGACTGTGTTAAAGCTACCATTTATACAGCCAAATTATCTACCAAGATGCAACTTGACTTGCAAAAGCATAACTCCCAGTATTCTCCAATAAATATTGAGCATTCCAACAAGTCTCATGACCGTTTTTTGATAATTGACGAGGAAGTTTATCACATTGGAGCCTCATTGAAAGACTTAGGGAAGAGGGTATTCGCATTTTCAAAAATGGAAATAGGCAAGGATATAATCTTGTCAATCCTGTAAATATTGTCAGAGATATATTATTCCTTGTTGTTCTTCGCTGCTTTTTTAGCTTCGCGTTCTTGCTTTCTCTTCATCTTCTTGTATTGCCGCTCGACAGCTTTGTCGTGGTATTTCGGGTTATCGCCAGTGTAGCGATATTCCTCACGCTGCATGTTCTCGGGCTTTTCGTTGAAGACGTATGTCACACGGAAGGTGAACAGATTGTTGTGTTGGTTGAAAATGCCGAGCGAGTTGCCGTCGATATCGTGATATTCCCTTGTCCTTATGGTGTTTAGCGAATATGAATAACGGACTCCCAGCTTCCATCTTTTATAAACACGGAGCTTCACGTCAGCAAGGATGTTGAACTCGTTTTGGTCGTAATCGCCGCTGGTCGCTGTCACAGAAGTGCGTAGGCCGTGCTCATATTCCTTGACGCCCATCAAGCGGGCGTATGAGACACCGACACCTGCCGAAACCACATGTTTGTCAGTGAAATACACCATTATAGGCACCTCACCATAGCTCAAAGTCAAGTTGTATTCTCCAGTGATCTCGATGCCGGTGAAAGGGTCTGTTCTGCCATCGAAATACTTACGACTCTGCTTGGCACCTTTTTGATTATAAAGCACTTCCATCGAAAGCTCAAGGCTGAAATTTCTTTTCTGCCAGACAGGTGCGATGACACCGACACCGGCGTTGATGCCTTTTTTGAAGTATCCCATCATCTGGTCGCCGTCGACCTGGCAGATATTGAGTCCGACGAAAGCCTCACCTAAGAAAATCTGGGCTTTCGCAACGTTTGTGAAAGCTGCGAAAACTATGAATAATCCGATTAAAAAGTACTTTTTCATATCTCGATAACGCAAAAACGTTAAAATTATTTTATTTCATGCTCAAACTGATGCGTTTTCTTGGAATGTCGACATCTGTGACGGTCACCTTGACCTTCTGATTCAGCTTAACGACCTGATTCGGGTCAGTGATGTAGCTGTTCGACATCTGGCTGATGTGTACGAGCCCGTCCTGATGTACCCCGACATCCACGAAACAGCCGAAAGCTGTGATGTTGGTAACTATTCCGACGAGCTGCATGCCTTGTCGCAGGTCGTTGATGGTGCGGATGTTTTTGTCGAACTCAAACACCTCGAACGTCT
>JAEEGK010001160.1_pt1 | contig 65980 bp, 59 predicted proteins | sample 8958771 | NCBI WGS metagenome assembly JAEEGK01 (sample SAMN16246547, study PRJNA631951) | gut metagenome | biome: gut microbiome; feature: rumen; material: SC-attached | host: Bos | place: Iran: Karaj | collected 2018-10
TCTGGGCCTCGTGGAAGGCGCGGATGTTGCGCTCCGCCGCAGCGACGGCCGCCTTCACCTCCCCGCTGACGGCCGCACAGGCCGCCTCCACCTCCGACGGGCTGACTTCGAACGCCTCAAGCACGCGGCCCTCGATCTCGAGCGATAGCGCGCGCAGGGCCTCGTCGCCCTGCTCGCGGACGCGCTGCAGGATCTTCTCCACGCGCTCCCGGACCAGGGGATTCTCGCTCGCGGGGCGCCGGCAGAGGGCGTCCCACTGCGCACGGGCGGGATTCAGAAAGGTCTCCATAGACTATAGAATGATTTTATCAATATTCAGCACCAGGATGCCCTCGGCGCCGATGGCCTTGAGCTGGCGGATCTTGTCCCAGAGCTCGGCCTCTTCCACCACGGAGTGCATTGAGCACCAGCCCTCGGCGGCGAGCGGCATCACGGTGGGGCTGCGCATCGCGGGCAGGATGCGCGTGGCCTCCTCCACTGCGCTCTGCGGCAGGTTCATCAGGATGTATTTCTTGCGGCGGCTGATCTGGGCGGAGCTGATGCGGAAGAGCAGTTCGTCCAGCAGACCCTGCTGCTCGGCGTCCAGGCGGCCGCTGGAAATCAGTACGGCCTCGGACCAGAACACCTGCTCGACCTCGCGCAGCCCGTTGGACACCAGCGTGCCCCCAGAGGAGACGATGTCGAAAATGGCGTCGGCGATGTCGGCCGCCGGGGCGATCTCCACGGAGCCCTTGATCACTTCGATCCGGGCCTGGACCCCCTTTTCTTCGAGCCAGGCGCGCAGGATCCCGGGGTAGGAGGTGGCGATGCGCTTGCCCGCGAACCACTGCGGTCCGTCGTAGTCCGCGCTGCGGGGAACGGCCAGCGAGAGGCGGCAGGCGCCGAACCCGAGCTTGCTGACCACCTGCACGTCGAGTCCCTGCTCCTCGACCTCGTTGAGTCCCACGATGCCGAGACCGGCGGTGCCGGCCGCGACGACCTGGGGGATATCGTCGTCCCGCAAATAAAGGACTTCCAGCGGGAAATTGGGGGCCTGGGAGAGGAATTTACGGCGGTTGTCGTCGATATCGATCCCGATCTCGCGCAACAAAGCGGTGCTCTCTTCGTTGAGGCGGCCCTTGGATTGGATGGCTAATCTGAGCATATTTCTACTAACTACATTTCACAAAAAAAACTTGCCGGATACACACCGGCAAGCCTCACTATCGCGTCGCGTCACACACGCACCGACCTACCGGATCTGTCAGACTCGGTGGTGATGGTGGTATGCGCGGATCGTCGTCATTCTTCGCAAAGGTATCAAATAAAAATGGAAATCCAAATTTTTATGCATCAAGGATGTCCAGCAGATCCGGAAAACGGTCCACGATCCAGTCCGGGGAGGCCGTCTCCAGCTGGGGACGGTCCTGGTTGCCGAAGGTGACCCCGACGGTGCGGCAGCCCGCCCGCCGGCCCATTTCCAGATCGAAGATGGTATCCCCGATGACCACGGTCTCCGCCGCCCCGAAGCCTGTCCGCTCCAGCAGGAGCAGGGCCAAGTCGGGCGCAGGCTTGGGATGGACCACTTCCTCCGTGGCGGCGAGGCAGGAGAAATGCTCCGCAATCCCCAGCACGGCGAGCAGTTCGCGCAGGGTCTTGCCGCTGCGGGAGGTGGCGATGCTCAGGGTGAGACCCCGTTCGCGCAGCGCCGCGAGCGTGCCCGGAACTCCCTCGTAGAGCACCGTGCGGGGGATGGCGATGCCGGGAAAAAGCCGGCGGTACACCACCACCGCCTCGTCCAGGCGCTCCGGCGGCGTGTCCGTGCCGCGCTCGAAACACTCCCGCAGCGGGAGGCCGATGGTGGCCCGGATACGCTCGGCCGACGCCACCGGCAGGCCCATCTCCCGCAGCGTCTGCTGCGTGCAGAGAACGATGCCCGTAGTGGTGTCGGCCAGCGTGCCGTCAAAGTCGAATATCAGGTGCCTGACCATCCGATCAGAAAGACTGATACCAGCTCTGGAGGGTGTAGAATGCGTCTTTCTTTTCGCCCTTCTCGGACAGGAGACCCTTGCGGTTGAAGTCATCCTGGATGCCTTCGAGAGCCCGGCGCGGGGAGCGGAAGTCCTTCAAGATCCACGGGGTGCAGCCCGCAAGCCCGGGGATGTTCTTCATCATCCGGATGTTGGCCTCGTAGAGACGCACCAGATACTCCTCGGTGAAGCGCTCGTTCGGATTGCCGTGGCGGCCGTACTTCGCACCGCCGCCCAGCTCGGAGAGGATGACCGGCTTCTCTACCGGGAAGGTCCACTGGACGCGGTCGCATTTCTCGACGGCCCCGTCGTACCAGCCCACATACTGATTGAAACTCAGCAGGTCGGTCAGGTTCATCAGCTCGTCGACCAGGGTGAGCTGGCCCGGGGAAGTCTCATCCTTCTCCATCGCCGCGGACACGAGCCGCGTGGGATCCAGGGCGCGGGTCTTGTTGATCAGTTTGCCCAGGAAGGCGAGGCGCTCCGGGGAGCGTGGGGTCTCGTTGGCTACGGACCAGATGATGATGCAGGCGCGGTTGTGGTCGCGGGCAATCATCTCGCAGAGCTGATTCTCGGCGTTGGCGTAGGTCTCCGCGCTGTTCCAGTCGATGGTCCAGTACACGGGGATCTCGGACCACACCAGCATGCCCATTTCGTCCGCCGCGCGGACCATCTGCTCGTTGTGGGGATAGTGCGCCAGGCGCACGAAATTGCAGCCCATCTCCTTGGCCCAGCCGAGGGTGGTGTGCGCGTGCTCCGCGCTGAAGGCGCGTCCCGCCGCGGCGCCCGGCCGCTCGTCGTGGATGGAAATGCCCTTGAGGAAGATCTCCTTGCCGTTGAGCAGGATCTTGGTGCCCTGCGTGGTCACGGTCTTGAAACCGATCTTGTCGGTCACGCGGTCGGTATCCGAGGAGACGACCACCTCATAGAGTTTCGGATCCTCGGGGCACCACAGCCGGATACCGGACTTGCGGGGCAGGGGAACGATGAAGCTCGCCCGCCCGTCGCCACCGGTGCGCGCCGTGACGCTCAGTTTCAGCTCCGGCACCTCCACCTTGACCGTCTGGGCGGTCTGCGGGCCGTCCAGCTGGATCCAGCCCTCGATGGAATTGCGGTCGGCGCTCAGGCGCACGACATAGTCGCGGATGAAGGTCTGCGGGACCTCCACCAGGTGCACGCTGCGGGTGATGCCGCCGTAGTTCCACCAGTCGGTGTTGATGGTGGGCACGCCGTCGGCGTGGCGCTTGTTGTCCACCTTGATCACCAGCGAGTTCTCTCCGGCGCGGATCTGGTCCGTAATCTCGAAATCAAAGGCCGTGAAGCCGCCCACGTGCTTGCCGAGGATGCGGCCGTTCAGGCCGGCGATGGTCTCGTAGTTGGCCCCGTCGAAATGGATGAAATAGCGGGTGTCCGGCTTCGGGGCCGCATCGAAGAGGCGGCGATACCAGACGGTGCCCTCATAGTAATACAGCTTCTCGCGCTGGGTGTTCCAGTCTCCGGGCACGTTGAGGGTGCCGGCGGCGTCGAAGTCGTACTCGATCAGGCGGGTCGGATTGGCATAGAAATGCAGGTCCGCGAAGAAGGTGCTCCCGGGTGCCATCGGCTGCATCCGGTAGTTGTAGTATCCGTTCTCGTAGGGGTCGACGATGGCATTCCATACCCCGTCGAGGGAGCGGGCATTGCGTCCGGCGATATTGTTGATGGCGGGATCGGCCGAGGCGCACAAAGACAGCACCGCTGCCAGGGCGATACTGACGAAGAGTTTTCTATTTAACATATTTGGCTAAGGCTGTGTTCTGGTCTTTCAGGGCTTTTGCGAGGACCTCGCAGTAGAGGCGGGCGCCGGCTTCGCGGGTGTGGACGCTGTCGGCGAAGTAGTCCCGCTGGGCCTTGGTGCGGCCCATGTTCTCATATTCGGCGGCGCAGATGTCGTTGAAATCGATGAAGGTCACGCCTTCCTCCTGGGCCACCTGGCGGCACCAGGCGTTGAAGGTGTCGGTGAAGCGCCGGATCTTCTTCTCGCCGGTCCAGTTGTTCTGCGGTGTAGGGGAGACCACGATGGGAATGGCCCCGCGCATCTTGGCCTGGCGGACCATCATCCGGACATAGTGGCCGTAGGAATAGACATCCTGGTGGGCGCCGTTGCGCTCCATTACCACGTTCTGCGGCTTGTCGCCGGTGCCTTCGAGGGTGCCGCGGGCACGGCCCGTGCCGAGGGGAGCCATGTCGTTGTGGCCGAACTGGATGATCACGATGTCACCCTTGCGGACATTGTCCCGGATCAGGGGCCACTGGGTGCCCTCGTAGAAAGTGCGGCTGCTCAGGCCGCCCACGGCGTCGTTCTCGACGCTCACAGCGTCGGTCAGGTATTCGGCGAAAAAGCTGCCCCAGCCCCACTGGCCGAGGGTGCCGGTGCCCTGGCCGTTCTTGCAGGTCGAATCACCTGCGAGGAAGACCATCGGCTTGCTTTCATCGCGACGCCGGCCCATGCCGGGGAATGCGCCCTGCGCGCCCGGAGCGGCCGGGGCGGCGGGGGTCTTGTACATCTTGAGCAGCTCGCAGGCGGCCAGCAGCACCGGGCCGTAGCCGTGGGCCGCGAACACGCTCACCGGGCGGCTCATGTAGAAGGTGTTGGTCCAGCCCAGGCCGGTGCCCGTGCAGGTATTCTCCACCTGGCCCTTCTCGTTGACCTGCTTCGCCACGCCGGCCCAGCCGGAACGGGCGATGTCCTGGTAGGCCGTGCGGTCGAGCCAGCCCTTGTTGATCGCGTGGGCATAGCCGTACACGAACATGGCGCTGGCGCTGGTCTCCAGGTAGGATTCGGTGTTGTTGATGAGCTGGTGCCAGGTGCCCTCGGGGGACTGGTACTGGGCGATGCCGCGCAGCAGGCTGACCAGCAGGTCGCGGACCTCGGTCCAGCCCTGGGTGCTCTCCGGCACGACGTCGAGTACGTCGCACATCGTCAGGACGGCCCAGCCGTTGCAGCGGGCCCAGTGGTAATCTGGATGCTCTGCCATACCCTCGATCCAGCCGTGGCGGTAGAGATTCTTCTCGGGGACCCAGAGGTATTTCTTGAAGAGGAGGACCTGGTTGATGGCCTCGTTGTAGTATTTCTGGGTGAGGTCGCCGCGCTCGGCCTGGCTCAGCCGGCCGCGGTAGGCGATCGGGGTGATGCCCATGTACATGTCGTCCAGCCACACGGAATTGGTGGTCGGCCGGTTGCGGGCCAGGATCCCGTCGCCGAGGCGGTACTCCTCATACATCACGAACTCGAACCAGTTGTCGAGCAGGGCGCGGAAGGCACGGCTCTGGGCCGGGTCGGCGAGGGTGGCCTTGATCATCGCCGCGGTCATCGAACCGCAGTCGTCCAGCCACTTGGGCTTCTCCAGCGGGCCCAGGCGCATCTGGTAGCCGGTCGCGTCGTAGTACTCCTTGACATAGGGATAGATCTCGCCGAGGAGTTTGAGCCGGTCATAGACATACTTCTTGTATTTGGCATCGCCGGTGACCTCGCTGGCGAGCAGCAGGCCGGAGTAGGTCACGCCCCACTCGTACGTGTTGATGCCGAAATCGCCGCGCTGCAGGGAGCTCCGCTCGTCGATTTTCTTGTAGTCGCGCAGGACTTTGCCGTCTCCGTCCACCACGGCCACGGGGGTGCAGCCGTCGATGTAGTTGAAGATACGGTCGATGACTTCCTGTACCTGGGCGGCGGGGTCGGGGCGCTGGGCCGGGCGCTGCTGTTGTGCAAGGAGCGGGGAGGCCAGGCAGATCGTCGCCGCAAAGGTGAGAAGTGCAGATTTGAATAACGGTTTCATAATAGAGGTTTGAATTGGTTGCGGGTGTGATTAGCATTCGAAAGTAGGAAAAAAAAGCGAGATAAACAAACCAATTATTGTATCTTTGCACACAATGGAAGAACAACGACAGGACGGACGCTTGTCCGAAGTGCTTGAAGTGGCCGCCGAGGCGGGCCACATCCTCTTGGAGAACGGCGCGGAGATCTCCCGGGTCGAGGACATCATGTCCCGCATCGCCACGCATTACGGCGTGGATTCGAGCAATTTCTTCGTGCTCAGCAACGGCATTTTCACCACCGGGACGATGGATAAACTGCGCAAGTCCGGCGCCCAGGCCGAGACCTATGCCAACGTGGAATTCATCCCCCTGCGCGCCATCCAGCTCTCCAAGGTGGTGGCGGTCAACCGCCTCAGCTACGATATCCACTTCGACCTCTGCACCCTCGAGCAGGCTCGCGAGCGCTTGCGCATCATCCGCAATGCGCCCCCGAAGCCGGTCTGGGAACAGGTCCTCGCCTCGGCCCTCGGCGCGGCCGGATTCTGCGTCGTGTTCGGCGGCGGCTGGATGGACTGCGCGGCCGCCTTCACGGTGGGCGCCCTGCTCTATGCTTTCATTCTCCTGGTGAGTTCCCGCTTCCTTTCCAAGATTGTTGGCGGGGTGTGCAACGCGCTGCTCGCCACGCTCTTGTGCCTCTTCTTCTACAGGATCGGTTTCGGCGAAAGCCTGAGCAATATGATCATCGGTTCCATCATGCCGTTGATCCCCGGCGTGCCCTTCGTCAACGGCGTGCGGGACCTCGCCAACTCCGACTACATCGCCGGCCTGACACGCCTGACCGACGCCATGCTGGGCTTCTTCTGCATCGCGCTCGGCGTGTCGTTCAGCTTCTTGGTGGACGGCTGGGCCAACGGCGGGATGATTGCTCTGCAGGGGATGAGCGTGAGCCCTCAGACCTTCAGCCTGGCAGTCCAGACCGCGGCGGCCTTCGTCGGCACCTTTGCCTTCGCCGCCCTCTTCGGCGTGCCCCGGGCGCAATACGCCACGGCCGGACTGGTCGGCGCCGTCGGCTGGTGCCTCTATCTCGTGCTGGTGCGCTACGCCGGCTTCGGCCCCGCTGTGTCCATCATCCTCTCCTCGGTGCTGGTCTGCATTCTCTCGCGCATCTTTGCCGTGCGGCAAAAATGCCCCGCCCAGGTCTTCCTGCTCTGCGGTATCTTCCCGCTCGTGCCCGGCGCCGGCATCTTCTGGTGCACCTACTACTTCGTCTCCGCCCAACTGTCTCTCGCCCTCAGCACCGGCTTCGGCGCCGCCAAAGCCGCCGTCGCCATCGTCCTCGGCATCATCCTCGCGATGGAACTCCCGCAGCGCATCTTCTCCGGCCGCCGCCCCCACCTCGGCCGCTCCGTCCACTGAGTCCCGGCCCCTCGCCGCTGCCGCTTCCTCCCGGTTTCTGCCGCTTCTTCCCGGTTTCTGCCGCTGAACCCAGGGCTTTCGCCGCCGGTGCTTCGGCCCGATCTCTATCGGGCTCTGGCGCACCCCAGCGGAGTGGAAAGTGGTGGTTGGGGGGCGGTCAGGCGGTGAGGTCGGGGGGAGGGGGCGGGACGTCGGGGTGCGCGCCGGGGCCCAACACCCGCTGGGCACCCGTCCCCGTTCCCGGCCCGGCGGCACCCGCACCTGGCTCCGTCCCGCGGGTTTTGTCCCGGAGGCAGCGGTCGAAGAGGGCGGCGGCAATCTGGACTTTGAGGGCGCAGGGACGGGCGCGGAAGGCCTCGGGGACCGGCAGGTGCTGGGCGGGCCCTTCCGACTTCACATAACCCGGAAGCCCCAGGATCTCGGCGCAGACGGTCGAGCCATATTGCTCCTTGAACCCCTCGCAGAGCTCCCGGACCAGCTCGTAGCAACGCTTCTGTGCCGCTTTGTCGGCCGGATCGACGGCGCCTTCCTCGAAGCCCGCCAGCACGCTCATCCCGAGCACGGCCCCGCAGGTCAGGCGCTGGCGCCCGATCCCGCCGCCGAATGCCCCGGCGATCCGCGCCGCCTCCTCGCGGGACAGCCCATAGCGATCCGCAAAGGCCAGCACGACGGCCTGGCCGCAATTATAACCTTGCAAAAAGAAATCGGCGGCCAGTTCGGCCCGGGACGGCACCCCAAGGCCCCCAGGCCCGCCAGAACTCGCGTCGTCCATCATAACTTGTCGATCAACAATTTCAGGAAAGAGAAAGAATCATCCGCGATCCGCTCCCAGAAATCCCGGTAGGAAGCCTCCGCCTCCGCATGCGAATCGTGCGAATCGCTGATCAGCCGGAAACTCAGGAACGGCACCCCGTAGTGCCGGCACACCTGGGCGATGGCCGCGGACTCCATATCGCAGGCCAGCGCGTCGGGATAGATCCCCAGTACGCGGGCATCGTCCTCGGGGGTGGTGAGGAACTGATCCCCGGTGCAGATGAGCCCGCTGTGCAGCGGTCGCGCGGCCTGGAGGGAGAGTGCGGTGCGCAGCAGCGCGGGATCGGCGTCGAAACGCTGCGGGAGCCCCTGGATCTGCCCCGGGACGCTCCCGTCTCCGCACCACACATCGTGGTAGGCGGTCTGCGCCCCCACGACGATATCGAACATCCGCAGCCCGGGGGCCACGGCGCCGGCGCAGCCCGAATTAATAATGCAATCGGGACGGTCCCGCAGGATCATCTCCGTGGTGGCGCGGGCGGCGTCCGCCTTGCCGATGCCGGACTTTACCACGCCGCTCACCCCGGCCCGGCGCAGCGCCTCGTACTCCGAGGCCATCGCAACGATCAAACCTGTTTTCATAGCATCAAGACAGGGGAGCGCTTAGCGCAGTTCTTCGAACAGCAGCACCTCAATCCCGGTATCCGCCAGACCGTCTTTGATCGCCTGCACGTCCGTATTCGAAAGATGATAAGGCACGAGGGTGCGCGGCTTGAGCGCCTTGGCGGCACGCACACACTGCTCCACGGTCATCGTGTACGGCTGGTTCGCCGACAGGAAGGCCACGTCGATGGGCGCGAAACTGGCCATCTCCTCGATGTCCTCCGTATCGCCGGACACATAGATCCGCAGCCCGTTGAATTCCAGGATATACCCATTGTTCTGCCCCTTCGGGTGGAACTGCAGATGCCCTTCGGTATTGTTATACGCCGGCACGGCGAGGACCTTCACCGGCCCGACCTCCACGCTCTCTCCGTTCGCGAGGACCTCCCCGCGGCCGAGCTTCTGCTGGCTGGAAGTGTTGAGGATCACCCGGGTGCCGTCCTTGGACAGCAGCTCGATGGCGCCGGGATCGAGGTGGTCGCCGTGGTCGTGGGTCACCAGGATGAGATCCGCCTTCGGGAAAGACGAATAATCAACCTCGCTCCCGCCCATCTTGGCGACGGGATCGACCTGGATCTGGAAATTCTTGTAGGCAAGGGCGATGGAGCCGTGGTGGATCATCGACACGGCGACGGCGTCCGCCTTGGCGCCGCCGTCTTTGTTGAACTTCACGACGGGGTAGGGGGACTCGGGAGTTTGGGCACAGGCGGCCAGCGAAGCCGTAAGCAGGATGGAGATCATTTTGTTCATATCAATCGGTGGTTAATGAAACGAAGATACGGATTTTATTTATATTTGCATTCCTAAAAAATGTAAAAAGGTGAAAGGTAGTGTGTCCCGAGGCCTCCTGGCCATCAGCCCTCTGGCGGTTTTCCTGCTCGTTTACCTCGTCTCCTCGCTGGTGGCGGGCGACTTCTACAAAGTCCCCGTATCCGCCGCGTTCCTGGTGGCGGGGGTCTATGCCGTGGCTGTCGCGCGGGGCCCGCTGACCGAACGCCTGGCCGCATTCTCCCGCGGAGCAGGGCATCCCAACGTCCTGCTGATGATCTGGATCTTCCTGCTGGCGGGGGCCTTCGCCGAGATCGCACGCAGCATCGGCGCCGTGGACGCCACCGTGTCGATGATGCTCTCCGTGGTGCCGGCGCGCTGGCTGCTCGCCGGGCTGTTCGTGACCGCCTGCTTCATCTCGATGGCGATGGGCACGAGCGTGGGCACGATCGTGGCCCTGGTGCCGATCGCCGCCGGGATCGCCGAGCAATGCGGCTTCCCGGTGCCGTATATGGTCGCCATCATCGTGGGCGGCTCCTTCTTCGGCGACAACCTCTCTTTCATCTCCGACACCACCATCGCCGCCACCCGGGCGGCCGGCTGCGAGATGCGCGACAAGTTCCGCGCGAACCTGCGCATCGTGCTCCCGGCCTTCGTGGCCGTCGCGGTCATCTACTTCATCCGCGGCGGACAGGTGGCCGAGGCCCCCGTCCACAGCGCCGCGCAATGGTATCTCGTGCTCCCGTATCTGCTCATCATCGTGCTCGCCCTGTGCGGGCTCAACGTCACCCTGGTGCTGTCCGCCGGCATCGTCGCCGCCACCGTGCTCGGCTTCGTGACCGGCAGCCTCGACTGGGTAGGCTGGCTGGGTGCCGTGGGCACGGGCATCTCGGGGATGTCCGACCTGATCATCGTCACCCTGCTCGCCGGCGGCCTGCTGGAACTCATCCGCTCCGGCGGGGGACTGGACCTCATCATCTCCGGTCTCTCCCGCGGGATCCGCGGAAAGAAGGGCGCCGAGGCGGCCATCGCCGGCATCGTGAGCCTGGCGAACCTCTGCACCGCCAACAACACCGTGGCCATCATCACCACGGGCGGCATCGCGCACGACATCGCGGAGCGCTTCGGCGTGTCGCCGAAAAAGACCGCCAGCCTCCTGGATACCTTCTCCTGCCTGGTGCAGGGCCTCATCCCGTACGGCGCCCAGCTGCTGATGGCCTCGGGCCTGGCGGCCATCTCCCCGGCCGCCATCATTCCGCACCTCTACTATCCTTTCCTGATGGGCCTCTGCGCCATCGTCTCCATCCTCTTCGAGCGGAAATAAAAGAGCCGCCACTGCGGGGAATGTACCCACAGCGGCGGCCGCTTTGGAAACAGCGGGCGGGAGCGCGCGTTACTCGATCGCGATTTGGCGGGAAGCCGGAATCTGCTTCTCCGGGGTCTTCTTGGGCAGCACGATGCCGAGGACGCCGTTGTTCATACCGGCCTTGATGTTCTCGACGTCGATGTTCTCAGGCAGGGTGAATGCCTGGTGGTAGGACGTGTAGGAGAACTCGCGGCGGAGGTAATTCTCGTTCTTCTTCTCATCTTTGCGCTCGTTCTTCTTCTCGAGAGCGATGACCAGTTCCTCGTCGTTGTCGACACGGATGGAGAAGTCTTCCTTGGTCATGCCCGGGGCCGCGATCTCGATCTCGAAAGCGTGGTCGGTCTCTTTGATGTTGACGGCGGGGGATGCGAACTGCTTGGCAGGCATCACGGCGAAATCATCGAACAGGTCTCCGAAAATGCTCGGAATCCAAGCCTGGTTTCTTCTAACTGGATACATAATCAAATCTCCTATACTTTAATGTTGTTTAACTTTTTTTTCTTGTCCCGCATCGTGCGGTGACGCCTTAGAAGAATACAATCCCCAGACCACTTGCCATTTTGCGCCAAAATGTCCCACTTTACCCCATAACTCCCTGAAAATCAAGACATTTTGTCACAAACCCCTGACAAAAATTCAGCGTCCGCCCGGGGCGCGTGCGAAAAATCTGCTCGCACGCGCGTGGTTTTTCAGTTTTTTTATTATATTTGAATCCGGTTAGTTAAATTCCCTCATTATGGACAAATTCACACAGAACTACGTCGACCGGTTCATGGATGAACTGATCGCACGCAATCCTGGCGAAAAAGAATTTCACCAGGCTGTCCGGGAGGTGGTGGAAAGTGTAGCACCTTATGTCACCTCTTATCCTTACCTGATGGATCTCAAGATCCTTGAGCGAATGGTCGAGCCGGAGCGGGTCATCATGTTCCGCGTCCCCTGGACCGACGACAAAGGCGAAATCCACATCAATCGCGGCTATCGCGTCCAGATGAACAGCGCCCTCGGTCCCTACAAGGGCGGCATTCGTTTCCACGCCAGCGTCAACCTCAGCATCCTGAAATTCCTTGCTTTCGAGCAAACCTTCAAGAACTCCCTCACCACCCTTCCGATGGGCGGCGGCAAAGGCGGTTCCGATTTCAACCCGAGAGGGAAATCCGACGCCGAAGTGATGCGCTTCTGCCAGAGTTTCATGACCGAACTCCAGCGCTACATCGGCGCCGACACCGACGTTCCCGCCGGTGACATCGGCGTCGGCGGCCGCGAAATCGGCTTCATGTTCGGCCAGTACAAGCGCCTGCGCGACGAATTCACCGGCACCCTCACCGGCAAGGGCGTCGCCTGGGGCGGCAGCCTGCTGCGCACCGAGGCCACCGGCTACGGCGTCTGCTACTTCGCCCAGGAAATGCTGGCGACCCGCAACGAAACCTTCGAGGGCAAGACCGTCGTCATCTCCGGCGCCGGCAACGTGGCCCAGTACGCCGCCCAGAAAGCCATGCAGCTGGGCGCCAAGGTCGTGACCCTGTCCGACTCCGACGGCTTCGTCCACGACCCTGAAGGACTGGATGAGGAGAAGCTCCGCTACGTGCTCGAACTCAAGAACATCCGCCGTGGCCGTATCAAAGAATACGCCACCAAATATCCCCAGGCCACCTATTACCCGGGCGAGCGTCCCTGGCGCATCGCCTGCGACATCGCCCTCCCGTGCGCCACGCAGAACGAGATCGAGAAGGCCGATGCCGAGAACCTGGTCAAGGGCGGCTGCTGGTGCGTCGTCGAAGGCGCCAACATGCCTTCCACCCCCGAGGCCATCGCCATCTTCCAGTCCAATAAGATGCTTTACTCGCCGGGCAAGGCGTCCAACGCCGGCGGCGTGGCGACCTCCGGTCTGGAGATGACCCAGAACTCCATCCGCCAGAAATGGACCCGCGAGGAAGTGGACCAGCACCTGCACCGTATCATGTCGGACATCCACGCCGCCTGCCTCAAGTACGGCACGGAGCCCGACGGCTACATCAATTACGTCAAGGGTGCCAACATCGCCGGCTTCATCAAGGTGGCCAACGCGATGGTGGACCAGGGATTGGTTTAACCGAATATGAGCAACAACACGGATTATACTCGATTGATGACCAGGAGGATTCGCCGAATCCTCCTGGTTTGCAACAACTATGACAGCTTCTCCCTTGAGGAGGACGGGCACATCGAAGCCCAGATCACACAGGACTACTCGGAGCTCAACCTGAGCAACCCGCCCAGCATCGTCCGCGCAGAATCTACGCTGGACGCCCTGGAGGTGCTCAAGGAGGACAAGCACTTCGACCTCATCATCACGATGTACAACGTCGGGAAACTCGACGTGTTCGGCTTCTCGAGCCAGGCCAAGGAGCTCTTGCCCGACACCCCGATCGTCTTGCTCTCCTCCTTCTCGAAGGAAATCTACCGCCACATCGTCGAGCGCGACCACGCCGGCATCGACTACGTCTTCTGCTGGAACAATTCCACGGACGTGCTCATCGCCATCATCAAGCTCCTCGAAGACAAGCTCAACGCCGAGCACGACTGCCTGGAGATGGGCGCCCGTGTCATCCTGCTGGTCGAAGACTCCGTGCGCTACTATTCCACCTACCTCCCGCTCCTCTACAAACTCGTCCTGCAGCAGAACAGCGCCGCCGTCCGCGACGCCCTCAACGAAGAACAGCAGTTCCTGCGCAAGCGCGCCCGCCCCAAGATCCTGATGGCCACCTGCTACGACGAGGCCTACGACTACTACCAGAAATACAAGCACAACATCATCGGCATCATCTCCGACATCGGCTTCGTCATCCACAAAGGCGACAAGCCCGAGATGGAGAAAATCGACGCGGGCATCGACCTCTGCCGGCTCGTCCGCGGCGAGAACCCCACGATGCCCTTCCTGATGCAATCCTCGCAGGCCAGCATGCGCGCCGTGGCCGAGCAGCTCGGCGTCGGCTTCGCCCGCAAAAGCTCCAAGACCCTCACCCACGACGTCTCTGAATACATCGGCCGCGAATTCGGCTTCGGCGACTTCATCGTGACCGACCCCGACACCGGCCTGGAAACCGCCCGCGCCAAGAACCTCTACGAATTCGAGCAGGTCGTGGCCACGATGTCCGACCGGTCCCTGCGCGTCCTCGCCGAGAAGAACTACATCTCCCGCTGGCTCTACGGCCGGGGTATCTTCTCCATCGGCGACCTCTTCCGCCCCATCCGCGTCCACTCCGACGACGACGTCGCCCACATCCGCGAGATGAACCTCCGGATGATCCGCGACTACCGCATCAGCCAGGGCCTCGGCGTCGTGGCCCGCTTCGACCCCGAGACCTACAACGACGCCATCTGGTTCGCCCGCCTGGGCAAGGGCTCGCTGGGCGGCAAGGCCCGCGGCCTGGCGTTCCTGAACCACATCCTGCAGAAATACGACCTCTACGACAAATGGGAAGACGTGCGCGTCCTCGTGCCGCGGACCCTGGTCGTCACCACCGAATACTTCGACCGCTTCATCAAGGAGAACGGCCTCCAATACGTGATCAACGCCGACCTCACCGACGCCGAGATCCTCTCCGAATTCGTGGCCTCCACCCTCCCGCAGGAGCTCATGGACGCCCTGCGCATTTTCATCCGCCACGTCCGCAAGCCCCTTGCCGTGCGCTCCTCCTCCAAGCTCGAAGACTCTTACTACCAGCCGTTTGCGGGCGTCTATTCGACCTATATGATCCCGCACACGGAGAATGAGGACCAGGAGCTCCGCCTCCTGTCGAAGGCCATCAAGAGCGTCTATGCCTCGGTCTACTACGCTTCCTCAAGAGGCTACATCACCGCCACGGCCAACGTCATCTCCGAAGAGAAAATGGCCATCGTCCTGCAGGAAGTCTGCGGCAGCGAAGACCGCGGCTACTACTTCCCGACCTTCTCCGGCGTGGCCCGCAGCGTCAACTTCTATCCCATCGGCTACGAGACCCCGGAAGACGGCGTCGCGAAAGTGGCCTTCGGCCTGGGCAAGGCCGTCGTGGACGGCGACCAGGTCCTCCGCTTCTCCCCGCGCTATCCGCGCAACGTCCTGCAGACCTCCACGCCCGAGCTGACGATGACGGAGACCCAGCAGGCGATGTACGCCCTCAGCCTCCAGCCGGACAAATTCAAGACTTCCGTCGACGACGGGGTCAACCTCGACCGCATCCCCATCACCGAATGCGGCTCCTTCCGCAACTTCGCCCGGGTGGTCTCCACCTATGACTACGAGAACATGCGCATCGTGGATTCTCCGGCCCCGAACGGCCCGAAATTCGTGACCTTCGCGCACATCCTTAAATACAACACCTTCCCGCTCGCGGACATCCTGAACGTCCTGCTCGAGATCATGCAGCGGGAGGTTAAATGCGGTGTGGAGATCGAGTATGCGGCCAACTTGGACCGCGGCCCCGAGGCGCTCGCCATCTTCAACGTCCTGCAGGTGCGGCCCATCTCGGTGGACGGCCTGGGCGCCGAGGTGGACTGGAACACCGTGGACTGCTCCGACCCTCTGATCAGTTCCGAAAGCGCCATCGGCCCGGGCTGGATCAGCGGCGTGCGCGACATCATCTACCTGCGCGAAGAGGCGTTCGACACCCTCAAGACCCGGGAGATGGCCGCCGAGCTCAAGGCGCTCAATGCGCGGATGCGCACCGAGGGCCGCAACTTCGTGCTCGTGGGCTACGGCCGCTGGGGGAGCAGCATCCCCTCGCTGGGCGTCCCCGTCCAGTGGGGCGACATCTCCGAAGCCCGCGCCATCGTGGAGTGCTGCCTGGACCACTTCCGGGTGGACCCCAGCCAGGGCACCCACTTCTTCCAGAACCTCACCTCCTTCAACGCCGGCTACGTCAACGTGAACCCCTTCGCCCGTCCGGGCGAATGCTTCGACGCGGCCCGGCTCGACGCGATGAGCGCCGAGTTCGAGACCACGTACCTGCGCCTCGTGCACTTCGACCGGGAGCTGCAGATCTGCATCGACGGCCGCGCCGGAAAAGCCTTGATCAAATAAAACCAATATGCACCGCAAACTATTAACCGTTACCATTCTGCTGCTTGTTATCTGCAGCATCGCTTCAGCCCAGGTGGCCAAAGACATCCAGTATGCTTCCTCCGCCACCGACGCCTATCTGCAGGAACGCTGCAAGCTCGATGTCTATGCCCCGGAAGACGCCAGGGACCTGCCCGTCGTGGTCTGGTTCCACGGCGGCGGCCTGACCGGGGGAGAGAAAACCTCCATCCCCCGCGACCTCAAGGAGAGCAACTACGTGGTCGTCTCCGCGAACTACCGCCTCATCCCCAAGGGCACCATCGCCAACTGCATCGACGACGCCGCGGCGGCCGTGGCCTGGGCCTTCGACAACGTGGCCCGCTACGGCGGCTCCCCGGACAAGATCTTCCTCTCCGGGCACTCCGCCGGCGGCTACCTCATCGATTTGCTGGGCCTGGACAAACGCTGGCTCGCGAAATACGGCATCGACGCCGACCGCGTGGCCGGTCTCATTCCCTTCAGCGGCCAGGTGCTCAGCCACTACAACTACCGCCAGACCATCGGGATGACCCCGTACCAGCCCCTCATCGATGAATACGCCCCGCTGGCCCACGTGCGCAAGGACGCCCCGCCCATCGTAATCATCAGCGGCGACCGCAACCTCGAGCTCTACGGCCGCTACGAGGAGACGGCCTATTTCTGGCGCCTCTTCCAGATGGTCGGACACCCCGACGCCACCATCTACGAACTGGATGGTTTCACCCACGGCAACATGGCCGACCCCGCCGTCCAAATCCTCAAAGACAATGTCCGCCGCATCCTTCGCGCCCGCCAGCAGCAATAGGCTGCAGAGGGCTCTCCTGACGCTGTTCGCGGGGCTCCTGCTGAGCCTTTCCGCGACGGCGCAACCCGTTGAAACGCAGCTTTATAGCAGCACCGCCGAGGATATCGCCCTGGCGAAATTGGTGCTGCAGGAGCTCGGGGCCCGGCCGGCCTCCACGTCCGGCGCCGACCTGATGGTCCGCGCCGCCCGCCGCCTGCTCGGCCAGAAATACGTTTCCGGCACCCAGGAGGGCCGCGAAGAACGCCTGCGCATCTACCTCACCCGCACCGACTGCATCCTCTTCGCCGAGACCTGCCTGGGGCTCGTGCAGACCGTGCAGCGCTGCGGCTCCGGGGCTACCTTCGAAGACCTGGCCCGGACCCTGCGGGCATCGCGCTACCGCGGGGGCATCCCCGACGGCTACGCCTCGCGCCTGCACTACACCACCGAATGGATCGCCCAGGGCGTGCGCGAGGGCCTGTTCGAAGACATCACCGAGCGCCTCGGGGGCATCCCCGACACCCGTCCCGTCAACTTCATGACCGCGCATCCGGACAGCTACGCCCCGCTCAAAGGCGAATCGCCTTCCGCGCAGCGGATGCGGGAACGCATCGCCGCCGTGGAGCAGGAGGTCTCCCGGCTGCCGCGCCGCTACCTTCCCCGGGAGCGGCTTGCCACGGCCGAGGGACAGATCCGCAGCGGGGACATCCTCTGTTTCTCCACGTCCATCGAGGGACTGGACTACTCCCACGTGGTCATCGCTTACCGCGAACGGGAAGGCGCTCCGCTGGGCTTCATCCACGCATCTTCCGCTGCCGGCGAGGTCATCGTGGAGCCCCGCTCCCTGGACGCCTACCTGCAGGCCAACCGCCGCATCAGCGGCGTGACGGTGCTCCGATTAACCCGCTAATATTCTTTCGGTTATGAATCTTTATGTTGTGGATGCCTTCGCTGAAAAGCTCTTCACGGGCAACCCCGCCGGGGTCCTGCCGTGCCGGCAGATGCCGCCGGTGGAACTGATGCATCAGATCGCCATCGAGAACAACTACTCCGAGACCGCCTTCGTGGTCCGGACGGGTCCCGGGCACTACGACCTGAAATGGTTCACCCCCGGGGGAGAGGTGGACCTCTGCGGCCACGCCACCCTCGCCACCGCCTTCGTCCTGCACCGCTATGCCGACCCGGGGGTGGGGGAGATGCATTTCAGCACCCTCAGCGGCGAACTCATCGTCCGCGCCGGGCATGACGGCTTCACGATGGATTTCCCGAAGGGGAAAGTGCGCCCCGTGCCCCTCACGCCCGCGCTGCTGGAGGCCACTTCCGGACTCGCGCTCGAGGCCTGGTACGACGGGGGAGACACCGTGGCCCTGGTGGAGAGCGAGGAAGCCCTGCGCGCCTTCCGGCCCGATGCCGACTTGATTAAGCGCGTGCCCGGCCTGGGACTCATCCTCACGACTCCCTCCGAGGCGTACGATTTCGTCTCCCGCTGCTTCTATCCCAAGGTGGACGTCCCCGAGGATCCGGTCACCGGCCGCGCCCACACCTACCTCGCCCCGGTCTGGGCTTCCATTCTCGGCAAGACCGTCTTCCGCGCCCGGCAGATTTCCGCCCGCGGCGGCTCGGTCGGGGTCCGGCTGGCAGGGGAGCGGGTCTTCCTCACCGGGCAGGTCCAGCCCTTCCTGGTGGGCGAAATCCCCTTCGATCTCTGATCCGGCGGAGGATTGTTCAAAAATTGTTGAAAAGATTTTGATTTTTTTTGTCCGCGGCCGTTTTTTATTCAAGCGGTTCAGGATCAGCGGACAAAACAAAGAAGTTAACCCCCTTTCGGCCTATTTTGGGGCTCCGGAAGGGGGTATTTCTTTGTAACAAAAGTGTTTTGCCGCCTGTCAACCTGCTGATCCACGCAGATTTGCATTTTCCCGAATGGGCGCTTTTCCGCCCGAAATGACTGTTTTTGCAGAAAAATGGCCCCCGCTGGCGCCAAAAGCACATTTTTATGAAAAAAATGTATATTTGCTCCTGCTATGACCACAGCCGAAACACTTCTCCGTTATGATCTCGGTCCCGGAGTCGAGGCATTTTCCACCCGCCGCGACTGCGTGTTGCCGTATCCCGTCATCGAGGCGCACCAGGTCCACGGCTTCCGCGTGGCGATGGTGGACCGCCCCGGGAAGAGCAAGGAGGAGCTCAACGGCTACGACGCCCTGATGACCGCCCTGCCCGGCGTCGCCGTGGGCGTGCACACGGCGGACTGCGTTCCCATCCTCATCTACAACGCCCAGCGGCGGGTCGTGGCGGCCGTCCATTCCGGCTGGAAGGGGACCATCCAGCGCATTTCGCAGAAGGTCCTCTTCGAGATGAAACAGCGTTTCGGAAGCCGCCCCGAGGAGCTGCGGATCGCCATCGGTCCGGCCATCGGTCCCGCCAGTTTCCAGGTCGGCGAAGAGGTGGTCCAGTTCTTCAAAGAGCAGGGTTTCCCGCTCGAGGACATCTGGTACTTCAGCCCGGGCCGCCCCGGCGAGCCCATGTCCCACGGACACCACCTCGACCTCTTCAAAGCCAACCGCTGGCTCCTCGAGGAGGCCGGCGTCCCCAGCGCCAACATCCAGGTCTGCGGCATCGACACCTACACCGACCCCGACTTCTACTCCGCCCGCCGCGAAGGCCTTGCCACCGGCCGCACCATCTCCTTCATCAGACTTATTTAAAGATTTGATACAATGAAACATCTCTTTGCCGCTTTGCTGGCGGCCCTGACCGTAATGCTTGTCGCCTCCTGCAACCTCGTACCGCTCCCCGAGCGGATGGATAAGTTCGTGGACAACGTCGAAAAGAACTACTCCAACTATAGCCAGGAAGACTGGGAGGCCGCCAGCGAGAAATTCGAAGCCCTCTGCAACGAATACCAGGAGAAGAAGGGCTCCCTCACCCAGGATCAGATCAAGCAGGTCCGCTCCGCCATGGGCCGCTATGCGGGCATCGCCCTCCGTGCCGGCGCCGAGAGCATCACCGGCACCATCCAGGAGCTCGGAGATGAACTCCCCGGCCTGCTCCAGGGTGTCAAAGACTTCATCCAGGAGCTCGGCGGCAGCCAGAACGCTCCTGCGGAGGAAGCCAAGTGACCCTCCACATTCCCTGCCCGGACGGCCACCAACTGAAGCTTTTGGTCTACCGCCCCGGCGACGAGGACGATGACGCCCCCGCCGCCGGGGGGGCCGTTACCGGCGTCCTCTGGATCCACGGCGGAGGCTATGTCACCGGCATGGCCGCGATGGCCCATCTGCTCGGCCGGCCTCGCAGCCTCGTCAAGAAATTCGGCGCCGTGGTCGTGAGCCCCGAGTACAGCCTTTCGCCGGCTCACCACTATCCCGTCGCCCTCGAGGAGTGCTACACGGCCCTCCGCTATATGGTGGACAACGCTGAGACGCTCGGCATCCGCCGCGACCAGATCTTTGTGGGCGGCGAGAGCGCCGGAGGCGGCCTCGCCGCCGCTCTCTGCCTGCTTGCCCGGGACAGGGGAGAGATCCACATCGCCTTCCAGATGCCCCTTTACCCGATGATCGACGACCGCGACACCCCCAGCTCCCGCGACAACCACAACATCGTCTGGAACACCCGCCTCAACCACTTCGGCTGGAGCCGCTACCTCGGCGAACTGTACGGCACTCCGGACGTCCCCAAATACGCCGCCCCGGCCCGGGAAACCAACTTCGAAGGCCTCCCGCCCGCCTACACCTTCGTCTGCTCCGGCGACCCCTTCTACTCTGAAACTATCGACTACTTCGACCGCCTCCGCCTCGCCGGCATTCCCGCCACCTGCGACACCTTCGACGGCCTCTTCCACGCCTTCGACATCTATCTCCCCCTCAACCCCGCCACCCGCACCGCCATCGAGAACTTCGAAGCCGCCTTCCTCTACGCCCAAACCCACTACCTCGCCCCCAACCCCTGAAGCCTTGGCACGTCACTTTGCCGCCCGACGGCGGCGGGGCCGGGGCGGTCGCCGCCTCGCGGATGCGAGGCTCGGCGGCTCCCGCGGTGGATGGTTAGTGGAGCCGACGATAGAGCCAGTGGCTGCGATCGGGGCGCCACCGCCGAGCATTACGCGGCTCGGCGGTTAGCGGGAGGCGGCTGAGAGCTTTGGAGGGCTCTCAGCCGCCCCCGCTCGCCCGGCAAAGGGCCAGAAGGCCCCAGAAAAGGGGCTAGGTGTGCGAGACGTCCCGGAAATAGGGACGTCTCGTGCAAAAAAGCCCTAAAACGCACGTAACCTGACATTTTATGGGACGTTTCGTACACTTCCAGGCCGCCGAGATTATCTCTAGCGGACGTTGACTCCATTTTGTAGAGAGGTGTCCAGAAAATCGCCTTCTGGAGCAAAAAAAGTGGACACCTATCCCCTCAAATGGCCGATTCCAGCCATAAAGCCCGACAGGTGTCCACAAATATCGCGTACAATGGCGTTTTTGTGGACACCTGTTTCTGGAATGGGATTTGGCCCGGGCAAGCGGGGCCCGCCGAGAGCCTGCCGAACTCTCGGCGGCGGCCCCGCTAAGCGCCGAGCCGCGTAAAGCGAGGCGCTGGTGCCCCCAGTCCCGCCAGACCCACAGCCCCTCGCAGAACACCACCGCACCCGCGGGCCCCACCGAGCCTCGCACCCGCGAGGCGGAGGCCCGCTCCTCCCGCCGCTCTCGGGCGGAAAACCAACTTAAAATATAGATTTAGAAGAATTAACCCTACCTCTCATAAATCAATAACTTATCATGGACGAGTGAGGTGTTTTAATACTTCTATGTAGGGGAAGGGCGCGGAATTCCCGCGTATGTTTCGTATTTTTGTAATCATGAAGAAACTGATAACCCTTTCTGCTGCGGCGCTGCTGCTCGCCGCCGCCTGCAACAGCCAGATTGATCAAAGCACCTGGGCCCCTGCCGAGATCCCCATCCAGACCCCCTGGACCGCCGAAGTTAACCCGGCCAACGCTCACCCCGAATACCCCCGCCCCCAGCTCGTACGCGAAACCTGGGCCTCCCTCAACGGCCTCTGGGACTACGCCGTCACGCCCGCCGACGCCCCCCAGCCCGGCCAGTGGGACGGCCGCATCCTGGTCCCGTTCTGCATCGAATCCTCCCTCTCGGGCGTCGGCCGGCGCGTCGGCGCGGACGAAGCCCTCTGGTACGCTACCACCTTCAAAGTCCCCGCCGCCTGGCGCCGCGGCCGCGTCAAACTCAATTTCGAAGCCGTTGACTGGTCTGCCGAAGTCTATGTCAACGACCGGCTCGCCGGCACCCACACCGGCGGCTACACCGCCTTCTCCTTCGACATCACCCCTTACCTGAAACCCGGCAGAAAACAGCAGCTGAAGCTCCGCGTCCTCGACCGCACCAACTGCGGTGAACAACCCTCCGGCAAGCAGGTCACCAACCCCAGCGGTATCTGGTACACCCCCGTCACCGGCATCTGGCAGAGCGTCTGGATCGAGCCCGTCCGCGGCGCCTCCATCACCGACTACCTCGCCGTCCCCGACCTCGGCCCCGGAACCGACATCGACACCGCCACCCTCGAACTCACTGTCTTCACCGACGGCCCTGCGGACGCCCTCGAAATCGCCCTCCGCGAAGGCTACGACGCCGACAAACCCAACGAGACCGCCCCCGTCGCAACGGTCAAAGCCGTTCCCGGCGAGCCCGTCCGCCTGACACTCGACAACCCCCGGCTCTGGTCCCCGGAAACCCCGGCCCTCTACGAACTCGACATCCGCCTCAAGCAGGGCAACAAGACCCTCGACCAGGTCCGCGGCTACACCGCCTTCCGCAAAAGCTCCGAAGTCACCGACAGCCAGGACTTCAAACGCCTCGGCCTGAACAACGAACCCTACTTCCAGTACGGCCCCCTGGACCAGGGCTGGTGGCCCGACGGCCTCTACACCGCCCCCACCGACGAAGCTCTCAAATTCGACCTCGTCAAGACCAAGGACTTTGGCTTCAACATGATACGCAAACACATCAAGGTCGAACCCGCCCGCTGGTACTACTGGGCCGACGTCCTGGGCATCGCCATCTGGCAGGACATGCCCTCGATCGGCGGCACCCGCGGCGGCCGCTGGGTACAATACAAATGGGCCTCGCCCGAAGACGACCGCAACCTGACCGACACCGCCAAGGCCACCTACTACAAAGAATGGGGCGAGATCATCGCCCAGCTCCGGAACCACCCCTCCATCCTCGTCTGGGTCCCCTTCAACGAATCCTGGTGCCAGTTCGACACGGAACAGGTCGTCGAATTCACCCGGAAAGCCGACCCCACGCGCCTGATCAACTCCGCCTCCGGCGGCAACTCCTACCCGGTCGGCGACATCTTCGACAGCCACAACTACCCCAACCCCAGAATGAAATTCAACTCCGAAGGCCTGCAGATCGACGTCCTCGGGGAATACGGCGGCATCGGCTGGCCCGTCGAAGGCCACCTATGGCAGACTGACCGCAACTGGGGCTACATCGAATACAAGAGCGGCGAGGACGTCCTCCGCCAATACAGCGCCTACGCCGAAGAACTCATCGGCACCATCCCGCAAGGCGTTTCCGCCGCCGTCTATACCCAGACCACCGACGTTGAAGGCGAAGTCAACGGTCTGATGACCTACGACCGCAAAATAACGAAAATGGACGAAGAACAGCTCCGCACCGTCAACCGGAAAGTCATCGCCTCGATGCCCAAATAACAAACCATGGAAACCTATCATCTCAGAAAAACCATCCACCGCCTCCCCGGCAAAGTCATCCACGCCATCCCGATCCCCGAACCCGAGGTCTCCGAAGGCCACGGCGCCCGCGCCCGGATCGGTGAAATCTGCCGCGAGAGCGGCTACAAACAGGTCCTGCTGGTCACCGACCGCACCCTCGGCCAGCTCGGCTTCACCCGGGCCATCGAAGACTCCCTGCAGGCCGCCGGGATCGGCTTCACCACCTACGCCGACATCCACTCCGAGCCCACCATCGCCTACATCGAAGCCGGCCGCAAACTGGCCCTCGAGACCGGTGCCGAAGCCATCATCGCCCTCGGCGGCGGCTCCGTGATGGACACCGTCAAGATGATCGCCGCCGGCGTGAAGATGCCCCACCTCCCGGTGAAAATGCTCCTGCTGAAATTCCTGCCCGTGCCGGGCGGCTCCCTGCCCGTCATCAACGTCCCGTCCACCGCCGGCACCGGCGCCGAAATGACCGTCGGTGCCGTGGTGATGAACGAGCAGGGCATCAAAGGCTCCACCGTACTGATCGGGCTGAACGTCACCCACGTCGTGCTGGATAGCGAACTCACCGTCCACGCCCCGCAGCAGGTCACCGCCGCCTGCGCCGTGGACGCCCTCAGCCACTGCATCGAAGGCGTCGTCAGCGACACCCAGACGGACGAGGAAGATATGAAACTCTCTCTGGAAGGCATACGCCTCATCCTGCAGCATCTCCCCGTGGTCATGCAGGACCCGGAGAATGTGGAAGCGCGTCTGGGGATGTGCCGCGCCGCGATGTACGGCGGCAACGCCATCAACACCCAGCTGGCGGGCTATGTGCACGCCTTTGCCCACAGCATCGGTGCCAAATACCACCTGCCCCACGGCGTCGCCATTTCCCTGATGCTCCTGCCCGTCCTGGAATACCAGCGGGAAGCTTGCCGCGGGAAATACGCCCGCGCGGCCCGCTACTGCGCCCTGGCCGCGGAGGACGCCCCCGAAGAGCAGGCCGCGGAAGCCTTCCTGCAGGCCGTCCGGGACCTGCTGAAGCAGTGCGGCCTGGACCGGATCGACCCGCCCGTGCGGCCCTGGGACCACGATGAACTGATCCCGATGATCGTCGCGGACTCCATCAACTACTCCGCCCCAGTCACCCTCAGCAACGAGCAGATCAAAGAGATCCTGCTGACCGTCACCCGGACCGACCGGCAAGACGCCCCGGCCTACACGGACCCCGTCATCCGGGACATCGTGGCCGCCCAGCGGCGCTTCTTCCGCACAGGCACTACGCTCCCTGTCAGCTGGCGCATCAAGCAGCTCAAGCGCCTCAAGGCCGCCGTCATCGCCCACGCGGGGGAATTCGAGGACGCCCTCGCCGCGGACCTCGGCCGCAGCCGCGTGGAAGCCTACCTCTGCGACGTCGGCCCCATCATCGTCGAAATCAACGAAATGCTCCGCGGCCTGCGCCGCTGGGCCCGCCCCGAATGCCACTTCAGCGGCCTGATGTGCTTCCCGAGCCTGCTCACCAAAGTCTATAAGATGCCCTACGGCGTCTCCCTGGTGATCAGCCCCTTCAACTTCCCGATCCTGCTCACCATCGGCGTGGTGGCCGCGGCGATGGCCGGCGGCAACACCGTCGTGATCAAGTCCAGCAGCAAATCCGCCGCCAGCACCGCCGCCCTCAAGAAATTCTTCGCCGAAGTCTTCCCGTCCGAGTACGTCACCCTCATCGACGGCGGGCACGACGTGGCCGACCTCTGCCTCGCGCAACGCTTCGACAAGATTTTCTACACAGGCTCCCCGGCGGTGGGCAAGCACGTCCTCACCGAAGCCGCCCGGAACCTCACCCCCGTGGCCCTGGAACTCGGCGGCGAGACCGGCAACTGGTGCGTCGTGAGGAAGGACGCGGACCTGCCCGACGCCGCCCGCAAGATCGCCTTCTTCAAACTCTGCAACGCCGGCCAGATCTGCATCAACATCAACCAGATCGCCGTGGCCGAAGAAGTGGCGGAGCCCTTCCTGGAGGCCCTCCGGCGGGAATTCATCCGGCAGATAGGGGAGAGCGCCGAGCAGAACCCCGACTATCCCAAACTCATCACCGACGCCGCCTACGAGAAATGCGCCCGGCTCGCCGATGAGTATCGCGACCGCATCCTGCACGGCGGCACCGGCGACCCGCAGACCCGCCGCTTCGCCCCCACGATCATCTACCCTGTGGGCATCGACGAGCACATCGTCCGGCACGAACTCTTCTGCCCTCTGCTGCCCGTCGTCCCCTTCAAGGACGCTGAAGTGGATGCGCTGATGGAGACCATCGCAGACCGCGAACACCCCCTGGCGATGTACCTTTTCACCCGGGACATCCGCTGGGCCGAGCACGTGATGCGCACCCAGCAATTCGGCGGCGGCTGCATCAACGAAGTCTGCATCCACATGATGGTCAAGGGCGTACCCTTCAACGGCACCGGCCACTCGGGCATGGGCGCCTACCACGGCGAATGGGGCTTCCGGGAATTCACCCACCCGCAGACCGTCCTGCGCGGCAGCACACGCTTCAACCTCCCCCTCCGCGAGCACCCTTACGGTGGCGAAGCGGGGGAGTTGAAAATGAAGCTGCTGAAGCTATTCGAACGCTGAGCCTGGACGGTCTCAGCGGTTGCCTTTGAGGAAGTCTTCCACTTCCTTGACGTTCACCTCGACCTCCGGCTCCCTTTCGGTCTGGACGGGGGTGTTGGCTTCGAGCTCCTGGAAGCGGACCATGTTGTCTTTGACCTCCTGGACTTCGGAGCGGGACATCGTGAGGCGCTTCTTCTTGAATTCTTCCATCAGGCGGTCGTAGGTCGCGTTCGCCTCCTCCCAGTCTTCGGCTGTGTACTTGGGGCAGCGGGCCTCGACTTCGTTCACGAAGATGCGGAACTTCGCCGAGAAGGAGGTCGGGCTGCAGGATGCGGCGATCAGGAGGGAAAGAATGGCCGTCAGGGCCAGGATAGCAAGTCTTTTCATAACTGTTATTTGGGATTAGTTGTCTATTACTTGTCTGCGCAGAGGTTGATCAGGCAGGGCTGGGTGGTGTCGCAGGACAGGGTCCCGTCCTCGGCCTGGATCAGTTCGGCCACATATACGGCGGAGCCCCGGCGGCGGACCGGCTGCCCGGTTTCGGGATCGGTCTCGCGGATGCCGCTGAAATAGAACATATAAGCGTGGCCGTCTACGACTTCCACGTCGGCGTGGTTGCCCCTCATCTGGCCATCTATGCCATCGACGAGGTAGCGTCCTTCCTGCTTGGTCCAATTGTCGAAATCCTCCGTCGTGAAGATGGAGAGCCCCTTCCACTCATCCACGATCATATAGGTCTTCCCGCCCAGCGTGAAGACGTTCGGGCCTTCGCCCCGGGTCTCGATGGAGAGCACCTTCCCCTTGTCGGTCCAGTGGTAGAGGTCCGGGCTGTCGGCGTAGAAGATGGTCTTGCCGTCGGGTTCGTTGTTGTACCAGAGCCGCCAGGTGCCGTCAGGGAGCTGGGCCACGCAGGCGTCGATGACCTTCCGCACGGCCAGGTCGAGGACGGACTCGGTGTGCCAGGAGATGCCGTCGGTGCTGGTCAGGTGGACGATGTCGCGCGGGTGCTCCCAGGTGTCGAAGATGCCGGGCACGTAGGTCAGGTACATGTGGAACTTCCCTTCGTGCCAGATGACTTCCGGGGCCCAGTAGGTCGGATTCGGATCCGGGGCATAGTCGATGTCCGCGTCGCGCAGGTAGGTCCAGGAGGCGCCGCCGTCGCGGGACTCGGCGATGCCGATGGGCGAACCGTGCACGGACTCGATGCCGCCCAGTCCCTCCACGTTGGAGCGCCGGCTGGTGTAGTACATGTAATAGGTCTTGGTGTTGGGGTTGTAGCACACCATCGGGTCGGTGGAACCGTTGTAAACGGGGTCGATGTAGAGCGGGGAGTCGGCCCGGATGCGCTCCGCCTGCTTCGTGCGGGGGCCGCAGGAAACCGCCAGGACCGCCAGGGCGACGGTCAGGAAAGCCAGGGATTTCAGATGCATAAGGCTATCGTAATTGATTCAAGTTCAAAAATAAGCAAAAACCCCCATCAAACCAAACAATCGTAGGCCGTATTCTTCTTCATCGCGTCGAGGATCTTTTTGAAGGCCGCAGGGACCTTCACCAGGACGCGGGAGGCCATGGCTTCGGGCACGCCGCCGTAGAAGGCCTCCGCCACGCCGCCGGTGATACACGCCAGCGTGTCGGAATCCCCGCCCAGCGACACCGCCTTGCGGATCGCATCCTCGAAATCCGTCGAATCCAGGAAACAGATCAGCGCCTGCGGCACCGTTCCCTGGCAACTGTCCTCCCAGCCGTAGATCGGATGCCAGTACTCCCAGGTCTTGTGCAGGTCGTAGCCGAAACGCTCCTCGATGTACGCGCAGATCTCCTGCTTCGACTTGCCCGTCCGGGCCAGGAAAATGGCCGCGGCCGTCGCCTGCGCCCCCTTGATCCCCTCCGGATGGTTGTGCGTGATTTCGGCAGAAATCTTCGCCACGCGCTCCGTCTCCTCCAGCGTATCGAAGAACCAGCCCACCGCGCTCACGCGCATTGCGGAACCGTTCCCCCAGGAACCGTAGGGATGCCGTCCGGCAGTGGACTTGTAGGGGAGTGCGCCATACTTGTCGTCGAACACCCACAGCTCCTTCGGGAAGAACAGCCAACGGTAGAATCCGGTCCCGTACCCGCCCATCGGGCAAGGGCAGTTCTTCGCGAATTCCACCATGCTATCCTCCAGCGCCTGATAGCTGTGCGACGGGTCACGCAGCAGCCAGTCCGCGACCGCCATCGTCATGATGCTATCATCCGTGTATGCGCTCTCCGACAGGAAAAGCCTGAAGTTATAGTCCTTCGTGTTGCAGAACTCGTAAGCCGAGCCTACGGTGTCTCCGGTAAGTGCTCCTAACATAATGGCCTAAAGTTACGCATTTTTATAGAAATCTTCCGGGTTGACGCCCCCGAATCCTGCGAAAGGATCGAAGGCGGGCGGCGCCGGCGTTTTCTCCATATTCCGGGCAAGGTCGGCCAGGGAACGCGTATCCTCCACGAAGAGGACCTGGTCCCCGATGAAACGCATATCGATTTCCCCGAGGCGTCCGGCGCGGTTCTTCGCGATGAGCAGCTCCGCATCGTCCGGATCCTCGCTCTTGCCCATCAGCCCCGGGCGGTTGATGAAGATCACGATGTCCGCGTCCTGCTCGATGGAACCGGAGTCCCGCAGGTCGCTCAGCTGCGGCCGGCCCATCGACGAGTTCAGCCGCCCCACGATGTTGCGGTTCAGTTGCGCCATCGCGACCACGGGGATATTGAGCTCCTTCGCCGTGGCCTTCAGCTGGCGCGACACCTCCGAGATCACCTGCTCCCGGTAGGAGGCGTTCGTCGCGGGCGCCGTCATCAACCCCAGATAATCCACGAAGATAATCTTCACATCCTTCTCGATTACCATCCGCTTGGCCTTCGAACTGAACTCCGTGATACTGAGCGCGGAAGTCTCGTCTATGTAAAGGGGCGCTACAGCCAGCCGGCGGATGGATTGCTCCAGGTGCTGCCAGTCCTTCTGCTCCATTTGTTTCCTGCCGCGCAGCTTCTCGGAGGGGATCCCGGACTCCGTGGCGATGAGCCGGTCGGCCAGTTCCATATCCGTCATCTCCAGGGAGAAGAAGGCAACGGGGATGCCCCGCTCCACGGCGGCGAAACGGGCCATGTTCAGGCCGAGGGCGGTCTTGCCGTGCGACGGGCGCGCGCCGATGATGATCAGATTTCCGGGCTGCCAGCCCATCGTGATCTCGTCCAGGGAAGGGAAGCCCGACGGCACGCCGGTGAGCCCGTGCGCCTCCTGCTGCGCCTGGATGCGCTGCAGGGAACGGTTCACGGCGTCGCCGATCTCCACGTAGCCGGCGGTGATATTGCCCTGCACCGCCTGGAAAACCGACGACTGCGTCTCTTCGATGAGGCGCTCCACCTCGCAGGTCTCGTCGAAGGCGTTCCTGAGGATGCCGTAGCCTGCTTCGATGAGGTCGCGCTGGATGGTCTTCTGCTGGAGGATCTTGATGTAGAAATCGATGTTGGCCGCGCTGCTGACCCGGTCGGTGAGCTCGGCGAGCAGCGCCGGGCCGCCCACCGTCGCGAGCGTGCCGTCGAGGCGGAGGCGTTCCGTGACCGTCACGAGGTCCACGGCCGTCCGCTCGCGGAAGAGGCCGACGATGGCGGAGAAGATGAGCCGGAGCTTGGGGTTGTAGAAGCACTTCTCCTTCAGGGCTTCGACGGCCTTGAAGACGCTCTCGTCGTCGATCATCATCGCGCCGATCACGGCGGCCTCCACCTCCGGCGCCTGCGGGGGCCGGTGCCCCGTCTCGCCCGCCACGGCCGTCAGGGTATCCGCGCCCCGGGCCTTCCGGCTGTTGTATTTGCTGGTTTCCTTGGTCATAATAGGGGGTAGTTTTTCAGCAAAGATAAGCGTTTTGACTGCTGAAAAATGGCATTGTTAATACTTTCCTGATATCTTTTGCGTCTGCTGAAAATCAATCACTTACGCGGTGCAAAAGATGTTCATAGAAATGAACAGCAGGGGAGGCTGTCAGAGGGGTGACAGATCCGCAGGGAATCGGGCTCTGGGGCCGCTCTGCGTGCGGATCTCCCCCTGGAATCGGGCTGAACGGGCGAAAAAAGGGGGGAGATCCGCAGCCAGAAAGCCGCAGAAAGGCGTTTTTGTGCGGATCTGTTGGTCTCACTCTTCATTCCACAAACATTCTACTTCATCAAGAAAGGGTATTCTTCGGTTTTTTTTAGGGCGAGGCAGGTGCCGCGGGCGACGGCCTTGAGCGGGTCTTCGGCCACCTGGAATTTGATGTTGACGCGGTCGGTGAATCGCCTGGCGATGCCGCGCAGCAAGGCCCCGCCGCCGGCCAGCCAGATGCCGTTGCGGACGATGTTGGAATAGAGCTCCGGAGGCGTGCGCTGCAGGACGCGGATGATCTCGCTTTCGATCTTGGTGATGGTCTTGTCCATGCAGGAGGAGATCTCCTGGTAGGTGATGGTTGCAGACATCGGATACGCCGTGGCGATGTTCTTGCCCTCCACCAGGTAGCCTTCGGGCTCCTCCTCGGGCGGCAGTTCCGGAAGGACGGACCCGACCGCGAACTTGATCTGTTCGCCCGTGGTCCTGCCAATGTTGATGTTATGCTGCTGCTCCAGGAAATCCACGATGTCCGTGGTGAGTTCGTTGCCTGCCACGTGAATGCTGGATGACTCGACGATGCCGCCCAGGGAGATGACCGCGATCTCCGTCGTGCCTCCGCCGATGTCCACGACCATGTTGCCGTTGGGGGCGGTCACGTCCAGGCCGATGCCGAGCGCCGAGGCCATCGGCTCGTAGATCAGGTAGAGGTCGTGCGCGCCTGCATGCTCCGCAGAGTCACGGATGGAACGCATATCCACCTGCGTGGCGCCGCCGGGCACGCCGATGACGATCCGGAGGCGTTTCGCGAAAAGTCCCGACCGTTTGCTCCCGGTTGCCTTCTTGATGAAGCCGGTGAGCATCTTCTCGGCGGCATCGTAGTCCGCGATGACACCGTTCATCATCGGGCGGATGGTGTAGATGCGCGGATTGGTTTTCTCTTCCATCAACTGCGCCTCCTTGCCTATCGCCACCAGTTTGCCGGTCTTTGACTCTACGGCGATGATGCTGGGCTCGTCGAGGACGACCCCGTCGTCCTTGAGGATTACTGTGTTGGCCGTGCCCAGATCGATGGCCAACTCTTGGGAAAAAAATGCCATATCAGATTCAGTTACTTTTTTCTTTCATAATAGGCTTTGATCGGCCGGAATTCCTGGCTCCTGTCATCGTGTGTTTTATTGTCTTTGACGCAAGTCAAGTCAGGATTCGATCCCCAGCGCAACGGGATCAGATAGCTGCCGTTATGGGAGTCGGCGAATTCTGCGAGGGTCATCGGGGCGGGGAGTTTCCGCCTGACAAACCCTTTTTCTTTTAAGTACTGCCTGATTACCTGGCTGGAATCCGGCATATCGTGTTTATCCAATCCAATTCGGCACAGGTCGGAGAAAACGCTGTCCCAGGAATCCTCCGTCACTTCGCAAAGCGCCCGAATGACAGGGTCCTCTTCTTCCCCGTCTTCAGGGTCCCGTCGGGGCCCTTCTGTTGAGGATCCTCCCTTTTCGTAGTAAGTCTTTACCTTTCCACGCCCACAATCTCCCGGGTCAAGGACCTTGTTGTCCCTGACACACACAGCGTGGCCGTGCAGCAATAGAAGATAAGACCCATTATGACTTCCAGCAAACTCGGACACGCTCACTTGGGGCCGCAGCGTTCTCTTTGAATACCCGTGTTCGTTGGCATAACGGTCGATGACCTCAAACGAATTCGGAAGATTATGGCAATCGGCTCCTATTCTACACAGATCGCTGAAGACCTGTTCCCAGGAGAGATCGAGCAATCCACAGAACGCCCGGACGACACAATCTCCTTTCGTCCAGTTCTTCGCCTCTCCCGTCTCCTCGTCTGCCGTCCCTGCCGGATTGGGATTGAAATGAGTATATCTGCAGACATAGGACTGTTTCCGTTTCTTTCGGGATTCGTGCTTACCCCTTTCCTCCAGCGACTGATCAACGGTAAGACTGGAGAAAGCGCCGAAAAGGAGTATAAAGATGAGAACAAATAAGATAGCCATTGCTATTTATAGAAAAACGGCAGGTCCGCCCGCCACCTTTCACGCCGTATGGCAGGCGGACCTTGGGTGCCGTTAAGATATTACTTTTGATTCCGAACTTTTAGCCGGCAGGTAAGGATTGACCGAAAGGGAAGCCTCTTTCCTCTCCTTGACCAGCTTCGCGTAGATTTCGTGCATCTTGTCCCGCCCATTGTAAATCAGGGTGACGTACCGGGTCAGGTTCTCCCGTAAACTGGCATTGTTGGCATCGATGGCGGCAATGGCAAAGCGTAAAGTGGGTTCTTCCCAATCGTCGTAGACAAAAGCCTTCACCATGATCAGCTCGTCTGACATCAGATGTGCCGCATGCCGGAACAGATCCATCTCCAGTTCCTCGGGCTTGATGTAGTATTCCCGGAAAATGAAGATCGACGGAAGCCGGTCGGTTTCAACGTAAATAGGGTCACCGGCCGCTAGGAAACGGACCCAATGCTCGCTTTTCTCGGGGACGTACCCGGAAAAACGCACGGCTTCTTCAATACCCTCGAGGGTCACCGGGTCCTCCGGTGCCGTCTGGGAAGCGTGGCTGGCTTGTATGGTCTCCAAACGGCCCTTGAGAACGCCGTTCTCGTTGGCTGTCTTCACATTCCTATCGTTCTGACGAACAAGCAGAAGCAGCAGTGCAAAGCAGAATACTGCCAGGCAGATAATCAGTCCTAACATAGTTCAGTGTTTGATGATGAGTTTGTTGTGCTGGTTGTCGATCGTGATGGTTCCGAAGCGCTCCATCGCGCTCTGGCCCAGGAGCAGGGGAGCCCGCTGGCTCTTCACCACGGACGCGTCCACGTTGCGCAGCACCGCGTCCCCGATTTTCAGTTCGCGGAGCGTGATCGTGGTGCCCTCGCTGATCTGCCCGTCGGCAACCTGGTAGTACCGCTTCCCCTTGATGTCCTTCTCGGACAGGTAGCCATTCTTCAGCATGAAATTGGCCTCGACCGAGGAGATGGTCACGTCGGACGCACCGGTATCGAAGATCATCTGCAAGGGGAGCCCGTTGATGTCGCAGGGAATCTCGAAGGTGCCGCCCGCATTGCGCTTGACGGCAATCTCCGTCACCGTTTCCTCCCGCTCCGGCATCTCCAGCTCGAACGCCTTGAGGTACTCGGCGTGAATGGCTTCGTATTTCGCGATCAGCGCCTTGAACTCCGGCCGTTCGCGCACGGCATCCAGATCGTCGTCCAGCCGGATATGGGAGAAACTCCTGTAGCCCTTCTCGAAGGCAGTGCGCAATGCTGCAATGGAGTCTTCCGGCCGTCCCATCCGGGAATACAGACACGCCTGGTCATAGTAGTTGCCGTCATTCTCCGGATCAGCCCCGATGATGCTGTTCATCCAGTCTTCCGCCTCCTTGTCGCGCCCTAGGAAATGCAGGGCGTACATCCGGCAGCTGTTATCGTTCGCCACGGTATCCACCTGCAGGATGCGCTCGAAGTCGGCAGACGCCTCTGCCTTCTTCCCATCCTCCAGCAACATTTCGCCGCGCATCAGTAAGAGATAGGGATAATCCTCATACATCTCGATGCCCAGGTTATAGTCCTCCATCGCCCGCTTCCGGTCGCCCTTCATCTCGTAGCACCAGCCACGGCGGTAGTAGGGGAAAAACTCCCGGGGAGCATCCTCGATGGCCGAGGAGAAATCCGCGATGGCCGCATCGAGATCGCCGGACAGGCGGTAATAGTCTCCCCGGTTGCAGTAGTTTTCCCAGTCATAATGATCCTCGTTCACCTTGGAAATGTCCGCAATGGCCATTTCATTGAGCCCCAACTCACTGTAGCAGTCGCTCCGGTAGAAATGAACCTGGTCGATCCGGCCGAACTCGGACTCGATCTCATCATAGACCTTCACGGCCTTCGCGTACTTGTACTGCCGGGTATAGAAATAAGCGAGCAGGGCCTCCCAGGAGAGCTTATTCTCCGTGGTCTTGATGTATGTCTTGATGCCGGCCTCGGCATAATTGGGACGCTTGACCAGCAGGTCGATGAGGACTCCAATGCTGGGGTCTTCTTCTTGTTCGTACCATTCCAATCCTGCATCGATGGCCTTGGCTACATCGCCCAGTTTGTCATACGCCTGCATCTTGAAGCGGTAGATCTCGGAGTATTCGGGATCGAACTTCTGGCATTTTTCCAGCAGCTCGACGGCCTCTTGGTACTGCTCGCGCTTGATCATGATCCAGGCAAGACCGGCCATGGCGCTCTGGTCCGCCTCGTCTTCGGAAACCATTTTCCGGAAAACGGCCTCCGCACCCGCCAGGTCATTCAGGTCAAAGATCGCCATGGCATAGTCGAACGAAACGGACTGGGCGTATTCCGGATCGTCTTTCCGGACCAGTTCATAGGCCGTCCTGAAGGATGCCGCGGCACTCTCGTAGTCCCGCAACCCCCGGTAGATCTTCCCCTTCAACCAGTACAGGTTGGAATTGGGAATCTCGCTCTTCTTGGGCTTGTTGACCTTGATGGCGCGGTTGACGTCCGTCAGGGCCAGGCCGTACTCGTGCTGCCGGTACTGCAGCTGGGCGCGCAGGAGCAGCGCCCTTGCGTTGTCCGGGGTCTGCCCGAGCTGCTTGCTCACGAGCTCGAGCGCCTTGGCCTCGTCGTTATCCTCTTCCAGGACCTCGTAGGCCTTGCGGAGGTTGTAGTCGCTTTCCGAGTTGTTCTTCTGGGCGTACACGTTGCAGCCCGGGAGGGTCAGCAGCAGGGCTGCCAACAGGGTTAGGATGTGTTTCATTTGCGTGAAAGTATAAAATGTTGAATGTTAGGAATAGACTGCCTGTTTCCGGGGGGCGGGCCAGCAATCCGGCTGGCTGCTCTCCTCTTCGTCGAACCCCTTCAGCTGGCGGCCGGCCAGCTCCATGGCCCGCCCGAACTCGTCCGCGAGGAGCTCGAAACGGGCGCGCTGCTCCTCGAAGCGGTCGCGGAAGGACTCGTAGGAATCGGCCTGGAAGCTGAGGCGGAAAAAGAGTTCCTCCCGTCCCTGCTCCAGGTACACGGTAACGTCGTTCCGCCGGGCGTTCACCAAGTTCATGGCGATCAGCCGGTGCAACTCGTCCGAGTCGAACCAGTCGAACGGGAAAGAGCCTTCGAGGTAAACCGTCGGCAGCGCTCCGGCGCAGACCTCGTAGTTGAAGCTGTCCTTGTGGATGCTGAACGATTCGAGGGACGAAACGACAGGGGAGTAACCCAGTTCCCGGAGAGCCCGGCCGAGGTCGTTGATGGTCAAATCGTTTGTTTTCATAAGGCGTGAATAATTGGTTTCGCGGACAAAAATACGCCGCTATCGCGAAGTGAATTTTCGCGAAGAGGGGAGGCGGCTCGGGCCGCCAAAGCCGAGGAGCCAAGGTGTGTTGTGCAGTATGTTCTCATGTTTTTTTTGCCTTTCGCGGCAGTACAAATTTCTCAAAAAATGAAGGGTCCGGCAAGGCTTTTTCGGCCCTTTGTATGAAGGCTGTGGCGGGCTGTATGAATGGCCGGCGGGGAACTCGATTCGTACACTATACGTTGATTTCGTACATCCGCAAAAAAACCGATTGACTGCTCCGAAAAAAAGAATTACATTTGTCTGGATTGAAACGCAAGTGAGCAAGACCATCGTCATATCCAAGGGCACGGAATTCTTCCGGATCCCCGCCGACCGCCTCGTTTACGTGGCGGCCGACGGCAACTACTCGACGGTGGTGACGCAGGACAACCGCGAGACGATGGTGTCCCTGCAACTTGGCCAGATCGAGGACCTGATCGGCGACCAACTCGGCGACGAAGGCAGCAACTTCATCCGCCTGGGCCGGGGCCTCGTGATCAACACGGATTTCATTTTCTCCATCGATACGACGCGACAGCGGATCGTCCTGTCGGACTGCCACGGTTGCCACCACGACCTGTCAGCCTCGCGGGAAGTCCTCGTCAAGTTCAAGTCGTATCTGGAGTCAAGCATAAAAAGCCATGATGAATCAACAGAATGACATACGGGACGACGAGTTCCGGGTGATCGGGCAGCACCGGACCCTACCGGCACCTACGCTCAGCGAACCTGGGCGGAAGCGCAAGGTAGGCTGGGTGGTCTTGATCCTTGTCGCTTTGCTCGGAGGAGCCATCTGGTTATTCTGGCCCAAGGGGCCGAAACCACCCGAGGGAGTCTTTGACCCCGTACCTCCGAAACCGACCGCCATCGTCGTCAAACCGAAAGCTCTTGGATCTGCCGTCGACAGTCTGCATCCCGCTTTCACCGAAAAACTCGACACGACAATTAATGATGTTGTCCTGTCACTCTACATTCCGCACAACACGGCTGCGCCGATTCTGACCGTCGGGGCCCCGGACAAAGAAACCCGAGAAGCTGTTTTGGCATTCCAGGCTGCAGATATACGCGCCGACAATCGGGAAATCCTGGGGTCTTTTGTACAGCAAGGGAAAATACTCGCTAAAGGGAGTCCCAAAGCAGGCTACTGTGCTATTATTGACGGAAAGGTCATCGTTGGCGTAGCAGAAAGCACATCACTATTCGAAGAAGCCTCCGAAAAGGACGGATATTTCTTCCGCCAATTCTCTCTGGTAAAGGATGGCGTTCTGGAAGAGAATGCGCAAATCAAGAACAAGACCATGCGCAAGGCCCTATGCGACCGCAACGGGCAGATCTTTGTAGCTGTCAGTGAGACAGATGAGTCTATGCACGACTTCGCCGCTGCGCTGGTTGATTTGGGTGTCGATAATGCCATCTACCTCGTCGGCAGTCACTCCGCGTTTGGCTGGTATCGCGATGAGACAGGCGAGCAGACCTACTTTGGGGTGGATCAGCATCGGCAGTCGTATCGGAATGAGAATTATATTGTGTGGTCAAATGAAAACTAGTATAATAAAGAAATGATACAGACTGAAGCTAGTATTTAGGTCAAGGCTCAGTTCCCGCTTAACGTTTATTCGAGTAGAAGCACTCTAGTTCTACTTCACGAGTCCAAGACCACTCCAATGAGCGATACGATAATAAGAACTCAAACGGGCTGATACGCCAGTATAGCTCAAAAGAATCGGCCTTTCGCGAGCTGACGGATGAGATGTTTGCTGATCGACCTGAAACGAAGATAGAAGCCCTTTAAATCTCTTGGCTATAGGACGACGTTGGATTATAGCAAACAATTATATATCTTTGACATTGGAAGTTATAGCACAGCCAAATAGATTTTACCTGTTTTGAAAAAAAGTGTCATAAGCAAAATCCTTTACGGGGTTATAGCCGCACTTCTGCTGGCGTGTCTGCTGGATATGCCATACGGTTATTATGTGTTTGTGCGTCTTGTAGCATCCGTTGCGTTCTGTTTTTTTGCATATATGTCATATGAAAAAGACGAGATGTACTTCGTCGTTCTTTTTCTTGTCCTTGCTATTCTTTTCCAACCGGTCATTAAGATTCCTCTTGGAAGACCCCTTTGGAACTTGGTTGATGTGGTCGTAGCCATAATGCTTATTCTTCTCCTGATTAAAGCAAAAAGTAGATAGGTTATGAAGCAATTGGTTTTGTTTTTAGTCTGCATCCTGTTTTCTACAACATGCTTGGCCCAGAAGTTCACGGTCAAAGTTGTTTCCATCTCTGACGGAGACACTTTCACGGCCATTAACAAGGATAACCTTCAATTGAAAATACGAGTATTTGGAATTGATGCTCCGGAGAAGAAACAAGCATTCGGAAATAAGTCCAGAGAGTTTTTATCATCGTTGATATTCGGAAAAAGCATCACAATAGACGTTCAGTCAAAAGATGGATATGGCCGATACTTAGCATATGTTTATTCCCCTGAAGGTAAGGATGTTTCTTTGTTGATGATTCATGAAGGAATGGCGTGGCATTTTACCAAATATGATAACAATGGTGTTTATGAGGCCGCCCAAACTCTTGCGAAAAAAGCTAAACGGGGGTTATGGGCAGATCCTTCGCCGGTGGCTCCATGGGACTTCCGATCGAATAAGGGGAAATAAGTAAATGATTAACTGTTCCACATACTTCTTCGAAGAATCTAGACGCGGGTATTCACAGTATCCGCAAGATTATGCTGAAAGCATCTTCAAGTCGTACCGTGATCATTTTGAATCAGATGCTCAAGTTGTAGTTCACAGACAGCAAAATCTTATGTATTATACATATATGAAAAAGCTACCTGGCGATGCTGCAGAATCGTTGTTTGGTCTCTCGGTGGTTTTTAACGGACTGGAAACTATAAGCATCAAATCGCTTTTCAAACTTTTTGAGAAGACCTTTCACCAAATTGTCTCCGAAGGAGAGATCCTAACAATTAATTCAGATGGCGCGATTGCAACAAAAAATATCGTCTTCAGTTCCTATGCTGGGACTTTTAATCGGCTTTCCGATAGTCTCAAGGCTGAAATCGATAAAGGAGAAGGATTCTTTAAAGAAATGAGTGCAGTTGTATACTCCGCGACAGAGGATGATTTCGCAATCGTTCCTTTCGATGAGAAGGAGAGCGTATTTCGGATGAAACTGTCTTCTTATAATAAACTGTTCATTACCAAGAATAGTAATACAACTTCAGCTGAATTATATGGCCTCGCCGTTAGAATCGAGAATCTGAGCGGTCAGAATCATTTTCTGAAAGAACGTATTTCGGAACTCGAAGGCAATGTTCGATCATACGGACGATGGAAGGCCCTCGCTATTGGTTGTTTTTCTATTGTAATTGTTTTTGTGATTAGCTTAGTCTATTGTATTGCTTGTGGCTTCATCTCTGTTGCTTTATAAACTCTGGTTATATGGAATTAATACATTACTTAATAGTCATCCCTCTTATCCTGGTCATCGTTTTTTTTCAGTTAAGGGTATTTTTGCAAGCGAATAATAAAATTGATGTTTTCAGGTCAATCTTTCCGGGGAGCAAACATGCCTATTTAATTAGTAAAGCTAACATTGTCGTAGGTGAAAAAGAGAATAAAGATGACTTGCCTGAAGCAGAACCGGAGTCGGTCTGGCAGGAAGATACAGAAGGGGGTATAGATTCCTATTTTAGGGTTGTTGAGGTCTCTCAGATTTCTGTGCAGCGGAATAATCCGACGATGAATAATATCGTGGACGCCTTGAATATGTATCTTCAGAAGAACAACGGTGCCATCAGTGACTTCGCTCTAATGAAGGATGTTGTTGAGAGATACTGTGGGGCGGAAGAGGAAGAGATAACAGTGATGCAACCCATTCCTTTATATATGGGCTTGATGGGTACCATGATCGGAATCATTGTCGGCATCGGCGTAATTGCCGCAAATGACGGGGTGGCACAGTTGACCAATGTTTCGTCTATGATGTCCTGCGTTGCTATTGCGATGGTTGCTAGTTTAGTGGGAATCGTTTTTACCACGATAATTTCTTGGAGATCAAAGGGGGCGAAAACCCAAGTCGAGTCTCGAAAGAACGAGTTCTATTCTTGGTTGCAAACTGAGCTCTTGCCCGTATTATCCGGCAATACGGTTACGGCATTGTCTCTCCTTCAGGCGAACCTAATGACTTTTAATCAAACCTTCAAAGGGAACATCAAAGAGTTTGATAATGTCTTGGCAAATGTCCGCCAGGTTTCGCGCGATCAAGCTGATGCCCTCGATGCTATCAGCAGAATTGACATCAATCGTGTTGCCCAAGCGAACGTGACGGTATTGCGTGAGCTTCAGAGGTCAACGGGGCAACTTGAGAGGTTCAATCAATACTTGGCTCAGGTTAACGGTTATTTGGATGCTGTAAACGCACTGAATACGAATCTAAATAATCATCTTGATCGTACAGCTGCGATAGAGAGGATGGGAGTCTTCTTTGAACGCGAGATAGAACAGGTTCAGAGCAGAGAGGAGCATTTGCGAGGTGTTGTCGGGAGTATTGATCGGTCGCTAGAACAATCGTTCAACCAGATGGTGTCAGCGATGAATACCTATTTTGCGGAATTAAGGAATCAATCAGGCGCAGAACTTAATACTGTTAGAGATGCGTATGAACAACAGCATCTGGCATTTGTGCGGAAACTTCAGGAAGAACAGGAAACCGTTTCAGCGAAGACTGAAGAACTGAACAGGAAACTACAAGAACTGCAGTCAATCTCGGAAACAAAACAAGCATTCGATACCCTGACAAATGTAACCAGGGAGAATTCAAGAAAGCTTGAGCAGATAACACGGGCGCTGACTTTGATGGGAGGGCCAACATCTTCTTCTCTCTCGGGTGGAGAATCTAGAGATAGTAGGATTCAGGGAATTATCAATAACTCTATAAAGATTGCGGCTCTGATAGCGTTCATAATGTTTGCTATTCAGTTCATCGCGAACCTCATCGTTAAATAAAGATGGCAGAGAAAATAAGCAAATCTTTTTTCTGGGCGAGTTACGCTGACCTGATGACGAGTCTATTCTTCGTCATGCTGATGCTGTTTGTTGTTGCAGTTGTCGAATTGAATAAAAAGAACGTGGAACTCGATAAGAAGAACGTGGAACTCGGGGAACAAAACACGATCATAGAGGGTGAAAAAGAAAAACTGGAGGTTCAGCTTAAGAAGGCCCAAGAAATAGAAAATGCTACAAAAGGCCTGGACCCGGTTTATTTTGAATATATCGGTCCATACAAGAAACATAAACTTAAAATTGATGTTAGTTTCCCTATAGGTGAATCCGATATTAAAAAAAACGTTCCGGAATCAACAAAACAGGAGTTGTATGCTGCCGGGATGAAGATTAAGGAGTTTATGGACTCCACGATTACCATGCATAACGGTATTCAATATTTACTGATTATCGAGGGCCAAGCGTCAAAAGATAGGTATTCCCAAAACTATGAACTCAGTTATAAAAGAGCGCTTGCATTAAAAAAATTCTGGGAAGAAGGATATGATAAGAAAGATCCGATTCTATTCTCTCAAGAGAATTGTGAAGTCCTGATTTGCGGAAGCGGTGATGGGAAACAGAGTGGAACAGGCTTGATGAGAGAGACTAATGAACGACTCAATCAGCGTTTTCTTATTCATATTTTACCTAAACCTGGTATAATCGACGAAATCACAAAACAATAAAGATTAGTATTATGGGACAGAACAACATTTTAAAAATCATTTCGGCGATAGCTTTTATAGCGTTAGCCGCAGTTAGTTGCTGGGCAACCCAGGAATCTCTTCATCTGTTACAACCAGATTGGCCTCAGGCTTTGTGCTGGATTGTGACCGTTGCATTTTTTATTATCGCATCGTTGGGAACGAAACTCATCGTTGATAGTTTGAATCAGAATGTTTATGTAGAGAACAGAGGGAAGAAGTTAATAGGTGGTATATTGATTTTAATTTTTTTCTGGCTGGTTTTCAGTATGCCAACCAACACCCATACCTTTTTCTATCGAAACTCTATTCGTAGCGTAACAAATAGTGATATTTCAACTACAAAGGGTTACCTTGATCAGCTGAGGAATAACACCCTCACAGAGAGGAAGATTCGGGATAAGCAGACCGCGTTCACCAATCAGGTTTGGAGTCTATTTGCCGGACTGGAAGCAGAGATAAAGAATGATGCAAACCCGGGATTCGGCCCGAACGCTAGGCGCATTCTTGCTGATTTCGCAACCCTTCTTGAGGTCCCAAGGGTTGATCCATTGTCCTTTAATGATAGGTCTGAGCAGGCAAGGGCAAAATTGGTCGATTCATATCGGGCTAAGATAGATCTCCTAATGCAGAATAAACTTACCAATATTCGGAATTCTATGATTGCTCCGGATGAAGACACGTATAAGGCAATGGCTTCTACAGACTGGTTAAATCTTGATTTCGCGGAGAATATGATTAAAAGCGGAGACTTAGATTTAAATGACGCTATGGCAATCAAGGAAGTTAATAGCCGTCTTGTTAGTGGATACTCGACCATAAAGACGTATAACAGTTACGTTGAGTTCAACTCTGGTGACAAGGAACAGTATCTTCCAACAGATGAGAATGGTAATCCTAAAGATGCCGTAACGAAGGTCGAAAGAATGCTGAGTGTTTTCGATGTCTGGAGAGATTTCCTAAATGGTAAATATGCAGGGCGCGGACTAATAATCTGGGTTTTGCTTTCAATTCTTGTTGATGTCGGGGCTTTCTTGTTCTTCGATATCGTATTCAAAAAAGATCAGTATACAATTTAAGCTAATAACAATCATTATAATATTATGGCAAAGAAATTCGACCTTGGTGGTGCCCCCATTGAGCCCCAGGCTCCTGAGGCTCCTGTGTCTTTGGAACCAGTGATTGATGCACCTTTTCCCCCTGTTGAAGAGCCGGGTTTTGTGAATGGATTAAATCAAAACGAACTCAGGGATCCTAACAGTATTGTTGTGTCCATTGCCGACCAGGCGGTTCCGATTATCGTCCTCTTCGGCCCTACGGAGTGCGGGAAAACGATGACGCTGATACGAATGACGCGATTCCTTCAGAAATATGGATATAGAGTATCTCCGATCCGATCATTCCGGCCAGCCGCTGATTCACATTATGCTCAAATGTGTGAAGGCTATAACGATCTCGTACACTCTCCGAATGCGGCTGAAGGCACACAGATGATCAGTTTCATGTTAGTAGAAGTCCTTGATAAAAGTGGCAGGAGGATTTGTCAGATTCTTGAAGCCCCTGGAGAATACTATTACAACCCCAAGAAACCAGGAGAGCCTTTCCCTGCTTATGTTAATACCATAATTAACAGCGGAAATCGCAAAATCTGGGTGTTTATGGTGGAGCCGGATTGGCAAGACCCTTCAGACAGAAGCGGATATGTCGCAAAACTTCAAAAATTGAAGAGAGATATGACCCCTCAAGATAGGGCAATCTTCTTATACAACAAGGTTGATAAGTCCAATTTTGTCATCGCTCCGGGAAGAGTCAATATGGCCGGAGTCAAGAACGACGTGGAGAATATGTACCCCGGCATCTTCACGCCTTTTGTCAATTTTAACCCTATTACTAAGTGGTTCAAACCATATCTCTGTGATTTGGTCCCGTTCTCAAATGGTTCCTTCTCGTTGGCAACCAAGCCGGACGGGACAACATATCTAACTTATCAGCAGGGAGTCGATTTGTATCCGCAGATGCTTTGGAATACTATCATGAAGAGAATACGCGGATAACTATATGAATGCGGTTGTCTTTCATGGCGTTCCTCAAGGACACGATGTCTTCGGTGGCGCCAAGGATAATTATTATGAATCTTTCTACAATATCGGCGACTCGTTTAAAGGCGCTAAGACCGTATTTGTTGTAGAGGTCCGAAAGGACGCTTCTGGTTTTTGTTCGTACTATTCATATATCCGACCCCAGAACGTTGTTGCCCATAGCGGAAGAAATGGTTCGTATTTCGGAATGTCTCTGAAGGTTGTAGGGAAGTACTGTACTGATGTCTACTCCTTGTTTCAACTGTTCGATAGGATATATGAAGAGAAGATAATCGGCACAGTAATACAACGCGGAGGCAACTCGGAACAGTACATCATTACTAGTTTTGCTGATGTGGAGTATCCATTGAAAACCATTGCTCAACTGGCGGACAACCAAATTAGAACGAACTTTGAACACGATTTCGAGGATATCGACGATACTTTTACAAAACAATTCGCGTCTACATCTGTCTACTACAATCTGGACGATGTAAACAGTGAAGCCTTCTTCAATGCGACAAGGGTATATGGTAAAGTGTTTATCTCCCCTGAGTATGCCTCTAAGGATGAATTGATCGCGACGTTGTCCTCTTCCGACAAGAAGTATCAAGCGCTGAAGACGGATTTGGAGAAGCAGATTGCAGACCTTCAGAAGGAAAACGCCCAGATTCCGGATCTGAAGAGCAACCTTGTCAAGATCCAGAAGGAAAACGAAAACCTAGTTAAGCAGAACCAGGAGATTCAGAATACAGCGAGGTCATTGATGAGCGCGAAAGCGTCACTTGAGCAGCAACTGACAAATTCGCGACAGGAGTGTGAGCATTTAAAGCATGTTACGAATATAGGCCAGGTCGCAGACCGCCTGGAACCGTCTTTGAACGAGTTGCTTGGAATAATGCGGAGCATTAAACCATCCCAGGCACAGTCTGCAAGACTTAAGGATGACCACGTCTTGGAAGAGCATCGTCATTCTTCTCACAGGCACCACAAAAGCAAGGATCAAGGACTTTTGAGATACCTCCCATTCGTTTTGGTTTTTTTTCTTGCATTGCTGTTAGCTTTCTTCTTGTGGCGCGGAATAAAAAGTGGTCCCCGAATAAAAGCGCTTAAAAAAGAGAATGCGGCCTTAATTGAGAAGAACGAGAACCTTAATAATGAAGTATCTACTCTTCAGGCAGAAATAGGAACTGCTAAATCGCAGGATTTTTTTCGTATTGTTTCCAAGGATGAGAAGTATCAGGATATCTCGTTTGAGATTACAGATGAATCCAGTGCTCCCGTGTTGGGGCCGTTGCAATTAGGGAAGAAGTACATGGTTAGGTGTACAGGCATTGATCAGGAAGGAGAATGGCGAGCTGACGGCTTTACGATAGTTAATAAAAGAATAAATCCTGTAAGTGTTCAGGTTATCAAAGCGGATAGAGGAATACTGTCCTTCTATATCAAGAACGAGAGAGCGATAAGCATAGAGTATCAAGTAAATAACTGATGGTTCGATGTTTCGAATAACTTCAAAAATAGTTGCAGTTCTTTTTGTCTTCCTCGCAGTTCTTTCCTGTGGAGAGAAAAAGAAAAAGGTTGTTATCCCGTATGTCAGCTATAGTAGCGATACTGCGTCTGACTACGGGACGATCGATATCCCGTATAGGCTTGAGTCCGGAGTGAAGTATGTACAAGTCAGAATTAACGGCCTTAGTACGGATATGATTATCGATACGGGGTGTTCAATGACTTTGATTTCTGTGCTCGAAGCTCAGCAATTGTTGAAGAGGGGGCTCCTTTCGAAAGAGGATTTCTTGGGAACGACTGAATCGGTTATCGCTAATGGGAGTGTTGTAGAAGATGCCGTTTTTAATATCCGAACGTTAGAACTGACTGATGGTAACCGGACAATCGTTTGCCGGAATGTTATGACTCAAGTATCATCTAGTACCGAAGCTCCGGTTTTATTAGGAAATGGGGTCCTGGACAGGGTCGCGTCATATACCGTGGATAATGATGCGGGTGTAATACGATTTAAACTCAAGTAATCATCAATTGTTTTTTGCTGTAACCGCTTTGAAAAAGGATCAATCTATTACCACTCTTGCTTTATTGATTCTTGTTCTATCTAGTTGGGGCCTTATGGATCTTCATAAACGCCCCAACGCTGCGGCCATTGATTCAGTTTGTGATAGTCTAGTTGCCAAATCAGAAGATGCAGGTTTATGGGCGGAGAGCCTTCACCATTCGTGGATTGATGTCAGTGAGGCGTCATATCCTCTAGAACCCCCAACACCAGAAAGAGTTGAGGAATGGAAGAGGTTCTTCTCTTTGATTGAAGACCAGGAGTCACAGTCTGATCATTTTATTAAGACTAGTTTTAAAACCTCGGAACAATATCTTGCTGTTCAAGACTTGATGGAAGTGTGGCTGTCACAGGCGCCGGAGTTCAGGGAGGATATAACTCTTTGGAGATTACTGCAGATGGATACGACAGCAACGCATCTTTCCGTCTCCGGGAAGGTTTTTCATATCCGGGATCAAATAGATAGTTTATTGGATTTTGAGGCGAGGATTAACGTCGATATGTCCGATCGTGCCTTTCTACGTGAGCAGTTGTATGGATTTTATGATGATCTGGTTCTAAAATGTATCCTTCAGACAGTCCCGAGCAATGTCGGGGTCGAATTAAAGAAAGAGCAGGAGGCGTGGTTGGCATATTTTAATAGCGCGAAGAAAACGTTGGAGACCATCAACGACCCTAGTGGATTAGAGTTCCCGCAAGGGCTATATGCTTTTTGTGTGGAGAATCACATTCTGCGTAGACTGTCTCAGGAGGATATCCTTTTATTTCTATATCCTGAGGACGAGGCTATTTCGATAGACCGAAGGGTTATGTCTACGATATCGGATTTGAAAATCGCTGTAGAGTATCAAGACATTATTACTACCACCAAGGAGCATCTTGCTGCCCTGGAGAGAGAGCAGGAGGACTGGTTCGCGTGGATGACGACCCGCAAGAAGGTCTCATCGTTGTTATCTGCTGATTTTGGGGAGGTGTATGATTACGCTACACACTTGGTGCGGGTAGAGAAAATGCGGCAAATGAAAGAACAAAATAGTTTGTTTTTGAAATAAATTGGCTGGATTCGACTCCGAAGTGCAACGCGTTGAAGTCCTACATCAGATATTTGCGGTAATATGCATAGAAGTGCCAGAGGATGTGATACAAGCATTTGACAAAGGAGCAGCGATACACGATAGAAGTATTGCTGTAGACACCAATGAGCTTAAGGAAATAGGAGTAGTGATTGGCGTCAGTACAGGTGCGGTGAACCGTTAGGTCCGAAGGATCTGCGACATATGTGGATGCCACCTACGCTGAAAGTGAATGGAAGCATAATCACAGATCTTGTTTGTCACACGGTAACAGGACACCTTCGGAATACAGTTAACAATTATTTAACTTTGACTTTCGAAGAGTGTTGCACATCTAATTAGAATTTACGTATTCGCCTTCTAATTCAAAGTGAAAACAACTCAATTACTCTCCGCAATTTGTCTGCAGTTTTGGAAAATGCTAAATAAGACATCTTCAGAACAAGTATGCTCATCGAGGTTCCATACGAAGAACCATGTAAAGCAACGCTTTGTCGTCTCTTCTAAATCATCACGCAATTGGTTCAAGAGCAGAGGAACTTCGTTCACCGTTTCATATGCTTTACGCTTATATGACGGAGGGCCGATATAAAAAGCGTTAGTGTGGATTGTGATACTGTTCCTAATATACTCCAGTTCAACTCCATAATCCTGAACATAATCGCCAAACATATCGGTGACTAGGCGGATGCTATACTGATAACCGCTTCTATCTGCGCGATAGTCTACGCCCTGAACATATTTCTCGATTGTCTTCAAGATTTTGATAAGCCGTATCCATTCGAAAAGAAGCTTCGATTTCGCCGAGATATTGACAAGATCTCCAACTTGCCCCCATTCTCCGGCGTGCCATTCTTTGTGATTATACTTCAAAGAATTAAGCTCAATCATCATTTTACTCATAGACGAGTAAGGTCTGATGTCAATTTCAGGCATATGATTCATGGCAGATAAAGATTACCAAGGTTTATACTTAGGAGAAGACTTCATGATACGATTCTTTCTTTGCAAATCCTCCATCCAAGCACGTTCACGATCAAACTTGGAGAGCATATTAATACTATATGTTTTTTCATCTACAATACGAATTCCTGCGACATCATCTTCTTTGTCATATTGAAGATAGTCGCCGGTCGGGAGTCGATAGTACTCACTGGTCTTTTCGTATTGCTTGGTCGGCGCTTGCGGATTCTTAATTGTTATATCCCAAAATTCACCTTCAACCGAATCAAATCTTCTACCATTCACTTCCCAGATATCGTGAGTGCGGCCAATATTTGAGAATTGTCCATTTATATATTTGGACATGAATGCCTCATTCATGGTCTTGTCGTTTTCTGCATCCTCGCTTCCGTCAAAAAAAATACAGCAGGACGTCATTACTTCTTCATAATAATCCCAGACTTGATGCAGATAGATATATCTGTTCAATTTAGAGCTCCATTTCCTAAAAACGTATAGCCACGGGAGAATGTAACGTATTTTTTGTTTGTGAACTAATTCAAATCCTTGCGATCTGCGCAGTTCCTCAACCTGCGGTCCAGACAACCCAAGGCCGCTTTTCAGGTCAGTAATTACAAACTCGCTCTTTGGCCCGTTGATAAAATTGCCGGAATTTGGATCAAATTGTAAAGGCGCCATATTATAATCTCTTTAAGGTCCGTTTTCAATAACAATATAAGCAAAAGGAGATTACATACCTGCCTTTTTATCAATAGTGTTTTGCAAAATGGAGAAAAGCATATCAAACTTTAATTCTGCAGACGAATTGTCCTGTGTGAGTAAATGAAGGAGATAGTTCTTTTTTGAATCCTCCGATATTGTCGTTTTTGAAGACAACTCGTACACCTGGAGTTCGCATAAAAACGCAGGGATAAGATTCTCTTTGAAAATCTTACCAATCTTTACAAGATACCTTGCATAATCGATGGCAAGTCCCGCGAAAACAGTTTCCGTTAACTCTGGCCATACAGCAATAGAACCTCCTGCAGCATTGATAGAGAGATTCATATTTCGTGATGCACGATAAAACTGTATTATTTCCAAAGTCCCGATCATAATGTATTTGATCTTATCCTCGGTCAGTTTCTTGGATGGAGCAGGACCTTGTTCAAACATTCCACTCTGCGGATTAAAGTGCATTTTATCCATGTCGCTTGGCATACTGAAAAGATTTAGGCGTTATAAAATTCTAAGGTATCATTTACACATTTTACATGTATAGGAGAATCCTTGGAGATATCGGAGGCAAGTATTCTCATCGTAAGTTCGTTGATGAAATAATCATTTATAGCCCTTTTGATTGGACGAGCACCGTATTCGGGAGCATATCCTATATTCGATATAAACTCGACGACGCTATTATCGAATTCAATTTGAATATTATTACTGGCCATCTTGGCACATATGCTACTCAATTGCAGATAAGTAATGCTATCAATAACTCTCTTGTTGAGGGGAAGGAACATAACAACCTCATCTATTCTGTTGATGAACTCAGGGGCCACCCTTTCCTTCAACATTTCAACAACGCCACTTTTTGCCTGTTCTATTCTCTTTTCACTACAATCAGATCCGACCAGGAAATCGGCAATAGACGATGCGCCCATATTCGAGGTCATTATTATGATAGTATTCTTGAAATCAACGGTTCTGCCTTGACCGTCTGTCATACGGCCATCATCCAAGACTTGCAAAAGCGTTTCGAACACTTTGCTATGCGCCTTCTCGATTTCGTCAAGAAGAATCACACTATACGGCTTCCTCCGAACGGCTTCTGTAAGCTGACCGCCCTGATCGTAACCAACATAACCTGGAGGAGCTCCAAATAGCCGGCTAACGCTGAACTCTTGCTGATACTCACTCATGTCGATTCGGATCATTTGCTCCGGACTATTAAACAAGTAGTCTGCCAACGTCTTTGCCAGTTCCGTCTTGCCGACACCGGTTGTTCCAAGGAACAAGAATGACCCAATTGGTTTTCCAGGATCACCAAAGCCCATTTTATTCCGCCGAATAACCTTTGAGACAGCTGATACTGCGACATCTTGACCAATAACTCTTCTTTTGAGTTCATCCTCTATATGGAGCAAGCGTTCGGCATCGTTCTCGGACAATTTGTTGACAGGAATGCCAGTCCACAAAGTGACCACCTTGCGGATATCGCCCTCATCCAAACCATTTTTCAAAAGAGGGCTCTCAGATTCTGATATCTCCGCCAAAACCGAATTGATTCGTCCTTTTATGGCTTCAATCTCATTCTTGGTGGATACCGCCGCTTCATAGCTACCATTAAGCTGTTCGGATTCAAACCGAGCCTTTTTGGATGAAAGTGAGTCTTGTAATCCCTGGAGCTGCTCAAAGCGACGCCTTTCTGTTACCCATTTCGCATTCAATGCGTTTTCCTTCTCACGGAGATTAGCAATTTCTTCTTCTATGTGAGTCAGATCATGAGCCACATTATCTTGCCGCAAAGACTCACGTTCCATCTCTTTAGAACGAATCTGGCGAGTTAAATCATCAAGTTCGGTCGGAATTGAGGAACGTTCTATGCGCATTCGCGATGCGGCTTCATCGACAAGGTCTATTGCCTTATCCGGCAGGAATCTGTCAGATATGTAACGAGCCGATAATCTTACAGCTGCAACTATAGCCTCGTCAAGAATTTTAATTCGATGAAAGGATTCAAATCGTGGCTTGACACCACGAAGAATGGTAATCGCAGTATCTATATCTGGTTCATCAATGACAACCTTTTGGAACCGGCGCTCAAAAGCCTTGTCACTTTCGACGTACTTTGTGTATTCTTCAATCGTGGTCGCACCGATAATCTTAATCTCACCTCTAGCCAATTCAGGCTTAAGAATGTTAGCAGCATCCATTGAGCCACCATTGCCGATAAGCAAATGAATCTCGTCAATGAATAACACGATATTCGGATTGGATTTGGCGTCATTGATAACTGCTTTAAGGCGTTCCTCGAACTCTCCGTGCTGACTGGTTCCAGCAATTAAAGCAGCTAAGTCCAAAGAAAACAGCCTTAGTCCCATAAGCTCAGAAGGGACATCTCTTCTAAATAAACGGCGAGCAAGTCCTTCAACAATTGCCGTTTTTCCCGTCCCCGGATAACCGACTAAAATGGGATTATTCTTTGTCTTTCTAGATAAAATCTGAAGGACTCGGCGTATTTCTGCATCCCGGCCAATTACGGGCTCTATCCTGTCTTCTTCCGCAAAAGCGGTAAGATTGCGGGCGTACTTTGATAAGGCCTCTAACGATTCGTTGCGTGGCGAATCATTCTGATTCGAGTTTTGAGAACTGCCTCCTCTGAATGATATGATTGACGAAAGAAGTTTCGTCTCTGTAATCCCATGTCGTACCATAATCTCACGAATGGGATTGTCGGCGGAGAAAAACGCACCGAAAATATGCTCTGCGGCGACATAGGAACTGGATGTATAACGCGCAAGGTCAACTGCTTTTGAAAAAACTCCTTGCAGTTTGTTAGATACCTTAGGGGCAGATGTCCCAACGGGAGGAATTGCAGCGACTGCTTCACTCACCGCCTGGCAGAAAGAGATACGGTCAACTCCCATATCCTGCATCAAGAAGAAGAACATATCCTTCTCTTCCTGAATAATTGAAACCATCATAACCTGTGGTTCAATATACTCATATCGGCATTCTTGCGAGATGTGTTGAGCTCTTCTTATTGCTCTGCGTGCGTGTTCAGTGAACGAAGAATAATCGAATTCCATATCGCCGTTTCAGTTACAGGTTTTACAATTCCAAAGTGACATCTCCGAGGTCGTCTACCTGAGGCTTAAAACCGCCGACGCCGCTGACATCCAACTCGACATTATGAGAGCAAATTGCGCAACCCTCATTACGGGGGACGTTGACCCCATACCACCTTATGACTGTTCTATTCTTCCCTGCTTGGAAGAAAGGATGCCACTCCTTATAGTTCTTTTCCCTTCGATTAGCCCAAATATAGCAATCGTAAACAAGATCGTCTTCAAGGGAATTGATGCCTGAGTTAAGCCCACGGGACAATTCCAGCAATGAGATTTTGACCATCAGGTTACATATAGGCTGAATGTCCGATGATAATCCAACTTGTACGATAGCATTTGCATCCTCGGCGCTGACGTACGCAGGAATCCGTCCATCGCCTCTTGCAGATTCTACATTTGTAATTTCTTCCGGGGGAAGAAAGTCGGCCCCTATTAGACAACCATAGCAAGGCCCGCCAGGACGATATCTAAACACATCTCCTCCTTCAGCACGAGTAATCGCTCGCCCAAAAATGCCGATTTTTTTATGACGAACCAATGCTTTAGATATATTATAACGACTAGCGTTGTTGTCAGTGGCGCAAATCATAAGATCAGCATTCTTCAACTCTTTCTCAAGCAGATAAAGATGTTCATTGATGTTTACCGGGTACTTCTTGACTGTTGCGTAAGGGTTCTTCCCAAGAATAGCATCCTCAATCGCATCAGTTTTTAATCTACCCAATTCGTTGGCGTTGCATGTATGTCGAGACAGGTTATGGAGTTCGACCCTATCAAAGTCAAATAATGAGAACACTCCAACACCTGCTTTTGCCAATTCTATGGCAATTTGGGAGCCGAAACTGCCTAGCCCCACTATAATCACCTTCTTCTTGCTCAGAATATCTAATTCAAGAAGGCCTTCGTTTCTTGAATAAAGGTCTTCTTGGGAAGGAATATAGACATAATCTTTTTCAGAATAGCCATCAGAAGTCCTTTCGAACAAAGTGGCGGAAGCTATGTTCTCTTTTGTTGCTACTAAGACCACAAATCGAGAGTCCCCCTCATAGGTAGAGACAGACGAGGCCCTTGAGAAAGAAACCTTTGACAAATCACCGAAGCTGTGCTTGAGAGGATGGAGATGGATATGTACCACGCCTTCCCCTTCCCACTCGTATGCGTAGGCATCTAATTCCTCCACCGTGGACGCCGCAAAATTAATAACGTCCTGGTGATTAATGTATATGATATCTGCCATGTTGCTGTAAGCAGAATCAAGCGAATCCATCCTTGGAGAAATTGTCAACAACGTGACCTTCTTGCACCGGAGCGGAGACATCGACCATCGTGAAATCTCCGGTCTCCGGATCAAAGACCATTTTCTTCATCGCGCCACCATCATAAATTGACTTCGCACCGTCGGCGATAGTTTGTGCGGATTGTGCCATACTCAAATTGATTATATATAGAAATTATGGAAAAAACGTTTTTATAAAAGGAGTAACTACTATTTCTATTTCCTCTTCGTTTTCAATAGTTTTCTTTTCGAACTCGTTCGTTTGAGGATTATAAACAAGAACGATATCTCCTTTTTTTCTTTTTTCTTTATATGGTTTGTCTGGTAAAGCCATATCAAACATTGTAAGATTTAATGGGCATGAATGAGATAATAATCCAAATTGTTTCCCGTTGCAAGGTGTGCCTCATACGCTTCTATCCATAATCTGCATTTTACATAAATGCGATATAATGAAACCATCGGAGTCCAGGCATTTGTGCCGTAATGACAAATCCTTGTCCACCCATTCTTAGATGATAATGTATGAAGAGACGCACTTGGGTGATCCATATTGTTCCCGTGATAATCCTTCAGCATCTTTGTAATATAGACTTCAGGGATCTGCTCGGGGAATTCTTTTAGATCGATGTGCAGAGTATATACCTTGCCGGAATTGCTTTTCGCGGCTATACGAAGGTAGGGTTCCGGAGTGCCTATCCCGACAAATCTATATGCGTTCTCGGGGAAATGCTCTTGGCAAAGAACACCTTTTTCCAATTGGTAGCGTTGCTGGTCAATCATATCGTGTGAATGCTTGAATAATAATTAGCGAATGAAGAAAATATGTCGTTGGTCAGACTCCATTCGGGGCATCTCAACGACTGAATAATTCCATTCTGGATACGTTTAATATCGGGCGCGGTGTTGGGAAAACCTTCACCGAACATTATGTCCTCAATAAAAGAGTCGCCTTGTGATAGAATATGGACGTATCGTGAAGGGTCCATATTGACACTTGTCGATAGGGACGAATTACGACTGGTTATATAGTCAAGAATATCTTTTAAGACTAAACGATTGGTTTTTTCATTCAACCAATACCCATCGGGATATGAAGGAACGCTCTGCGACGTCACCGTGGTAGGGCGAGCTATAGCTTTATACGATGCTTTTCTTGTTCTGGGCATCTGAAGGAGAACCCCTAATTGCTCGTCAATAACCTTGCGAAAAGGACTCTCAAGATCATTTATAGACCACTCCGCACGCGAGTACTGCCTATTGTCTACGAAATTGAAAGCGTTCAGAGTGGAGTATTCATTCGTGCAATTACCGATACAGCAAAGAAATCTGTGCAGATTATGATTGCGAATGGTGGTGAACATAGTTTGAGCGTCATGGCCGCTGGGTTGCGCCAGCCCTAATTGATGATGAGAATGCCATTCGCCGATATGATGAAGGCCGAAATGATCAACGATGACACTTCCTACCTTATTTAGGTATTCTGTATCCTGGTTGAAAAAAGTAGATTGATGATTCGCGCTAGGACCAGGGCCAATTGCGTATAGAACCACGGGCGTACCGGAAACAGACCAAAACCCAAACAATTCACCTCCGGTTTCAATGTTTGGATAGTCGAGGATACACCTAGAGATAAAATCCATTTCACTTTTATAAATGATGGCTCGATTTGAAGAAGTCAAAGAGAGATCTTCAACGAATACCTTGGGGAGTGGGCTAATCTCAGAGTTAAATACGGACTGTTTCTTCTTCTTCCTTGCCCACCACAATGACTTTTTATGATGAGTGCTCTTCATAAAAATAGAACGCTAAATGTGAAGACAGAGTATTCTCTAATTGAAAGAGAATACCGGAAACTATTAATTATGTAGGGTCTTAACATATCACAAATATAGAAAAAGTTTCTGTCTCATAAAGAGAAAGAAAGCTGAAATATGTTAGATTCCCTTTTTAAAGGATGTGTCGCTTACGGAGGATGATAGCCCAACAGATCGGTAAGCCTCCACTAAAAGACGACTTTTTTTGTTATTGACACCAACTTGGCCAATATGGTTAAAGTTGAATCGTTTTGGGACAAGTTGGATTTAGTTCGTTTTCCTCGCCCAGCGATCAGGCAGGGGTTCGTGGATGGCGCGGGATCTGTCCCGGCTTCCGGGATTTGCAGGAGGACAGGGGCTCTCGGCGAATCCACCGCGTAATCACCGAGTTTAATTCGACGAATAGTTCCAAATAGATACAAAATAGCCTCCCCGGGGAGGGGGAGGCTGGGGGTGGGGTTGGTGTATCGATCGTCCGTTGATCAATACATCAGGTAAAATGCATACTCGGTAAAACGATTATTAGAGCCATTCGAAATTGTCCTTCCCGGCGCCTAGCTCGAAGTGGTACTTGACGATGCCAAGGTCTATCTTGCTGTAGCCGACCATCGAGAAGAGCGACCTGGCCGTGACCGAGGGAACACGGTCATAATCTTTGAAGCCGAGATACTCGATAAAGAACCTCTGCTGGTTGACGGCCGTCGGCGCCAGCAGCGCCGCCTCTATCCCTTGGTTGAACCACTTCGGGGTGAGGTCGCTCGCGTTGCTGATCTCCTTGGCCGATTTCGACCTGTGGGCCTTGCCCTGGGTCTGGCCGTATCCCAGCGAGATGTAGCATACGATCTTCTCATCTTCCGCGAGCTCATACGTGCCGGGAATCTTGCTGTAGCTCAATCCCACCCAGCAGGTGTTGAGCCCGAGGGTCTGGGCAAGCAGGACAAGTTGCTCCCCGTAGTAGCCGACCTTCTCATCAAGATCTTCGCCCTTCTTGCCGGCCATGATGAAGTAGTTCTTCACGCCGGAGAAGGCACCGTAAGAGAACACGCCGCTGGTTGATTTGAAACCATTGAAGGCCTTGGGTTCGTCCGTCACAAGTTGAACGTGCAGTCCGGCCTCCTTGTTGATTTCCCGCACTTTGTTCCGGAGCGTCGTGAGGACATCCTCGGGGATGGGCTCGTCCGTGTATTTCCGGACGGAGTGGCGGGCTTCGATTGCTTCGAGCAGTGTCATATCGTGTAGATAATCTATGTTGCTAAGTTACGACAATCGTGTGACAATACAAAAAAGCCTCCCCGGGGAGGGGAGGCTGGGGTTGGGGTAGTCAGCACGTGGGAGTTAGATGTGATGGGACTGTAAGGTCCGTTGGTGCGCTGTGCGCTTGTGCAGCATCCTGGGCGTGACAATACTCATACAAAAAGATGAAAGCTCAAGCCCCGTCAAGCGAGTAGATCCACGTGGGACAACTACATAGGTTCGGCTTAACCGCCAGCCGAAGAGGTCATGCTCGCCCTACCGCAACCCCTTTATAGCAGTTCGTTCGTCCAGTTGGCTTCCTGCAGGCGCAGGTCCAGTTCGCGGTATTCCTTGGACATCGCGTCGATCTGCCGGTGCAGTTCCTCCGCGTTGACCGCCCGCACGAAGCGGACCTCGTTGCGCGAATAGCGCTCGGCGCGGATGACGGAATTGGAATAGGCAGAACGGTAGATCTGGAGCTTGGTGGAGAGGACATCCCGCGTCGCGATCCATTCCGTCAGCGTCTTGCCGGCGACGACCGTCTGGCAGTTGGTGTTGTTGATCCGGACGATCAGGTCCTGGAGCTGGGGTAGGAGGCCGTTCAGTTCCGCGAACAGCTTCTCCGGCTTCTCCGCGGGCTGATCACCCTCCTGGACCTTCACGTTGTGGTTCAGGGTATCCTTGAGTTGTGCAATGCGCTTCTGCAGGTCCGAGCGCAACTTCAATGCTTCTGCAAGTTTCATATTCGTTCCTCCTTGGTTGTGGGTGCAAGTGGTTAGGTTTTGCAAATATAATCATTATTTTGGCAGGGAGGATATACTGCGGCTCAACCAAACACTGTGACAGATCCGCATGGAATCGGGCTCTGGGGCACGTCTGCGTGCGGATCTCCCCCTGGATTCGGGCCGGAAGGGCGGATAATGGGGGGAGATCCGCAGCCAGAAGACCGCAGGAGGGTGTTTTTGTGCGGATCTGTGCAAAAGGGCGTTGCTCATAAGCAAATAGAGGAAGAATCTAAAAGATTTCTTACATTTGTGAGAACACACGATCCATGCAGCGCTTTTACTACAGCGATACTTTCGCGAACTTTCTTTCTCAGGATGAGGAATACATCCTGGGCTGTATGGATGTGGTCAACGAGTTCGACCTAACCCTTGAGCAGCGTGGCGCCTGGGTGGAGGAAATTCCCTTGATGAAAAAGGTTGTCGCTGCACTGCCTAGGAAGGGACAAATCCTCTTCGAATACACCATCCCGCGACTGGGCAAAAGAGTCGATGTCATCCTCCTCTACAAGGGTATTGTCTTCGCCATCGAATTCTGGAGAATCCGCTGTAAACTGACCCCCTCATTCCGCTCTTAATTGACCCCCTAATAATCTTCTTTTCATCAAAACGAAAAATGCAGGCAGCACGGATGAAAAACCGCACTAGCCTGCATTCTCTTTAGGATTTCCTCATCAAGACCAAGGGGTCACTTTCAATCGGAACAGGGGGTCAGCTTGAAATCGGAACAGAGGGGTCACTTTGCTTCGGAATTTCCAACATCTGAGGTTGATATCTAGTTCTCAGCCCCTAACCACCTAGTTGCTCCTCGATGGTTCCCGGTTGGGCGTCGCGGCGTCAGAGGTTATCAACCTTGTATAGGCTCACCCTTTTGCCGCCCTGCCCACGAGCCTGTGCAAACTCATCAGATTGCATTCCATTGCCAAGAAACCACAAATTGAAATAATGGGCATTTATCTATTCTTCATAGATGTAGTGGATCATACGGTCCACTTCTTCTTTGCGTCGTGTTTCGGCTTCTTCTGAATCCCACTTGGTGTAGTTCTTGCCTATTCGCTTAATTGCCAAGTATTTGCTATCTTGATACCGTTCGCGTTTAATAGAGAAAACAGCATCTTGAATAGACCTATTAATATCGTTTTCCAAGAAGGCCAGGTTACCAATACTATTCTGTAAAGTCTCATCCATCGTGACACTTATGTCCGCTGTAGCATGGATGTGCTCAACGTCGAAGTGAGTTTCAAAAATATTGGAGATTACGCCTTCTGCGTTCAAATACCGTTCTTCTAGATAAGTTGACATCGAACAGATCAACTTTTTTCTCTTATCATTGTCAGTTATGAAACCGGACAAAGTATTCTTTAGCCACTGGTGATCCGTGCCATCTATTTTGGTCTGAACCGTGTGAATTAAAGCTCCTGGATCATAGCCCGCCATCATTTTGAGTAATCGCGACACGAAATCATTCATCTCGTACACTTGTTTATAGCGAATTACACTGAAAAAGAAGAACAATTTGTTTAAACGTATAAGCAAATCCTCAAGTTTTGCGTAGCAATCGTTTGACTTCCGATAGAAATAGAGGAACTGGAATAGAACGAGCCAAACGGAGCGTTGATAACGCGACCAACATATTGACTGATTAAAAGCGAAGGTAGTTTCAACGGAGCGGAAGGAATAATCCGCATAGGCAAAACGAACTTCAATTATCTCCTCGATTTCTTTCAGACTGATTTCAAAACCGGGCTTTGATATTGCCTGACCAAAGAACTCCCATGTCTTAATCCCTAACAAAGTGTCAAAAAGGCGTTCGAAGAATGTGTCCCAACCGAACGCATAGAGTGTATTATTCAGACCGTATTTTGTAACCAGAACGTTTTTGTAAATATCCAATACTTCGCCAAATCCTGTTACCCGTGAACCATGTTCTTTGTTCCTTTGGTCCAGCAACTGGTACACGGCCTGTATTTTGTCAAAAGCAGACTCGTCTTCTCCGTTATAATCTGTCAAATACTCGTACATCCTGATCTTGAATAGGTCTGCCCCATTCAAATCAAGCCCTGTGTTGTTAATTGTATTAAAGATTTGAATTGTCTTGGAAAGACCGGCTGCAGTCTCGATGATGACAAAGTATAAAGAATGCAGTATGTAGTCGCAGAAATTGTCGATCTTAGCTTCAAAGTCAAATTTATCATCAACATTCTGAATCTCGTTATAGTATGTGTTAACGATAATTCTAGCATTTTTGAAGTAGACATTCTGCTCATCGGCATTTTCGGAATCACCCAAGTAAGCTGCCAGATTCTTACTTTGGACTTTGTTTACGTGTGTTTCCAGCCAAGAGAAGTCCATTGATGCCAGTTTCTTTGTTTGCGGATATATCCTTTTTAGCTCTTTAAGAAAGAGTGTTAACGTAGTTATACGCTGTTGGCCGTCAATAATATCCTGTTGGATTTCTGTCGTACTGATATTCCTTTTTTCAGACAATTGCATGGTCCCAATGAACATTGGCTCTGGATTGCGTGCGTTGCGTTCTTTCCCAAGGTAGTTGTTAACAATGTCTACAATGAACTGGCCAATTTGTTCCTGTGCCCATTCATAAGGTCGTTGATAAACAGGTACAATATATGTGATATGCCTATCTAGTAACGATTTATAGGACTCCTGGTGATTTGAGAGAAGAGTTGAAGTGTATGATGAAATGGCAAATTTAGGAACCGATTTCTCATAATAATCCGTCAGTAAATGGCCCAATTCATCATTCACCCTACAGAAGGAAGAACGTTTCATATAATAGAAAGCATTCCAATCTTCTTTCCGGATGTCATGTATCTGGACCTTAACACCAACTGCCCAGTCTTTATTCTCCTGGAAGCTAAAGTCCTGGTAATCCTTCTTAGTTACAATGATTTCTTTGAGATTCCCAATGTAATCGGGTGCACTAACGGCCTTGGCTACGGCTACTATTTGATAGCCATCAGCAATAGCAAAGTAATCCCCTTTCTTTACCTCGTTTAGGAAACGAGTTTCGTCGTCCAGACCGACGAATACGACATTGTTTCGTCTGAAGATACTTGTAATTGAAGCATACGCAGCCCCATAGCCGTTCCAGCGGGAACCTATTTTCCAGACATTTGCCATAATAGAGATGATTTATGTGAATGTCAAAAATACTCTTTCTCCCTGCCAAACCCCGGCAGGTTTAGTGTTATCATACAAATATAACGATTTTCATCGGGCTTTCGATTGAAAACCTTCACAGCTCGCCCATCCAGTAGTCTGCGATTTCCCGACGGGGAAGAGCCGTGAAGGTTTAGGGGTTATTGCGGTTTCAAGTATTCTCGCAAATCATCAATCGTGGCAGGTGCCGTGTCCGGGTGATGCTTTTGGTACTGGCGGAGCCGTGGTGTGTCTGTAGCGATTTGGTCTCGCAGGGCAATCGCACGTGGTTGCCAGCCGGAGACGGTCTCAAAGCCTTTTTTGCCGCAGCTGCATTCGTATTCCAGATCCACCCTTCCGCTGAGCGGGGAGCCTACATAGCGGAAAGGTTGTACCGGCTGATTGCATTGCGGGCATTGGACCTGGAACAGGTCCGGATGCTCCAGGTTGCATCGGACGAAGGAGCCGAGCCAGACGGGATCGGGCGCGATCTCTGCCACCCAGCCCAGGCTGTAGGTCATCTCCAGATAGAGCGGGATGAAGTAGAAGCGGTCGATGTCTTTCCATTGGTCGAAATGGGCATAGATCTCGCCGGAATGCTGGTAGAACACTTTGGTTTGGAGCAACTGCTCCGCGGAAGGACGCAGTCCGTCCTTCTTGAAGAAATCGTACTTTTTCATGGTACCATACTTTTTTTGATTGAACATCCGCATCACTTTACCACCGTGGCTTCTGGCTGCTCGGTTGGTGGCCCTCAAGGGGCGCTCTTGATGCACGTGCAAATATAGTATTAATTTCCCAAATATACCTATGCCTCCCGCCCGACACAGTGCCGCTCGATGACTTGGGTGCCGTCGAGGATTTCGAAGCAGTCGGTGCCGTCTTCGAGCCGGCGGCGGTGGAAGTGGTACGCGGAATTGGCTTTGACGGCCTTTTTCGCGGCCGTGAGGGCCGCTTCTCCGTCGGGATAGGTAAAGACCAGGGCGCGGCCTTTCCGGCGCTCGTAGGCGAGCATTTTGGCGTCTTCGTAGTTCGCCCGCTGCTCGTCGAACTGGCGGTCCCATTCGCGGTAGTATTCCATCTTCGGGTCCTCGAACAGGGACATCTGGACGGCGGATTCGTGGGTGAGTTTGCTCACGCCCAGGCCCACCTGCCGGAGGGGCGTGACCCCGTCCCAGACCTCCGCGAGCATCCGGCGGGCGGCGTTCAGGATGATGGCGGTGACGTCCGAGGGCTGGTCCAGGGAGCACTGTTTCTGCGCCACGGAGAAGTCCCGGTATTTGATGAACATCGATACGGTCGAGGCCCGGAAGTCGTCCCGGCGGATGCGGTGTGCCACGATGCAGGCCACGTTGAACAGGGCCCGGTCGATGTCCTTGGGGTCCGAGAGGTCCTGGCTGAAGGTGCGTTCGGCACTGTAGCTCTTGGCCTCGGCGATCTCGGTTTCCACCGGGGAATCATCCCGGCCGTTGGCGTTGTCGTGGAGCTGCTGGGCGAACTTCTGGCCGACCAGGCGGGTGAGCGGGCCGATGCCGAGCCGGGCCAGGTCGCCGATGGTGAGGATGCCGTAGGCGGTGAGGCGTACCTCGGTCTTCTTCCCGACCCAGAGGAGCTGCCGCACCGGGAGCGGCCACATTTTCTCCGGGACCTCGTTCTCCCAGAGGGTGTGGATCTTGTCCGGTTTCTCGAAGTCCGAGGCCATCTTGGCCAGCAGCTTGTTGGAGCCGATGCCCACGTTGACGGTGAAGCCCAGGCGCTCGCGGATCTCGTCTTTGAGCTGCGTAGCCAGCGCCACGGCGTTGTCCGGTTTGCAGCGCAGCGACATGTCGATGAAGCATTCGTCGATGGAGAATTGCTGGAGGACGGGGGAGTAGCGGCGGCAGATGGCGATGAAGCCTTCGGAGCATTGTTTGTACCATTCCCAGTCGCCGCGGACGATGACCAGGGTGGGGCAGGTGCGCAGGGCCATCGTGACCGGGGTGGCGACTTTGATGCCCAGTTTCTTGGCGGGGATGGATGCGGCCGTGATGATGCTGCGGCGGTCGGAGGGGTCGCCGGAGACGACGGACGGGATCAGGCGGATGTCGGGTTTGCCTTCGCGCACCATCTTCACCGCCGACCAGCTGAGGAAGGCGGAATTGACGTCAATATGGAAGATGATGCGGGACACGGGTTGCGGGTCTGTCGTTGCTGATCACAGGATGAAAATCTGCTTGATCGGGTTCCTGGACATCAGGAAAACCATAACCTACAGGTATTTCTGGAAGTTGTACTTTTCCCGGAGTTGCGCCTTGGTTTCCTCGTCTTGATGTGTGAAATAGTTCTTCCAGCCCGGGCAGAAGTTGGTGTGCCAGCGCCAGAAACGGCCCAGGAAGGACTTGGGATCCTTGTCATAGTGTGCGCGGAATTTGCAGTTTTCGCAGGGGTATTGTGCCATGTCAATGGGTTTTGGGATTACAATGTAAAATTACAAAAACTTCCTGATACCCCCAACCACGTCAGGAGTTCGGCGCTGGTGGCCGGGCCAGGGTACGGCGGTTGCTATTTGGAGAGGTAGCTCAGGTGACGGGTGAGTTCGTGGTCCAGGGCGTCCTGGGGGAGGGCGCAGTCCGGGTGGAAGGGGGTGACGGTGATCCTGTCTTTGGCGGAGGTCCAGTTGCCGGTGACTTTTCCGTCCAGGAGGACGACCGGCCAGAAGGTGCCGCTCTGGTCGTGGGCACGGTGCCGGTGCTCCAGGGGCAGGACGACGTCCCGGCTCTTGTAGCTGATGAGGTATTCGTCGAAGGGCGGGAGCAGGATGCAGCGGCCCTGCTGGAAGCCGCGGGTGCGGGCATCGTCGGTGAGGTAGAATTCCCGGCCGTGCCATTTCTCCGTGTGGAGCCAGTCGCCCAGCAGGGCGATGCCCCTCCGGCAGTCGCTCAGGTTGAGGCCGCTCCACCAGGCGAAGTCTTCCAGCGTGGCAGGCTGGCTGTGGCGGAAGTATTTGCGCGTGAAGCGCATCAGGGCCTCGTCGCGGTCCAGGGGCGCCGCTGCGGGCATTTTGTCGGCGGAGAGGGCGTAGGTGGCCCGCATCGGCAGCAAGTCCCCGCTGCAGAGCACGCCTTCCAATTCCGCCATCCGCACGTGGTACGACAGCCGGTGGTCGTCCATCCGGATGTCACGTTCCGCCAGGCCCCGGACGATGTCTTCTTTGGTGGCGCTCTGTTTGTCGGCGACAATCCGGCAGAGGACCTCCCGGATGCGGTGGAGTTCGTCGTCCGGGATGCTGATACGGTTGCTGGCCATCCAGCCCTTGGTGACGGAGATGGCTTTGGGGGAGCAGAGTGCGATGAAGGGCCGGTAATCCTCGGCGGCCACGAGCTGCCAGGTGCCCCGCATCAGGTGGAAACGGACGATCTCGCCGGCGTTGAAGGCCTTCTGGAAGGCTTTGAGCGAGGGCTTCTTTGTGCGCATGGCCACGGCCCAGCGCATTCCCTTGTGGTCCTGGGCCTGCACGGCGCCCATCCAGCTCACCACCTCTTTGGGCGTGGCGAACTGCGGGCAGATGAGCTGCTGGCTCAGCAGGCGTCGGGCTACGGGATTCATACGGTCTCTTCTTTCGCTCACGAAGATACGGAATTCTCCCTGCACCGCAAAAAGATTCGATTCGGGCACGGGGAGGGCAGATTGTGTGCAGAAAGTTGTAAATTTGTGTTTGCAAAATTGTTTTAGATATGTCTTTTCGTTCGTTGTTTTTGGTGGGGCTGTTGTGCGTGGGTTGTACGGTGCGGCAGCCGCAGTATGAGATGTCCTACAGCGTGGGGGTGGATACGGAGGGGAGTTACCTGCTGGTGGATCTGGATTTGAGCGTGGATCAGGTGCCGAAGGGCGGTACGGTGACGCTGAATCTGCCGCGCTGGACGCCGGGGTATTATGAGATGATGGATTATGCCAAGCATCTGTGTGATTTCGCGGCGGTGGATGCCGCCGGGAATCCGGTCGCCTGGAGCAAGGAGGGCTTGAATCACTGGCGGGTGAGCGTGCCTGCCGACGGGGCGGTGCACGCGTCGTGGCGGGTGCTGGCGACGCAGCGCAGCGTGGCGTCGAGCTTTATGACAGAGCAACTTGCGTTTGTCGCGCCGGCCGGGGTGTTCATGCACCTGGACGGCGATCTGGGGCATCCGGTGACGGTGAATTTTTCCCTGCCGGAGGGCTGGACGAAGATCTCGAGCGGGCTGCTGCCGACCGAGGAGGGAGGCACGCGCTTCGTGGCGCCGGATTTCGATACGCTCTATGATTCGCCTTTCCTGCTGGGGAATCATTATACGTCCACGTTCGAGCACGCGGGGCGGCGCTATGATTTCGCGCTGGCGACGCCGGACGGAATCAAGGAGGGCACTTTCGAGGAGGATTTCCTGAAGATCGCGGATGCGGCGGCGGAGCTGATGGGGGATGTGCCGTATGAGAATTATTGCCTGATCAATCTGGGACCGGGCGGCGGGGGATTGGAGCATCTGAATTCGCAGGCCTGTTTCTCGGGGTCGACCTATCATTTCGCGACGCGGCGCAGTATGGTGAATTTCATGGCGTTCACAGCGCACGAGTATTTCCATCTGTATAATGTGAAGTGCATCCGGCCGGCGGAGCTTTGGCCGATCGATTATGAGCGGGAGGCGTTCATTCCGACGCTGTGGATAAGCGAGGGGTTTACCTGTTATTATGAGTTCCGGCTGCTGGGGCTGTCGGGGCTGGCGGAGCCCGAAGAGATGCTGGAGGAGCTGAGCGGGTATTTCCGGCGGTATGCGCCGAATGAGGGGCAGCGGCATATGAGTCTGCGGGAGTGCAGCTATGATATCTGGCTGAATTTCATGAATCGGGACCGGAACGGCCAGGATGTGCGGGTGGATTATTATGAGAAGGGGCCCGTGGTGGGCCTGCTGATGGATATCGCGATCCGCCGGGCGAGCGGGATGGAACGGTCGCTGGATGATGTGATGCGGGGGCTGTATTATCGGTATTACAAGGAGCAGTCGCGCGGGTTCACGGAGGAGGAGTTCTGGGCAGAGGTGGATCGGGCCGCGGGGCGGCCGATGCCGGAGTTGCGCGTGCTCGTGGATACGCGGGATGATATTGATTATGAGAGTTTTCTGTCGGATGCGGGTTTGTATGTGGACCGGTCCGATTGGTCGATCCGCCGGGTGGATGAGCCGACGGCGGAGCAGGCCGTTTATTTGCGGGCGCTTAATTTGTTGTAATTATGTTTGACGTGACGCTTCTGTCGGATGTGACGGAGAACGGGGTCCGCCGGGCTTCGTTTGCGACTTGCGGAGTGGTGTGTTCGGTGCAGATCGATGTGGAGTTGGAGGGGGATGTGATCCGCCGGGTGCAGTATACGCAAGGTTGCCACGGGAATACGCAGGGGGTGGGTGCGCTGTGTGTGGGGATGCGCAAGGATGAGGTGATCGCGCGGCTCGCGGGGATCGATTGCCACGGGCGCGGCACCAGCTGCCCCGACCAGCTCGCCCGCGCCCTCCAGATGCTTTAGCCCCAGCGCCTCGCAATACGCGGCTCGGCGCTTAGCGGGCGAGGGCGGTGAGGAGGTCGGGGATGTTGTTGACGACGGCGGTGAAGAGTTTGTACATCAGTTCGGGTTCGTCCACTTCGGGGATGTAGGCGATGACGCGGCGGCCGGCGCCGGCGAACCAGCCGGCTTCGGTGTGGGCGCTGCGGCCGCAGGGGAGGACGAGCACACAGGTGTCGGCCCAGCGGAGGGCCTTCAGGTCGGCTTCGAACTGGCGCTCGGCCTTGGGATGGTCGAGACCTTCATAATACTCCTGGAAAGTCCATTGGTTGGCGTCCGGGCCGATGTCGGACCAGCGGAAACCGTTGCCGCCGTGGGGCGGATTGCGGAAGTCGTAGACTTCGTGGCCGGCGGCGCGGAGGCTCTTGACCACTTCGGGGAAATAGGTGTTTCTCCAACTGGAGGCGACATAGATTTTGGCCATAATTGATTGTCTTTACCGGGTGCTAATTTACGCTTTTTTCTCTGACCGGAAAAAATACTATCTTTGTCTTGTTATGAAATTTCTCGGCAATCTGGTTTGGCTCGTGCTCGGCGGCCTGGTGGTCGCCCTGATTTACTTCCTCGTGGGGCTGCTGATGATCATCACGATCATCGGGATCCCTTTCGGCGTCCAGCTCTTCAAACTCGGCGGCTATGCCCTCTGGCCCTTCGGCCACGAACTCGTGAACGGACCCGGGCAGCCCGGCTGCCTGTCCACGGTAATGAACCTCATCTGGATCCTGCTGGGCTGGTGGGAGATCGCCCTGATCCACCTGGCCTTCGGCCTGCTGCTCTGCATCACGATCGTCGGCATCCCCTGGGGCCTGCAGCACTTCAAGATGGCCGTTGGTTCGATATTCCCCTTTGGTAAAGAAATTCATTGATTATGCTCAAGATAGGAGACAAGATGCCGTCTTTCGAGGTCCTGGACCAGGACGGCGCGACGGTGCGGTCGGAAGACTTCATCGGCAAGGGTCGCAAGAC
>JAEEGK010001161.1_pt1 | contig 65960 bp, 37 predicted proteins | sample 8958771 | NCBI WGS metagenome assembly JAEEGK01 (sample SAMN16246547, study PRJNA631951) | gut metagenome | biome: gut microbiome; feature: rumen; material: SC-attached | host: Bos | place: Iran: Karaj | collected 2018-10
CCCAATCCCCAATCCCCAATCCCCAATCCCCAATCCCCAATCCCCAACATTATACTAATCATTTATTAGATTATTTTTAAATAATAGAAAAAAAATTAAAATATATAAATTATAATTATTTTAAGTTAATTTATTTAAAATTATAAATTACTTATTAAAAATAATTTATAATAAAAAAATTTTTTGGAAATTCCCCGTACTGAAGGAGTTAATATATTTAAACAAGTCATAACCTTTTTTGAAATTTTAGTTATTGGAATTTTTTAGTTTTAATTATAAGAAATTATCAACATTATAAGTTCCAAAATTTACTTATATTTTTCATATATTCTAAAACAATGTTTGCAGTAAATTTATCTGCATACTTTCTAGATAAAATTATCTTTGACAAATCATATTTATTATCAATTAAATATTTTGTATGATTTCTATTTTATGTTAAATCTCCTTTTAAATATACAGTCTTTTAAATAAATAGAATTTAACTAAAAATATTATTATATTTTAACAAAAAATGGTATTTTTTATTAAATTTCATTTTAACAAATTTTTTATTTATTTCATTATATGTTCAATAACTGATATAGGAAGATATTGTATTAGAATATATTTTTTGCCTAAAATATTTAATAATTTTATAATAAAATTATTTTTGATGTTTCTAGGAGAAACTTTATCAGGAATAATTTATCTTTATCAAAAAAAAACAATATTAAAACATAGAAAAAGTATACATAGAACTTTATATTATAATCCAAAAAATGATCCCGATTATAATATTTATTTTATTCATAAATATATTTTTTTTTGTGCTTTTTTAGATTTTATAAGTAGTTTTGATATATCACAATATTTTCCTTATAGTATTTCAAAATTAAGTATGGCTTTTGATTATTTAGATAAAATTTCATTATGTCTTTTTTTACCTTTGAATGAAATTTTTACTTTAAATATTGAAACTTATGCTCATCATTATATTGGATTGTTTTTAATGCTAATTTCTTTATTATATTTAATTGCTGTTGAATCCATCAAAAATATTAAATCTAATTTATCTTTTTCTTTTTTATTTTGTTTTATTGTAAGTTTAGAATCACAATATATTTTATCTATGATATATTCAATTGAAAAAAAGTTATTTTATGAATATTTTGAAAATATTTTTCATTTATGTTGTTTTGAAGGAATATATGGAAATATAATACTTTTATTATACGTTGTATTTATTTATCGTGATTATTCATCTTTATTTGATAATTTAAATAAAGAAACAAATAATTTTATACTAATTTTATTGTGTATTCTTTATTGTATTCTTACATGTATATATAATATTTATATATATAAAATAACATCTGAAGGAAGACCTAGTTTTAATATTGTTGGTGATATTTTTTATGTTTTCATATTAAATATATTAAATTTAATTTTTGAGAAAGAAGTTTTTGATTTTCATTTTGTTATTTCTAATATATTCTCTTTATTAGGAGGTTTTATTTTTACTGAATTTATGACTCTTAATTTTTGGAATTTAGATGAATTTACTAAGAATAAAATAATAGAAAGAAGCGAAAAAGATATTTCAATGGTAAATTTGGATAATATAAATAATGAGGAAATTCCTAATATTATAGTTATTTAAATAATATAGTTTAAATAATTCTCTTATTAAGTTAATATTAATTTAATAATAATTTAATTTACCCAAATCATTTATATAATAATTAATTACATTATAAACATAAAAATTTCAATCATTATATTTACTATATTTTTTTTTTCTTTCTTGTTCTTACCATTTTCTTATTTTTGAGGAAATTATGAGCTAATAAATCAAAATATATACAAAACGCTCCATCAACAAAACTTAAAATATATAATGTTAACCAAATAAAATAGTAATTTTTTTGTTGTGAACATGTTCCTAAACTTTTATTATTTAATTTAGGATATTTTTCATAATAATTATTTAATAATGAACAAATATTATAAATATTACTAAGTCTAATAATTAAAAATATTACAATAATCAAAGCAATTAAAAGGTAAATTCCAAGTAATATTATAGAATAAATAAATCTCATTGGCTTTGTGATTTCAACAATAAAATTTGCACTCAAAGCAAAAACTCCTGCAAAAAGTAATATATGTATTAAAATCATTTGATTTGTCAAAGTAAAAAAAGCATAATTTAAAATAATAACACATATATTATAAATTGCACTATAAGAATTTAATAACCTTGCTCTATTAATAATATAATTATAAGTCTTAATTGGTCTATAAGCTCTTATTAAATTACTAATTAAATTTCCCATTTAAAACAATATTGTCAAAAGAAAAAAAAAATTAAATACCCAAAAAAAAAATCAAAATAAAATAAACAAAAATAATAAAAAACTAATAAAATAAAAATGAAAACTGAAGATCAAAAAAACGAGGAAGAAAAGAACGAAGATCAATCTAAAATGAAAAAAGTTGATTTCACATCAGAAGTAAAAGATATGATGGAAGGACAAGAGAAGATGGAAGAAGAAAAGATAGGAATATCAGACGAAATGAATGAAAAGGATAAAAATATAGAAGAAGAAGATAAGAAGATAGAAAAAGAAGAAGAAGAAGAATCATCAGAGGAGCCATTTAATTTCAGAAAAAAGTTATTAACAACAGAAGAACATAAAAAATATGGGAATAGATTACGTGAAGATTACAAATATGATAATGAAGGTGAAAATGGAATTTTCGAAGCAAATCCACGAGTTGTTAGAATAGCAGGTTTTGAATTAAATAAAAAAACTACTGTTAAAGTTTCTATAATTAATAAGAGTAGATATTCTGAAAGAATTATAATTTTACCTCCAACTACTCCTTTCTTTAAAATTAGATACAATAAAAGAGGACAAATTCCTCCTGGTTTATCTGAAATTATTTATTTAATATTTACTCCTCAAAATTATCAATATTACACTGATAATATTTGCATTAATTGCCCAGGAGGAAAAATTATTATTCCCATTCATGCTTTTCCTAAAATGAATATTCATGTTAAAGATTATATTCCTAAAATGATTGATTTGGGAAATATTACTATTGAAACCACCGAAAAAAAAGATTTTGCCATTAATAATATTATTGATATACCTTTCAAATTCCAAATTACTCCTATTAATGAATGTGATGAAATTAGTGTAACTCCTTTAAACGGAGAAATTAAACCTTTTGACACACAGAAATTTAATATTAGTATTACTCCTAAAAAATATGGTATTTTAAGAGGAGAATATGAATTTAAAGTTAATGAAATTGATTATCAACCTCTTAAATTTCAAATTTTTGCAACATGTAATAATTATAATACTAATAATTTAATAGAAGAAGCACAGAAAATTTCAAAGGAAGAAATGCTTAAAAAATATAGTAAAAATTATCTTCCTCAAAATGAAGATGAATTTAAAGAAGATGAAATAGAAAATAAAGAAAGAGAAGAAGAAGAAAAAGAAAAAGAAGAAGCAAAGACAGAAAATTTAGAACCAGATTACAATGAAATAATAAAAGATAATAAATTATCAAATGAAGATTTGGATAATAAAAGTATAAAAACATCAATAATACCAAAAAGTAAAAACATAGATAATTATTATGATAAATCAAATGAATTAAAATCAAAAGGACAAGAAGATTTAAATGAATCAAATGCAAGTGATTTAACAAGACCAGAGTCAAAAATGTTAAGTCGATTTAAAAATTTTCCAAGTAATAAAGAAAGAGAATATTTAAATACATTTAATGATGTTGATGGAGTTATAAAAGCTAAAGAATTTAAATATATTAGATTTATTGGGAAAGAACCATTAACAGAAGAACAATCAAATAAAATTTTAGATGAGAGAGAAAAAGATAAAAATAAATTAATTGATATGGAATGTCAAATGGATAAAAATAGACATGAGCCAGAATGTGATAAAGAAAAATGTGAAGTTGACAGAGATCAAAAATTTTATCAAAAACCGAATTTTTCAACAAATCAAAATGATAATTTCTTCAAAGCAAGACATTATATAAAATTATTTTTAAAAGCAATGACAAAAATAATATATAGAAAAAGAGCAGATGATAGATTAAATAAATTAAATGATTTGATAAAAAAAAACAATATAAAAAATAGAGATGATTTTATTCATTTTTGTGATCAAGATTGGATAAATTATTTTAGTCAAGATCAACAAGGAGGAAACGATGAATCTCAATTTAATTTTATGCAAATGAAATTTTTACCTCCTTCTCATTTATATAGAGAAACAATATGGTTAAATAATGAAATATCATTAAATTCATTGAAACAAAAAATAACTCATGAAAATAATATTAATTTAGAAAAATTTGTTGAATATGAACCTTTAGAAAAACATGATATTGAAATTGTGAAATATGAATCTTTTAATTCTCCTGGTTTAACTCAATTTGATATTAATATGGGAGAAAAACCTTTTAGACCTTCTTGTCAAAGTGAAAATTTAATTAGAAGTGAAAGAGGAGATTCTGAATTAAATCCTAGTAAATATGAAAATTTATTTGAAATTTCTGATTGCCATTTAAAACATATTTTTTCTAATCCTGAAGATTTAATTTTCCAAAATCCAATTTTAAAAAAGTATTCTCCTTTACCTTTATATAATGAAACTTCTATTGATTACAATTTACAACCTAGAATAATGAAAAATGCATATTTACCTTTATCTAGTTATTCTAATGATATTTATATGAAAATTAATTTTAATTATGAAGATTCTGAAAAAATTAATAATAAATTAATTGAAAGTGATCCTTTCTTCATTGATACTTCAATGAGTTTAGAAAATATGAAAAAATTAAAAGCTCCTGATGAAAAAGATTTAATTGTTAAACATGGAATTAATGTTGATGAAGATAATTATATTTTTGAAATGGAAAAAGATGATGATAAAGCTATTTTAGATATGATTGAGAAAGATGATGATAAAGTTAAAAATATGAGAGAATTAAATAAAATTTCGACTTATGATGTAAGGAAAGATGAAAAAATCAAATTTGAAAAAAAAATGGAAGCTATTAAAAAGAAATGGATGAGTCTTGTTCCTACTTATTTTGAATATATTAATTCTGGAATTAAACATCCTAATAATAAGCTTCTTCCTTAATTTTGAAGGGTATTTCTTTTTAATTTTGATATATATAATAAAATAAAATATTTTCAATTTTTAAATTTAAATTTTTAATTACATTTAATTATATATAAATCTAAAATATAATATTTCTACCATAAACAAATATGCAAAAACTCTTTTATCAAAAAAAAGTAAAAACCATAAAAATCTTCAAACTGTTTTTTTCCTTTGATATCCCATTTAAAAAAGGATAAATAAGTCCAACAAATAAAAATTAAAAAAATAAAAAAATTAAAAAAAAAAACAATCAAAAAAAATGCAAAATAAATACGAAGTTTTAGAAGTAGTAGGTGAAGGAGCCTACGGAATAGTATATAAATGTCGAAATAAAGAAACAAATAAATTTGTAGCAATAAAAAAATTTAAAGAAGTAGAAGATGAAATAGTAAAAAAAACAATGAAGAGAGAGCTTCGAATGTTACAAAGAATGCATCATTCAAACATAGTAGATTTCATAGAAGCATTTAAAAGAAAGGGAAATTTATTTCTTGTCTTCGAATATGTAGAAAAAAATCTTTTAGAACTTCTACAAGAAAGTCCTCGTGGATTGGAGCCTAAATTAATTCGTCATTTTATGTATCAATTATGTAAATCTATAAAATACCTTCATGATCAAAATATAATTCATAGAGATATAAAGCCTGAAAATTTATTAATAAATGAGAATATGGATTTAAAATTATGTGATTTTGGATTTGCTCGTTTAATAAGTGGATTTAATAAAGAGAGATTAACTGACTACGTAGCAACTAGATGGTATCGAGCACCTGAACTACTACTTACTCAAGGAGAGTATGGACCAGAAGTAGATTATTGGGCTGTAGGATGTATTATGGGAGAACTAGTAGATGGAAACCCTCTCTTTCCAGGAGAAAATGAAATTGATCAGTTACATTGTATTCAGAAAGTTCTTGGGAATTTCACTGATGAACAAGTCTATATGTTTTATTCTAATCCTATTTATAATGGGAAAGACCTTTTGGAAATTGATAAACCTGAAACTCTAGATTGGAGGTATCTTGGGAAATTAAGTAAAAATGCTATTAGCTTTATGAAAGGGTTACTTGAAATGGACCCTAAGAAAAGACTCAATGGAGTTACTGTTTTTCAACATCCTTATTTGGCTAAATTAGTGGAAAAAGATAAAGAAATGGAAAAAGAGAAACAAAAGGATAACGAAAAAGGAATAGAATATAATGAAGGAACAAATAATAATAATAATAATAATAATAACAATAATAATACTAATACTAATAATAATAATAATAATAATACTAATACTAATAATAATAATAATAATAATAATAATAATGTAATTAATAATAGTAATAATACTACTAATACTATAACTACAATAAATACGAATAATTTAAATAATAACAATAGTAATAATATTCAAGTAATAAACAATAATAATGGAAATACAAATATTCAAGTAATAAATAATTCTAATCCTAACACAAATGTAAATATTAATAATGAAAGTATGCCAATAGAAAAAATAAATCAAAATATAATGCAAACAGTAAAAATAAAACAACCTCATATTCAAAATAATCAAAATACAAATAATAATAATATATATGTTATCCAATTTCAAAATAGTCCAAACATTCAAAATTTTTCAAAAACTGAAAGAGAGAATTCTAATCAAACTTCAATAACAAATATAAATAATATAAATTATAATAATTATGGAGAAATGTATTATCCCCAGGAGCAAAAACAAGAGAATAAAAAAGGTAAAAAAGTTAAAAAAAATAAAAATAAAGAAAAAGAAAACAATTTCAACACATTATCAATGAAAAAGCAAAATATGACAAAATTAGCAACATCAATAAATTTTAATCAAAAAGAAAAAGATAACATGAATTTAGTATCATTTATGTCAACAAATAACGGAGGAAATACAATGTTAGATAATGCATATAAGACATTTTATCAGAAAAATAAAGAGAAAGATATATATAACATAGAATTAGATTCTCAATATTATAATTTGAACGAAAGTAATGAAAATATAAAAAATTATATAAATAGAAATTATGATATTATTCATGAAGAAGAAGAATATCCTAATGATTATAATGAATATGAAAATAAAAAAATGAGACAATTAGTTCAATTATATAAAACTAATAATAATAATAATAATATGAAACATGAACATAGTCCTGGAAAAGGAGTTAAATACATTAAAAATTCTCCTCCTAAAAATGGTACTTATTATAATGGCGGAAAAAATTATTATTCAAAAAATAATAATAATTTACATTTACCAGTTATTCCTAAAGGAAGTATTTATAATAATAATTATAATTTGTCTAGTTATAATAAGAAATTCAATTACTATTAAGTTGGATTTTTTCAATTTGGTTTTTTTTCTTTTTGATTTTTTTATTTTTTGTTCTATATTTTTTTTATAGATATAATTAATTTATTGCTTGGAAATGTTTAATAACAAATTTTTTTGATGCTATTCTTTTAGCTTGTTTGATTTTTATATTTTTTTAAAAAGGTTTATTAAAAATAAAATATTTTAATATTAATAAATATTATTTTTAAATTCATTTGAAAATAAATCAAAATTTAAAATAATATTAAATTTTATTTTTTTTGTAAAAATAAAAATAATAAAAATATTAAATTATCCAGATTTAGGAATTAAATATCTTTTCCTTTCAGGAGAACTATTTTTATAAGGTTGATGAGTTAAATTATAATTCATTTGAGTTAAAGCAGATAAATCAGTAACATTACTATTAGTATTATTTAATGAAGGAGAATAATTAGAATTTGTATTTCCATTATAATTAAATTTATTATTATTATAATTTGAATAATAATTATTTAAAGGTTTTAATTCATTTTGAGAATTATTATTATTTAAATAATTACTATTTGTATTTAAATTATTAAAAACACTCATTTCAGAAATTTGTTCTCCAAATTTATTATTATTTGATTGTTGTGGTATAGTATTACTAAACATCATATCATTTGTACTATTAAAATTATTAAAAAATAAATTTTGATTTGGTATTTTTTCTTCAATTTCCTCATTTTCAATATTATTTTGTTGATTAATAAAATTAAGTAAATATTTATTTTGTTCTTTTAACATTTCATTTTCTCCTTGTAATTTATTTATTCTATCATTTACAAATTGAAATTTTTTCATTAAATCATTTACATCATCTTTTAAAATATTTACATCAGATGTTAATTTAATATTTTCTTTTTTTATTCTTTCAAATTCTTCTTTTTCATTTGATAATAAACAATGTTTTTTTAATTCTAATTGTAATTGTTCTACAAAATTTTTTATATGAGATAATTCTTCTTGAAATTTTTGATTCGGCTTTCCTCCTATTTTCGATGTTGTTAAACTTCTTGAAAAACTTTTATCTTTAAAACTTATTTCTTTTTTGGATTTTTCTTTTAACATTTAATTTATTTTTTAATAAATGAAATAAAATAAAAAAGATTTAAATGTATTTTCAAATAATAAATATTAAAATTAAACACACTAAAATAATTTATCATATATATCAAAATTTAATATTTATTTTTTAAAAGACTTTCAGTATATTTATAACCTAATTCCTTAATTTTATTATCTAAATCAGTTAAATGTTCAATTTTAATTTTTTTTCCAATATTAATGTTATTATCAATAGAAGAATCAGAATTTTCTTTCATTTTATTTATAATAAACATATCGTCTTTAACATTATTTGCAATTACAGGTATTTTTGTTTTTGAAATATAATTTTGAAAATCACTTAAAAAACCATGTAAATTACTTCCATATTTATTATCTAAATTTATTGGTTTTCTATCAGTATATATATTAATATAATTTTTTATATCTTTTTGTTCTTCTTTAAAATTTGTTCTTATTATATTTGAATATATTCTTGTTAATTTTTTTACTCTTTCTTTATTAAAATTTTCTTTATTTTTTTTTTCCAATTCAGAATCTCTTTTTCTTTGAAATCTAATTTTAATTTCATCTTTTTTTATTTCTTTATTGTTTTCATTTTCCATATTATCATAATCATAAATTAATATATTATTATCATTATTATCTTCCTTTTCATTATTATTTTCATTTAAATTTTTTTTCTTAGCACTTCTTATCATTCCTTTAGAAGAAAGAAAAATTCCATCATCAACATACTTTTTTTTATTAATATAATCATCATTAATATTTTTTATACTTGCTTTAGTTTCGTTAATATTATTTATTAAATCTATATTAATTTTTCTTAATTGTTGAAAAGACATATTTTTCATTTTTAATTCTTCCATTATTTTTTGTCTTACATTATCCATAGCATTAGAATAATCATCAATAAATAAAACAGAATTTTTTTTTTCATTATTTTTTTCAAAAGTTTTATTTCTTTTTTTCATTTCTTCTTCAATTTCTTCTTTACTTTTTCCTCTATTTTCTTTCAAAGCTTTTTCAAATTTATTTAAATAAGAAATATCTTTTTTAATATCTTTTATTTTTTCTACTCTACAAGTTAAAGGATATTTGTCTTTATCTTCAATAAGTAAAAGAGAAGGAGAAAAAATATTTTCTTTTTTTTTATATGAAACTGCTTTTGAATCATAACCTTTTATTTTATATATTTCTTGAATTTCATTTAAATATGTATTTTGAACTTCTTCATTCTGAGATTTTACTAATTCATATTGTTTAGTGAATTTATAATTATCTTTTTGAATTTTTGCTAAATTTTCTTTTCCTAAATTATAATTTTTTGTAAATTTTATTAATTTATTTAAGAGATAATCCTTTTTTTTATATTCAATTTTGTTTAATGATAATGAATCTGGAATATATACTTCTAAATTAAATTTGTGTTTATCTAAAGATTTTTTAAATAAATTTTTTCTGTCGTTATCTAAATACTCTATTGTATTTTTTATTTTTTGGTTATATGGTATTTTTGGTACTATTTTTTTATAATGGTACATAATAATTTTTATATTATTTTATTTATTTTTTATTAAATTAAATGATTATTTTTTATTTTTTTTTCTATTTTTAAATGGTTGAATAATGATTAAAAGAATTGAATAATAGAATATTATATTATTCTAAAAATAATGAATACAATTTTTTTCTTTTGTATTAAGGTTTTTAATATTTAAAAAACATAATAAATAAAAGAAAGTTTTATATTTAAAAATAAATTTCATATTATTAAATAATATTTAATATTTTAATATAAATTCCTAATGGAAGATGATTCTTTATTAATAGAACTTTTAGATAAATTCCAAACAGGAATAATGATAATATCAAATTCTCAAAATAATTCAAATGAAGAAGAAAAACAAAATAATGAATTAAATGAAGTAATTTTTGCAAATTCTTTTATAAGAGAAATTTTCCAAGAAACTTTTATGATAAATTCAGAACAAGATGAAAATCAAAACATAAATTATTTACACAATTTAAAAAAAGAATTAATAAAATTTAGAAAATGGGAAATGGATAAATTATCAGAAATAACATTATATGATTCAATATTTAATAATAATAATGAAGATTCAATAGAAACTTATTTTTCAGATTATTATATGATATATGTGAAAATAAAATTTATAACTGATTATATTTTAATTTCTATTGATAATTTTAACGATGAAAGAGTTGAATTAAGAAAAAAAATAATTAAATCTATTTCTTTTCAACATTTAACAACTATTCATCATGAATTAAATAATCCTTTAAATGGATTAATTAATACAATAGAACAAGTAAATTCAGATATTATTCCTAAAATCAATTTATCTGTTTTTTTAATAAAAAGAGTAATTAAAAAATTTATTTTATATAGTAAATCTATGTTAGATTGTATTCAAATGGGAAATAATATTTTAACAATAATAAATTTAAAATTTGTGATTGAGAAAATTATAAATAATATGAAAATATTATTTAATTATAAAAGAATTAAATTAACTTTAAATGAAGGATTCAATATATTAAATAATTACCTATATAAATGTGATGAATATTATTTAAAAGAATATTTTAAAAATATATTAATGTACTTATATTATATTGTTTCTAAAGATGAAGAAATAGATTTATTTTGTAAATTTGAGGAAGATGGTTCTACTCCAAGATTAATAATTTCATTTAAAAAAAATGCAAAAAATAATAAACAACTTTTAAATAAAGATTCATTTAGTAAAACAATTGAATTTTGTGATAATTTAGAAATAAAAGAAACAGTAAAATCATTAGAAATAACAAGAGAAATTTTAGAAAGAATATCAAAAATATTAAATTGTCAAATATTATTTGATACAAACGATGAAACATATTTAGAATTACATTTTGAAAAAATAATTCAAAAAGATTTTTTTGAACAAGATTCAAATATTGAATCAGATATAAATGAATTTTCAAAAAGTTATATTCTTAAAGTTCCTATTTTTGGAAATTATGATACATTTAAAAATTTATCAAACAAAGGAATAATGAAAAACACTAAAATAATATTAATTAAAGAGAAAGGAAAAGAACCAATTATAATTGAAAATAAAGAAGAAAATACAACAAATAATATAAATTCTACTAAAAATACAAAATCAACTCATTTTAATATTTCAATGGAACAAAAACAGTCTTCAATGTCAAATAAAAATTTAAAAACAGTAAATTTATTTAAAAGAAAATCACTAAAAAAAATAGATGATATAGTAGAATTATCAAGAGATGCAATAATTGATCATTTAAAAACTCCAAAAAGAATTAAATTTGAAAAAACAAATTCATTTTTTCATCAGAAAAAATTTAGTACATATTTAAAAAAAGGACCTTTAACAAAAGTATTATCAAGAAATAAATCTCCTAAATCAATATTAAGAAGTAGAACAGGAATAACATATTATCCATATATTAATTTTTCTTCGAAATTAAAACAAAGTAATAATAATAATAGTAATAATTCAATTTTTTTTAAATCAACTTCAAAATTAAATTCAACATCAAAAAAAAGTTGTTTAAAAAAAGATATAAATAACTCAAGTTTTAGAATATATAAAAAACAAGAAAATGATATTTTAGTTGTTGATGATGAAGAATTTAATTTAAATTGTATGAAAAATTTATTAAAATTAGAAAATAGTAAAGCAGATTATGCAATTAATGGAGAAGAATGTTTAAAAAAAGTGATTGAAAATCCTAATTATAAATTAATATTTATGGATGTTTATATGCCTGTTATGGATGGTTTAGAAGCAAGCCAAAAAATTGAAAATTTAGTTAATGAAGGAAAAGTCAATAAAAAAATTATTATTATTATTATTTCTGCTCATTCTTTTGAAAGTATTCAAGAACAAATTAATAAAATTAATATTATTAAAAAATTCATTCAAAAACCTGTTACTAGAAAAAAAATACAAAGTGTTTTATCTGATTTTTATTATTGATTTTTAAAATATGTTTTTATGTGTCTTTTTATTTTATTTGTATATATTATTTTAAAATTTCTTTAAATAGAGTATTTCAATGATGATATTACTTAAAAAAATTTAATTTAATTATTAGGGGCTAAAATGAAATAAAAAATTATGTAATGGTAATATATCTTCCCCTAAACAATATAGTAAAATAAATAATTATTGTTATATAAAATTTAAAAGAAGAAAAAATGACATCTAATTAAAAATAAAAGATTAATAGGATTTAAATATATATAAAAAAATATATTATATAATTAAATAAAAATATAAAAAAAATAATATTAAAACAAAAATAAAAATAAATAAAAAAATAAATAAAATAAAAAATAAATCTTAAATCAAGTTAAAAAATATAAAAAAGAAAATAATAAAATAAAAGCATAACTACCAGAAAAAAAAAATGTCAGAGAAATATTTCTACGACAAATTTTTTCAAACATTAATTGAACTTCATGAAGAAATTCAATTTGAACAATGGCCAGCAAGTATAGGACCAAATGGGAAAAAACCAGCAGATGATTGGAAAGATTTTAAACAATTTATAAATTTTTTTGTGGGAATATATGTTAAGTATATTTATTTAATGGGAAAAATAGAAGATTCATATGATCAAATAATTCATGTTCAAATAAGAGCAATGGTAAAAAAATTTTTAGAAAATATTCTTTGTAGATTAATTAAAGTTAAAGGAGAAATTATTTATTATACAAATCCAATGATTGATTTAAAACCTTGTCATTATGTTTTTTTAGATGAGTATTTAATTGATTTAAAATTAGAACCAAGTGATTTAGAAATTTCAATTCCAAGATATTTTAGAGAAGATAATTCTGAGAAAATGAAAGAAAGAAGAATTTTATTAGAAGAAGGATTAAAAAGAGTTAATAATGGGAAAATATATTATGAAGAAGATAAATCTAAATTTTTTTATCATGTGGATTTACAATTTGAAGATGCAATTTCAATATTACAAAATTTTGAAATTTGTAGACAAAATATAAAAAGAATTTCAGCACAATTAAAATTTGCAAGTAAAAAAAATGAAGAACAATCAGGAAATAATCAAGTTTTAGTAGGAGATGAAAAAAGAGCAATGATAATAAAACATTTAATTGCAATTCAGAAAATTAAACAAATAAGAGAAGATGAATTAAAATTTCTAAAAATGAAAAAAAATTCAATTGAAGAAGCTGCAATTATTCCTGCTTTAAATTCTATTGGTTCAAATCCAACTGAAAAAGAAGAACAATTTATGAATTTAAAAAGTCCTTCAGAAGTAAGAAAAGATAGGAAAGAAATTCAAAAAGAAAAAGAAAGAGATTATGAAAAATATTTATCAGATATGGAAAATAGTATAAAAACAATTGAAGGATATGATATGAGAGAAAAAATGATAAATGAAAGAAGAGATTGGATGGAAAAATATAAAAGAGATAATAATGGAACTCCACCTCAATTAATTCAAACTTATTATGATCAATTTAAAGTTACTTTACAAGAAGAATTAGATGACAATCAAAAGAAAGAAAAGGATAAAATAGCAAAAGATAAATTAAAAAAAGAACAAGATAAAAAGAAAAAAGATGAACAAGGAGATATGATAAAAATAAAACCATATACAGGACCAAGTGGAATAGAAATGGAAAATGTTCAAAAATATATAACAGATTTTAAAGCATTATTTGAAACTCCTTCTGAGTTTATAAATCAAAAAGATGAATTTATGGAAAATTTAGCAAGAACAGGAGTGTTAGAAAAAGTATCAGAAGCTATTAGATTAGAAGTTGATCAAATGATAAGTGTTGAAATGGCAAATAGAAGAACAATATTTTTAAAAGGAAAAAAAGATAAAAAACCAAAAGTTCCAAAAGTTAAAGTTCCTCCTGAAAAATTTTGCACAGGTGAAAAGCCATTAGCTAAAGTACCATTAAGTGAATTATTTAATGAATTAATAGATAAACAAGTAATAAGAAATATGACTCCACATACATTAGATGAATTAATATGTGATTTTAATTATATAGCTCATAGATTAAATATTGCAGAAGAATCATTAATAGATGTTCCTTTATTTTATACAAAGCAATTAATAAAAGAATATTGTATTTTCCCATTAGGTTCTCAATTTGTCAAAAGTAATAATGGATTAAATGTCGCCTCAGTCTTATTCCATGGTCCTCCTGGAACAGGGAAGACTCTTGCTGCATTAGCTTGTGCATATCATACTGACGCTCTCTTCCTTGACCTCAGTCCCAAGAATGTTGAAGGAAAAATTAATACTAAAGAAGATTTAAGTAGAACTTTAGCTTCTGCTTTTAGAATTGCTAAAAATTATCAACCTGCTATTATTTATTTCGATCATGCTGAACAAATTCTTCCCGGGAAAGTTAAGAAAGCTAAAGGATTTGTTAAAAATCCACAAGCTCAAAAAATGAAAAAATATATTTTATCAATGAAAAATCTTATTACTCAAGATATGAGAGTTTTAATTATTGGATCTACAAATCAAGGACAATATTTAAATAAGAAAGATTTTAAAAATATGTTTGATAAATCTTTTTATTTTGGTTTACCTTCATATGCTGATAGAGTTAAATTATGGAAAGAAAAAATTGCTGAAAAAACTGATCAAGGTGATTCTCTTGATTATAGTGTTTTAGGAGAAATGAGTAACGGTTATAGTCATGAATCTATTATTGAATGTATTAATTATACTTTAAGTAGACAAAGAATGGATAGAGTTAAATTTAATCCTTTACAAACTGATGAATTTATTTCTAGTTTAGCAAAAACTGAATATTTCTATCAAGATGATTATGTTAAAGAAAAAGAATTTTTAAATTTCGCTTCTGGTATGCAAGATATTTATGATTTATTAAATAAGAAAAGAGAAGAAAATGAAAAGAATTCTAAGAAAAGATAAAAGAAATTTAATTTTAGAAATATCTTTTTTATTTTAATTTTTGGGAAAAATATTCTTTTTTTATTTTTTTTATATTTTTTTAAGTAAAAAATAAAAACCTTTAAACACCAAATAAATAATTTTTATACAATATTAAATTAAATTTATAACAAATAAAAAATAGTTCTTCATTAGAAGGAATAATTTGAAAATTAGTATTAGCATCATTTAAAATTCTTATGCTCCTAACTTCTGTTCTTTCGTATTGAGTGATATAAGAAGCTTTTATATCTTTCTAAAATATAGTCAAATTTAAATTATTAAAAAATATATAATACTTAATATTATTATTTACCTTAAGTAACCTTTTCTTAATTTTTGATTTTCTGGAATATAAGATTTTCACTTTTTTGAATTACTTTCTTTTTATTTTTTGGTTTTTTATATATTAATATTAATAATTATTATATTTATTTGAAATAATGAAGTTTTTTAAAACTAAATTAATTATAAAATGATAAAAAAATCAATTAAAAAAACAATATTGAATTCTTAATAATATTTATGAAATAATCAATGTATTAAAAAAAGAATTAGTGATTAACAAATAAGAAAAGTTAAATCAAACTCCAAAAAATAAAAAAGAATCCTCAAATAATCTAAACAAAACAAAAATTAAATTATATCAAAAAATAAAAATAAATTAATTAAAAAATGGGTTCTAAATGTTGCCCTCATATACCAATAACTGAACCAACACAAATCTTAAATGAATCATATCCATCAGAAGACTTACAAACAACTCAAAGAAAAGAGAATATAATAAAATCACAAAACCAAAAAATTAATAATAAAGAAAATAAAGAAATTCCAAAGATCCAAAATCAAAGTAATAACAATAAAAATGAAAAAGAGGAGATGATTAAATTAAAAAATTCAAATCAAAATATAAAAAATGAAAATTTCGAATCTCCAAATTCGAAAGAAGAGAAACCAGAAAAACAAAAAGTAGATTCTTCAGGACACTTAAGAAAAAAGCAGAAGAATTTTTTTATAAACGAAAAAGAAAAAGATGAATTAAAAGAAGATTATGAGAAATCAGTATTAAAAATAATACAAAAACATAATAGAAATAATCAAGATGAAGAATTAATATCAAATTGTTTAAAAAAGCATTTTTTTATGAAAGATTTAGATAAAGAAGCAAGAAAAGAAATAATAAGAGAAATGTCATTAGTATCAGTAGATGAAAATAAATATTTATTTAAACAAGGAGGAATAGGAAATTATTTTTATATATTAAAAAAAGGTTCAATTGAATTAATTTCAAGAAATGAAACCAAAAACATTAAAATTGGAGAAAGTTTCGGAGAATTAGCTTTATTACATTTAGCAAACAGAAGTTCATCAGCAAAAACTTTATCAGAAAGTTTTTTATGGGTTTTAGAAAGAAAAAATTTTAGAAAAATCGTTGATCACATTACAAAAATGAATTATGAAGAAAATAAAAATTTTATTGAATCAATACCAATATTAGCAAATATTCATCATACACAAAAAATTATATTATGTTCATTCTTATATAAAGAAAATTTTAATGATGGAGAATTTATTGTTAAAAAAGGAGATCAAGCTCATTGTTTATATATTGTTAAAGAAGGAGAAGTTGATTGTTCATTAAATGGAAAAATAGTAAGAACTTTAAGAAAAGGAGATAATTTTGGAGAAAGAAGTATATTAATTGATTCTACTAGAAGTTTAGATTGTATTGCTAAAGGAAATTGTGTTTGTTATTCTGTTTCTATTTCTACTTTAAAAAATATGCTTGGTGATAATTTCAGAAATTCTTTATATTTAAATTTCATCAAAAGTGCTTTTAATAAAAGCACTATTTTCTCTTCTTTTAATGTCTCATTATTAGATAAAGCTTTTCATTTATTTAAACATATTAATTTAAAAAGTAATGATATTGCTTTTAAAGAAAATTATCTTAAATCAAGTAAAATCGTCATTGTTATTGATGGACATTTAATTAATAATATTACTAAAGATATTGTTGCTAACAGAGGAACTATATTATTTCAACATGAATTATTTGAAAATTCTAGTGATACTACTGATTTTGATATTGTTCCTCAACCTGATTGTTTATTAATTGAAGCTGATACAAAAGAATTTTTAAATTTATTAGGAGGATCTTTTAAACAATTAATGAATCAAACTGAAATTATTAAATCTCTTTCTCATATATCAATTTTCAAAAATTTACCTCAAGAAAAATTAGAATATATAATACAAGGAATATCTGAAGAAAAATTCAATGATGGTGATATAATAGTAAATCAAGGTGAAGAAGGAGATAAATTTTTTGTAATTAAAAAAGGAAAAGTAAATATATATATTAATAACAAATATATAAGAACATTAAATGAAAAAGAATATTTTGGTGAAAGAGCATTATTTTTCAATGAAAAGCGAAGTGCAACAATAATAGCATTAGATGAAGTAATATTATATTCAATATCAAAAGAAGATTTTGAAAAAAATATAGAAAATAATTTGAAAGAACATTTAATGAATAGATTATATTTACAAGACAATATGATAGAATTAAAAGATTTAATATTTAAACTTCAATTAGGAACAGGAAATTATGGAAATGTATGTTTAGTCCGTAATAAAAAAAATAAATTTCCATATGCAATAAAAGCAATATCTCGTAATCAAATAAACCAAGAACAACTTCATGAAAATTTAGAATTAGAGCGTTCAATACTATTAAAAATAGATCATCCATTTATAGTAAAATTAGTAAAAAGTTTAAAAGATGAAAAAAACATATATTTCCTAATGGAATATATAAAAGGCAAGGAATTATTTGACGTAATACGTGATATAGGATTATTATCAAAAATCCAGACTCAATTTTATGGAGCATCATTAATGTTATCAGTAGATTATCTTCACGAGCGTAAATGTATATTTAGAGATATAAAGCCAGAAAATGTGATAGTGAATCAATCTGGATATATAAAATTAATAGATTTTGGTACATCAAAGGAGATAATAGATAGAACAAATACAATAATAGGAACTCCACATTATATGGCACCTGAAGTAATATTAGGAGAAGGATATTCATTCCAAGTTGATATATGGTCAATTGCAATATGTATGTATGAATTTATTTGTGGTGGAGTTCCCTTTGGAGAATCTGCTGAAGAACCAATGGATGTTTATTTAGCTATTATTAATGATCAAATGAATTTCCCTAATTTTTGCAAAGATAATGATTTTAAATTACTTATGAAACAAATGCTTACTAAAAATCCCATTAGTAGATTAAGTAAAATTAGTCAAGTCAAAAATCATGTTTGGTTTGATGGATTCTCTTGGGATGATTTAATTGAACTTAAAATGAATCCTCCTTATTTACCTCTTTTAAAACAAGAATTAGAAGATAATAATAATATTCCTTTTCAAGATTATGTTAAAGGAATTAAGGAAGAAAAAAAAAATATTAAAATTGATCCAGGTAAGTTAAAGGAATATGATGAATGGTGGAAAAAATTTTAAAATAGGATTATTTTTGATTATTAGAATATATATTCTTTTTAATTTTGAAGGTTTTTAAGTTAATTTTGTTATGGGGTTTAAATAAAGTTTATTATTAATTTTTTTTCTTTTTCACTTTTTCAGGGTTTGTAAATATAATTTAATATTTATAAGATTTGTTTTTTAATGGAAAAATCTACTAATTTAAATTTCAACAATTAAATGAATAATTATAAAGTATAAATTTATTTAATTTGTTATATTTTTGAAGGAATTTTTAATTAAAAAAAAATTAAATAATTTATTTATTTTTATCTCAGTATTTAATATTACCAATTAATAAGTTTTTCAATTGGATTATTTTTATTATTTTTTTTTGTGAAATCACTTTCTCTAAATTTTTGATTATTTTTCGGAGTTACAGAAAAATTATTATTCAAATAATTTCCTTTGTTTGATATTTTTCCAAAATAATTGATTTCAGTTTTATAATATTTATTTAATTTTTTTTCAGTTTTATCGAAATTAATTTTTCCTAAATTATCATTTTCAATATTAAAAAAATCTTTTTGTTTTTTATAATTAAATAAATTTGATTTAAATAAATTATTATTTATCCATTCTCTTTTTTTTGGTATTTTTAAATCAGAAAATATATCATCATTTTTTTTAAAAAATTTCTGAGTTTTGATTTCTATTTTTTTTATTGGAAGTGATTTTTTCAAAGAAGAATTTTTATATTGAGAATATGGAATTAAAGGTTTATTTTTTTTTGATTCATTCATTAAATCAATTAAATTAATTTGATCATATACTTCTTGATATTTATTTTTATTTTTTGAATTTGAATTTTTACTTTTTGATTCAGTGAAACTGTCGTTTAAAAAATTTTGTATTTTTTCTTTTGAAGTTTCTAGTTTTTTATTACTTTTATTTGAATTTATTGGAGAATTTATTAGTTTAAATATTTCTTTTAATTTTTCATCTTTATTTATTAAATTATTTATTTTTGGTTGTTCCTTATTTTCAATATTTCTTATTTCTTTATTTTCTTTTACTATTTTATTTACTTTTTTTATTACTGTCTCATTATTTAAATTTATTCTATTATTAATTTCTTTATTTTCATTTTTATTTTCTGATTTATTTGTTTCTTCTTCTTTTTTTTCTTCTTTTTGCTCATCCATTTGAAATAATATTATTAATTAAACACAAAAAATTATGATTTATAAAAAAATTAAATGAATATTAAATTTACTCTAAAAAATGAACTTAAATTATTTTTAAATTAAAAAATATATCTGAAAAAAAGTCCATACAATTATCATAAAAAATATGTTTTTATAATAATATAATGTATTTTTTTCTTTGTTTTAATATTAGAATTATGACATATTTCTTTTTCTATAAATATGAATGCCTAAAGTTAATCTATATTTTTGATTTAATGCTCTTAAAAGTATTGAAATTTGAGAAGATTTTTCCTCTCTTTAACCTTCATTTAAGAGATTAATTATTTTTTACTAAACATTTTTTTTCTTATTTTTAATAATAAATTTTAAATGATATTATATTTATTTATAATATTATTAATTATATTATATTTTTTGTTTTTCTTTTATTCAAAAATTTAAATTAAAAAATATTATATATAATATATTAAGTATTGTCTTATATTATATATATATTTTTTTTTAAATTAAAGTTTTGAATCGATTGAATTTTTTATTGCCGTAATATATTTATTATTTAAATATTTAACATTAACATAAATAGTTTCATCATTAATTATTGTACTACTTGTTTGTTCTTTTATAGAAATTGGTTTATTTAAAGATTGAAAATTTAAATAACTTGTTTTTGATCTTTCATGTTTTGCTCCTCTTCTTACTTCTATAAATTTTAAAGAAGGATTTTTTTGTATATTTTTGTCTATATATTTAATTATTGTATCATATTTATATTTTAACATTTTTACTATATTAATTCTAGTATTTTTTGTTAAATTATTTACTAATAAGACAATAAATAATTTTATATGAAAATTTCTTTTTGATTGATTAATTCTTTGGGCTTTTAATTTCTTTAAATATTTTTTTATTGTTTTTTGGATTAAATATAATTTTTTAATTTCATTATAATTATCAATTTTAGAAGTAAAAAACCACTTATTAAAAATAATTTTTTTATTCATTTTATTAACATATTTCACATTATTTATTATATCATAATTTCTATTAGAAATATTTTTATTATTTAAAAAACTTTTTCTTTCATTATTATTAAATAAATTAATTCCAGATTTTCTAAAGGAATTAATTTTTAAACTTTTTCTAATTTTTTCAGAATTAATATTATTATAACAAATTAACTTTCCAGATTTTCCTTCATATAATATTTGAGAACTTTTATTAATAGAAATATCAAGAGAATAATTGTTTCTTTTAATTTTAGATTGAATATATGATATATTATTTCCTATTTCATGATAAGGTCTTGGAAAAGTTTTTAAACAAATTGATTTATGTATAATTTCTTCTTTTAAAATTTCTACTTGTATTCCAATATCTTCTTTTTTAATTTTTCTATTTTTTAATATATTTATAAATAAAACGAAATATTTTTCCCATATTTTGTTTTTTATTATATTTATCCCTTCTTTTAAATCTAAATATAATTTCATCTTTATATGTATTTTTTTCATTTGAAAATGCATTTTATAATAACTTTGAATTAAAATTATTTTTTTTAAAATATTATTTTTAAAATATAATCTCCAAAATCTTTGAATGTATTTAATTTCTTTTTCTTTACTTTCAATTGTTTTCATTCTTCTTAATTTTGTATTATATTCAAATCTTCTTTGCATAACAGAACTTTTTAAAACACTTTTATAATGCAAAATATTATTAGAATTTTTTAAAGAAGGAAGAGGAGTTAATTTATCTACTTTTCTTTGAATAAAATTTATTGTTTTATTATGAATTTTATTATCATCATCATCTAGAATCATTTTTCTTTTTCTCTTCTTATTCATTGGAAAAATAATTTCATCTTTTTTTTTCTCTTTTTCATTTTTTTCATTTTCTTTTTCTATTTTTTCATCTTTATTTTTTTCATTTTCATTTTCATTTTCTTGATTTTCTTCTGTATTTATATTTGTTGTTGAACCATTATTATTTGAAGGTGAATTTGTAGATTGTAAAATTTTATCTTTTTCTTCAAGAAAATTTACTTTCATTTTTTGTTTTTCCTCATTTTGATTTTTATGACCTTTTAATATTGAACTTATTGTTGAAGAAGTATCATATAATCCTTTATTCTTTAATTGAATTTGACTTATTTTTTTCTTAAATAATTCATCCATTAAAAAGTAATATTGAAATAAAAATTATAAAATAATAGAAATATTAATAGAATTTATTTTAAAAATAAATCATAAAAAAAATATATAAAAAACTTAATTTAATCATACATAAATTTATAAAAGTAAATAACAAGTAAAAGCAAAATAAAATAAACAAATAGGAAAAAGTGCAAGTCCTTTTTTTTCATTTCCAACAATATCACTCATAAAACCAAGAGAAGATAAACAACACCAAAAAAAAGTAAGTAAAGCCATTAATAATTTAATTCCAAAACTTAAATAATTTTTAAGAAAATAATACAGAATAGAACAAAGTAAAATAGGAAATAAACAATAACCAAGAACACATAAAGATTGAAAAAGAGAGCTAAAATAAAAATAAAATAATTATATAAATATTTTTATTACATATTTGCACCTAATAAAATAGAATTTAAAGTGATGATAGTTCCGCCAATCCACATTAAAGTAAAAACTAAAATAAAAGTTTGTGACATTTCTTCAGTATCTTTTGAAACAGATAGAAAATAACTTAAAAATATAGTAAAAAATAAAGGACCCCATAAATCCCATTGTTTTAAATTTGCATTTTCTGAAGCTGTAAATCTTGGTATTATTGCATATTGAGTTTTATACCATATTCGAACTAATTCTCTTTTCTTTATTTAAACGTTATATATATTTTATTATACAAGTGATATATATATTGGCTCATTTAATGTGTTGTATTCACCATTTATAGAATATTCTAATCCAAAAGATTTTCTACCTGATATTCTTGCTGTTTCATAATCTTTTGTTAATGCTTCTTTTAAATCACTCATTTTTTATTTTTAATTTAATTATTTTAATAATATAAAAATATATTTATTTGAATATATTGTATTTATGGTAATTGATTTTTATTTTATGAGATTTATTATTTTTTTATGTTTTATCTTTTAATAAAAATCATTTTATATTATATATACTATATTTTTATTTAAAAGAAAAATAAAATTTTTTCTTTTTATATCTTTTTATATTCAAATAAAAGGAGAAAAATATTATACTTATAAGATTTTTCAATCTATTTTAAAATTAAGAAAAAAATCTTCAGATACTGATATAATCATAACATATTTTTTTATTATATTATTCTTGACATAAAACAAATAAAAGTAATTTTTTACACATAACAGATATTAAAGACAGAAAAAATAAAATAATAAAAAAGTGTAAAAAGATAATTAATATATCTTCTTATTTTTCTAATAAATAAATTTAATTTTTCTTTTTTTTTCATAAATGGAAAAAATAAATGTAATTAAAAGAAAAGGAAATAGTAATTTTGATTTTCAAAAAACTTCACGTACCGAAGATTTTAGACTAAATATTAGTAAAAATAAGAAAAAACAATTTAAAACAAATATATTAGTATTAAATAAAACAAATAATAGAAAAAAATTAAATAAAAAAACAAGAATAATAGGAAGTATAAATCAACAATTAATAGAATTAGGATATTCAATGGAATGTATAAAATATTGTTATGAAAAATATAAATTTGATTCAATTGAAAAAGCATTAGATATAATAATGAAAGATTATGAAACTGGAAAATATAATCATAATTTTTTTTCAATTACAAATTATCAAAAAATTTATGGTGAAGTAAAAACAGAAATACCAAAAGAAGATTATGATAAAATATGTATAATTTGTAAAGACAATGAAAAAAATCATTTTAATTATATTGAAAATGATTTAAATTTACTAAGTCCTAATAATAAAGACAATAATTCTAAATTTCCTTTTTTAAATGATTACTCAAATAATTGTTTAAGTGAATTAAATAAAAAGTCAAATAATGAAACAATAAAATTAGATTCTTTCCAAAATAGAGCAAATTTTAAAACATGTTTTCCCCATATTCAAATAAATATAAATTTAATAAATAATATAAAAAAAGATTTAGAATCAAAAAAAGAATTATGTTTAATATGTTATTCCACAGAATTATCAAATGAAAATTCTTTAAAAATGGAATGTGGTCATCAATTTTGTTTTGACTGTTATATCCATTACATAAAAGACAAAATAGAAAATGGTATAGTAAATATAAAATGTTTAATGGCAGGATGTTTATATATAATTCCAGATAAACTAATAAAAAGATTTACAAATCAAGAATTATTTAGAAAATATTTAAAATTTAAAAAAAAAAATTTATATAATGAGAATTTAAAGAAAGGTTTAATTCCATGTGTTCATCCAGATTGTGAAGAATGGATAAATTATAAAGAAGGAGATGATATAAATGTTAAATGTAATCAAGGACATAGATTTTGTGCAAAATGTAAACAAAAACAACATAAAGGAAAAAGATGTAAATTATATGATAGAAATATAAATAAAGATTCAAGAATAAAACCTTGTCCAAATTGTAATTATTTAATTGAAAAAAATAATAAAGATAATAAAATTATTTGCCCTATGTGTAATTTTATTTTTTGCTGGTTATGCTTAGGAAAATGTAGTCAATTTCATTATTATATAATTAATGTTAGAGGTTGCCCTTTATTAAGATATGCTGATCCTAAAAATAGTAAAATTTTAAATAATAATTTCATTCAATGTATTTGGTTTTTTTTTTCTTTTATTTTTACTTTAATTGCTTTTTGTTTTATTGCTTTTTTATACACTTTATTTGGAGCTAGTTATGAATTAATTAAATTTTATTCTAATAAAAACAATAATAATTATCATGATTTTGATAGTGATATTGATTTATCTGAATATGCAAATAATGTAAATGGAAATTCAAATGATAATTTTGAAAGAGGAGGAATTAATAATAGTAATATAAGGAATGATTATGATAATAATAATAATAAAACAAGTAAGAAGGAGTGTTTTATTTATTTTTTACTTTTTATTCTTGGGATTATTATACAACCTTTATTTCTTGTTTACAAATTCTTACAATCTTTGATGGAATGTTATAAAAAATTCGGATGTTGGTTTTTCTATTTGGGAAATTATTGATATTATTGACTGTGATTAATAGTCAAAATAATAAAATAATATATATAATTCAAATATTCATTTATATAAATTTTTAGAAGAAAAATATAAGCTATATGTATAAATAAATTAAAATATAAAACTGAAATAAAATTATATTGTAATATAATATCACTCATTTATAAATTCATATTTTTGAATATTATTTTTATTTCTGTTTGAATAATTATTTGATTCATTTTTTTTAATATTGATAATTTACTCTTATAAATGTTTTTTTATTAATTTGATTAGTAATCCTACATTTAAATAGTTAAATTATTATTCTTTCTTCTTAAATTATTAAAAAACTAATTTTTAAATTTTAATTATATTTACAATTAAATATTAAAGTGAATTTAATTATATATATTTAAGAATTAAATAATTTTTCAATTGAACTGTCTTTTTGATTATTACATTTTTTTTCTATAAAATAATTATTTTTAGTATCATTAATATTATTATCAATAAAATCATCATTACCTTGAAATAAATGTTCAAATCTTTTTTTTTTTTTAAAATAATTTTCTTTTTTACTTCCAATAAAATCAAAACATTTATTTATTTCTTGGGATAAATTATTATTATTCTTTGAATTATTTTCAATATTATGTTTGTCTATTGATAAAATATAATTATTTGTTTTATTATTATTATTTATATTATCAATATTTTGAAGAGGAGAAAGATAAAAAGGATTTTTATCGTTTAATAAATTATAATCAATATTTTCATTAAGTGGTTTTATTGAATTAAAATTTGGTTGAGAATTTTTTTTGGTTGATAAAAGATTTAAATTATTATTTTCTGTTTTATTATTAATTTTTCCCATAATTTTTTTTAAATTTTCTTCTTTTTTTTGAACAAATTCAATTTCTTTATTAATTTTATTTTGTAAATCTTCAATTATTTTTTTATGTTCTTCAATTTCTTTAAATTCTTTTTTAATAAAATTTTCTTTTGATTGATTATCAATTGAATTAATTTTTCTTTCTGTAATTTCTTTATCTAATTTATTAACAATTTGATTAATACATTCAATATTAATTTTATTATCTTTTTTATTTTCTTTTTCATTTTTTAAATCAATATTTTTACTTAAATTACTATTTCCATAATTTAATTTTTGATTTTCATATCTTTTATTATTTAACCAAGAAAAAGGTTTTTTATCATTTTCATTTATTATTTCTTTTAAATTTTTTTCATTAACAGCTTTAAAATTAACATCATTATTATTTAAATATTGAACAATTAAATTATAAATTTCAACTAATTGAGTTCCTTTTCTAATAATATTATTTTTTTCATTAATAATATTAATTTTGTGTTTCTCAATTTTAAACTTCATTTTAATGAGTTGAGGACCTTTTTCAAAATATTCATTTCTAATTTCACTATATAATCTTTTTCTTTTATTTTCATTATTATTCTCTAATTTATTAATTTCTTCATGAATAAATTGATCAATTTCATCTGAATCAATAATACTTAAATTTAATTCTCTATTAATTCTATCAATCATTCTTTTTTCAAATTCATTATAACATTTTCTAATATTTTCAAATCCAATACAATTTGAATTTAAACCTTTTAAATAATATTCATTTGAAAGATTAAAATTATGATATTTTTCATATATATAACCCATTGTAATATATAATTGAAAATTATTTGTACATATTTCTTTTTTAAATAATTTATTTAAAATATTTATATTATCTCTACATTTATCTATATAAAATATCCAATATGAAATATAGGAATTTTCTATATAAAATTCTTTTTCTTTATTCATAAATTTAGTGAAATATTCTATTACTAGGAAAATTCTTAATATATCATTTTTATCTTTTGGAATTAATTTTCTAATAAATGTAATATAATTTGTCCAAGCTTCTAATTTATTAATTTTATATTGAAGAGGATTCAAAATCATATCATGACATTTCTTCTCTTCTTTCATCAACAAATCAATTTTTTCATTAGAATAAAGAGAATTAATTGGAATATAATTATAAAACTTATGAATATAATTAAAACTCAAATCATTTTCAGGAAAAATCAAACAAGGTAATTTTAATTCAATTTCACAATTTTCCATATTCTAAAAAATTTAAATTTAAAAATCCCCAAAAAAAAAAAAAAATAAATAAATAAATACAAAAATAAAAAAAATATTAAAAATAAAAACCCAAATTTAAAAAAAATGACAACTTATCAAACGACATATTCAGATATATCAACGTTTTCAAAGAAAGAAAGAAAAGAGAAAGAATCATCATTTCCCTTTATAAGTCCAAATTCAAATTTAGGAAATTTTGATTCATGTGGTCAAATAGTAGCAAAGACAGATCAAGGAAATAAAATAAAATTTTGTCCAATATGTGATTACCCAATGATAGTTAGAATGCAAATTTTACCATGTGAACATTTAATGTGTTATAATTGTACAAAACCAGAAAAAAATTATTGTTATATTTGTGAAGGAAAAATAAATAATATTATTAGATTAAGTGATTCTACTAAATTATATGAATGTGATTGGCCTGATTGTTTTAGATTTTTTACTAATATTGAAAAATTAAATAAACATAGAGTTAGTGCTCATAATCAATTTGGAGAAACTGGAAATTTAGTTAATATGAATATGTTTGGAATGAATAATTTAGGAAATATTAATAATATGAATGGAATTAATATGGGAATGGGAAATATGGGATTTCCTACTTTTAATAGTATGAATTGATAAGATTTTTGTTTGATATATATTATTTATTGTTTTTATTATTTTAGAGAAATTTCTTTTTTTTTGTTTTTTTGATTAATTATTTTAATTTATTATGTAATTTTTAATTAATTAAATATATTTTTTCAAATGTATTTTTTTTGAATATATTTTCCTAATTTAATACATCAAAAATAAAAATAATATAATTAAATAAAAATTAATTAAAATTTTAAAAAAAATTTCGATAAAACGACCATATAAAAAAAATTAAAAAAATGTTAAAACTTCCAATAATCCTAATAATTCTGACTTTATCCTCATTCCAATCATCAAATTCAAAAACATCATCTCGTATGAAATTAAAGACATTAAAATCTCAAACAGGTAAGATTCCTTTGATAAGAATTAACCAACCAAGAAAGCATCTTCATTCCTTTATATCAAAAATACAATCAAAGCTTTTATCATCAAATTTAAAAACAAGTTTCGTTCAAAAAAAATGGAATATAAAATCAGAAAGTAAGAAAATTCCAATGAGAAACTATGAAAATTCCTTATATATATCAACAATAGGAATAGGAAATCCAATTCAATCACTTCCAGTAATATTTGACACAGGAAGTGGAAATTTATGGGTAACTTCATCAAAATGTGATTCAAATTCATGTAAAATAAAAAAAAGCTTTGATTCAAATTTATCTAATTCATATGAAAAAATTGGAATTGGATTAGAAGTTGAATTTGGTACTGGTTTAGTTAAAGGAGAAATAAATTCAGATGAATTTAATTTAGGTAATATTGAAATTCCTAATCAAAATTTTGGAGAAATTATTAAACAAGAAGGTGATGTTTTTAATTCTAATTCTTTTTCTGGTATTTTAGGACTTGCCTATCCTTCTTTAAGTGCTGATGAAAAAACATGTATTTTGGAAAATATTATGAAATATGATTTACTTAAAAAAAATATTATGAGCTTTTATTATACTTTAGATGATGAAGAAGATGGTGAAATTACTTTTGGTTATACTGATCAAAATAAATATGAAGGAGATATAAAATATTATGAAGTAATTGATAAATATTATTGGACTATTAAATTAGATGATATATTAATTAATGGGAAAAGTATAGATTTATGTAATAATAACAATCAAAATTATTGTAAAGCTGTTATTGATACTGGTACAACTTTATTTACAGGACCTAGTAATGATTTAAAAATTTTATTAAGAAAAATAGGAGTTTATAATAATTGTGATGGTTATGAAAAAGCACCAACTATAACTTTTATTTTTGATGGAGATGAATATAATATTGATGGTAATGAATATATTTTAAAAGAAAATATTGATGGTGTTGATCAATGTTCTACTCTTATGATGCCTATGGATATTGAAGAACCTCATGGTCCTCTTTGGATTCTTGGAGTTGTTTTTATGAGAAAATATTATACTGTCTTTGATAGAGATAATGATAGAGTTGGATTTGCTCTTTCTAAAAGAAAAAAAAAATTATAAATTTTTTAATTCATTGTTTTTTGGAAGTTTTTTAATTTTATTTTATTTTTTTGATTTTTTCATTGTTTTTTATTTATTTTTTTGAAAAGGGAATTAAAGGTTTATTAGGTTCGTATATACAGAGTTTAATTAATTTATTCAAATATATTATATATTTCAAATAATCAAAAGTAGAAAATCATTCATTATTTTAACAATCTAAATTACATTTTAAAATCTATTATTTTTCCAAATATAAGAATAAAACTATAGTAAAAACTATAAACACTTACATCCTTACTTTCATTATATGATAAGAAAACTAAATACAAAACAATATAATTTTATCATTTATAAAGTCACAAATAATTGCAAAAAAATACGAATTTAAATCCAATTATCCCAAACATATTTCATAATTTTAATTCTTTCAATTTCTTCAGGAGTATAATAAAAATTAGTTTTAGCTTTATTTCCATGATTTTGAATAGCAACAATATCATAAGAACTTGCAGCTTCTTCTTCATTTCTATAATTTCCAATATATCGTTTTTTCTTATTTATCATTATTAAAACTTGCCATTGATTTCCATTTTTTGAAACTCCTCTATATTTACTTCCTCTTTGTCCTCTTGTTTTATTATTTAATATTTGACTTTCTTCTAAATTTATATTCTTCTCATTATTTTCATTTTTTATTTTTTTTTCTATCCTATTTTTTGATGTATTATTTATTATATTATTTGAATTTATATTGTTGTTATTACCATGACAATATACTATTTTCTTGTTTTTTATTGTTCTTATTATATTTTCTGGCTGTTGATTGTTTGTTTTTTGACCTAAGAAATATGGGAAAATATAATTTTGGTTTTTTATCATGTTTACATTTCCTAAATAATAATTTATTATCGGATTTATTTCATTTGGAAATCTATTTTGATTGAAAAATATTATTTGGTTATTTAAATTTAATATGTTTTGAGATAAATCGGATATAAATTTTTGACACTGTTCGATATAATTTTGGAAATTTATATTATTTTTTAATCTTAAATTCCTATATATAGTTAATTCTTTTATTTACTCTAATTTTATAAGGGAATCTTCTGACATTTCTTTAACTTAAAAAAATAAATAAAAGATTATTATTTCTTTAAAATAACTTTTACATTAATAATATTATAATTTTAATGTATTCAATTTTTAGTTAATTGATGAATTATAAAATGAATAAAAAAAAGTATTGCTGATGGTAAAAAATAATAATATTTATAAATAATATATTTTCATCAAATAAAACTATTCAATTATTAAAAGAGGAGGAGTTGATAATAATCCTAATTAAATTTTTATTAATTCATATTTCATATTATTTATTTTCTAATTTTATAATTTTAAAGTAATTAATTGATAGTATACTTTTTTGGCAATTTAATTTGAATTTACTGAAAAAAAAAGTATCTAAAATATATATTTTTCAATTTAATTCTATAAAGAGAATGAAAATTCAAAATTTATTATTTTTTCATATTTTTGATTAATTGAAAAAAAGTTTTTTATATATTGTTTATATTAAACAAAAATATATTATAAACTTCTATCTAAAATACAAATTTTTGTTGCTAATAAGAATTAAGACATCTACAAGAAATAAAACTAGTTAAAAAAATATAATTTAATATTAAAGTTGACAAATATAAAAAATACAAAATTAAATTTGTACAACTTAATTGCTTTTATTTATTCGAATAAAATTGATTATTTACATTATTCATATAATTCATCATCATCATCTGATATTGAATTGGTTGAAATTGATTAAAATTTAAAGGAGAATTATTTTCTCTATAATTATTATTTATTCCATTAGGATTATACCTATATAAATTATTATTAAAAAATTGATTTGGATAATTATTTACTCCAATAAAATTATTATTATTATTAGAGATCATATAATTATTCATTTGAATGAAATTTACATTTCCAATCTTATTATTACTATTATTACAATTTTTAAATTTATTACCATTACTATTATTATTATTAGGACTAAAATTGTGTCCATAAATATTATTTGTCATTGAAGTAAATTCAGGATATCTTTCATTTAATTTTGTAATTAATCTATTTCCAAAACTTAAACTTTTAATTTCTTCATACCATGAAATAATAAAATTAATTAAATTTAATCTAACATCAGGAGTAACAATACTTAAAATTCTTTGAACAATATAATTCCCATATTGATCAATAATTAATTCATGCAAATTTTGTTCTTGATTAATAATATTTTTAATAACTTCTTTACTTTCTGAGCTTTTAATGGATAAAAATTTTTCAATAACATTAGAAGCATATTTTTCTTTACATAATTTAATTAAATCAGCCATAATAACTTTCACAATATTTTTATTTATAATGTCAGTATTTAATCCAACAACATATTGAATAACATAATTACCGAATTGATCACTGATTAATAGACTACAGTATTGATTACATAAATTAAATAATTTTTCTTTTTGTTCTGTTATTCCAGCTTCAATACATTTTTGAATAACACAACATCCATGTTTATCTTTACATAAAGGAATAAAATTATTATAAACACTTTCAAACATTTCTAAATTTTTTGGATATTTTACAACATTTACATATTTTATTATTATGTGACTACTGTTACTATCACTTGATAATGATACTATATTTGATATAATTAATTTATTTAATATATTAAATAAATTATCATATCTACTTTTAAATTCTTTTATATTTTCATTTTCTTTTGATAATATTTCTAATAATTTTTGAACTACTCTTGTTCCATAAGTTGATGTTGCTATATAATTGAATTTCATTGAAATTAATTGTGAGAATTTTTCTAATTTTCCTATAGTAATATTATCTAATAATTTCTGAACTACATAATTTCCAAATAAATCCGTACTCATTGTCATTAATTCATAATATAATGATTCAAAAATACCATCTGATATTTTTGGGTTTTCATCAATTTTTTTTTGAATTAATCTACAACCTGTTTGATCTCTTATAAATGATGGAGCGTGAGAAATTATTTCTAAATTGATTTTTTCATCTTCTATTTTATTATTCATAATGTTATTGTTATTATTAATTATATTAATCTTATTATTTAATATATTCGTATTGTTATCATAATTGTTATTTATTGGACTTTTATTTAAGTTATTGTTTATTGAAAAGTTTTCTTTTATATTTAATATTACATTTTCATTTTGAAATAATTGATTATTATTACCCAAATTATTATTATTTCTATTATTAAGATTAATATTTTGATTAAGATTTTTATTGGTTAAATTAAAATTTTTATTTAAATAATTCAAAGTAAAAGCATTACTTTTTTCTTTATGAGAAAAAAATTCTTTTTCTTCTTTGTCTTCATTAAAATTATTATTATTTTGAATACTCATATAATTATTATTTTCATAGTTAAAATTTTCATAATCTTCATTATTATTATTATCTAAAATAAGACTCCCATCATCCTCATCATCAACAATATCTAAAATATATTTTTCTCTTTGATTATCAACATTTCTATTTCTTAAAGTAAAATTATTTTTATCACTATAATAATTAAAAAGCAAATTATTATTTTTGAAATTATTATTTACTTTAAAATCTTTATCATTATTCATCATATTTAATTCACTTTTTAAAATATAATTACTTTTTGTTTGAGGCATTTTAGCAGAATTTGCTTTATTATTCATTTTTAAATAAGAAGAAGGATCATTCATTTCATTTTTTTCTTCTTTCACAATTAAATTTTTTTTGTTAATTTTAAAATCAAAAGATTTATTTAAATTATTCTGTAATTTATCAGCTTTTGATTCTTTTAAATTACTTTGAGAATTTATTTTAAAAAAATCAAAATTAATGTCATAATCTTTTTTGAATTTTTCAAAATCATCTGATTTTGAAGATAAATGATGATTATTAAAAAAAGCACTACTTTGAATATTAAAACCATTTAAAAATAAATCATCGTCATTTTCTCTGTTAAAATCATTATTTTCTTCTTTCATTGTTAAACTAGATAATTGAAAAGTATTTGATTTAAGAATCATTTTTTTAGATATTAAGTTAATAAATTATAAAAAAAAAAAAATTATATATTTGAAGTTGTTTTATAAAAGATTATAATTATAATTATGCTTCGTTTTAATAAGTAATAATTTCTAAAATTAATAGTAATTTTAACATCATTTAAGTCGTCATTAAAATAATTAAATATAATTTTCAATGAAAGTTATGCAAAGGAATTAATAAATTAATTAAATTAAACATATATTATAATAATTATTTTTAATCTAAAAATTATTCAAAAAAAGGATTTCTTTTTTAAATTTACAAATTATTGATAAGACTTTACAAATTTAATATTTTTTGATAAATTTTATTTATTAATTTATATGATAATTATTAAATTAAACTATGGCTGAGGACTTTATTTAAAGAAAAAATAAGGTTCAGATACATAGTTAACATTAATATTTCAAATGGATACGCATTTTTCTTAAGAAATAAGATTAGTGTCATTTAATTTGAAAACATTTTTTTTAAAATCTAAATAATATATTTTATATATAATGTATTAATTATTAAAAAATAATTATAAAATAAAAAGCCCAAAATTAAAAATTATTAATTATAATAATTATATAATAAATAATAATAATGAAAAATAATCAAATTGAAGAAAAAGAAAATCACATTAGAAAAACAATAGAAACATATAACACAACTGAAGAAAATACAAATATAAATCAAAACTCAATTCCTAATTTAAATAATAACTTCTATAATAATTTAAACAATAACATGAATACTAATCTAAATAATAATATATATAAAAATCCAGATCAAGAATTGCCTTGTTCAATATTTAAAGATATGTCATCTTGTTCAAATTATTTAAATATGTTACAAGAAGCAAACTCAAATTTAAAATTAGAGAATGAAAGATTAAAAAAAGAACTAAAAGAAAAAAATAAAATGATTTTTGAATTTGAAAAAGTATCAGAAGAAGCACAAAATAAGTTTAAAAAATTTGAAGAAATGATGAATAATAAATATTGTAATTTATATAATCAAATGCAAGAAATTGGAAAAATGTTTAATATACCAAATGGAAATGATTTTGTTTATAAAATTAAACAAAATTTAACACTTTCAAATAATGAAAATAAAGAATTTAATGATAAATGTCGTTATTTGGAACAAGAAAATTTTAATTTAAGAAATAATATTGATAATATAAATTATGAAAACAATAAATTAAAAATGCTTTGTGATGATTTACAAAATCAAATTAATAACTTGAAATGTAATTTTCAAAGGAAAGAAAATGAATTTGATATTCAAGAACAAAATAATTTGAAAAATATTTGTGAATTAAAAAATTATTTAGAAAAAAAAGAAAATGAAATAATATGTCTTAAAAATCAAATAACAATTTTAAAAAATCAAATATGTGAAATTAAAAATAATATATGTACTAATTATAATGAAAATAGAAATATGCAAAATATTATTTACTCTCAATAAAAAATAAATAAATACATTATTTTTTTATTTATAAAATTATAAAAAATAACTAAAATGTAATAATATAATAAGTAATGTCAAATTCAAAAAGTAAGTTTTAAATCAATTTAAAAAAAATTTAGTATTGAGAAATAAAAAAAGTAAAATTCCTTTAGATTTAAAAAAGGAATTTGTTTCAAATAACATAAGAATAGTAGATTCAGAATACTTAGAAAATTTTTTTCGAAATCACGATGCTAATTTACTGAAACAATATGAAAAAATAAATAAAAAAGATAAAAATGAATATAATAAATTAATAAAAGAAAAAACAAATTTAATAGCAAAAAATATAAATCAAATAGATGAAGAACAATATCAGCAATTTTGTAAAAAAGAAGAATTTGAAAGTGATGATTTGTATTATGAAAAAAAAAAAGGTGAAGTAAAACCAATTGATGATGAAGCATATACTAGGTTATTGAATGGTAAAACATTTACTAACATTGATGATAAAAAGACTAAAAAAGAAATAAATATTACTCAAATTTCTGATGATTTTTATAATAGATTATTAAAACAAAAAAAAAATGATTTAAACATTCATTTAGATTTATCTTATGACAAAAAAAAAGGTGAAGTTAGTGAAATTAGTGATACTTTTTATAAAAAATTATTAGGTGGAAAAGTTTATGATGGTTCTGAATATAAGGAAAAAAAAAATACTTCTAATCCTAAAAATATTCCTAAAATTAGTAAAGAATCTTATTTAAGATTATTATATGGAAGGCCGAAAAAATAAATATTGGTTTGTTTTTTTTTTGAGTATAAAATTTCAATAATTTTTGTAAAAGAAAATAATATATTAAATTATTATATTTTCTAAAATTAAGTAATTTTTCATTTTTAATTTCCTATTTATAATATAAAATCAATGTTTATTTATTCTTTTTTTAAATCTTTTTATTCACTTTTATATTGCTTCTTTCAATTTTTTTGGGACTAAGATTTTTTAAATACATATAAAAAATACATCAATATTAAAAATATTATAATTAATTTATTAAAATTAATAAATTAATTAATTTAATATGCAAGAAATTACAAAAAGTGAAATAATTAATAATATGCCCCTCATAAGTTTATTATTTTTATTAATCTTCAAAACTCAATGATTCACGCTCTTTTTTACACAAAACAATTAAAAAAAGTATTTTCAATTAAAAATAATAAATATAATTTGAATATTATTATCAAAGCTTATTGAATAAAAATAATTTTATTCATAAGTAAACATATATGAGAATTAAAACCAAGCTTATAAATTAAATAAAAACAGTGATTCAACTTTTTTTTATAATAAATATTTACTTACAAAGATTAAATTTTCGATCATAAAAGATTTCAAAGATAAAAAATGGGTGTCGAAAAATTTAATACTTTAAAATATATAACGTTAACATAATTTTTAAATTTTTCATAATAATTTAAAATTTTAAACTCAGTTAAGTTGCTTTAAATATATTTTTTTTTGATTTTATATTTATTATCATAAAAGAAGTAACTAATTCTTTATTCATATTTTATTTAAAATTTTAAATAATGACAATTAATTAAAAAAACACAATTTTCAAAAATAATAGAAAAAAATTAAAAATGAAGAAAGCAAAGCATATATTAAAAAAATGTGATTTCATATCTCCGGAAATAACATTATTTTATAATCATATAAACTCTCATTCATCAATATTTTCAGGAATATTATCAATAATTCTTTTAATTTTAATAATATTATTAATAATATATTTATCATTAGATTTAATAAAAAAGAAAAACCCAAATTCATTTTATTATACAAAATTTATAGATGATGTAGATTCATATCCTTTAAATTCATCATCTCTTCTTCATTATTTAGGAATTTTTTCTTTTAAAAATTTAGAAATAAAAATAAATACAAGAGCAATTAATATTATAGGTTTAAATATTAATGATGGTTTATTTTTAAAAAATTCAAAAATTTCAAATTATTCACATTGGATTTATGAAAATTGTGAAGATAGTGATTTAGGGTATTTTAAAGACAAATTAAGTGAAGATGAAAAAAAAAATTTTTCCAATTGCTTATGTATATCAAAATATTATGATATAAAAAGTAAAAAAATAATTAATAAAAATGATAAAAATTTCATTTATCCTTCTTTAAATCATGGAGCTTCAAGAAGAGATAATTTTGAATACGGAATTTATTATATAAAATGTCAAAATGATTCAAATTTAAATAACAACAATTGTTTATCTAAATCAGAACAAGATAATTTCATAAATGAAATTTTTGGTTATGAAATATATTTTATAGATCATAGTATAAATATAGATAATTATAAAGAACCAATAATTAATTCAGTACATAGAATAACAAGTGAAATAAATTCAAATTCTTATGTTTTAAATCATTTAAATTTTCATCCAATATTAATAAAAACAAAAGATGGTTTATTTTTAGATTCAGAGAAAACACAAAATTCATATTCTTTTGATTATAATGAAAAAATTACTCAAAATGGAGATATTATTTTAGGTGCTTTTAATTTTTGGATTCAAAATACTCAAAATATTTATGATAGAACTTATAAAAAAATTCAAGATATTGCAGGAGGAGTTGATGGTATAATTGAAATTGTTATGTTAATTGTTAAATTTATTAATAATATTTTATTAGGTGGATATTTTACTTTAAAAGACTTTTCATTTGAAATTAATAGAAATGTAAATATTAAGAATAAAAATAATATTTCTGTTGGACCTAATTTGAAGAATGTAATTAATATTGAAAAAAATACTAATAGTAATAATAAGGGTTATAATAAAAAATTTCTCAATGATACTAAAACTTTTACTTCTAATAGAAGTTTTGTTAAGAAAAAAATATTTATTACTAATTCTAATTTTAATGATGCTGAAATAGCTAAAAATATTTCAACTAATAGTACTTTAAATTTTGAAAATAAAACACAAAGTAAAAAAAATTTAAATTGGTATACTTATTTTCTGACAGAAACAAAAATAAAAATATTTGATAATGTAAAAAAATTAGAAGATAAAAGAGAAGAAATAATAAGTGAAGAAAAATTAATTGAAATTATTATAAATGTTGATAAAATGTTGAAAACTTTAAAGAAAGAATATAATGAATTACCAGATTATAGAAATATTACAAAAGAAGAAATTGAAATCAAAGATATAGAAAGTGAAAATAATATGAATACAAATAATATTAATTATATTTCATCTCCTTCTGCTTTAACATTAAATAAAATTTAAATTTTTAAAATTATATTATCCTTTTTTTATATATTTAAAATTTTTTTATTATAAACACCTTTTATATTAACAATCATTTATTAATTGTAAAATTATTTTTTTAATTTTTTAAAAAATAAATATATTTATTTATTTTATGGATGATGATGATGATTTTTTAAATGAATTAAATGCATTAAGTCAAAAAATAAAAAAAGAACCTAAATTAAAAGAAAATTCAGATATAATTACTCCTATAAAAAATAATATTGAAAGTAAAGAAGATAACAAAAATTTATTAGAAGCAAAAAAAGAACTTGAAAATAATATAAATAAAATAAATGAACAATTTAAATTTATGAATGAATCAAATCCCTTTATTGAAGCTTTTAATAATAATAATAATAATATTAATGAAAAAGATTTATCAAATCTTTTTAATGAGTTAGAATTAAATTTAAATGGAATGAATAATATTATGGAAGATTTTTTAAAAAAAGAAAATTTATCAAATGAAAATAATAATACTAATGGAAAAGATTATGAAATGAAAATGTTTGAAAATGTTTTAGATTATTTAATTAAGTTTGATTTGTTAAAAGAAACTATTTTAAATATGAAAAAATCAATAAATGAAGCTTTTGAGAAAAATAAAGAAACATTAAATGAAAATGAAAAAAATAAATATGAAGAATCAATAAAATGTGCAAATTTAATTTTAGAAGAAATTTCAAAAAGTAATTTTGATAAACAAAAAATAATAGACAACTTATATAATTTACAACAAATTGCAGAAATTGAAAATTTAAATATAATATAAAAATTATATATACAAATAAGTATTTTTCACTTGAATCTTATTTATTTAATTATTATAATATATTAGAAATAAAAATAAAAGTTCATTATGAACCTTTTTAATTAATAATAAAAAAAATCTCAAAAAATAAATAAATAAAAAAAAACTTGCCTTAAATTGAAGAAAAAAAAATTTATTGAAAAAAAAAGAAAAAAGAAAAAAAAATTAAGAAAATTTAAATTTTCTTTTAAAAATCATAAAAAAGCATTTATTCACATTTTCCAGTTTTAACACCTCCCCAATTTCCTTTACAAGTTCCAGAAACACAATGATCATTATGTTTACATTCATGTCCCTTTTCATAAGGAGCAGTACAAACTTTAGTTTTATTTTTAGAAGAGACTTTTTCACAGAAATTAGGTTCTCCACATTCACCACTTTCACCACATACTTCTCCAACAGTTAAATGAGCTCCACATACATGTCCACTCTTTGAAAGGCAAACTCTATTTCCACAACATTCTGCATTAAATAAACATTTTTTTCCTGCTGGCCTACATTGAGTCTTTTTTAATTGAGCTTCTGATGTAAATGCAAATAATGCAATTGCAGCTAATGCTAATTTTTTCATTTTTTTTTATTATTTTTAACAATTTTTATTCCGGATTTTATACATATTTATTTATTCTTTATTTTTTTTTTTGGATAAAAGAAGCCGTTTTAAATTTTTTTAATTTTTAATTTTTTAAGTTTTTTTTGAATTTTATTTTTTGTTATTTACATTTAATTTCTAATGGTTTTTAGGAATATGATTTTATTAATTTTTTTATGGGGTAAAGTATATTTCATTTATTTTTATTATTTTTTTTTAATTTTTGATTTTTTGAGAATTGGTTTGTCTTTAAATTATATCTTTTTATTGTTTTTATGATTTATTGATATTATTTTTATTAAAGATTAATCACTTTTTCATTTAATTTCCAATAATTATATTAATATAAATATTAAATATTTAAATTCTTATTTATAGAATATTAAGATTGTAATAAAGTAAAATATTATCCCAACAAAAATAAATTATAAATATTTAAAAAGATTTTGATCATTCAATTTAACTTATCATAATTCTAAAACATTATCAAATAATAAATAGTTAAAAAAGGATAAATCCATATAAAGGAAAAGCTATTGAAATAAGAAATTTAAATGAATTAATTAATGAAATTAAAGTGTTAATTAAAGGCAATTTTATGGAAAAAAAATTCGAAGTGAAATTAATTTTTTTTCTTTATATTAATTTAATTTATATATTTCTATTAATGATTTTATTTATAAAATAATTAGAATTTTTTTTAATATTTTAAAGGAAATCATTTGAGTATAAAAAATAATTATTTTTTATTTAGGAATGTCTAAATCTGAAAATAATCAAAATTTAGATGAAACTAATATTAAAATATCAAAAGACAATGAAAAATTTAATTTACTTTCTCAAAAACCAATAGACATACCTTTAAAAATAATAAATTCTAATAATAAAGAAATAGATAATATCAATCCATTAACAATATTTGAAAAAATAATAAGATTTAATAAAGTAATACAACATAATTTCAAAAGGAAATTTTTCTCAGATAATATAAACAAAACAATATTTATATTAAATATATTATCCTTGATATTATATTATCTGTCTCTTCAAAGTTGTGGTGAAGATGCAACAGAATGTTTAATAAAAAATGGATTTAAATTTTATGTTTGGATAGGAGTTTTCTTATTAATTTCTTCCTTTTTTTTCAGTTTATTTATTTCTATTATAATTTTCACTGAAAAATTTTTTATTCACTTACTTTATGTATTACCAATATATTTTTTTTTTTTCTGTTCATATACAGGAACAAATGTAGATGAACATGGATTATATAATTTTTTAGCTTGGTTTGTTTTTTGTTTTATTTTAATCCCAGTTATTATAACAATATTATTAATAATTAAATTCATAAAAACCAATCAAAAATTAAAATTATTCTTTATAATCTTATCAATAGCTTTTATATTATTTTTTTATAATATAATAACTCCTGAATTTAAATGTGATGATTGGGAAAAAGGATTAAACAATACTTCAATAAATAATGATAGAAAAAAATATAAATGTAGAATATTAATTCCAACAACATGTAAAATAGATTATTTTAATGGTACTTTTGATCTAAGTAAAAAATATAGGCCAACATGTGAAATGGAGTCTTTAAGAAAAAAAGAATATTATTTATTTAAAAAAATAATTGGAAATCAATTTAATATAAAATACAATAGATATGGTTATCCAATAACAACAATTAATAAATTTGATATGCAACAAACAGGAACATTAAAAGAATATCAATATTTAGTAATGTCAAATTCAATTCCAATGGAATTATATAATGATAAAAATTCATCTTTTTCAAAAGATTTAAAGCCAGAAGTAGAAGTTGAATTTGATGAAGAAAAAAGAGGAAAAATATATATTAACGTAAATAGAAATGAAACATTAATATCAGAAAGGAAAAAATTACAATATAAAAAGAGTTTATATGATAATGTATTAATAATATATTTAGACGCAGTATCAAGAAATCAATTTCGTAGAAAATTAAATAAAGTATCTAAAATCATAAAACCATACTTTCCATATAATAAAAACATAACAGAGAAAAAATATTCAGCATTTGAATTTTTAAAATATAACACTCTTCAAGCATTAACATATCCAAATATAAAAGCAATGTTTTATGGAATTCCAGTAAATGGATTAAATGGAACAAACATAGTAAAATATTTTAAAGAAAGAGGATATATAACAGGTCATACAGGTACTACATGTGGAAAGGAAATATTTTCAATAAATAAAATGATAGAATGTCGTTCATTAGATTATAATACATTCGACCATGAGAATATTGCTTTATTTTGTGATCCAAATTTCTATGATTATAGTTACAGTTTAACTAAAGGAGTTGCATCAGTTTTACAAAGATGTTTATATGGAAAACCTGCTTATGAATATGCTATGGAATATACAATTAAATTTTGGGAAACTTATATTGATCAAAAAAAATTTTATAGAATTCATATGAATGAAGCTCATGAAGGTACTATGGAAGTAATTAGTTATTTAGAAAGTCCTTTAGAAAAATTTGTTAAATATTTTTTTGAAAGAGATTATTTATTAAAAGATACTGTTGTTTTATTTGTTAGTGATCATGGAAATCATATGTTAGGACCTTGGAAATTTTTATTTGCTGAAGATTTTAATATTGAAAGTACTTTAGGTCTTTTAATTATTGTTTTACCTAATAATGATAAATTATATAATAGTGGTATTTATAATCATTTAATTGAAAATCAACAAACTTTTATTACTCCTTATGATATTCATGATACTTTAATTCATATTTGCTTTGGAGATATTGATAAAGATATTTTAGAAGAAGGAAAATTTAATTATAAAGCAAATAATGCTTTTTCAGGAAAAGGAGAATCTGTTTTTAATGGAATTGCACAAGAAGATAGATTTTGTACTAGTAAATTTAATTATATTATGGCAAGAAGTGATTGTAAGTGTAAACTTTGGTAAATGGATTTTTAACATTTTTTAAAACTTTTATGAGGATTTGTTTTATGAATTTTTTAACTGCTTTTTTTTGGATCAACATGAATTGTTTTTTTGTTTTTTATAAATCAGTTTGGAATTATTATATTTGTTTAAAATCTCGTTATAATTTTATGTTAATAAAATTTATTAATTAATTATATGTAATATATATTTTATAAATACAAAATTATCTGTATAAAATTAAAATATATGATTTTAAACTATGAAATCAAAAAAAATAAAAAAAGAACACTAGAAAAGGTAAAAAATATTCAATAATTTTTTTTCCAAACATATTTCTATTTGTATTATTATTTTATTTCTAATCTTTAGTTTTTTTATTGATATTTTTTTCTAATAATTAAAAACATATATTGAGCATTTATACATTATTTTTTTTGTTATTTTTAAATATATTATTTCAATTCATAATTTTATACAAAAAATTAGATTCATTCATTTACTATCATATTCTTTAAATAAAAGTTTATATAATGAAAAGGGAAATGATTCAATAAATTTTGTCTTAAATGTATGGATTTTACATTATTTTATTTTCCATAACCACTGAATTATAAACTTCAAAGATGATATTTTAACTTTATTTAAATAATTTTCTTCAATTAGTATATAAATAAAGAAAAAGAAAATAATCTTATTAAAAAAAATAAAAAATTCAAATCAAATTCTTGATAATATTAGTTTTTATGAGAACAATAACTGAAGAAAATTTTTTTTACGATTATTCAAATAATAAAACCTTTTTATTAATTCAAACCAATCCATATAACCATTTATTTTCTTAAAAAGTGGTTTTTTATTTTATATTTCTTATTATGTGAAATAAAAATAAAGTAAATGATATTTATATTATTAATGGAAAAATAGTCAATCAAAATATTATTTAAAAATTTAGTAATTTACAATTAATAATATGTATTTCAAAAAAATAAATACAAAATATACCAAATTATTATTATTGTTTAAAATTATTTCTAATATTTGTATTTTCTTTTTTAATATCTTTTTCTTCGTTTTTTTGACTATTCTTGTTTCGATGATAAATATCATTTTCTTCTTTTTGAATTTTATTTTCAATTTTATCAAAAAAATGACTTGAATTAGTTATTTTATTTTCAAAAGATTCATTAATTTCATCTTCTAAATTTCTAATTGACATTTTATCTCTTTCACTTAATTCATGTTCTATAATAATATGAAAACTTTTCTTTCTATTTATTTCTTCATCAAAAGAAAAGTTTCCTTCCATTAAACTTAAATTTTTTGAACTATTTAATTGTAATAAATTATCTTCTTTTAGTCTTATCAATTTAACAGTAATATAATTATTTTCTCCTAAATATTGATTAGTAAACTGTAATCCTTTATCTATATCTTTAATATAATCTTTAAAAGAATATTTTTTTGTAAAAGAAAAATAATTTAACATTAAAAAAGAAAATAATTTATGTGTTTCATTGTTATTTTTATCTTGATAATCTTCATTTATTATATCTTTAATTTCTTTAAACATTAAATGAAAGTAATGAAGAGACAAATTTATATTTTTTTTCTTATATTCAATTATTCCATAATTATTATATGAAATAGCATTATCTATTTTATTTTTATTCATTTCAAAATTTTTATTTAAAAATTTTTGTGCTTTATCATACCTTTTTTCTCTTTCATATAAACAAGAAATATTATTAACCAAAGCATTTTTCCTTTTTAATATTTTTTTTTCATTTTTAAAAGGACAATTTTTTATTATTTCAAATCCTATTTTTATTAATAATTTTACATAAGCATTTTTATTATTGAAATAATAATAAGATGAATATTGTGTAATTATTTCTATTAATTTACTTATCATTTCTATGATAATATTTAAATTATTTTTTGAAAAAAAAGAATCTTCAGTAAAAAATTGTTTTTCTTTATTATAATGATTTAAGGTTCTTAATAATAATATTCCATATTGATTTGTTAATAAATTATTGTTTGATAAATCATATAATTCTAAAAGATGTGATAAACAACATGCAATTTTATAATAATTTTGACAAATAAATTTTTGATTTAAATATTCATTACAATAACCTTTCATAAAAATTAAATTAATTTTTAATAATTTAAGTAAAATATTTAATATATTATAAACAATACATCAATGTTACTAAATTTTTTATAAAGATTATAATTTTCTAAAACATAGGGAATAAATAATAAAAATGGAAAAGCAAGAAAAATATATCCCAATATTAAATTATTTTAGTGAATTTCATTCAGAAAATTTATCAGAAGAAAATATAGAAGATAAAGACTTTTTTTTTGATGATTCAAGTCAATTATTTGATTTCTATAAAAGTCTAGAAGAAAATTACTCAGGAAAAACAAAAATAGATTTAAATAATGAAAAAGAAAATGAAGAATTAAACATAATCAATAAAATATTAATATATGAAGGAAATAATAATCAAAAATTATTTAAAATAGAAAATAAAAAAAAAGTCAGACCTGAAAATTTAAAAATTCGAATAAAAGTTCATTTCCATAAATTTATTTATTCTTTCTTTAAAGATTTAATAAAAGATAAATTTCAAAATAAAAATTGTAAAATAAGAAAAATTTCTTATTCAATAACAAAAAAAAACAATAAAGAATATAATAAATTACTTTTAAATATGTCAATGGAAGATTTTTTAAGTCAATGTGTTTCTCCTAGTTTTAAATGTGCAATTGGACAAAATAAAAAAAATATTAAAAGATTAAAAAAATTAATTGGTAATTCTGAAGAATTACAATTTTTAAAAATGAAATACAAAGATTTTTTTAAGAAATTTTATTTAAGCAAAGAACAATTAAATATTAATTTTAAATTAAGTTCTTCTACTCAAGTTTTTTCCCATTTTTTAAATTCTTTAAATGACAATGAAAAAAAATTCGTCAATATATTAGTCCAAGAAAATAATTTTTTTAATGAAAAGTAGTATAAATAATCCTTTTTTTTATTTTTTAATTGTCTACTTTTTAAAAAATGTATAATTTTTATGAAACAAACAAATAAATAAAATAATATATATTAATTTATTTTAATTGAATCACTAAATTTTTTCCAATTTTTGATTTATTTAATGATTTAATATTAATTTTATTTTGTTTTTCAAAAATTTGAATGATTTTAATATCAGATTTGTCATCAACAATATAAATTCTATCAAAAATAAATTTAAGTTCAATATCATAATCAAAAGTTATTTGTTGAGTAACAACCATAAAAGGAAATTTTCTTAAATAAAAAAAATTTCCTTTTTTATACAGTAAAAAATCAACAAATTCAGAATTAGTAATAACAATTGCATCATCTAAATTTATTTCATCTTCTTTCAAATATTCAACTTTATTTTTAACTGAATAATATTCAATTTTACATAATTTTTCTTTGATAAAATTATTTTCTTCTGTTTTAATTTCAACTCTTTCATAAGGTAATTCAATATTTATTCTTTTACAATTAATATTATAACAACAAAAATATTTAGTTACATTACTATATGTTACAAAAGAAGGTAATGGTGATGAAGATAGAAATACATAATTTATATTTTCTTTATATATTGAATTTACTAATTGTATTTTTGGTAATGTATATAAATTTATATATCCATCATCAGAACAATCAATTAACATATTTAATTCATTATTTACATTTATATTATTTATTTTTTTTGAATGATTTAAATAATATTTCGGATTATATGGCCCATCAATATTAATTATTTCTTTCATATTATAAATTATTAAACTTCCATTTTTTGTTCCTACATATAAATTCTCTTCATTTTTATCAACGTATATTTTTGTTATTAAACTTTTATCTGGAATATTTTCATTCATTATTTGAGCAAATTTATTATTTGACACTTTAAATATTAATTTACTATTATTTTCTTCTGTTAAAATAATATTTGATTTCCCTTTTGAAATATATATCAATTGTATTATTGATGAAAATGGACTTGGACAATTTTCTGTTTTACTTTTTTTTTTTGTTAAATCAATTTTAATAATATTTAAATCATTTGTATAAAGCATTAAATTATTTTCTATTTCTCCTTTCTTAATATATTTTATTTTTTTAACATTAGATAATGTAATTGAAAAATCTAATTCTTTATTGTCCTCTTCTTTAATATAGGTTATAGGTTCATTATATATTTGATGAGGAGTTAATCCTAATTCTACTAATTTTATAGTACATATTTTTTCTGATGGGTCTTTTATCATTTTAAGTTTTTTATCTATAATATTATCATAAGAATAAGGCATAAATAAATTTTTTTTTTCTAAAGCCTTTTCTCCTCTAGAATAAACACCAAATATTAAATTAACCCATTCACAAATATCTTCTTTGATTAATTCTAAAATTTCTCTATAAATGCTAGTAAAAAAATAATAATTATTATTTGACCAATTTGGCATTAATACATCATTAACAAAAACATCTTCTTTATTTTTACCATCAGTATTATTATTATTACTAATATTATCATTACCTTTAAGGGTACTATTAATTTCATCAAAATCATTGTTACTATAATTGTTGTCTTTTAATATATTATAAGTAGATCCTCCTCTTTCATTAGCTTGTAATTTTCCTAAATTTAATTTATTTAAATTACAAAACATTTCAGGAAAAAAAAAAAAATGAGGAATAATTTCCCTTAAATCACTTCTTGAGGTAATAGAACCCTTATAACTTTTTTCAATATTAATAAATAATCTATCAGGAGCATCAAAAGATTTTCCTTGAATACTCCAAGCAGTGAAAACATAAGGAAAAATCCTATTTAAATAATGTGAAACATAAGCAGGATTAGAATAATGAGTACCATAATAGTAAGGAATATTCTCTAAACAAATATTATCATCATTGTAGAATTCTTCCATAGTATAATTTTTATATTTTTCATCTAACTCTTCTTTAAAACAATCATAATTTTCTTGATAATTTTTTTTTCTCTTGCTTCCATTATCTAATTCTATTTGTGCCATTGGTTTATCTAATTCTCTTATTCTAATTTTTTCATCTTTTTTTATTATTGAATAATCATGAACTATCCATGGAAATACTGGAAATTGAGTTAAGTCTTTTAAAGATCTATTTGCAAATACATTTGTTTTATTTAAAAATGTAAATGTTGATATTTTACCCAATTTCCATTCTTCTAAAATTATGTTTTTTTGATGGTCGCTTCTTTGTATTTTCATAGAAAAATTTTCAAGTGAATTTATAAATTGTTCTTTTCCATTTTCTATATTAAAGGCAAAGAAATATGATTTATTTTTATTTGTGAATATTTCAATTGAATTATCTAAATAATAATATTTTCTATTAAAAACTAAATTTATATCATCTATTTTTATTTTTATATAATATGGAATATTATAATCTATATTGCTATACGAACCATAACATAATTTAGTTTTACTTTCATAATTTTTTTTTATTTCTTCTTTTTCTGAATAAAAAAACTCAAAAAATTTTGCTTTTTGATTGTATGAATTTTTCTTAATTAAAATAAAACCTTTAATGTGGTGTGAAATTTTTACTAAACAACAAGGAATTTTCTCATAATTAAAAGGAATTTTAAAATCTATATTTTCATTTTTAAATATTGATAAATTTATATACTTTTTTTCATTAGAACAAAAATCTTCAAAATTATATTTATTTGAAACATAATAATTAAAATCTAAAATTGGAATTATTAAAGTATTCATTAAATTTTCAGTTAAATGGGTTGAAATCTTAAATTTAAAATCTTTTTTTTTGTCAGTATAAAATAATTTTTTATTTGAATAAATCCCGTTAAAAGAAAATAATTCTTTCTTTATTTTAATATATTTTTTTTGAATAATTGACTTTTGGGAATAATTTATTAGATTATATAAATTCATAAATCTATCATCCAATATTATATTTTGTTCATTAACTGGTTCTAAATCTTTTTTTTCTTCTTTTATTATATTATTAATTAAAAAATATTTAATTTTATCCTTTTCATTTTGAGGAATAACAAAATGTAAAAGATTTAAAGTAAATTTTGGAAGTAGATCCTCATTGTAACCTAGATTCAATTTTTCATCTTTATTTTTTAATTCAGAAAAAGCAATAATATTTGAAAATATATTTTCATATATTAATGGTTTTTCATTTGTTAAACATAAATATGAAATAATTTGTAAATGTGAAATAAAAAGAGCAATAAAATTATTCATCATATTTTTTTTGAGAGCATAATTTATAATTTTTTGATCACTAGAATAAAGATATTCTCCTAAATTTATTATTGTATACAGAAAAATTAAATATTGATTCAATAATTCATTATTTTTTATATTATTTTTAAAAAAATATTGAAAAAATATCAAAGAGATAAAATTTAACATTTTATTCATTTCATTCAATTTCTTTAATAAATCTGAATTTATTTTTTCATATTTTTCAATTTTATTATTTTCAAATTTAGAGAAAAAATTGTTTCTAAAAAAATTTACAAAATTTTTTTTTTGATATTTTTTAAAATAATTTTTTATTATTTCAAATTTATTATTTTTATCATTAATTTTTTCTAATTCATTCAATAAATCTTCACATTCTTCTATAAATTTTATAAAATCAGAAAATCCTACAACTTGAGTCTTTTTCAAATCTTTTATATTATCATATTGATTAACATCTATTTTAGTAATTTGAAAATATGAACTCTTAATTAATTCATCAATAATTTTAATTACATTCTTATATCTCATTTCTTGACGATGAGTATAATATTTTTGAATTATTAAAGAAAAAGTTTGAAAACCTAAATATCCATTTTTTTCTTTATCTTTAAAATTAATGTTATTATTTATTTCTTCTATTACTATTTTAACTAAAAAAGATTGTAAAGTATCTTTAATTCTTGTAAAATATATATTTAAATTATTATCTTCTTTATATTCTTTTTGTAAATAGATCAAAGAATAAACAAGAATATTTATAAGATATTTTTTAATTGATATTTTTGTATATAAATTAATATCTACATTTTCTTTTTGAATTAGGTCAAATAAATTTGTTAAATTTTCAGAAATAAATTTAATATATAATTCCAAATCAAATAGTTCTGGTTTCTCTATATTTACATTATTATAATCACCTATATAATTTATAGAAAATTTTACATAGTCTAAAATTAGAATAAACATTAAATCTTCTTTTAAATATTTTTTATTAATTCTCTTGTTGTTTTCATTTGGAACTATAAATTTTATGTCAAAAAAATGTTCAATTATAGATTGATAAATTTGAAAAGAATATTTTAAATTTTGTTTAATATATGCAATTATCTCATTTAATTTTTTATTATTCTTTAAATATATTAATTGAAATATTTGAATGATCATGAATTTATTTTCTATATTATTATGTTTAAATAAAGATAAATTAATTAAGAAATCCAAATTTATACTTTCATTTAAATATTTAGAATTTAATATTTCATTATATAATGATTTTATAATATACAAAGAATAATTATCTTGATGATTTTCTTGATTATTTAATTGTAATAAATAATAAGGAATTTCGTTTATATTTTCATCATTTGATTGAATGATATTTTTTATCATATTTTGTATAAAAGGATAAAAATTATTACCATATTTTTCATATTTTATTTCATTTAAAAATTTACCACATATACTAAATTTCATAAATTTATACAAATGTTTTCCATTGATGTTTATATAATTAAAATATTGATCTAATTCCCCATTAAAAATTTTTACTACTATTTCATATTTAAAAAAAATTGAAATATAAAAGCTTTTCAAATATTCCATATCCTTAATTTGTTGTATTTGCTTAATAAAATTATCACTTATATTAAATAAAAAATCCTTATAATCTTCATTATCAAAGTAACCATTATCTAACTTTTCAATAAAAAAACCAAAAACTTCAAAAAAATATGAATTAGAAGCATTAATTAAATTTTGTGGTTTATCAATTAAAACTTCTTTAATCAAGTTTATATATTTTTTAAAAAGTATTGTTTCATTTTTATTTAATAAAAATATTTCTAATATAGGTAAAAATATTTTCATTCCTCCAACAAAATAAATATTATTTTTATATAGTTTATTATTAATGAAATCTTTTCCATTTTTTTCATGCTTAATATTTTTATTCCAATAAATATCATCACCTAAATTAAAAATATTTTTTGAATATATTTTTCCTTCAAAACTAATTCTAGGATAATCAAAAGTAAAACAACTTATAGGAGCAAAATTTCCTTGAAAATTTTCAAAAAATAATGCATTATTTAATTGAAAAGTTCCTTCAAAAAAAGTTGATTTAACTCTAATTTCTTCTTTAGGTTTATTTATTTCTGATACACCAATAGTTATTATTTTATCTTCTTTAAAATTCATCAATGAAAAATTTATTTTATACCATTTATCCATATTTATTTTAAAATGCATTGTTTCTCTTTTTTTCTTATCTATATATAAATCTATATCAATTCCATTTAAAATTAAATCTATGTTTTTTTGATATAAATGTATTGAAATTAGTTTTGAATTTTCATTTTTTTGATAATTCCTTGTTAAAAATAATATTTGAAAATTTAATGTATTACCTTCAGAAATTATTTTTGGGTCTTTTAAATTTGTTTGAATTCCATCACATTTTTTTAAATCAAAAGAAAAATAATCAAATTGATTTAAATCATCTGTTCCACTTAAAAAAGACATAAGTAAATCAAAATATTTAGATAAATTATTAAAATTATGATTCCAATCTTTATCTTCCCAAAAATATTCTTTTGCAATTTTTTGGAAAACACAATAAAATTCAATTTTTGATAAATTTTCATTTTTTTTTAATATATTAAAAATTTCTTCTAAAACAGTTATCAAACATTCATTTGCTGAATACACATATAAATCATATAAAATTCCTATCATTCCAGTTTCTTCTTCTTCTTCATTATAATACTTTTTATTTAATTGAATATTTTCTGCAATTTGAGTTGATTGAGTAAAAATATTTTTTATTTGTCTTAAATTATTTATTATTAATTCATTTTCTTCTTCTTCATTTTCTATTATTTTTCCTTTTTTTTTATCATTTGAATAATTTTGTAAAAAATTAAAAAATTCTATTATTTTTGCATCTGAATTTATTTTAAATTTTGGAATTAAATTTTTAATTTCTTCTGAATATTCAAATATTTCTTTAATAAAATTCTTATTATTAATTCTTTTAATATCTTTATTTTTATTATCTAAATTAATAATATTATCAGAATTTAAAATATTTTCTTTTATTGATTTATTTTCCATTATTAAAAAATATATATTTATAAATTAAAAAATTATCTGAATTAAATAAAAAATAATTAAAATTTATGTTTATCTCACCAAAAAATAATTGTTCCCACATAGAAAATTCTCAAATAATTTCTGCAGAAGAGATTCAATTCTTTTCATTTGAAAAAATAATATGTAAAAATTGTTTATCAGCATTTTCACCTTTATCTATTTGCTTAATATGTGGAGAAATATATTGTACTTTCACTCACTTAAAAAACCATATAAACATTTCAAATCATAATATATCTATTTTTTTAGAAGATTTAAGTATATATTGTAATTTATGTAATGATGAAAAAACAGAAGAAAATGGAACTTTTATCCAATCAAAATTATTAAATAAACACATTCAATTTTTATTTGAAAGAAAATTTAAAATTCCTTTTTTTCAAATTTATTCAAAAGAAGAAATATATAAAGTTAAATATAATAATTTCATATCATTACTAAAAAACAATTCTTTCCAAAAAATAATTTTTATGGTTGGAGCTGGAATTAGTACAACAGCAGGAATTCCAGATTTTCGTTCAAAAACAGGTTTATTTAAACAATTACAAGATAAATATAATTTAAATTCTCCTGAAGAATTTTTTGAAATTTCCACTTTTTTAGATAATCCTTTATTTTTTTATGAATTTTGTAAAATTTTCGATTTATCAAAAACAAAACCAACATTAACACATAAATTTATATCTTTTTTAACAAATAAAAAAAATTGCGTTAAATATATTTTCACTCAGAATATAGATGGTTTAGAATTAAAGGCAAAAATAAATCCAAATAAAATTATTTTTGCACATGGAACTTTTACAAAGGGACATTGTCCTATTTGTAAAAGAGAAATAAATATAGAAGAAATAAATAAATGTATAGAAGACAATATAATTAAATATTGTGATATTTGTAATAATCCTTGTAAACCAAATATTGTTTTTTATGGAGAACGTTTACCAGAAGAATTTTTCATTAAAGGAAATGATATTTATGATGCTGATTTAATTATTATTATGGGTACATCACTTCAAGTTCATCCTTTTGCTTCTTTACCTAAAGTTTCTAATGAAAAATGTTGGAAAGTCATTTTTAATATGGATAAAGTCGGAAATTATGGATATAATTTATTATCTTGTAATTCTTTGTTTTTAGAAGGAAAAACTGATAAAGTTGTTTTAAATGTTATTAGAGACTGTGGATTAGAAAATGAATTTTTGGAATTTATTAAAGATGAATTCGGAGATTGTGATTTTGGAGAAGGAAAAGAAGAAAATATGATTAACATCAACAACGAGATTTCTGATATTAATAGTAGTAGTAATAATAATAATAGTTCTTGTGAGAATTATAATATTATTAATAATAATAATGGTGAGAAACATGATAATGAGATAAATAATATTAATTCAAATATAAATTTAGCTTATAATATACTTAATAGTGAAAATAATAATGGAAATATAAGTGATAATTATGATAGTGATGATGTAGATATAGAAAAATGCTTTAATAGAGAAATTTGAAGGAATTTTTAAATTATACTTAATTAGAATATATTTTCATTATAATTTATTATTATTATAATTTCCCTCTTTTGAAATAATCATTTATATTTCCCTCGCACACATTAACAATAAAACAATTAAAAAGTGTAATTAAAAATTCAATAACCTCATAGTTATATATAATTATAAAAACTAAAATCTTTAATAGAAAAAACCTTTTAACATTTAATATTTTTAAGTCTTAAAGTTTTTTATTAATATAATGGTTTTTATTTTTAAATTATATTTTTTTTTATTTTCGGGGTTAAGAGATAATTTTTTAGAATTTTGATGAAATTAATTTTTTTATATTTTTTTCATTGAACATTAAATTTTAGAAAATAATAATTACTTTTGTATATAAAGAATTCGAAAATTTTTATTTTAAATTAAAAATTATATGAATTCAATTTCAAAAAACGATATGATAGATATTGATCAAATCTCAAATGAAAATTTTCAAAATTATATATATAAATTTAACAAGAAAAGAAATTACAATCAAATGCTTTATCAATATAATTTAAATAATGAATATGTGAATGAAAAAAATTTTTTCACAAAGAAAATGAAGACAACAAATCATATAGGAGAAGAGGTTAAATTTTATAATAATATTATAATAAAAAATGAACTTCCAGAAAACATAAAAATGGAAATTGAAAAATATAATCAAGAAAAAAACAATATATGTAGAATACCTAAAAATTATTGTAGATGTTCAAAATATGTTTTCGATTTTTATTAATATATAATTTATTATTTTTATTTCTTTTATTATTTTATTATTCTTTGTCAATTTTTTTGAAAAAAATATTATAAACATATTTTTCAATTTTTCAAATAACAAATAAATAAATAAGAGAATTAAATAAATTATCCTAATAAATTTCCATTTTAATTTTCTTTTTCTTCATAATCTTCATTAGCATTATTATCAGTTAATAAATCATTATAATCATTATTAGTATAATTTTGATTCATTAAATAATTTTGTAATAATTCATTATCAGGTTGTTTTCCAATTTTTCCTTCATTATATTTTTTTTGTCTTAAATAATCATAAACAAAAGCAAAATTTTTTCTTTCTTCAAGTAATTTTTTATTTCTATCAGTAAAATTAGTATTAATATTATATCCACTATTATTAGAAAATTTTTTTGGTTTAAAAGTAATTCCTCTTTCTTCATCAATTTCTTTTTGTAATTCTTTTTTTCTTTTTTGAATTTTATTATAATCATTATATAATCTTTGACTTGTTATTTTACTATTTCCTGATGTATTTGATCTTTTAGTATTTTTATTTATATTTTTATTATCATTCTCTTTTTTCTTATATGGATAATTTTCTGTTTTTACTCCTTCATATTTATATTTACTTTTTATATTTCTATTTTTAATATTTAATTGAGGTGAAAAAGAACATAATAATTGCATTTCTTCTTCATTTTTTAAAATAGCTTTTTCATGAGCTTTTTGTATTTTTTGATAATATTTTTCTTGTCTATTTATAAAATCATCTGTTTTCATTTGGTTTTCTGATATTTTTTCATTTATTATTTTATTTATGTTTGATTTATATTTTTTGTTTTTTCCTATTTTTGAATTTAATATATTCTGCTCTAAATTACTATCAGGTATTTGTTCTATTTTATTTTTGTAAAATAAGATTTTTTTCCATTTTTTTAAATAATATTTTATTTCTTTGTTTAGATATATTTCTAATAAACGGAATATAAATTTGGATTTTATTTTATTTTTATTTTCATTATATCCATCAATTAATCCTTTTGAAAGTAATTTTAATTGATTTTCATTTAATGATATTAAATAATTATATATTGTTCTTATTATAATATCATATTTTGAAGGTGATGAATTCGTAAAAATAGAATTAAAATTTTTGTCTTTATTTAAATTATTATTATCTACTTTTCTTGAACTTTTTTGAGGTTTTGACTGAGAAAAAGTATTAAAGAGCTTAATAAATGATTGTGATGATTCTTCATTTAAAAATTTAATATATTTGAGATATTCAACAAATTCTTTAAGGTATAAATCCATTAATGAAAAAGATTTTTATTAAAAATTTATAAATTATACAAAATAAATATATAAAAATATAAAAAAAAATTATTAATAAGAAACTTCAGTTTTTTCATAATAATAAAAATTAACTTAAAATATAAATTAAATCTGAAATAAATTTATTTTACTTACATTCATAAAGTAAAATTTAAATTTATTTAATAAAACAATTAAAAAAAGTTCTTAAATAACTTCACAAAAACCTAATTCCTTAAATTTTTTTTCAACTTCTTCACATTTAATTTTACTAAAAACTGAAATTTGATAAACATCCTTAATAACATTTTTTTTTCCAGCAGTGACTTTATCTTGACAAGCATATTTAAACTTAACTTCTTTATTATCTCCTTTAAATGTTTCACAAAATTTTTTAAATTCACTTTCATTAATTAAACTTTTATTTCCAAATAATCCATAAATGAAATTTTCATTATAAAAAATAACACCTTTTTTAAATTTAACTAAATCTGCAATTAAAGAAGGACAAGTAGAAAAATAAATTTGACTATTATCTTCCTCACTTTTAATATATCCAACAGTGTTTATATTATTATCATTAATAATTCCTTTAACTTGAAATTCAACTAATTTCATTAATTGATTTTTTAATTTAGTTTGAAATTTCTTATTTTCACTGAAGAATCTATTAGCAGTATCAACAATAATATTTCTTTCAACTCCCCACATATCCATTAAATTATGAATAACATTATTATCTTCATTTAATTCTAAAATAGCTTTTTTCCCAGAGACAAAATAAATTCTAACAATACCATCAGAAATTCTTTTTGTTTTAGTAATTTTAATATATCCAACTTGAGAAGTATTATCATGATGTGTTCCACAACAAGCTTCAACATCAACATTTTCGATATTAACAACTCTAAGTTGATTTCCAGGAACAACACCTCCTTGATAAAGAGTAAAACCAAATTTTTTTTCAGCTTCTGCTTTATCAATAAAACTTTTGATAATATTATGTCCTTCTAAGACAATCTCATTAGCAATATTTTGAATTTGTTTTTCTTCATCATATGATAATGATTCATAATGAGTAATATCTAAATGACCATAATCTTCTGTTTTCTTTGCTCCATTCTGCCAAACATGTGGTCCTAATATTCTCTTAGCAGATGCACATATTATATGACATGCTGTATGATGACACATTAATTGAATTCTACGTTCCATATTTATTTCTCCATGAACTGTTTTACCTTTGTAACTCTCCTTCTCTAAAGGAAGTTCTTTTGATAATATATGAAGATTACATTTACCTACTTTTTGAACATCTATTACTTCATATTTTATATCATCTATTGTCATATATCCATGATCACATTCTTGTCCACCTGATGTTGGGTAAAAAGCACTTTCATCAAGAATTACTATATTATTTTTACCTGTGAAAGATCCGTTTTCCATGTTTGTGAAAATTTCTATTATTTTACCATCAAATTCACTCATATGATGATCTTTATAAAATAATTCTACAGTTTCTTTCAAATGACCTGTTTCATATAATATTTGCTCTGCTAATTTAACTACTCTTTCTTCTCTTTGTGCTATTTCATAATATAAATTCCCTGGAATTGGAAGATTTGAAACTTCACTTATTCTATCTGCTGGAATTCCATATGATTGAATTGCTATTATCCAATCATCTATTGTCATTCCTCCCTTTTTTTTTATTAATTTATCTAATTTTGTCTTTTGGTCTTTATCTGTTGTTAACCATCTTTCTAATTCTTTTGAAAGAATGTCTTTTAATTTTGGATTTTTCTCTATTTTACCATATATTCCTTCCAAATCTTTTATGTGACAATCTATTATTTCATCTATTTCATTTATTCCTATTATTTTATCCCAACCATGTTTTTTCAATATTGAAAATACTCTTCTTAAAATATTTCTCACATTAGATCCTCCACCAACATTTGAAGGAAGAGAACCATCATTAATAATAATAAAAACTGTTCTAATATGATCAAGACAAATGTAAATATCTTTAATGGGAGCAATGGCTTTTTTAACATTTTCTTCATTTTCCCCAATTTTCTCAGAAATAATTTTCCAAGTTTTCTCAATATCATCAACTTCATCAATATTAAGCAAACAAGAATAAGGTCCAAATTTTTCCCAAATATCACTATCTAAACTAATATTTAATTTCTGAATAACATAATCAAAAGAATGTTTAAAAGTATCCATATAAGAAGTAGCAGTTCCATTAATTAACCAAGGAATTCTTTCCAATCCAATTCCAGTATCAATAATAGTGATAGGTAATTCTTCAATGGAACCATCATGATAAGTTTTAAATTGAGTGAAAACCATATCTCCTACTTCTAATCCTCCAACAAAATATTCAATACAAGGACCACAATTTCCTCCTCCAGCCCATACATCTTCAATAAAGGTAATTTCATCTGGATCAATTCCTAATTCCTCAGTTAACCATCTATAATTAAATTCAACACATTCTTCTTTAAAGAAATGATATTGTCCAGGATAATTAAAAACTTGAATTCCAAGCATTATGAAACCTGAATAATGTCTCCCAGTTAAACCAATATTATCTAAGTCATTAAAACGAACTGAGAATTGAGGACATATTAAAGGATTAGCAGGAGGATCAAGTTCCCCTGTCACACAGTAGGGTTGGAAACAGTAGATACCTGCTGCTACATAATCAACATCACTTCTCCATCTAGCAACTACAGGATACCTTTCAATGGAAGTAGAAGGAATACGAGCTGTAGTTAAACTCCTTTCAAAACCTTTCCATGCCTCTGCATATGTTATTTTCTTTTTACCATCTTTTCCTATTCCTGTTCCACGACCTATAAATTCATATTTACCTACACATGCGGAATCACCACATGTTGAAGATTTTTCGCTATGTCGCCAGTAATAATGACCACATTTACATTGGGCTCGAGAATAACCTAATGAGGTTAAGGTTTTCACTGGATAATATTTATCTGGGTTCTTCTCGAAATCAGGACGTAACAGCGTTTTTATTTCCTTTGCTGTTAAGGCTTTTACTTCTTTTAAATCTTTCTTTTTTGGATCTTTTGGATTTTCCATATTAGATTAAGTTTTGGTTTTTAAATGTTTATTTTTTGTTTTGATATTTAATTAATGATAATTTATTTAAATAAATTATATTAATTTAATTATATATTTAAATTCATAAAAAATTATTAAATAAATAAACTAAATTTATATGAATTATATATATAATTTAACCATTAAATTTCATCCTTTAAATTCAGTATATTTCTCAATATTTCCTAATTTATTTTCCATTTCCTTTACTTCATTAATAGATTTAGGAATTTTAAAAGAATTAATAAAATCTTCAATATTACAAATAACACTTTTAGGATCATCTTCATGAATAAAATGTCCAGTTTCTTTAATAACAACTAATTTAAATTTTCCTTGCATATGTCCAATAGTAAGAGGAGTATCTAATTCATTAGTATCATTTAAAATTAAACATTTTGGTATTTTAATACTTAAAAAATCATTACTTAAATTAATATACCATTCTTTCCAAAATTTTTCACTTGAAATTAAATCAGTTTTCCATTGAAAAACTTTTTCCCCCTTTTCATCCTTTCCTTCTTTTAATAAAGGTGGAATTGAAATTTTACAACTTTCTAAATTTTTAATTTGTTTATTAACCATATAATAAATAGCATCATTAATATTATGAAAATTATTTTTTCTTTTTTTAATAAAATCAATCATTTTAGGAAGAGCATCCATAGCAGTACCTTCAATAACATCAATAACAATAAGACCTTGAATTTTAACATATAAATCATTATTAATCTTATTTTTAAAAATATCACAAATAGTTTTTGTTGCTACAGCACCACCTAATGAATGACCTAATATTATAATAGTTTCATTAGGAAAAAGTTTATTAATTTCAAAAAGGACATTTTCAGTTTCTGAAATTAATGTTTTTATTGATAAATCATCTTTTGGTTCTATTTTATTATATCCGTGACCACGAAAATCAAAAGAAATTACTTTTAAATTTTTTGATATTTTTGCTAAGAGACTAAATGATAATGCTGAGTGTCCTGCACCATGAAGACAAAGGAGAATAGGTCCTGAAGTATTTGTATAATATATTGGAAGATTGTTGTTTAGGATATATATTTGATTTTGGAAATAATTTTTCCATTGTGTTGTTGAAGTACTTTGATTTCCCATTTTTTTAAATTTTAATTATTTTTTTATATTTAATTTTTTTGATATTATATTTTATGATTTTTAGAACTAATATTTTTTTTTTCCTTTTATTATTCTTTTTATTCTCATGTCATTTTTCAAATGAAGATTAATAAAATGAAAAATATTTGGTTAGGATAAAGAGAAGAATTTAAAGATTTTAATATTGAGATTGGAAGAATTAAAGATTGTTCAACAAATCAGAAAAGGGTTATTAACAAATTAAAATGAAGAAAATTCTTTTATTGATTTAATTTTAAAATATATATATTTCAATGAATTGGAATTTTTTAAATAAATAGACTTTATATATCAATATACTTTTTATATATTTAATTGTTAATTAAAAGTTTTATATTGCCAATTATCACAAATATTTAAATCTTTTAAACTTTCTTTATCATATTTCAAATGTAAAATTTTTTTAGTTTTTCCTTTTAATAATCTATAATTATCTTCTTCAACTTTTAATAAATTTTTCCCTTTAACTTTCAATCTTCCAATATTATTAGTTTTATTCATAAATTTCTTAAAATTAGAAGAAGATTTAATTAATTCTTTAAAACTTTGAGTTTTATTCATAGCATTATTAAAAACATTATAATTATTAGGATTCATAATATTTTCAAAATGATTAGGATATTTTTCTCTTAACATAATCCAATAAGGTTTATTATCATTTCCAACATTAACGTAACCTCTTCTTTCTCCTTCAAAATATTTTGGTCTTCTTAAAGACATACTCCAATTTTGTAATCCATTTCCAAATTTTTCTTGAGTTTCATTATGAGTTAAATAATTTAAAGTTTCTCTTTTTGCTATATAATTATCACTTAATGTAAATAAATCTTCTCTTTTTGATTCTAAGTGATCATCTTTTATATATAATTGTTTAATTAAATTTCTTTTAAATCTCCTTTGATAACTTTGATTATTTTTATAAAATTTTAAATTCTTTTCTTGAATTAAAAGTGGTTTTACAACATATTCTTTCATATTTATTGGTACAGAAGATAAAAATTCATTTTTTTTTTTATTATTATTTTCTATATTATATTTACATTTAGAAAAAATAGATTTTACTTGATCATCACTTATTCGAGAAGATTTAGAATTATCATTTATATTTCTTTGAAAATTTAATTTACTTTGATTAGAATATACAATTCTAGAAGTTGAATTATTATTATTAGTATATAATTTATTTTTTATAAATTTAGGATTCCCAACAATAGTATAAGGAATTAATTTATCATCTAAATCATATCTTGGTCCTTGTATTCTTTTTCCAATTATAAAAGGTATTTCATAATCTGAAGGTAATTGAAGATAAGTATCAGGATTATTAAATAAATTTTTTATTTCTTCTTTTATTTTAACATTTGCTCCTGGATTTATTTTATTTACTAAATATGTTTTTTTTGATTGCTTTGATATTATATTATTTAATTTTGAATTAAATTCCTTTTTCATTTTTTTATAATAGTTAATTTTATTAATTATTCAAATAAAAAAATAAAAAAATATAAATAATATAAATATTTTATTTAATTATCATTTATCATCTTTAAATGTCAGAGATTCCAAAAGAAAAATTAAATGATATAAAAGTGCAAATGGAATATTATTTAAGTGATGAGAATTTAAAAAAAGATTCATTTTTCCATCAAAAAATATCTTCAGACCCAGAAGGCTATATAGATTTAGATTTTTTTCTAAAATGTAATAAAATAAAAAACGCGGGATGGACAAAAGAAGAATTAAAAGAAGGAATAAAAGAAAGTTCAGAAATTGAATTAGATGAATCAACTGAAAAAGTAAGAAGAAAAAACAATAAAGAATTACCAGAATTAATTCTTCTTTCAAAAAAAAGAAAAAAAGAAGAAAAAAAAGAAGAAGAAGAAGATGAGAAAGAAAAAGAAAATGAAAATAATTCAAATGAACCAATAATATTAAAAGTAACAACAGAAGAAGAAACAAAAATTAAATGGAAAGATATATTAGAAGAGTTTCAAAAAACAAATTTAAATTTAAATGTAGTTTATGGAAGGTTTAAATTAAAAGAGGGTAACTTTGCAGTTTTATTAAAAAAAGATGAAGAATTAAAATTCAATGATTCTTTTAAAGTAAATGATATAGAATTTAAAGTCATTAAATGTGAAGGAGAAGATTTAATAGAATTTTGGAAAAATCATGGCCAACATTATCAAAGTTGTATAAAATTACATAATAAAAAAGCTAAAAAAGATAAGAAAAATAAAAAAGAAAAAAATAATAAAAAAAATGAAAATTATTTAAAGAATCCTATTAATTTAGGTGGTGAAAAATATACTGATATTTCTTTAGTTAGAAATCATGCTAGAAAAATTTTAAATGAATGTAAAGATGGAGAAGCTTTAGAAGGAAAAAATAAAGAATTTATTGAAGATATTTTAAAATATCATCATAATTATGATGATAAAATTAAAGATTTAGATTTTATTACTACTGGAAAACCTGAAAAATTTAATTATTCAAGATGCTTTTTTGTTGTTAAAAAAAATGGAGATAAAATTGATTTTTCTATTCAAAAATGTATTGATCAAATGTTCAATCAAGCAAATGAAAAAGAATAAATTTATTAATAACAAAGAATTAAAAGAAATTTGAATTTACATATATTTTAAAAGTAATATTTTTATATTATTTTTATTTTATTTTAAAAAAATTTTAAAAAAATATCTTTTTATTTTTATCAAATTAAATTAATATAATTTGAAATGAATAATACTAAAGATAAAAATAACATTAGTTTTATTAAGATTTCATTAAAAAAAATTTTTAATTTTAGAATAAAGAAGAAATAAAAAAATAATTTAAAATTATATTTATAACTGAATTAAAGTTTTTATTAATTGTTTTGTTATTATTTAAGAATCAAAAAAAATTGGAAAAAAATAAAATTTATTCTATGATGAAATATAAAAAGAAAAAAAAGTAAGTAAAAGGAACCAATATGAAATAGAAAAAAATATATAAAAAAGACTTAAATAAAAATAATTTATTCATATAAAAAATAATAAGAAAATAAATAAAAAGATAATTGTTATTATAGAATAAAAAGATTATATTTTAATATAAATTATTCAATTTCAAATCTTAATTTAAAAAAAGGATGTAGATGTTTTTCTCCTAATTTTTCTTCGCATTTTTCACAATAATTAAATTCAGGACAAATAGTACATTTATATCTAATTCCTTTAATATTATTTTGATTACAACCATTACATGTGATTCCATTATGAACACTCACACAAATTTTTTTATGATTTTTTTTTTCAAATTCTTGAATTTTTTCTAATCTCGAATTTTCTATAATAGTACTAACACCCATATTAGCTTCTTTAATTAATTCAGCAGTTAAATCTTTTATTTTTTTATTAATTATATCTTCTAAAGAATTAATTGGTTTATTTTCTTTTTCTTTTTCTTTTTCAGCTTTTATTGCTCTTAATTTTTTTATTTTTGAAACAATATTTTCAATAACTTGATCTTTTCCTATTTTAATTGATTCATTGTTATTAATTTGTTGATTACTTTTTAATTCTTCTTCTGAAAAATATATATGAATAGTTGCATTTGGAATTTTACTTAATTCAAAAAAATTTTCTTGTGTAATTCTAAAAAATCTGTGATCGCTATTTTCTAATTCATAATAAAAAGATGATACATCATCAGTCTTAAATTCATATTTACCTGCTATTAAATTTAGAAAAATATTATAATCATGTGGTAAAGTATCATTTTTAATATCACCATAAAAATTATAATTAACATTAAATTCTCTTTCCATCTTTTTTAAATAAATATAATATATTCTCATAACATTTTATTATTTTTTAATTAATTTTTAAATTATTGAAAATGGTTTTTTGATTTTATTTATCAATAATAACAAAAAAGTATTTGTATTTTACTTCTAGAAATAAAAAAATTATTTCATTTTTTTCTTAATTGTCTTTTTTATTTTTATATTTTTGTTTAGAAAAAAATTTCATTAAATTTACATAATTAAATTTTATAGAATATCTATAGAACAATTATTTTCATTTATTTAATGATATGTTTTATTATAATTATTTTCAATTAAAAAAATTAAAATTTAATATTTTTTTCAAAATTTATAAAATAGGGAAATTAATATTTAATAAAAAATTTTTTGATTTTCTAAGGAAAATTTATTTTTCATTCAGACTATTACTCTTATTTTGATAATCGTTTTGAGATAAAACAAAATTTTTTTTTTCTTCAAAATATGGAATTTGAATTGTTCCTTCATTACCAATTATTTTTATTTCTTTATTATACAACAAGAAATTAAAAGAATATTTTCCTTCTTTTAAATCTTTACTTTTAAAATATAAATTTAAAAAAACTTCACATATTTGATTTACTTTTAATACTTCACCATTATTTATTAATGTTTCTTTAATATAAAATTCTGATTCATTTTTAGAATTAATTAAAAAACACTTTTTTGGAAAATCCATTATCCCATTATTTTTAATTTTAAGTAAAATTGTTATATATTTATTGTTTTCATTAAATTTTAAACTATATTTCGAATTATAATTATAATCATATGAATAATTATTATTTGAATTATTATTACTTGATTTTCTTGTTAAAGATGAATGTAATGTTTCAATTTTAAATTTTATTTCGTTTTGATTTTTTTGAGAAATTATATTATTATTTTTTATTTTATTGTTTATTGTGGGAGTGCAATTTGATGATAATTGTTTTAATTTCTTATCAAATTCAAGAAATTTAAATGCTGATTTTTGTTTATATTCATCAATATTTTTCTTTATTATTTCAATTTCTTCTTTTAATTTTTCATTTTCTTCTATAATTTCTTTTTTTTGATTTTGAAAGTCAACCGTTTTTTTTTTAAAGTGATTTAAGATATTTTCTTTATCTTTTTTATATTTTTCTTTTATATTCTCATAAATACTTGAATCTTTTACAATTAAGTTTTTACAAAAAACTTCTTTTATTTCTGGGGATTCTATTATATAATCTTTATAAGATTGCTGGTCTTTAATCTCTATTTCTAATGAATTATTTATCAACACATAAAATTCTATATCAATTAAATTTTTTTCTATATAATCTAATTTAAATTTTTCAAATGATTTATATATGTTAACTGATGTTGTTTTCCCATTGTAATTACAATAAAAACATTCGTCCTCTTCACCACTCATGTATATATTTGAAAATAAATTAACTATTTAATTATAATAAAAATAATTAAATAAAAAAGCAATTTTATTAAAATTTTCTTATATAAAAAAAAGTTAGATTAAAGGATATTTTTAAATTTTGTGTTTGATTGAGATATTCCTTTTCTTTCTTGAATATTGTTATTAATATATTTATGATTCTCTCTATAATTAAAAATAAATCTTACTAGTTGAAGATATATATAATGTTTCTTCTTGGTTTTTTTTTCTTGTTGAAATTGTAACTTTTTTTGTTTTTTATTTA
>JAEEGK010001166.1_pt1 | contig 65860 bp, 65 predicted proteins | sample 8958771 | NCBI WGS metagenome assembly JAEEGK01 (sample SAMN16246547, study PRJNA631951) | gut metagenome | biome: gut microbiome; feature: rumen; material: SC-attached | host: Bos | place: Iran: Karaj | collected 2018-10
TCGGAGAATGTCAAACTCAAGATGGAAATGCTGCAAATGAAGCCGAAGTCGGAGGGCGCTCAGGTCAACGAACTGCGTCACGAACTCAAGAAGCAATACAATCTGGAACTTGCCGAGATTCGCGCCAAGCACAAACCCGACAAACTGATTCGCCAGGCATTGCTCAATGACCTTTGCAACCCCTGCTCGAAGATGTTCAATGCCTTCGACCTGACCCGCGAAGAGGACTGTCAGGACTACATCCAATGGTTCCGCAAGGCGGGTCGGAAAATCAATAACCCGACTCTGCGCGACATCGAACAACGCTACGAAGGTCACGACCTCGGCACCTTCCGCTCGTTGGTCGAGACCTACAATACAGAGTGGGCTGCCCGTCACCAAGGACAGTCGGACGAGGAGGACGATTGATACCCTTTTCCGAGGAACTCGGAGTACTCTGAATACTCGGAGTTTTCTGAAATTTTTCGAGTAATCGGAATACTCAGAATACTCAGACTAATCCGATTACTCCGATTACTCAGAATACTCCGACACCCCTTTTTACTAAAACACCCACGGGGCAAGCATCTTGACAATGCTTGCCCCGTGGGCTTTATATAGACCTCTAAACGAGGCTTTTACAGGTTCCAGGAAGAGAGGGTGAAGTTCTTTTCAACAGCCGTCTCTGCCTCGTCGGGCAGGTTGTGGAAGAAGTCGATACCCGTGTATTCCTCCAACTCGTCAATCGAGATGGCGTGCTTGGCAATCTCCGACTTGTTGGCCTCCACTTCGTAGTCCTTATGCTCCATCCAGAAGGCAATGGCCTCATAACCAGAGCTCTTGCACTTCAGGAGCGCCATGTAGTAGTACTTCGGGATAGCGACTCTCTTGCCGTTGCCACGTTCGCGATAACCCAGAATCTTGTCCTTGTCAATCGTGCCACCCTTCACGACATAGAGCGTGTCGGAGAAAGAGGCATCGCGACCCAGGTTCTGAACATAACTCTCGTAGCCCACCCAGTAGTTCTGGTTGAAAGCCGACATCTGTGGCGACATGTTGGTCATATAGAATGTCTGGCGGTTGGCTTCCTCCGAGACGAGGCGGTCGTTCGAGGCGCAGAGGTGACCACGATCGTAGCCTCCGCCGAAACCATTGTAACCGATATAGTGCTTGGAAGGAATCTCTGGATCATCCGAGAAAGCATCACTGCCGCTACGGCCGGTATTCTTGGCACGGTTGCTGCCGTCGAAGCGGAAGGCCACCCAACGGGAATGATACTGAACCGTATCGTAGGCCAAGCAATAGTTCATGATGGTATCATCCTTCTCTGCCCTCTCGATGATGAGATTGTGCGTGACGAAGAGGTCGCTCGTTTGCAGCGCTGGCACCTCCATCATTTTGGCATCTGCTGCCGAGGCCTTGCCAATCTTGCTCTCGACACCCAGTACGACTCCATCGAAGTCATACGGGTCGTCGCCACAAGCGGCAAAACTCAGCAGTCCGCACACGCCTACAGACAATGCCCACAGGCTCTGTGCTTTGAATATGCTATTTTTCATACCTTTACGATTTAATCTTTATCGGCCACAGCTTTGTAGATGACAATCTTGGAAATCTGCGTGTTGTGGGCCGACTCCACTTTGAGCGTATATTGATTGCCAGCAGCCTGATAGTCAGCAGCAATCTCATATTTATTAGTGGTCTGAGCACCAGTAGTCGAAGCACTGACTGCTGTTTCGCCGACATAGAAATTCTGGACTACAGCAGCAGAAGCCTTTTCTGCTCCTACAACTTCAATACTTGAGACGGCAAAATCGAAGGCAGGCAAAGTCAGGGTTGCGCCCTTCTTACCTAACATCAAGACTTTGCTGGTAGCATTGTAATAGTACTTATCAGGAGCAGTCAAAGTGATAGTATAGTCTCCGCTGGTGAATGTCTGAGTATCAGTAGCGCCATTGGCAGAACCCTCTGGGAGACCCCAAGTATTTGAAGAGAAGTCAAGTACGATACCGTCTCCAATAGGTGTAGGAGGAACTTCTCCTCCACCTTTAACATGGCTGACATATCTGGCGTTAGCAATTTCTGCCTTACCATTATAATCCTTATAAATACCAGTCAAGGTAAGAGTATCGCCCTCTGAAATACCCATATTTGCGAACTGCTTGGCAGCACCAGATGCATCAAGCAAACCATAAATATAGATAGATGATTCATCTTCAACCAAATCAAAGTTGCCATAAGTGGTATTGGCGATATTCTTAACAACACCAGTCAACTTATAGCCCTTCTTTGTATCTTTCAACTCCAAGAACTCTTTGATAGATTTATGCTCAAATTCAATCTGAATACTATCCGGGTCTATACCAGTGGTAAGAGAGTCTCGATACATAGCGAACGAAACTTCCTTGACGCCAGCACTACCAAAATATTTTTCCAAAGAGCCATAGAGAGTTACAGCCATACCCAACTTATCAGAATGATCTTTCAGGTTAAGAGAATCTCTAACTTCTCCCATAGGCAGCTGAATAGCCATACAATTTGAGGCAATCTGCTCATCGGCTGATGGTGCCAGAACAATATTGCTCTTCATATCATCAGTAGGCACTCCAAAGACAGTGTTATTGATGTTTGTAGACGTTTCTCCTCCAGTAGGAATATAGCCAACAATATAGCCCTTCACCCAGTATTTGCCTGTCTTTCCACTACCCTGAGCTTTGATGGCTGCAGGCACGCTAAATGGGGTCTCGCGATGAGAACCAGTAGTATCGTCATCTACAATACCACCTCCATTTTCCTCCAAAAACAATTGATAGGGAGCTGGCACATCCTCACAAGACGAGATGCTGGCAGCCATTACAAGACTCATGGCCAAGCCCAGAAAATAATGTATCTTTTTCATATTGAATGATGTTTTTACTGATGAATAATTTTGAAGTCAGAAGGAGCTCGCAAATTGAGCTGCCACTTGTCATCGAAGCTGTCGTACGAGAACAAACCGGACAGTTCCACGGTATCTTTTGGCAAGACGATGTGCGAACATTCATTGCCTGTGCTGGTACGCACCAACATGGTCGAGTTGTTGCTAATCAACTTCAAGGTACGGTTTACGCCATAACCTGCATCTTCCAGTGAATCAGGAGCTAAGGTTGCTACGCCATCGGCCTCCACAAAGATGCCTCGCACGGTGGCGATGGTAGGATAGTTGGTGGCAACGCGGTTTTCGCTTGCACGGATCCAAGCGTCGCCTTTATCGTCAGCAAGAGGCTTGCACTGGCACTCTGCTACCGTGGTATCGGGGACTCCAATCAGCTGCACGTGCTCTTGGAAAATCTGCAACGGAATAGGTCCGAGGTTGTGGTTGCCAGAAGAAGTATAATAAGGATAACCGATACGAGGCACACGACTGTAGGCACCGACATAAAGACCCTTGAGGTTGATGCGGATGCGCTGACCCACAGGATAAAGTGGATAGAGGCAAGTGTTCTTGACCTCTACGTCAATGGCCTGATCTTCACCAGTTGCGGGGTCGATATTGCGCACCAGCAACATCTGGTAGAGGCAACCGAAAGGTCCGTCGTTGGCACAGATGACACCCTCGATGATGAGATCCTCCTGAATGCGGGTCTCCCAGTTGGAGGTATTTCGGCTGAAATGTATGCTGTCGTTCTGCCAAGAAGCAGGACGCTCCACCTTGCCGTTGTTACTGCAATAGGTCAACTTGAGCTGTTTGAGCGATATATTAGGTTCGGGGAACGACACTCCCGACTGCAACTCCTTGGCAAAGTCCTCAGTATTGGGTTCGTCCAAGTCGTCGTAGCATCCTGTCAGGAGCAGACTCAGTGCCGGCAACAGGAACAGGGTCTTGGACAGAGTCCCGAACGGTTTCTTGAAATATGATGAATTTTTCATAGTGAACTTACCATCTATAGTTAATATTCAGGAAAGCATTGACAGCGTTGGCATAGTAGTACTTCGAGTTCTTGGAGAACTTGTAGGCCTTGTCCAATCCCTTGGAACCATCGCCCGTACCATAAGAATTATAATAGCTGTCGTCGCGGTTCTGCTCGTAGCCACCCGTACGCATGTTGGTATTGTTGGTGACATTCTGTACCTGGAGGTTGATGCTCATCGAACGGCTGTGGCGCATACGGATGTACTTGCCGACCGAGAGGTCGAGCATGAAGCCAGGATGGAACTTCTCTTGCTGAGCACCATAGATGCGCTTCACCTTACCTGTAGAAGAATCCCACAGCACGGCACCGTTCTCGCGAATGCTCTGCTCGCTCACTCCATAGACAGGCAGACCCTCGGCGTTGATGCTGGTGTTGGTGTAGTTCTCCATGATATTGGTGAGACGACGATACTGTGAGAATCCACAATAGACGCGGTCGAACCAGTTGAGGTTGGCCTCGAAGAAATAACCGTTGACGCTGTACTCGGCACCGATGTTCAAAGCAGTGAGAGGTGTGCTGCCAACGTGCATACCGTCGGCGGCAACGCGAAGTTGCTCACGCTCGCCGGTCACTGGGTTCTTCCATACATTGACCTTGGCATTGTCCTTGGCCGACATACCCTGCGTGTTCAACTGAGCGTAAGGGTTGTTGGTATAAAGGGCCTGGTTCCAAGTACCCATGGCATGGATAGAGAGGTTCGAGAGCAACTGATACTCCAACGCTGCTTCGATGCCATAGTGCTCCTTGCTGACCTTGCTCATGGTGAGGTAGGTGAAGGCCGAATAGGCATCGTTGAAGAAAGCAGTCTGTTCTACCTGATTGCGCATGCCGATGTAATAACCCGATACGGTGGCGGTCAAGTCGCCATAGCGCATCTGCCAGTTGGCGTCGAAGCTGTAGATATCTTCCAAGGTGAGGTTATCGACATAGTTGTTCTGGATGCGGGGTGCGACAAAGGCATTACGTGCCAATGGTGCTTTCTTTTCGTACGAGGCACCGACCACGAAGCGGTTGTTGGCATCCAGTCGATAACCATACTCGGCCTTGACGGCACCGCCCAGGAACTTGGCCCAGCCCGACTTGCCGTACGAGAGGTCGTGGTTCACACCATTCTCGTCGATGACCTGACCTTGGCCATTCTGCATCAAGCCGTTACGCTGCATCTGTGTACCGGTCAGGTGACCCTGCAAGTTGAACGATTGTGCACCTGCATTGTACTGATACTGAGCCCAAAGCTGCGCCATGTTGACCAGAATCTCGTAGTCGTAGCCGAAGCGGTCGTCCTCCTTCACCAAGCGGTTGGGGTGACGCATGTCGCTCTGAGCGATGTCCGAACGCATGCCGTAGTCTCCGGCAGCAAACTTGTCGATATCGGTGAAACGCTTGGCACCCAAAAGGTCGGCCATGGTCTTGTAGTGCATGCCCTTGGTGGCATTGAGTTGGATGCCGGCATTGAGTCGCTGGTGAGCCGTCAAGCTGTGGTTCAACGTGGTCGATAAGGCCCAAACCTGCTGGTCGTTGTGACGACGCTCCTGGTAGTAGAGTGCCTCGCCGCCATTGGCATCGCTCTGACGGTTAATATAATAGAGGCGGTCCCAGTTAATCTGACGGTTGGCCTTGGACGCGGTCCAATAGTCCTTCATCGTATTGTATTGCTCCAACAGGAACGGATTGTTCCCCAGATAGGTACCATTGTTCTTCTCGGGGTCATAGACATTGAACACACTCGAAGGCAGGTTCTTGTAGTAGTCCGGACGGGGGTCGTAGGCCTCGCCGGCAAAGCTCAGAGCCGTGCTGCTGTACATGGCATACTTGTAGCCGAGCACGGTGCTCAACTTGCTGTCCTCGTTGATGTCCCAATCCCACGAGAGGATTCCCGTAGGCTCGTAGTCGTTCACCACGCGGGCATTACGTTTCTTGCCATCCTGATAACCCCAGTTCGGGTTATAGTAGTGCGAGTTGGCCAACCAATAGGCCTCTTCGGTCGATGCACCTTGCTGGGCGCGCTCGGTCGGAGCACCAAAGGTGACAAAGTTGAAAGTATGGTCGCCCAACACTTTCTCGGCCGTCAGGAGGTAACTCAGTGAGTTATAGAAGGTACCCTCGATGACACCCTCCGAGGCACCACGGTAACCGATAGTGCCACCGAACGACCAACCGTTGAGCAACTGGCCGGTGCCGAAAGTATAGATGGCGCGGTACTTGTAGTTGCGGTTGCAGGCCGTGAGGGTGAACTTCTGACCTTGCTGCATACGGCTGGCGCGGAGCAAGGTGTTGCTGCCACCACCGATGCCGGCGATACCGAAGTTGTTGAACTCGCCCGAGGTGACGTTCTCCTTGTTGCGGGTGGCATCGTTCATGCCGCCCAGCAGGCTGTAGTTGAATCGACCGCTCTCCAAGTCATTGAAGGCCAGGCCGTTCAAGTAGTTGGTGGAGTACATATTGTCGAGAGCCCTGACGCGGAAACGCATGGAACTCCAGGTAAAACCCACCTCCGACAGGAAAAGATTGTTGGACGAAGAGCCGACATTCGAGATGGTCTGAGCAGCATCCAGATCCTCATCCAACTGAGACTCAGTAAAGGTGAAGTCGCTGGCGTCCTCGTCATCTTCTTGCGTCGCACTCTGTCCTGCCTGTCCCTGTGGCACCTGTTTCACCGTATCCGACAGAGCGGCTGGTACAGGTCCGACGGCGGCATTGGCAGAAACTCCTGCCAGCACACCGAGAGCAGACATAATCAGTGTAACTTTAGTCATTGTAAAATAATAATTTCTATTTAAGGAAGTTCTAAAATTGTCCTATTGAACGCAGCCGAAACATCTCTTCCTGACATATAGCAAGTATAGAGATTCTCCTCTCCGTTCAGAATGACATTCTTAAAAGATTCTTTACCAAACGGACGCAAAGATAATGATTTTTTAATAAACTGAGCCAACAACGTATTTTTTTCGTATAATTTCTTGTTAATTTGATTGTTTTGTCCTACCTTTGCATCGTATTTTGCAAAAAATACTATCGTTCGGAGTTCTCTCCCTCCCACCGACGTCGTAACGCAGTTGCTTTCTTTTTTCGTTCTTTTTCCGTTCTTTTTTGGTTCTTTTTCGTTCTTTTCAAAAAAGGAGTCTTGAAAGCAGGAAAATCGGAACCTAACAAAAGCGTGGACGACAGTGCGTTACGACAACGTTATGGGCTCCGGTTTTCCGACCCGTTTGACTGGTATTTTATAAAACTAACTCATAATATATCTAAGAATGAAATCTTTCTCTTGGTTCATTGCAACCGCCTTATTTCTTAGTGCGTTGACCCCGGCTTGGGCGGACAAGAAACAGAAGTCCGACAACGCACAACCCAAAATCGCTGCCTACGCCGTAGGATTCTACAATCTGGAAAACCTTTTCGACACCATACATGCCCAAGGCAAGAACGACTTCGACTTCCTGCCCGACGGGTCGTACAAATGGAACACGGTCAAGTACGAGAACAAACTCAAGAACATGTCGCGCGTCCTGTCGGAAATGGCCACCGACAAGGTGAAGGCCGGCTGCGCCGTCATCGGCATCAGTGAGATCGAGAACCGCCAGGTGGTGCTCGATGTCTTGCAGCAGGAGTCGCTCAAGAATCGCGGCTACAAGTTGCTCCACGTCGATAGCCCAGACCGTCGTGGCGTGGATTGCGGCTTGCTCTACAACCCTCGTTTCTTCACCCTCGAAGACTCGCTCTACGTGCTTTATATCTACCCCAACGACTCGACGGGGGAACGTCCTTTGGGCTTTACGCAAGACCCTAAGACCAACGATATCAAGCCTTTGCCTCTCTATGGCGACACCACCCACATCACCCGTGGCTTCCTGGTCGGCATCGGCACCATGGCGGGCGAGAAGATGGCCGTCATCGTCAACCACTGGCCCAGCCGTGGCGCGCAGAGCATCGCCCGCGAACGTGCTGGTTATCAAGTCTATGCGCTCAAGGAGGCATTGCTCAAAAAGTACCCGGGCATCAAGATCATCATCGAAGGTGACCTGAACGACGACCCCAACAACAAATCGGTGGTTGATGAACTGAAAGCCGTATCGGAGGTAAGTGACGTCAAGGATGCCCACTCGCTCTATAATCCTTGGTACAATATGCTCTATAAGGTTGGTCAAGGCACCCTGCTCTACAAGGGCAAGTGGAACCTCTTCGACCAGATCATCCTATCGGGCAACCTCATCGTAGGCAACCCTCAGCCCGATGCTACCACCTCGGCTTCCGAGCCTGCCCATGGCAAGAAAGCCAAGAAGGGCAACAAGAACAATGCCGCCAAGAGCTACAACCAGTTGACCTATCGCTCGCACGAGATCTTCCTCCGCGACTACCTCATCCAGCAGGATGGCCGCTACAAAGGTAGCCCACTCCGCACCACCGCCGGCGGCACTTGGCTCAACGGCTATTCGGACCACCTCCCCACCATCGTCTATCTGGTGAAGGAAAAGTAAATCCCACAAATATTAACAACATAAGCGCCCCCTCCTCTCCGTTTGGAGTTGAGTGGGCGCTTCATTGTATCATTATAACGGCTTACTCATTCCTCGACAAAGACATTTATCGGGCTATTAGCCTTGATCGATATTGAGCAAAAAAGACAAAATGGGCTAATAGACATTTATTTCTTACATTTCATCCCTCAAAATGTCTATTAGGCCAAGATATTTCCAAATTCAAGAGCAAAAACTTCCGTCTCAAGACAAAATCTCCTTTCCACTTCTGCAAATAAAACAAAGACAGTCGCCTCCACGCGGAAACGACTGTTATGAATTATATTAAATGTACATTGACGATTATTCTACCCAAATTATCCCTCAAAATGATTAGCCGTTCTGGCCTTGTAAATGTCGTCCATGATTTCGTCTGCGGAACGTTCATCTTTCCAAACGCCCACAAAACTATCCGCCCAACCTGCCGTCTTGTCGGACTTCTCTTCTTTTGCAGGCAACAAGGTACGGACATACGACAGCAACTTCTTCATTGCCGTCTCGCTATCGAGCAGTGGACTCATATCTCGGAGCAATTCCGCACGCAGTTTCATAGTTGTCATAGTCTTAACTAATTATAATTTGCATTGCAAAGATATATATAAAACCTCACTATTCAAAGAAATCGAGCAAAAATATTATTCTTTTGCTTTTCAAGCGGCGCCTTTTGGTAAAATAGAGTTCCACCGAAGGCATTTCATTATAAAAAGTGGACGTATATTTGGAATATCAAAATTATATTCCCATATTTGTACCGAGATTTACCTCAAACTAGTTGTCTAACCTTAATAATAATCATTATGGCTCAAATCGGTTACGGCTACGGAAGTGAGTATCAATTACTCCGATTTCTTGGCCACCACAGAAATGAATTGGAACTTGCATTACATAAAGCTGGCGTTCCTGATGGTGACTTCTATTGGTTTGACTTTGACTATGCAGACAGAGATAGAATACTCTCGGGAGATAGCGAGATTTGCGGATTGAGTTTTTTAGAAGGGAGATTTGATAATTATTCGGAAGTAAAGAAAGAAATTAAAAGCTATTCTTGGACATTTAATAGTTGGCAATATTGGGACGCTGTCTTTATAGTGAATAATGTCGTGTATTTCGTAGAAGCGAAAGCCCATAAAGACGAACTTAAATCTGGCAGCAAAACTCATGGAGGGACCAATAGTGACGCTATTTTTGCATTTATGAGTAAGCAGTTCTCTTGTGCTACCGATGAGTGGCTTAAAGATTATTATCAATTTGCAAATCGTATTTCTACAGTTGCCATGATAAACAAAAAGGGCATACAGTGCAAATTGGTCAATATCTATTTTATTGATGGATATTATGATAGAGAACGAGGCATAAACAAAGACACATCAAGGGAAGAATTTGAAGAAGAAATAAAGAAAGAATTAAAGGCATTAGGACTCTCGAAAGAGGAAAAGGACAAATACGTTATTGACTTATTTATTGATGCCAACCCGCATCCTTGACATTCCATGAGGCGGGGCTATCTCCGGACAGCAATGCGAATGTTTCAAAGCCTTTATGTCTTGTTGCAATGAACTAAACTATGAAATAAAAGATATTGCTGTCCGCTAAATCTCTTTAAGACAAAATACTATTTGTCTCTTGGTTTTTCTATCAAAAGCCCAGTTTCTTAGTCATTTTCTTTCCTTTCAATCATAGAGACCACTTAATAGGCACATAATAACCTCATAATAGGAAGACCGAAGGGTGTGCCAAAAGATGAATATTCTATCCTTTCCCAATTATCACAGATACTTGTTCTTTCAATCTTGGGAAGTCAAAACAACCAAGATGACGTCGCGTTTCGCTACGTCATCGGCTTTTCAGGCATCATAAAATTGACCAATTTTAGTGGGATGGTATCACGTTTCGTGATATCTTCATATCCTATATGGAAAAAACTTCTCTCAAAAATTATAAGTCTTCTTTGACATTTTCCGCCATTAAATATCGGACTGCAACGCCGTAACGCGCAACGCTCAGTTTGAGTTTGCAAAATTTGTCTTTTCAAGCGACTTCTTTTTGCAAAATAGAGTTCTAACGAAGACAATTCATTATAAAAAGTGGACGTATATTTGGAATATCAAAATTATATTTCCATATTTGTACCGAAAATATCATGCAAAACAAAAAACTGCACATTTTTATTGACCTCTGCATCTTTTCTGCACACCTTTGTTTGCTTTTTCTAAAAATCAAGGAAGTCTTATCGTATTATATATTATAATACTAAATGACAAAAATAATGAAAGCAGCAATTATTGGACCTCGCAATCATGGGTTAACCTATGAGCAGTTTGATGCCCTTGTAAGGAAAATATCCTTCAAGCAGGATATAACGATTGTATCTGGTGGTGCAAAAGGAATAGATTCTTTTGCAGAAGAGTTTGCCAGGAAGAATAACATTCCTACTGAAATCTATAAACCCGACTACTCAACGTATGGAAGAATAGCACCCATAGTCAGAAATAATCTGATTGCAGAATCTGCTGACATGTGTATAGCTTTGTCAACGACACTTGCAAAGGAACACTAGACACAATCAAGAAGTTTGAGAAGTTAGGTAAGTTCGTATATAAAATTAAAATTGATTAATATGGTATATGTTGCATATTTTTACGAGGGAGTAGATAGAAAAATTTTTAAGACTTTTTGGGGATTAACTAATAATTCCGTAGTTGAGAAAGCAGATAAGTTTTTCATGGATAACTATAAGAGTCATCCAAATATACATTTTGGATTTAAATCTATCTTTCACTATATCTTTTGGATAATTAAGATTGCTATAATTCCAGAAGAAATCGATGACGACGAGTCTATAATAGAGATTGAGGATGAATATGAAATACCCGATTAAAACAAACAATTATGACAAACAAGACTATAAAAAGATATATTTGGCTCCTCAACACCCTCCTGGAGAACAAACCTCTGACGCAGGACGAAATCAGCACCCTGTGGATGAGGTTTGAGGAGGGTGACGGCAACCCACTTTCGAAGCGCACCTTCCATGACCATTGTCGCGCCATAAAAGACCTCTTTGGTGCGGAAATCTGTTGTAACCCCTCCAACAATTACCGATATCATATTGAAAACAAAGAGAAAATCAACAACGACAGAACGCTGAAATGGTTGTACCGGTCCATGTCGCTTGCCGACAAGATTGATGTTTGCCGTGCCCGTGAACGGATAATGCCAGAGGAATTTCCCAAAGGGTCTATCTTCTTGCAGCCTGTCCTGAATGCCTTGAACAACAACAAGGTACTGCTCTTGGATTATCAAGCGCATGGCGGAAAGAATGAACGTTTTCATGTCGAACCATACATCCTAAAGGCTTATCGCCAACGATGGTATATCTTGGGCAAAATAGCAGAAAGAGATGGACTTCGGCATCTGGCGCTGGACCGCATATTGCATCTGGAAACGACGGAAGACTCTTTCTCCATGCCCAGAGGATTTGATGCCCAAGAGTTTTACAAAGACTCTGTCGGCATCTATGTGAATCCTTCGTTGAAGCCACAGAAGGTTATCATTCGTGCCTATGGCAAAACGGTTGATTATCTACGAGATCTTCCTCTCCACCGCTCTCAGGAAGAGGGTCGCTCCAACCTCGAACAACAATTTTGTGAGTTCCACTACCGTGTTTGTCTCACTCCAGAACTCACCTCTCAACTCCTCTCTATGGGCGAAAATGTCGAAGTGCTTGAACCCCAGGAGTTGAGAGAGGAGATAAAGAGGAGGTTAGAGAATAATATAAAACGATATGTTTAACCATTAATCTATTCAACTATGAATCCAAAGAAATTGACCAAATTAATTGAAGATTCCTACAATAGCTTGGGAATAACAACAACTACTACTTCTGTCCCTGTTACTATTGTAGAACCCATCATTAACTTATCTAAAGATCAAGAGTGTAGCTTACTAAATGGTGACGGACAGAGCAATCCTCTTGAATATAAGCAAATAAATTCCTCTACAGGATTGGCCGTCAACTACTACAAAATATTGGAAAGTACTAAAAAAATCACCAATCTAATCTTTGAGGACAAAGTTCAAAAGCCTCTTAACATAAGAGGTGGAAGATTTGCCAATTTGGATGTGTCCTATAAGAAAGATGGTATTCAGTATTATGTCGAAAGTAAGTTCCTTGAGCCTTTCTATTCCAGCAATGAGCACAATAGGGAAGCATATTTCGATAAGAAGAATTATGATGTTCCAAAAGACAACGAAGAAGAAAAAGAAGAATGGTTGAAGCTATTTGAGACAGCTCAGGAATTCAAACTATACAACTTCTCTCAAATCTGCCGACATTTGATGGCAATACGGCGCAAACACCAAGAAGATGGTCAAAAGATTGTTTTCCGAAGCGTTACATGGAAAATGTCAGATTCATTTATTGTAAAGATAATTGACAGTAAAGATAAAGAAGACTGCATCGCTCGGAGGAATGAGATAGAGAAGGAATCCAAGAAATGCAACGAAATAGTCAATGATTTCCTTTACAAAATCGGCTGGGGAAATATCACTTTTGAATGTCTTTATTATGATGATATTCTTGTTGATATCAAGGATTCAGAACATTTCGAAGAATTCAAAAAACGCTATTTTATCGATTGAGTAAATATTTTATAAGAAATTTGCTTCCTCTCTGCACCATTTCTGCACACCTATTCCAGCGTTTCCGCTTAATCACAACTTTTCAATCGTTATACATAGACCAATACTTTAACAATATGAAAGATAATCTTGAACACGAGAGCGGAAATGCTCAATTAATTGACCCTTTAGTTAATGTAAAGCGGATAGATGCAGATGCCGTAATGGACATTGCAATAAACGCTCCGAATAGTTACTGGAACATAGACAAATGGGACTTTGACTCCTTGTTTGAGAAGGAGAACGAGACGATTGGCTTTGAAATAGACATCAAAGCTAATGTGCCTAATCGGACGCAGCTATTGGTAGAGAGGCTGGACGAAGTAGCTAACCGAAGGAAGACAATAGGGCGTTGCTTTGTGTACCTTGTCACACCTTCAGTGCACACTCTACTTTTAGCCGAACTAAAGCCTTTAAGCCAATGGGTTGATACTCACGTCAACAGAATTATGTGGGGCGGGGTTGATGACGAGCACCAAACCGAGTGGTTCAAAACCTTTATCTTGTTGCAATGAAATAAACTACAAAATAATCCTGTCCGCAGTACCTTGAACCCGGTATTGCGGACATTTTTTGAAGACAATCCCCTCAAAAAGTAATATCGGTCTATTAGCATGTATCGATATTGAGCAAAAAAGACAAAATAAATGCCGATGATGAGACATTCACCATCGGCATGATATAGAGATTGATATTCTATCGTATTAACGGAGAGGCTTGATCATGAAGTTGAAATGGTAGTCCTGATAGAGGACACGGTACTCGCGGAGAGGCCAAGCGCCCCAGCTGTTGACACAACCCAGACCTAACTGCAACTGGTCGATACAGACGTTGGTGAGCGGCGAAGGGTCGATGTCGGGCGAGTGGAGGTTGTGCTTGTGCTGACCCTCGTCAAGACTCTCGATAGTGTAGTGGAGCGCCGAAGCAGAGAATGGTTTCTCGGCCACGATGCAGATGCCCTGGTTGGCGGCATTGCGGAGTTCCATCCAACGGAGGTCAACATGGTTGCCATTCTCCTGGGGGCGGATATAAGGATAGAACTGGTCGGTTACGGTGCTGTGATATACACCCAGGAACTCGGAACTCTTGCGGTCGCTGTAGGTCTCGACTGGACCGCGGCCATAGTAAGCAAGTTTCTCAAAGTCAACAGGCATAGGCAGTTGCATACCGAAACGGAAGAGTTCTGAAACCTTGGCATCAGGCGTGGTCTTGAGGTCCTCGCTCACCTTGAGCGAACCGTCTGGATAGAAGACATAGGTCAACGACAACTCGCACTGGACGGAAGGCATCTCGTGCTGAGAAGTGACAAAGATAGTATCATTGTTGAGGTCCACGTGGAGGTTCTTGAGGTTCATCTCGGGCGACTTCCAGGCGGCGAACTTATTCTGCAATCCGGCACCGAAGTCATTGTCGGTTGGAGCACGCCAGAAGTTGGGCGCAAAGGTTGCCCCCTCGGCCAATAGGCTCAAACCATTCACCTCGTAACGGGTCATGAAGCCGCTCTTGAGGTCGAAATCAACGCCAAAGACAGGCGAAGTGATGACATACTTGCCGTCTTTCTTTTCGGCGCTCTTAACAACCTGGGCGGCGGTGAGCGACGAGTTGAGTGGCAGAACGGAAGGCGTAAGTTGCTGACGGACACCGGCCTTGAGCGGCAACTGCTGCTTGGCCAAAGTGTGACCAGCGGGCAGGAGGTCGTCGCCCTGACGTACCTTATAATAGAGGTTGAGGAGGTACTCGGCACCATCGTTGGCCAACTCGCCGACGGGCAGCGAGATGCCTGCCGTCTGTTGTGGCTCGACTTTGAGTGTCTCCAAGGCACCGGAACGGAGAGCCACGCCATTGCGCAACAGGGTCCACTCCAGACGGACGTTACTGAGGTCGGTGTAGAAGTTCTCGTTATAGACCTTGAGCTGGCATATGCTGCCGGAACGGTTGGTCAATGTGGTCCAGATGTTCTGATAGTAGTAACCTACCTCGTACATGTGGGGATTCGGAACTCGGTCGGGCGAGATGAGACCATTGTCACAGAAGTTTCCATCACTGGCATCGGTCTCGTTGAAGTCACCGCCGTAGGCCCAGATCTCCTTGCCGGCCTTGTTCTTCCAACGAATAGACTGATCAACAAAGTCCCAGATGAAGCCACCCTGCAGGTTAGGGTACTTGCGGATGAGGTCCCAGTACTCCTTGAAACCGCCAATGCTGTTACCCATGGCATGAGCATACTCGCACTGGATGAATGGGCGTGTCATCGATGGGTTCTTGCCATAATCCTCCATACGACGATAGTCGGCATACATCGGACAATAGACATCGGTGGTTGCATCCTCGAGGGTAATCTTCTTGCGCCAGATGCCATCCAACGTACCTTCGTACTGGCACAGACGACTTGGGTCCTCGGCCTTCACCCACTTGTAGGCATCAATGAAGTTCGGACCGAAACCTGCCTCGTTACCCAGACTCCAGAAGAGGATAGACGGGTGGTTGAAGTTACGCTGTACGTTACGCTGGTTGCGTTCCAAGTGGGCCAGGTGGTAGTCGGCTCGTTCGGCCAACGTGTGTTCGCCATAACCCATGCCGTGGCTCTCCAGGTTGGCCTCGGCCACCATGTAGATGCCATACTTATCGCAGAGGTCATACCAGTAGCTGTCATCGGGATAGTGGCAGGTACGTACGGCATTGACATTGAACTGCTTCATGATCTGGATATCCTGCAACATACGTTCGCGGCTCACGACGTAACCACCATCTGGATCGAGTTCGTGACGGTCCACGCCCTTGATCAGAATAGGCTTTCCGTTGACCAACAGTTGAGCGTCCTTCACCTCAATCTTGCGGAAACCGACCTTGACAGGAACCACCTGAACGGTCTGATTGCCATTCTGCACCAAGGCACGGAGGGTATAGAGATAAGGAGTCTCGGCCGTCCACTTGTATGGGTTGTTCACCTTGAGCACTACAGGATTACCCTTGGTGGTGGCCGACACGATGACGCGGCCGGTGGCATCCTCCAACTGGAGTTTTACTTGTGCTCCACCTGCCACCTTGGTCTGTACGCGCAGCGAACCGTTCTCGTAGTTGGCATCGAGGTCGGGGGTCACGCGGATGTCCTGGAGATGCTGTTTGGGTCGAGCATAGAGCCAACAGTCACGATGAATACCGGTGTTGCGGAAGAAGTCCTGACACTCCAGGTAAGTTCCATCGCACCAGCGGATAACCTGCATCGCAATCAAAGCAGGCTTGCCTGGGGTGACGAACTTCGTGAGGTCAAACTCGGCCTCCAACTTGCTGTCCTCACTGTAGCCGACAAACTTGCCGTTGACCCACAGATAGAAACAGCTCGACACGCTGCCAAAGTGGGCGATGACTTGCTGCCCCTTCCACGAAGCAGGAATCTGCACTTCGTGGCGATAGTAGCCGACCCAGTTATTGTCGGTAGGTACCGTCGGTGGCGTATTGGGATGCTGACGCGCCCAAGCATATTGTGCGTTGACATAGATAGGGTCGCCGGCACCATTCAGTTCCCAGCAACCCGGCACAGGCATATTGCGCCAAGCGGCATCGTCAAGGCCGACCTTGAAGAAATCCTTCTGAAAGGAATCGGCATTCTTCTGCCACTGGAACTTCCATTGGCCATTGATACTCAGATAGTTGGCCGACTGTTCAGGGCACTGCTTGGAGGCAGCCTCAGTCTCGTAGCCGAAGAAGTGAGTGTGCATGGCCAAGCGGTTCACTTGGTTGACCGCAGGATCCTGCCACTCATTGAACGTCTGGGCACTGAGCGTCACGGTCGATGCCGCCAATGCCAATGTTAGAAGTCTATTCATTACTCACAGTATTATATTGGTGAATTCGTTGTTTCTCGGTTTTTGGGATTGAACGCGGGCAAAGATAATCATTTTTTTCGACAATCCCCACATTTGCCCGAAGTTTTTTGCCATCAGGACAAAAAAAATTCACCCGACTCTCCAAGACTGGAAAATCAGATGACGAAAAAGTGCATATTGACAGAACACTTGGGATATCCCAATGTTTGGTGGTCGCTGAGGGATTCGAACCCCCGACCCTCTGCTTGTAAGGCAGACGCTCTGAACCAACTGAGCTAAGCGACCATGTTTACGATGTAAAAGTTATTAGGTTTTAGTTATTAGTTATTAACCTGATTAGCAACGAACTAATAACTATTAACTCTTAACTCATAACTCGTTTTCGGCAAGCCGAAAACGTTGTAGTCCATAGCAGAGTCGAACTGCTCTTTAGAGAATGAAAATCTCTCGTCCTAACCGATAGACGAATGGACCCCTATTAAGAAAAAGATAAGTGGTGCCAACGGGAATCGAACCAGTGACACAAGGATTTTCAGTCCTTTGCTCTACCAACTGAGCTATGGCACCTTAAATCTTTAATGGTACGGAGGATGAGACTCGAACTCACACAGCCGAACGGCCACTACCCCCTCAAAGTAGCGTGTCTACCAATTTCACCACCTCCGCATGTACTTGATGAAATGCCATATTCAGACTGAATATAGTACCCAGACCCGGGATCGAACCGGGATGGATTGCTCCACTGGTGTTTGAGACCAGCGCGTCTACCGATTCCGCCATCTGGGCGAATCAATTGATAATTGATAATTAAAACATTAACAATTAAGAATCTTTTCGAAGAGCGAAAAACGGGACTCGAACCCGCGACCCCGACCTTGGCAAGGTCGTGCTCTACCAACTGAGCTATTTTCGCATAATTGTATTGGTGCGGTGCGTACGGGACTCGAACCCGTGACCTCCGCCGTGACAGGGCGATATTCTAACCAACTGAACTAACGCACCAAGTAAAACTACTTCCTTGCGGAAGCCAACGCAACAGCGTTGTCCAGAAAATTGCACGGGTGGAAAGGTTCGAACTCTCGACACCTGGTTTTGGAGACCAGTGCTCTACCGACTGAGCTACACCCGTATTCGGAGAACTTTGGCTCGCAAAACGACCCGTCATTCCACTTTTCCTTTCTCTGTATTACCTGTATGTGACCCCGGAGAGGCTCGAACTCTCGACCCACTGATTAAGAGTCAGTTGCTCTACCAACTGAGCTACGGAGTCATGCTTTGACTTCCTTCCGAAAGTCTATCTTGTGAGAATGACCAGTAGTATCATCCTCGATATCTTCAAGTATCTGTCAATATGTCAAAGAACTTTTCGAATTGATAATTGACAATCGATAATTGACAATCATTCAACTTCGTTGAGCGAAATCGGGACTTGCTTCTCTCGGACCGAGTCCCTTTTAAGCCTTGAGCGAAAAACGGGACTCGAACCCGCGACCCCGACCTTGGCAAGGTCGTGCTCTACCAACTGAGCTATTTTCGCATATATTCAAAGAGCGTTAGTATCCTTCGTTACTTTGTGGGAGCAGATGGATTCGAACCACCGAAGTCGTAGACAGCAGATTTACAGTCTGCCCCATTTGGCCACTCTGGAATACTCCCAAGCCTTGCGCTCCAAGATGGGCTTGAACCAACGACCCCATGATTAACAGTCATGTGCTCTAACCAACTGAGCTATTGGAGCTCGAACTTGCTGAGAACAGGTGTTCCGTTCTTTAGCGGGTGCAAAGATAGGGCAAATCTTTTTCAATTCCAAATTTTACGACGAAAAACTACTCAACAAATCGAAATCCGCTGTTCAAAAGTCCACTTTTTGAAATCCACACTTTACACATACGACACAAACACGCCCTTTTTCCGGTTCTATCTCCCCGTGGCCAATCCCCGCTCCCACATAGCGCAAAACGCGAAAACGGCGGAAATCTCTTCCGCCGTTCCATTTTACTTGCTAAGCAAACGCTCGATGTAAGGTGCAATCTTGTCGGGAGTGACCGTTGGCTCAAAACGCTCAACTACATTTCCGTCGCGATCGACCAGGAATTTCGTGAAGTTCCACTTGATGTCGCCTCGCTTGCCACTCTTGCCGTTAATCAGAGAAGTGCACCACAGCAAGCAGTTCATAAACAAGTTACCTGAACCGTGGCCCGATGGCTTCTGCTCCTTCATATATTTAAAGAGAGGTGACGCTCCCTCGCCGTTCACGTCAATCTTCTTGAATCGGGGGAAAGTGGTATCGTACTTAGCACTGCAGAACTGGTTGATACCCTCGTCATCCTGCTTAGCCTGCTCCATGAACTGATTGCAAGGGAAATCCAGAATCTCCAGTCCGCACTCCTTATACTTGCGATACATCTTCTCCAATGCCTCGTATTGAGGAGTCAATCCGCAGGCGGTTGCCGTATTGACCACGAGCAACACCTTGCCTTTGTAGTCACTCAACGAAACTTCGACATCCTGCTTGTTAAAACGCTTTACTACTTTGAAATCATGTACGTTCATAATATATATTGTTAAAAGGGGCTTCGGAGCCTGGCCGTTTCCGGCATTCTCACTCCGCCCGGCGAATAATTCCTTTTGTCGATGCAAAGATACACCTTTTCTTTTATATCGCACACGATTTATCCATATTTCCCTCTATTTTTCAATTATTTAACCCATTTTTCCTCTCTTTTGCCATTCCAAAGTAACAAAATTTACATCGCAAACGACACATTTCTCTCCTTCTTCGTTCTTTTCCACCTTTTCTGCCACCTCACTTCCTCCACCTACCCTCCATCCTGTCACCCTTCCCTTGACCGTCTGCTTTCCTTCTGTCTTCTTTCTCCCTTTAAAAGGTAGCAAAAAGGGAGAAGGTCGTTCCAATCGAAACGGAAAGGTGACAGCGAGAACAGGGGAACTAAGGACAATGGACAGGGGAACAAAGAACAATGGACAAGGGGACAAAGGACGAAAGGACTAAGAGGGACAAAACTGGCGAAAAAGCACTCTACAGAGAGCAAAAAGGGGGCTCTGGAGCGTCAAAATACAAAATTTTCGACAAAAAAGATAAAAAAGTCGGCAAAAAATTTGGAATTATCAGATATTAGCTTTATCTTTGCACCCGCAATTCAGACAGAGTTGCCACATGGTGGCTGTAGTTCAGTTGGTTAGAGCGTCAGATTGTGGTTCTGAATGTCGTGGGTTCGAGCCCCACCCGCCACCCCAACAGATTGTCGAGAGGTTGTCAGACTCCCTCCCCCAATCGAAGACATAACGAGTTTGACAAACTATGGCGCTTTCATCTAGCGGTTAGGATACCGGCCTCTCACGCCGGGTACACGAGTTCGAGTCTCGTAGGCGCTACCATCTTGGAGAGATGGGTGAGTGGCTGAAACCACCGGTTTGCTAAACCGACGAACCTGATTAGGGTTCCACGAGTTCGAATCTCGTTCTCTCCGCCGAAGCGTTTGCAGTTCTGCAAACGCTTTTCGTTTTTATATACACGTGTTTATATACACGTGCACATGCGCGTAAGTTATCAAACAGCCTTATTTCCGTGTTCCCAAGACGTTTTTTTCGACATAGATTTTGTTATGCGGAGTATTTTTATTATCTTTGCAACCAAGACTCCCACTCCCATCAGTGTGACTCATCACTCCGCCAATTGACGCGTGGCAAGCAAGGAGTGAATTCTAAAATAATAACAATATGAACAACTACCATATACCGACCTTGCCTCTCGGCTACGACTTGGAGACAAAAGAAGTCTTGAAGCAGCTCAACCGTGCCAACAAGAAGTTGGCTGAGTTGAAAGGTGTTGCCTTGACCATACCCAATGAAAACATATTGATCAGTACTCTGACTCTGCAAGAAGCGAAAGACAGCAGTGAGGTGGAGAATATCATCACCACACAAGATGACCTGTACAAAGCAGACTTAGCTTTGAAAGACAGTATTATCAAAGCAGCCGAGAAAGAGGTAATGAATTATCGCAATGCTCTGATATCTGGTTACCAGCAGGTTAAGACGCATCACGTCTTGACGCTCAACACTATCAAAGAAGTTCAACAGGCCCTAGAGAATAACAATGCCGGATTTAGAAAAGTGCCAGGGACAAGCCTCAAAAACAATCTGGGAGAAACAGTATATAATCCGCCTCAGAATGGGGCAGACATTGAGGCTTATATGGCCAACTTGGAATTGTTCATCAACAACAACGAGACAAGCGACTTGGATCCATTAATCAAAATGGCCATCATTCACCATCAGTTTGAGAGCATTCATCCGTTCTATGATGGCAATGGTAGAACTGGTCGAATTGTGCTAATACTTTACCTTGTGATGTCCGACCTCCTGGATTTGCCGATTCTCTATCTGAGTCGCTACATCACTCACAACAAAGGGGAGTATTACGGTCTGATTCAGGAAATCAGAGATCACGATGGCAACAATTTTGAGCAATGGGAAAGATGGATCTTGTTCATGTTGAAGGGCATAGAAAGTACGGCCGAGCAAACCATCAATCTTGTCAAAGGAATATCTGCCTTGATGACAGAATACAAAGCCAAACTCCGGCCAGAGTTTGGCAGACTATATAAACACGAGTTGCTCAACAACTTATTCTACCATCCATATACAAAGATAGAATATGTGGAAAGAGATATGATGGTGAGTCGCAACACAGCATCTGCCTATTTATCAAAGATAGTAGATATGGGTTTACTGACCAAGATGAAGATAGGCAAATCCAACTACTACATTAACACTCCATTGGTTAAATTATTTATGAGTGTGGGAGAGAACTAAACATGCCCAATAAAAGGCCATTTATTGTGCATGATGTTGATGTCGTGCCCAACAAATGGCTTTTTATTGGGCACGACATCAACAACGTGAGTAAAAACGCGTCTTTTATTACCCATATCATTCATAAAGTACTGACTCCGACACAATATACAAAGGTATAACAAAGAGAATGTGGGCAGAAAGCTCTTCGTTAATGAAATATTTTGAAATTCCGAAATACATTCTTATCTTTGCACCAAGAACGATAAATACACATGGGATATAAAAACAATCTTTTAGAGGCATGGCTCCTCCTTAGTCTGTTGTCGGCCTGCACCACCAAGAAGCAGGAGACAGCACTCCCCACCTCCGGAATGGCACTTCCGGCTACCGAGACCAACTCCGAGCAAGCCGAGAGCGACAAGATTGCCATCGAGCCGGAAACAGAATTGACCGACTCGATAGCACAGAAGTTGTTTCGGGCCTTGCCAACGTTACAGGGATATGACGCACTTCAACCAGAAAATGCAGAGAGACTCACCGAAGAATTACGGCGATGTTTTATGGAATACGCTGCGACGGACACCCTTTATTTTGCTAAGTATGACCAAAAATTGTTTCCATACGTATATCTCATCAACGAAGTAGATGGTGCGGAGTACCTGAGTTTCCAGAAAGTAGCTGGAAATGATTCTGTCATAATCAAATACCTCTACATTTATGATTACCTCATCAAGATGAAAAAGGAAGGAAGTATCCGCATTAAGACAGAATTAGAAAATGGCAAATGGAAGGTTGCCGACTTCGAGTACGGAACCTACGACACGTCAGACAAGTCAGGACTAAAGAGATTAAAGACCGAAATAAAAGACCGTCGCATCATGCTCCGCATTCCTGAAATCCTCAAACGTGACTTTGCCGCTGCGAACAAATATCTGAACAATTATCCTGACTCACTATCCATCGCCGACCCACAACGGATAGGGTTAGTCATAGAAGGCGATTCTGCTCAGGTTGAACAACTTTGGGCTTCGGGTCTAACGGAAGAGAGAGTGAAAACGTTGTATTGCAATATATCGAACAACTCCTATCAAAAACACCCACAGGAGATATTCAGTCCAAGATTACTTTCTCTGGTCGAGGCCGCTCTTGCCATACCAGAAGACGACTTAGAGGGACCTTCGGACAAACTTGAATTGCTCGGTTCACTGAACTTTGATTACTTAGTTCCCACCCTCCCCGCAACCTTCTATGTAACACCCTTCAACGAGGATTCCGTCTTGGTGGAAACAAAACGTATTGCAGAATGTGAAGGTGGCGGTTGGTGTATTGAGAAAGATAATCACATTATGCACCTTGCCAAGCACGACGGAAGGTGGTTGATTTCTTCTTTGATAAATTGGACAACAGATAATGACATTTCAAGGTACATTTCCGACATGAGAAAATTCTACCGGTCGGAAGATTGGCCAAAAGAGTGCATAGATGCAGAAAAATATATCGAGCGGGAAAAAGATTCTGTAAAGAAAGTCCAGATGCAAGAGCACCTCCAGAACCTCAAGGAACAAGTCAAAGAGTATTTTGAGAAATACCCCGACAAACCATGATTTGTCGCGGTATAGAGCAGAGAATCTAGAAATACTAGAAACTCTATATTTTTAAAAAGACAATGACAGAACCCAACACATCGACAACAGCCTACGAACCGGAAACAGCCACGAACCTCTTTGACCAAGTCGAAGCGGCGTATCGGCGTCTGCCCGACTACAGAGAGATGTATCGGGCATGGAGTCAGACCTTCCGTAAGTGCCTGTTTCTGAAGACGAACGAGACGCACGTGACATTTGCCACGGGCGACTTTGCCCGTACGGATTACCTGCTCAAGGAACACGGGGCGACGCGGGTGTTGGCACATCGCATCAACGAAACGCGCAAACGGCTGGGCGAGTGGCAACGACTGAGTGAGACGACCCTCCGACTGGCTCACCGCACCGACCTGCGCAATCTGTCAGAATTCATCGGGTTCCTCTACCAGAGCAAGGTTCCGCTGTCGCTCCAAGCCCTCTACCCCACGGAGCAAGAGTTCAAACCGCTGCCTGCCTTGTTGGGCGAATATCTGCGCGTCATTGTCGAAACGTGGGACGACACCTATATCTTTGTGCACGCCGACACCAATCCGGATGAGGACTTGACCCGTGTGCGCTACGACCGTTGCGGTCATTTCTTCCGCCCTACAACAGAAGAACAGGAGCAGACACAGGACTGGACCTATCTGAAGGAGCTTTTCTACGTCGGTGCACAACTGAACCTGTTGCGCCCACGCGAAGAGGATGGTGTGCTCTATCCCGAGATGATCATCTTCGAACCCGACTATCTGGTCAACATCTCGACGGTGGCACACTGCTTCACCAACTATGCCGACTCGCCGTTGGTGGACCTGACCAAGAAACTGGCCCCTGCCCCAAAGAGCAGTGCCATCCTGTTGGGTAATCTGGCAGGACAATTGTTGGACGAATCCATTCAGCAGACAAACGTCGCCACCACCTACCAGGAGAGCATCAAGGAGTTCTTTCACAACTACGCTATCGACCTGGCTACCACGCCGTTACAAGCCAACTTCCACAGCGAGGCGCAGATACAGAAACGGCACATCGACCGCGTCATGCATCGCGACTTGCCCAACGCCGTGAAGCACTTCGACCCGAAGGAGGGCATCGTCGAACCGACTTTCTTCTCGGAAATGCTGGGTCTGCAAGGACGTATGGACTTCCTGCAACTGGACTACAAGGTGCTGTTGGAGCAGAAATCGGGCAGCGGGAAGTTCCCCTGCGGCAACTACCAGACCCCGAAGCAGACCGACGAACATTATGTGCAGTTGTTGCTCTATGCGTTGTTGATCAAATACAACTACCGCGAGCAATACGAAAAGAACAAAGGCGAATTGCACACCTTCCTGCTCTACTCCAAATACGAGGAGAGCTTGTTGGACCTCGGCTCGGCGCCCGAACTTATCTTCCGCGCCATCCAGGTGCGCAACGAACTGGCATACAAGGAACTGCATTATGCGCAGCCCGAGGGCTACCACCTGTTGGACGAACTGACCGCCGACAGTTTCAACGAGAAAAAGACCCACGACACGCTGTGGGAGCGGTTCCAACGTCCGCAGATTGAACAAGTGTTGGCCCCCATACACCAAGCATCGGAACTGGAGAAGGCCTACTACCTGCGGATGTTGAACTTCATCGCCAACGAGCACGTCCTATCGAAGTTGGGCAACCAGACCAAAGAGAGTTCAGGCTTTGCCTCCACGTGGCAGGATTCGCTGCTGGAGAAAAGGCAAGCGGGCAACATCTACGACTGTCTGGAACTGATTTCGCCCGACGAAGAGAGCACGGGGAGCATCGAACATGTCCGACTGCGCTTTGCCGAGACGGCGGACAACGACATGTCGAACTTCCGCGTGGGTGACATCGTCATCCTCTACCCTTACGACAAGGAGGCGGAACCGGATGCCCGACGGACCATGGTCTTGCGCTGCACCATCGAGGATATCCAGACCGACAGCATCACCCTGCAACTGCGTGCTGCTCAGTCGGATAACCGTTTCTTCGTCCGCCAGCGGGAACGCCTTTGGGCCATCGAACACGACTTCATGGAGGCATCCTACAGCAGTCTGTACCGAGGCATCCATGCCTTCCTGTCGGCGCCCAAGTCACGGCGCGACCTGCTGCTCCTACAACGGACGCCCGAAGTGGACCGAAGTCTCTCGCTGCGAGGCGATTACGGAGCATTCAACGACCTGGCGCTGCATGTCCGACAGGCGCAGGAACTCTTCCTCATCATTGGTCCTCCGGGCACAGGCAAGACCTCGTTCGGTATGCTCAACACCGTACAGGAGGAGTTGCTCGACCCCGATTCGACGCTCCTGCTGATGTCATTCACCAACCGCGCCGTGGATGAGATTTGCGGCAAGTTGAAAGAGGCGGGCATCGACTTCCTCCGAATCGGAAATACTGCAAGTTGCCCCAAGGAATATGCCGACTATCTGCTTTGCAACCGAGCGCAGCAATGTGAACGGTTGGGCGACATCCAACAGTTGTTGGACAAGACGCGCATCCTGGTGGGCACGACGACATCGTTGAGCAGCCATATTGCCTTGATACAGAGCAAGTCATTCAGTCTGGCGGTGATCGACGAGGCATCGCAAATCCTGGAACCGCACTTGCTCGGACTGCTCAGTGCCGTGAACGAAGAGACGGGCGAACCGGCCATCCGCAAGATAGTCATGATTGGCGACCACAAACAGTTGCCCGCCGTGGTGCAACAAAGGCCCGAGGTGTCGAGAGTGCAGGACCCGTTGTTGAACCAGATTCACCTGACGGACTGCCGACTGTCGCTCTTCGAACGTCTGTTGCGGCAATACGAGGGCAACCCCGAAGTGGTCTATATGCTTAAACGTCAGGGACGTATGCACCCCGACGTGGCGCTCTTCCCGAACATTGCTTTCTATGCCGACCAACTGCAAGTGGCTGGTCGTCCCCATCAGTTGCAATGCCTGGAGATGCCTTCTACGTCGTCGGGCAACGGCCTCACGGACCTATTGAAAATGAGGAGGTTCGCCTTCGTGGCAGCCGAGGCACCGACCGACTCGCCATCGGACAAAGTGAACCAGACGGAGGGGGACATGATAAGCGCCCTGGCTCACGAAATCTACCTCCTGGAGGGCGAATCGGCGTTCCACCCGCTCCACACGTTGGGCATCATCGTCCCCTACCGCAACCAGATTGCCACTATCCGAAACACCATCGACAAATGGGGAATCGCGGCGTTGCACGACATCACCATCGACACGGTGGAACGTTACCAGGGGTCGCAACGCAAGTACATCATCTACGGTTTCACGGTGCAGCAATACTACCAACTGGAGTTCCTGACCAGCCACGTCTTCGTGGACACGGACGGCGGCATCGTGGACCGCAAACTGAATGTGGCGATGACGCGCGCCATGGAACATCTCATCCTGGTGGGCAATCCGAAGTTGTTGGCCAACAACTACACGTTCTACAAGTTGCTCGCCTTTGCGCGTGAACAGAAATGCTTCTTTGATGTGCCTACAGACTGCTTTCTGAGGGGCGATTTTGAGGTTGCTCCTATCCTACCATCTGCTCCAAAGGAACGTCGGGCATCGGACAAACAGTTGCCCGATGCACTGCAAGCCGCCTTTGAACAATGGGTCTTGAAACCGTTGGCTGAAGCATCGGGTGAGAACGGACCCGACCGACCTCTGGGACAGGAAGATGCCGTCAACCTGGATGCCATCGGCTACGGAAGGTGCGACTTTGCGGAGTCGGGGGAAGAACCGAGCTCGCTGTCGGCCCAAGAAAAAGTGTTGCTCTATACCTATTATTTTATGCTTCCGCATTATCGGGAGAGCATCTGCCTGCTCCAAAGGATGCGGCCTTGGATGACGAGACTTATCGATGAGGCGAAAGGCGCTGTCCGCTTCTTCGACTTTGGTTGCGGTCCCGCCATCGGAGGACTGGCTTGGCACGAGAGCTACGGCACGTCGTCATCCCGTTGGACCTACATGGGCATTGACGCCTCGGCCGAGATGCGTCTGATGGGCAAACGATTGTGGGAATCGGTTGTCGGCGAAGGGGTTACAGCAAGGTGGGAAGGTGATTTCGGGGCATTGGACAAGGCAATCGGGGAAGACGTTGACAAGCAACCCGCGTTGGTGATACTGTATTTCTCCTACTTCTTTGCCAACGTATCGACACGGTCGGCCGAGGCATTAGCGAAACAACTGTGCACCATGATGAGTCGGCACTCGTCGAACCGATATATCCTGGTGGTTCAGCAAGCTACGACGGATGCTGACCTGAATGCCTACCTCGTCTTCCGACGGATTGTATCGCAACAAATGCATATCGTAGAACTGTCTGCGGAGGGGTTGATTGAAGAGAATTCGAATCTTCCTTTCCACGAGGTATTCTCGTCGTAAGGCACAGACATAAAAAAATCGGTCACCTTCCGAAGAAGATAACCGACTGTCGGGATGACCTGACTCGAACAGGCGACCTCGCGCCCCCCAGACGTGAACTCTAACCAACTGAGCTACATCCCGATTGTATGATATCGAGGGGTAAACCCCTCAAAATCGTGCGCAAAGATAAAACAAATTATCGAAATAACCAAATTTTTGGACAACTTTTTTGTATATTCCCGCAAAAATAATGGCTAAAAGCATAAAATCAATGCTCACGGAAGCACTCGCGCAGAACATCAACCTGGATGGCGTCAAGCGTGAGTTCTATCGAAACAAATATCAGGACGAGGCTTTCAAGACGAAGTTTCCTATCACGTCGAGACACACCAACACGATGATGGAGGCGCGTAACGCGTTCATCGCGGAGGGTGTCGAGGAAGATGACATGCGCTGGGTCGATGTGCACCGTTATCGGAAGGACTCGAAAGACCTGGAGATTGTTTTACCCAACCTGCTGCTTCGCCTCTGCGACAATCGGGGCAGCCTCATCTTGCACCATCCGTACTATGGCTACGGCATGGACGTGACGCACAAGGACTTGTCGTCCATTGCCAAATACTTTGTGCGTGTGGCGAACCTCTGGACGCAATGGAACGAGGAATGGGACGAATTGGTCAACAGTTGTGCCAAACGGGCCAAGATCCGCAGCATGAACGAAACAAGTATCGACGTCATCCTGAAAGAAAAATTGAGTGGCACTGGACTGAAATATCGCATCAAGCGACAACAGTACCGAGTGACACTCACTTTGGTCATGAAACATAACGTGCAGGCTACTTTCATCATCCAACACTCGAAGTTCCGCCAGCAATTGGAAAAGATTCTTCCGGCCATGGAACAACTCAACGAACTGATGGATGACTTGGGTCAGCCTATCAAAATCAAGACGTACGACCGCTATGCCGACTGGCAAGAAGCGGATGGTCAACCTTCTATTTGACGCCGAACATCTGACAAACGCGACGGATTCCGGCTACCAGTTGATCAACCTCCTCCATCGCATTGTAGAACGAGAACGAAGCACGGACGGTTCCTTCGATGCCTAATGCCTGCATCAATGGTTGGGCACAATGATGTCCTGTGCGGACAGCAATGCCTAATTTATCAAGGAGCAAGCCCATATCGTAATGGTGGATGCCTTCGACCAAGAAACTCAGGACGGCACTCTTGTGGCGCGCGTTGCCATAGATGTGCATGCCTGGAATCTGTTGAAACTGTTCGGTGGCATACTCCAGCAACTGATTCTCGTAGTCGGCAATGACATCCAAGCCGATGCCGTCCACATAATCGAGCGCAGCCGCCAACGCTACGGTACTGATGAAGTCGGGCGTGCCAGCCTCAAACTTATACGGCAATTCGTTGAAGGTGGTCTTCTCAAACGAAACGGATTGTATCATCTCACCGCCGCCTTGATAAGGTGGCATCATCTCCAACCATTTCCGCTTACCATACAATACGCCGACACCCGTCGGACCATACACCTTATGTCCCGAGAAGACAAGGAAGTCAGCATCCAAATCCCGTACATCAACTCGGATATGAGGCGTCGATTGTGCTCCATCGACCAGCACAGGTACGTTATGTCCATGCGCAATCTGCACCATCTCCTTGACGGGATTGACCGTACCCAGGACATTGCTGACATGAGTAACACTCACTAACTTCGTCTTATCGCTAAATAGTGCCTTGTACTGCTCCAAATCAAGCTCCTGTCGCTCATTCATCGGAATGACTTTGAGCACAATGTTATGTCGGCGCTGAAGCAATTGCCAAGGAACGATGTTGGAATGATGCTCCATGGCGGACACTATCACCTCGTCGCCATCATGCAGGAAAGCGTCTCCGAAGCTGCTTGCCACGAGATTGATAGATTCCGTCGTACCACGGGTAAAGATAATCTCGTCCGACGACTCGGCATTCAGGAATCGCTGCACACGCTTTCGAGCACCTTCATGCAGGTCAGTAGCATCCTGACTCAAGAAGTGGACACCACGATGCACGTTAGCGTTATGGCGCTTGTAACCATCCATCAGACAATCCAACACCACCTGTGGCTTCTGCGTCGTAGCACCATTATCCAGATAAATCAGCGGCTTATTATACACCTGCGTGGACAGGATAGGAAAATCACGTCGAATCTTATTTACATCAATCATGGAGCAAAAAGATATTAAAAAAAGCCCCTACACAAGGTAAGGGCTTTCCTTATACATAGTAACGACTAATTGCGGAATTAATCATTAGCTGCAGGAGCCTCTGCGGCCTCCTCCTTCTGCTCAGCAGCAGGAGCAGCAGCCTTCTTGGTGCGAGAACGACGAGACTTAGTCTTCTTCTCAGCAGCCTTCTCCTTCAAGAGGTTCTCGTTGTAGTCAACGAACTCAATCATTGCAGTAGCTGCATTATCGCCAAGACGATTGCCGAGCTTGAGGATACGAAGATAACCACCAGGACGGTTGGCAATCTTAGTAGCGATCTCACCGAACAACTCCTTGATAGCCTCCTTATCCTGAAGATAAGAGAAGACAATACGGCGGTTGTTGGTAGAATCCTCCTTAGCACGATTGATGATAGGCTCTGCATAAACGCGAAGAGCCTTAGCCTTGGCTACAGTAGTAGTGATGCGCTTAGCCTTAATCAACGATACAGTCATGTTCGCAAGGAGGGCCTCACGATGTGACTTCGTACGTCCAAGGTGATTGAATTTCTTATTGTGTCTCATTGTTGTATTTATTCTTTATCAAGTTTATACTTCGCGATATCCATGCCGAAAGACAAATTCAGGCTCTGGAGCAGTTCCTCAAGCTCAGTAAGAGACTTCTTACCGAAGTTACGGAACTTCAGGAGATCATTCTTGTTGAATACAACCAACTCACCAAGAGTCTCAACCTCTGCACTCTTCAAGCAATTGAGAGCACGTACAGAGAGATCCATATCAGTAAGCTTGGTCTTCAACAGCTGACGCATGTGAAGAACCTCCTCATCGAACTCCTCGTTAACCTCATTATCTGTTGACTCGAGCGAAATCTTCTCATCCGAGAAGAGCATGAAGTGATAAATCAAGATCTTTGCAGCCTCGCGCAATGCATCCTTTGGATGAATAGAGCCATCGGTAGTAACCTCGATAATCAACTTCTCGTAGTCAGTCTTCTGCTCGACACGGAAGTTCTCCACAGAATACTTGACATTACGGATAGGAGTATAAATCGAGTCAATAGGGATGACAGTAACATCGGCATTAGCAACGCGATTCTCTTCAGCAGGTACATAACCACGACCCTTGTTGATGGTCAAGGTCATTTCAAAGTTTGCGCTTGAATCCATGTGACAGATCACAAGATCTGGATTCAATACGTCAAACGAAGACATACCTGCGTGCAAGTCACCAGCTTTCAGCACTTCCTGATTCTTGACAGAAATTCGAACTGTTTCGTTCTCGGCACCTTCGACGATCTGCTTCAAACGAACCTGCTTTAGGTTAAGGATGATGTTGGTAACATCCTCCATTACACCCGGAATAGTGGCAAATTCATGCTCTACACCACTGATTTTTACAGAAGTGAAAGCAAAGCCTTCGAGTGAAGAAATCAATATACGGCGTAAAGCATTACCGACTGTAATGCCGTAGCCTGGTTCCAATGGTCGGAATTCGAACTTACCAGAGAACTGGTCAGCTTCCAACATAAGAACCTTTTCGGGTCTTTGAAATGCTAATATCGCCATGGGACTAACGTTTATTTAGAGTACAATTCGACAATGCTCTGTTCCTGAATATTCTCAGGGATATCTACACGAGCTGGAGTATGAAGATACTTACCAGAGAGGGTGTTCTGATCCCATTCAATCCAAGGATACTTGCTGTGCTGGAAACCAGAAAGAGCATTCTCGATTACCTCAAGAGACTTGCTGCGCTCACGAACGCCTACAATCTGACCAGGCTTAACAGAATAAGAAGCAATGTTCACGACTTTACCATCAACTACAATGTGCTTGTGGAGAACAAGCTGACGAGCAGCGGCACGTGAAGGAGCAATACCGAGACGATAAACGATGTTATCCAGACGGCTCTCCAAAAGCTGAAGGAGTACCTCACCGGTAATACCCTTGGTACGCTCAGCCTTCTCAAAGAGACGGCGGAACTGTGACTCGAGTACACCATAAGTATATTTAGCCTTCTGCTTCTCACGGAGTTGATTACCGTACTCAGAAGATTTCTTACGACGATTAAGACCATGCTGACCAGGAGCGTAGTTCTTCTTTGCGAGAACCTTGTCTGGTCCGTAAATAGCCTCACCTAATTTGCGGGCAATGCGGGTTTTAGGTCCAGTATATCTTGCCATAGTTTTTTACAACTTAAATAATTAAATTAATTAAAAACCGACTATCCAAAACGATTATACACGACGACGCTTTGGAGGACGGCAACCGTTGTGTGGAAGTGGTGTTACGTCGATGATTTCAGTTACCTCGATACCGGCACCATGGACGGTACGGATAGCTGACTCACGGCCATTACCTGGACCCTTAACATAAGCCTTCACTTTACGAAGACCGAGATCGTAGGCGATCTTAGCGCAATCCTGCGCTGCCATCTGGGCAGCATAAGGAGTATTCTTCTTAGAGCCACGGAAGCCCATCTTACCAGCCGATGACCATGAAATCACCTGACCCTCGCTGTTGGCGAGAGAAACGATAACGTTGTTGAAAGATGAATGAACATGAAGTTGACCATTAGCATCAACCTTGACGTTACGCTTTTTAGCTGCAACTGTTTTCTTTGCCATAGATAATCAATTTAATTACTTAGTAGCCTTCTTCTTGTTTGCAACAGTCTTCTTCTTACCCTTACGTGTACGAGCATTGTTCTTGGTGCTCTGGCCACGGCAAGGCAAGCCGAGACGATGACGGATACCACGGTAACAACCGATATCCATGAGACGTTTGATGTTCAACTGAACTTCCGAACGAAGATCGCCCTCTACCTTGTAGTTGGCACCGATATACTCACGAATAGCGGCGGCCTGTTCATCAGTCCAATCTTTTACCTTGATGTCCTTATCGACACCAGCATTCTTTAAAATGGTATTCGCAGCACTACGGCCGATACCAAAAATGTAAGTCAACGCGATTTCTCCACGCTTATCCTGCGGGAGATCAACGCCTACAATTCTTATTGCCATATTGTTTTAAAAGTGTTTTTGCGAAAAAATTGCTTGCAAATATAAGAAAATTATCCTTGACGAAGCTTAAATTTAGGATTTTTCTTATTAATTACATACAAAACGCCGTGGCGACGGACAATTTTGCAATCTGGAGTGCGCTTTTTAAGCGATGCTTTTACTTTCATATCGTTGTAAGATTATTATTTATATCGAAATGCAATTCTGCCTTTAGACAGATCGTAAGGAGACATCTCAACACGTACCTTATCCCCAGGTAAAATCTTGATATAATGCATACGCATTTTACCAGAAATATGAGCCGTTATCTCATGTTCATTCTCTAACTTGACGCGGAACATGGCATTGGACAATGCCTCAAGAATGATTCCGTCTTGTTCGATTGATGTCTGTTTTGCCATATTGAATAATTAAGTAGGTTAGATAAATCTGTCTCCTAAGACCTCTTTCACATAATCGAAGGTAGAAAGAATCTCAGTATGATCTTCGAAGATAGCCACGCAATGTTCATAATGAGCAGAGCAGGCATGATCTCGGGTTCTTACGGTCCAACCGTTTCGGTCGATAGTGACATTCTTCGAACCCATGTTGATCATCGGCTCAATACAAATGCACATACCTGGACGGAGAAGAGGACCGACACCACGACGCCCGTAATTCGGAACATCGGGATCCTCATGCATCTGACGGCCAATACCATGACCCGTCAACTCGCGGACGACAGAATAACCACGACGCTCGCAATAGTCCTGAACAGCAAAACCGATATGACCGATACGGTTACCAGCCTTAGCCTGTTCAATGCCGACCATCAGAGAATCCTTGGTAGTCTTGAGGAGTTGAACGACCTTTTCATCGACGTCACCTACCATGAAGGTATAACAGCTATCGCCATTGTAACCATTCAAGACAGCGACACAATCAAGGCCCACGATATCGCCCTCCTTGAGGACATAATCAGACGGGAAACCATGGACTACCTCGTCATTTACCTCGATACACAACGTAGCGGGGAAACCCTCATAGCCTTTACAGCCAGGGATGCCGCCGTTATCACGAATAAATTGCTCGGCAATCTCATCAAGGCGTTGGGTCGTAATTCCTGGCTGGACCCACTTGGCCAATTCACCAAGTGTACGTCCAACCAGTATATTAGCCTGACGCATCAATTCGATTTCTTCGTCAGTTTTCAGATATATCATTCCTGCAAAAAAATTAATAAGCAGCTACAGAACCAGTACGTCCCTTGATCTTACCAGACTCCATCAATCCGTCATAGTGGTGCATCATCAAGTGAGACTCAATCTGCTGGAGAGTATCAAGAACTACACCAACAAGAATCAACAGAGAAGTACCACCGAAGAACTGAGCGAAGCTTGTGCTGACACCCAACAAGCGGGCGAAGCAAGGAAGAATGGCCACCAAAGCCAAGAAGATAGAACCAGGCAAGGTGATGCGAGTGATGATGTTGTCCAAGAAATCGGCAGTTGGCTTACCAGGCTTGACACCAGGAATGAAACCATTCTGCGACTTCATAGCCTCAGCCATCTGGACAGGGCTCATTGTGATTGCTGTGTAGAAGTAAGTAAACACAATGATGAGGAATGCCAGAATAGCGTTGTAGGCAAAGCTGTCTGGACGAGTGAATGCACTCCAGAAACCGTCGTTCGAAGAGGTATAGCCGACAAGCATCATAGGCACAAACATAATAGCCTGAGCGAAGATGATAGGCATAACACCAGCAGCATTGACCTTGAGAGGCAAGTACTGGCGGACACCACCGTACTGACGATTACCACGAATCTGCTTTGCATACTGAACAGGCACCTTACGGGTACCCTGAACAAGCATAATACTGAGACCGATTACGACGAGCAGGAAGAAAATTTCCAAGAGGAACATAACCAGACCACCGGCGCCATTGTTACGATCAGCAAACTCGATAGAGAGAGACTGAGGCAAACGAGCGATAATACCGATCATGATAAGGAAAGAAACACCATTGCCGATGCCCTTATCGGTAATACGCTCACCCAACCAAAGGACAAACATACTGCCCGCAGTCAGGATAATGACACTTGTGAGGTAGAACGACCAACTATCGCTGACAAAAGGTGTAGCAACACCCAAACCGGCATACTGTGACTGAATGCTCTTCAGATAAGCCAAGCTTTGGAAGATCAAGATAACCACAGTAATGTAACGGGTCAACTGGTTGATTGCGTTACGTCCGCTTTCGCCCTCGCGAGCCATCTTCTGGAACTTAGGCACAACCATAGTCAGAAGCTGGACGACAATCGAAGCAGAGATATAGGGCATGATACCCAGAGCGAAGATTGAGGCATTCGAGAAGGCACCACCAGAGAACATATCAAGGAGTGCCAACAGACCCTCGCCTACAGCAGCCTTTTGGCTTGCCAACAAACCGGCATCGATACCGGGAAGGACAATAAAGGAACCAAGACGATAGACCGCGCACAAACCTACAGTCCAAAGGATGCGGTTACGCAGCTCTTCAATCTTCCAAATGTTTTTGAATGTCTCAACAAGTCTCATGGGAATTATGCATTTTCTGGAGCAGCAGCTCCAATCTTAACTACAGAACCACCTGCAGCAACGATAGCCTCCTCAGCCTTCTTAGAGAAAGCGTTAGCACTAACCGTTACAGCAACAGAAATAGCACCATTTGCAAGCACCTTAACCAGCTGGTTCTTAGAAACCAGACCAGCACCCTGCAACTCCTCGAGGCCGACAGCCTTCAAAGACTTAGCAGTAGCAAGTGCATCAATGGTAGAAAGATTGATAGCCTTATACTCAACTCGGTTAACGTTCTTGAAACCGAACTTAGGCATACGACGCTGGATAGGCATCTGACCACCTTCGAAACCGATCTTCTTCTTGTAGCCAGAACGCTGCTTGGCACCCTTGTTACCACGGGTAGAGGTACCGCCAAGACCAGATCCAGCACCACGGCCAACACGCTTACGGGTCTTTACAGCACCCTCGGCTGGCTTCAATTCATTTAAGTTCATTGTATTTGAAACTTATTATTGGTTATTATTAAGGCAAGGTCAGACTTGGTTTCCCTATAGCCGCCCGACCTAGCCCAGATTGGTTTATTAGTCAACAAGAGCAACCAAGTGGCTTACCTTACGGATCTGGCCACGAGTACACTCGTTATCAGGAAGTTCACGAACGAGACCGATACGGGTCAGTCCAAGTGCATCAAGGGTGAGCTTCTCTGACTTAGGGCAGTTAATACGACTGCGAACAGCTTTAACTTTAATAGTTGCCATAATTAGAAAATGTTTTAACCTTTGAATACAACTTCCAGTGAAACACCACGATTCTCAGCGACCTGCTTAGCGTCACGCAACTCTGCAAGAGCAGCGATAGTAGCCTTAACCAAGTTGTGAGGGTTAGAAGAACCCTTAGACTTAGCGAGCACATCCTTGATACCGACGCTCTCCAGGACAGGACGCATAGCGCCACCAGCCTTCAAGCCAGTACCTTCAGAGGCAGGAATCAACAAAACTTGAGAACCACCGAACTTAGCAGCCTGCTCGTGAGGAATAGTACCATTCAGAACAGGAACCTTGATCAAGTTCTTCTTAGCGGCCTCAACACCCTTAGAAATGGCAGCCTGAACTTCGCCAGCCTTACCAAGACCGAGACCGATAATACCATTACCATCACCTACTACAACAATAGCAGCGAAAGTAAAGGTACGACCACCCTTGGTGACCTTAGTAACACGGTTGATTGCAACAAGACGATCCTTGAGCTCGTCTACATTGACATTCTTAACTCTATTATTCATAACAGCCATTCAATTTAAAATTTGAGACCAGCATTACGGGCGCCATCGGCAACAGCCTTGACACGACCATGGAACAAATAACCATTACGGTCGAAGACAACCTCAGTGATGCCAGCTTCGAGACACTTCTTAGCGATAGCCTCACCTACCTTAGCGGCGATTTCAGTCTTATTGCCTTCGGTGATACCCTTAGAGGAAGCAGAAACAATAGTCTTACCCTCAAGATCGTTAACAGCCTGTACGTAGATAGCCTTGTTGCTGCGGAATACAGACAGACGAGGACGACTTGCTGTACCGTTAACGTGCTTGCGGATGCGGTGCTTAATCTTAATTCTTCTTTCTTTCTTAGTAATCATAATCGTCTAATTTTAAAAGTTAATTATTTAGCACCGGCAGACTTGCCAGACTTACGACGAATCTGTTCACCAACGAAGAGAACACCCTTACCCTTATATGGTTCTGGCTTGCGGAAAGAACGAATCTTGTTGCAAATCAAACCAAGGAGAGCCTTGTCGCAAGACTCCAAAGTAATAAGAGGATTGGCGTTACGCTCGGTCTTAGTGGTCAACTTAACCTCTTTAGGCAGGGCAATATAGATAGCGTGCGAATAGCCGAGAGACAACTCGAGAACGTTACCATTGTTGCTGGCGCGGTAACCGACACCAACCAACTCCAACTCTTTCTTGTAACCCTCACCGCAACCAATAATCATGTTATTGATGAGTGAACGATACAAACCGTGGAGGGCACGAGTCTGCTTTTCGTCGTTAGGACGAGAAACAGTCAGCTTGCCATCTTCAACAGCAACTTCGATACCGCCAGTAAGAGCCTGTGACATCTCACCGTTCTTACCCTTGACAGTAACAACATTATCCTTAACGGTGACAGTTACACCTGAAGGAATAGCGATAGGCAATTTACCAATTCTTGACATAGCTTAAACCTCCTAAATTAATAGATGTAACATAAAACCTCACCACCGACTTTCTGAACGGCAGCCTCCTTGTCGGTCATCACGCCACGAGAGGTAGAGAGGATAGCGATGCCGAGTCCATTGAGGACGCGTGGCATATCCTTGTAACCAACGTACTTACGGAGACCAGGAGTAGAAACACGAGTAAGGCTCTTAATAGCATTCACCTTGTTGACGGTGTCATACTTAAGAGCGATCTTGATAGTACCCTGAGGGCCATCCTCGATGAACTTGTAGTTCATGATGTAACCCTTCTCGAAGAGGATCTTAGTGATTTCCTTCTTCAAATTTGACGCAGGAACCTCAACAACGCGGTGATTAGCCTTGATTGCGTTGCGCAGTCTGGTCAAATAATCTGCAATAGGATCAGTCATTTGAATTTGTTGTTAAATTAATCCGGACACCCGGACAATATTTAATAAAAAATTGAATATGTAAATATCTGCAGGAGACGAATCTCCTGCGGATAAATCATACAGAGATAACGCTGAAATTTACCAGCTAGCCTTGTGAACGCCAGGAATCAAACCAGCAGAGGCCATCTCACGGAACTGAATACGAGAGAGACCGAACTGACGGATATAACCCTTTGGACGACCAGTGATCTTGCAACGGTTGTGAAGACGAACTGGAGATGCGTTCTTAGGAAGAGCCTGAAGAGCTTGAGCAGCCTCGTAGTCACCTGCATTTGCAGCCTTCTTGAGTTCAGCACGCTTTGCAGCGTACTTTGCAACGAGAGCCTGACGCTTAACCTCACGGGCTACCATAGAAATCTTTGCCATAGTCGATATTACTTTTTAGCGTTCTTGAATGGAAGACCAAACTCTTTCAGCAGGGCATAACCCTCCTCGTCAGTCTTGGCAGTAGTCACGAAAGTGATGTTCATACCAAGAATGCGCTGAATGCTGTCAATGTTAATCTCAGGGAAGATGATCTGCTCAGTGATACCCAGCGTATAGTTACCACGGCCATCGAACTTAGATTCGATACCACCGAAGTCACGGATACGAGGCAGAGCCACACGGATCAGACGCTCCAAGAACTCATACATCATCTGGTGACGGAGGGTAACGCGAACACCGATAGGCATTTGCTTACGAACCTTGAACTGAGCGATATCCTTCTTAGATACAGTCTGAACAGCCTTCTGGCCGGTGATAGCAGTGAGCTCAGCAATAGCGGTTTCGATAATCTTCTTATCGGCAACAGCCATACCGAGACCTTCATTGATCACGATCTTCTCGAGAACCGGAACCTGCATTACAGTGGTATAACCGAACTGCTTGGTCAATGCAGGAACAATCGATTCCTTATAATATTGCTTAAGTGATGCAGTATTTGCCATGTGTTGTCTCCTTTACTTATTTAACAGTTACTTTCATAGCCTTACCGTTAGAGCGACAAGGTTTACCCTCGGCGTTCACTGGGTTCAACTTAGAAACATGAATAGGAGCCTCCTTCTCGATGATACCACCTTGAGGATTCTTAGCATTAGGCTTAGTGCTCTTCTTGACGATGTTAACGCCTTCAACGATAGCAGTCTTCTCCTCGACATTGACAGAGAGAACCTTAGCGGTTACACCCTTGTTCTTGCCAGAGTTTACATATACAGTATCGCCCTTCTTAATGTGTAACGTATTCATAGCTTTATACATTATTTAGAGCACTTCAGGTGCCAATGAAACAATCTTCATATTGGTAGCACGCAACTCGCGGGCAACAGGGCCAAAGATACGTGAACCACGCATATCACCTGCGTTATTCAAAAGGACGCAAGCATTATCATCAAAACGAATGTAAGAACCATCAGCACGACGTACCTCCTTCTTGGTACGAACGATGACAGCCTTGCTGACAGTACCCTTCTTCATATCGCTTGAAGGGATAACACTCTTTACGGTCACTACGATAATATCACCTACAGATGCATATCGACGACCAGTACCACCAAGTACACGAATGCAAAGGCATTCCTTACCGCCTGAATTATCGGCGATCTTAAGTCTAGATTCTGTCTGTATCATAATATTACTTAGCCTTTTCGATGATTTCTACTAAACGCCATCTTTTTGATTTGCTCAGCGGACGAGTCTCCATCAGGAGGACGCGATCGCCTACCTGAGCCTCATTCTTTTCGTCATGAGCGTGGTATTTCTTTGTCTTGTTGACAAATTTACCATAGATCGGATGTTTCTCCTTGTACTTTACAGTGACAGTGATGGTCTTGTCCATCTTGTCGCTGGAGACGAGTCCGATTCTTGTTTTTCTGAGATTTCTTGTTTCCATGAAAAAATCTGTTGTGAAAATTTGTTGAATTGATTAAAGTGCAGCTTCCTCAGCCTGACGAGCGTTGAGCTCAGTCATAAGGCGTGCGATGTCGCGACGAGTTGCCTTGATAACCATTGGGTTGTCCAATGGACTAAGAGCATGATTGAACTGGAGAGACTCCAAAGATGCCTTCTGCTCAGCAATACGACCCTTCAATTCTTCAACTGTAAGATTCTTAATTTCTTTAGCTTTCATTTTTGTTGGGTTTTACTAATTAGAGGACAATAAGTTCTGGATCATAGTCACGACGAACGACGAACTTGGTCTGCACTGGGAGTTTCTGAGCGCCGAGGCGGAGAGCCTCCTTGGCTACCTCATAAGGAACACCCTCAATCTCAAAGAGGATACGACCAGGGTTGCAATCTGCTACCCAGCCATCCGGATCACCCTTACCTTTACCCATTCGGACATCGGCTGGCTTGCGAGTCTGAGGCTTGTCTGGGAACACACGGCACCAGAGCTGACCTTCACGCTGCATATAACGGGTGATAGCGATACGAGCGGCTTCGAGCTGACGACTATTGATCCACTTGTTATCAAGAGTCTTAATTCCGAATGAACCGAAGGCAAGCTGATTACCACGCTGGGCATTGCCCTTGAGGTTGTTACGCTGTTGTCTACGGAACTTAGTTCTTTTCGGCTGTAACATTGTTTTAAAGCTTCTAAATCGTTAATACTTATTTTTTATTGTTACGGAAACCGCCACGACGCTGTCCACGCTCGTTGCGTGCGCCACGCTCACCACGGTTCTCACCCTGATGACCAGTTTCCTTCTGCTTAGCGAAGTTAGGAGCAAGATCCTTCTTGCCATAAACCTCACCACGGCAGATCCAAACCTTAATACCGATCAAACCGACCTTGGTCAAAGCCTCAGCCAAAGCGTAGTCGATATCAGCGCGGAAAGTATGCAAAGGAGTACGACCCTCCTTGTAAAGTTCCTTACGAGACATTTCAGCACCGTTCAAACGGCCGCTGAACTGAATCTTGATACCTTCAGCACCAACACGCATAGCTGACTGGATAGCCATTTTGCAAGCACGGCGATAAGCCACCTTGCCTTCCAGCTGACGAGCGATGTTCTCTGCTACGATACGAGCATCGAGTTCAGGCTTCTTAACCTCATAGATGTTGATCTGAACATCCTTGTCGGTGATAGATTTGAGCTCTTCTTTGAGTTTATCAACTTCAGAACCAGCCTTACCGATGATGATACCTGGGCGAGCAGTGCAGATGGTGATGGTCACCAACTTCAAAGTACGCTCGATAACGATACGGCTCAGCATTGCCTTTGAGAGACGAGCATAAAGATACTTACGGATCTTAGAGTCCTCAACTACAGTATCACCACAATTCTTGGTTGCGAACCAGTTTGAATCCCAACCACGGATGATACCCAAACGGTTACTAATTGGAGAAATTTTCTGTCCCATTGTGGTGATTATTTAGATTCTGGATTAATTTTATCAACAGTCAAAGTCACATGATTGCTGCGCTTGCGTACACGATAAGCGCGACCCTGAGGAGCAGGACGGAGACGCTTGATGGTAGCACCCTCGTCAACGACGATAGAGGCAATCTTCAATTCACCGGCCTCGACCTTTGAACCAGTCTTCTGCTCGTAGTTAGCGATAGCAGACTTGAGCAACAGTTCAACACGGGCAGCAGCCTCCTTGTTGGAGAAGTGGAGCACACCAAGAGCCTTGGTTACTTCCATGCCACGAACCATATCGGCAACGAGGCGCATCTTGCGAGGAGACGTAGGAATATTGTTGTACTTAGCGAAATAGGTATTCTTACGAACGTCCTTCAGCTTATTGGCAGAGTTTTGTTTTCTATTAGCCATTTTCTTGAATTATTTAAGTAAGACCTATTTATTATTTACCATTACCATGGTGACCACGGAAAGTACGAGTCATAGAGAACTCGCCAAGCTTGTGACCAACCATATTCTCAGTTACATAAACTGGAACGAACTTATTGCCGTTGTGAACAGCGATAGTGTGACCTACAAAATCAGGAGAGATCATAGAAGCACGAGACCAAGTCTTAACAACAGACTTCTTGCCAGACTCATTCATGGCAAGGATCTTCTTCTCGAGCTTAACGCTAATAAACGGGCCTTTTTTTAAGGAACGACTCATATTATTTAAATTAAATAACGTGATACTTCAAATTACTTCTTATTAGCTCTCTCGATAATGTACTTGTTAGACTGCTTCTTTGGAGCACGAGTCTTGAGACCCTTTGCATACAAGCCCTTGCGAGAACGTGGGTGACCACCTGACTGACGACCTTCGCCACCACCCATTGGGTGATCGACTGGGTTCATGACAACACCACGGTTGTGTGGACGACGTCCCAACCAACGAGAGCGACCAGCCTTACCACTCTTCTCGAGTGCATGGTCAGAGTTACCTACAGAACCAACAGTAGCCTTGCAAGTAGCGAGGATCTTACGGGTCTCACCTGAAGGCAACTTGATGATTGCATAATCACCCTCCTTAGAAGTAAGCTGAGCGAAGTTACCAGCGGAACGAACCAAAGCAGCACCCTGTCCAGGACGGAGCTCGATGTTGTGGATAACGGTACCTACTGGAATGTCCTTAAGAGGAAGGCTGTTACCAACCTCAGGAAGCGCATTGCTACCAGACATGATGTTAGCGCCGACCTTCAAACCGTTAGGAGCGAGGATGTAGCGCTTCTCGCCGTCTGCATAGAAGAGCAGAGCGATACGAGCGGTGCGGTTAGGATCGTACTCGATGGTCTTAACGACTGCAGGTACACCATCCTTGTTGCGCTTGAAATCGATAATACGGTAAGCCTGCTTGTGACCGCCACCGATGTAACGCATGGTGAGACGGCCCTGGTTGTTACGACCACCGGTCTTGAGCTTACCGACAGTGAGAGACTTCTCAGGCGCACTTGCTGTGATCTCTTCGAAAGTGCTGATAGCCTTGCCTCTCTGGCCCGGAGTTGTGGGCTTAAATTTTCTTACTGCCATTTTGTTTTTAGCATTTTCAGTCGTCGTGAGCACAATTTCTGAATTTCTGAGTTACTATTGGACGTATCCTTTAGGCTTTCGAAATACTTTGCTGCACCCAGAGGGCGACTGAAGTTGATTATTGAAATTAGTTGAGATTTGCGTAGAAGTCAATCTGCTCACCGTCCTTCAAAGTAACGTAAGCCTTCTTGAAAGCGGAAGTCTTACCAACGATGAGACCCTTCTTTGTGTAGCGGCTCTTGGACTTGCCTGCATAGTTGATGGTGTTGACACTGACGACAGAAACACCGAACTTATCCTCGACAGCCTTCTTGATCTGAATCTTGTTTGCAGATGGATCAACATAGAAGCCATAAACGCAATTAACAGGAGCAGAACCGTCCTTCTTCTTGCGAGCCTGAGAAGACTTGTCTGTGACAGCGGTCATTTTCTCAGTAACGATAGGTTTAATCAAAATTGCCATTGTTGTTTGATAGCTTTTAGAGGTTGTTTACCGATTCAACAGCGCTCTCGCTCAGGACGATTGCATTGCTGTTCAAAACTGCATAAGTGTTGAGGTTAGCAGCCTGCATCACGTTGACCTTTTTCAGATTACGAGCGGACAAAAGTACGTTATTATTCTGAGAATTCAAAACAAAAAGCAACTTTTTATCAGCAACTTGCAGGTTTTTAACTACGTTAACGAATGCTTTGGTAGATGGAGTTTCCAAATTAAAGTCCTCTACTACAACAATTGCATTCTCGGCTGCCTTGGCTGAAAGAGCCGACTTACGAGCCAAAGTCTTGACCTTCTTGTTGAGCTTGAAGCCATAGTCACGAGGTACAGGACCGAAGATACGGCCACCACCTACGAGGACAGGTGAGTTGATATCACCACGACGAGCACCGCCGCCGCCCTTCTGACGACCCAACTTACGGGTAGAACCCGAGATTTCGCTACGCTGCTTAGACTTGTGAGTTCCCTGACGCTGATCAGCAAGGTACTGCTTAACAGCGAGGTAAACTACATGATTGTTAGGCTCAATGCCGAACACGTCATCATTGAGGACAACCTTACGACCGGTGTCCTTACCTTCCTTGTTAAATACGCTCAGTTCCATTACTTCTCAATTGTTAAAAGTGAACCCTTAGCTCCAGGAACAGAACCCTTTACGAGAAGGAGGTTGTGCTCTGGAATAACCTTCAAAATCTGGAGGTTCTGCACAGTTACCTGTACGTTACCCATCTGGCCACCCATGCGGAGACCCTTGAATACACGAGCAGGATAAGAACATGCGCCGATAGAACCTGGCTTACGCAGACGGTCGTCCTGACCGTGGGTGCTCTGACCTACACCACCGAAACCATGACGCTTAACAACGCCCTGGAAACCGTGACCCTTAGAGATACCAACTACGTCAACAAACTCAACATCGTTGAACAGGTCAACGGTGATCTTGTCGCCGAGCTTGTACTCCTGATCATAACCCTTAAATTCGGCGAGGTGCTTCATAGGAGCAACACCTGCCTTCTTGAGGTGACCCATTACTGGCTTGGAAACATGCTTCTCAGTAGTCTCCTCGAAGCCGACCTGTACAGCTTCATAACCATCCTTTTCGATCGTCTTGATCTGAGTCACAACACAAGGACCTACTTCAATAACAGTGCATGGCACATTCTTGCCATCAGCACTGAAGACGGAAGTCATTCCGACTTTTTTGCCTAATAATCCTGGCATAATTTCAGTTACTTGTTTATTGTATGGCGGGATTCCGTCCTTTACAGAATCCGCATACGGTTAAAATGATTGATAATATTGTCCTGCCCGTCCTGGCACAAGTCCAGGACAGACAAGGGAAAGAATTTTCAGTTTAAGACAACGGGCTATTAGACCTTGATCTCAACTTCAACGCCTGAAGGCAACTCAAGCTTCATGAGGGCATCCACAGTCTTAGGAGTAGCGCTGAGGATGTCGATGAGGCGCTTGTAGCTGTTCAACTCAAACTGCTCACGGCTCTTCTTGTTAACGAAGGTAGAGCGGTTCACAGTATAGATGCGCTTGAAAGTAGGCAACGGAATAGGGCCGCTTACCTTAGCACCAGTTGACTTTACAGTCTTCACGATCTTCTCGGCTGACTTATCAACGAGGGTATGATCGAAAGACTTCAACTTAATACGAATTGTCTGATCCATATTTTGTTTCTTTAATTACATTATTAATATATGATCTTTCGACCAGATTACTTCACGAGGTCAACACGACCGCCGCACTCCTCAAGGACTTTCTTGGTGTTGCCCTTATCCACCTCTGCGTAGTGGTGGAACTCCATAGTAGAGCTTGCACGACCAGAGGTGATGGTACGGAGGTCAGTTACATAACCGAACATCTCGCCCAGTGGAACCATAGCCTTGACGATACGGGCACCGCTACGTGCAGTATCCATACCCTCTACCTGGCCACGACGCTTGTTCAAGTCAGAGATAACGTCACCCATTGACTCCTCAGGAGTAACAACCTCCACCTTCATGATAGGCTCCAGGAGGATAGGCTGAGCCTTCTCACAACAAGCCTTGAATGCGAAGTTAGCTGCCAACTCGAATGAGAGCTGATCGGAATCGACTGGGTGGAATGAACCATCCTCGAGGACAACCTTCATCGAATCCATTGGGAAGCCAGCCAGGACACCGTTCTTCATAGAGTTCTTGAAGCCCTTCTCAACAGCAGGGATGAACTCGGAAGGAACGTTACCACCCTTGACGATGTTCTCGAACTGAAGACCAGTTACGCCCTCGTCGGCAGGACCAACGGTAACAATGATGTCGGCGAACTTACCACGACCACCGGACTGCTTCTTGTAAACCTCACGGTGACGGGTAACAACACCCTTGATAGCCTCCTTGTAAGTAACCTGAGGACGACCCTGGTTACATTCAACCTTGAACTCACGCTTCAGACGGTCGATGATGATATCGAGGTGCAACTCACCCATACCAGAGATGACGGTCTGACCGGTCTCCTCGTTGGTCTTGACAGTGAAGGTAGGATCCTCTTCTGCCAACTTGGCCAAACCGATACCCAGCTTGTCGAGGTCCTTCTGAGACTTAGGCTCTACGGCGATACCGATCACAGGATCTGGGAACTCCATAGACTCCAATACTACTGGATTAGCCTCATCGCAGAGGGTATCACCTGTACGGATATCCTTGAAACCTACACCTGCACCGATGTCACCGCAACCGATCTCCTCCATAGGATTCTGGTGGTTAGAGTGCATCTGGAACAGACGGCTGATACGCTCGCGCTTATCAGAACGTGGGTTGTAAACGTATGAACCAGCCTGGATAGCACCTGAATATACACGGAAGTAGCAGAGACGGCCTACGAATGGGTCGGTAGCAATCTTGAATGCAAGAGCTGCCATTGGCTCGTCATAGCTTGGGTGACGGTCGATCTCCTTCTCTGGATCCTTAGGATCGTGACCTACGATAGCAGGGGTATCCAGTGGTGAAGGCAAGTAGCGGACAACGGCATCAAGCAAGGTCTGTACACCCTTGTTCTTAAATGAAGAACCGCAGAGGACAGGGAACACCTCCTGAGCCAAGGTACCCTTACGGAGGGCAGCATAAATCTCGTCGGTGGTGATGCTCTCAGGATCCTCGAAGTACTTCTCCATCAATGCGTCATCAAAGTTAGCGCACTGCTCAAGAATCTTGTCGCGGTATTCCTTAGCCTCGTCGAGCATGTCAGCTGGAATCTCATCCACCTCATACTCAGCGCCCATGGTCTCATCGTGCCACAGGATAGCCTTCATCTCAATCAGGTCAACTACACCCTTGAAGGTCTCCTCGCTGCCGATAGGCAACTGGATAGCCAATGAGTTGGCACCGAGCATCTCGTGCATCTGGGCAACTACGTCAAGGAAGTTAGCACCTGAACGGTCCATCTTATTGACATAAGCAATACGAGGAACGTTGTACTTCTCAGCCTGACGCCATACAGTCTCAGACTGTGGCTCAACACCACCAACGGCGCAGTAGGTTGCAACAGCGCCATCAAGGATACGGAGCGAACGCTCTACCTCGACGGTGAAGTCAACGTGGCCTGGAGTATCGATCAGGTTGAACTTATACTTCTCACCCTTAAACATCCAGTAAGCGGTGGTTGCTGCAGAGGTAATGGTGATACCACGCTCCTGCTCCTGAACCATCCAGTCCATGGTAGCGGCGCCATCGTGTACCTCACCAATCTTGTGAGTCTTACCGGTGTAGAAAAGAATACGCTCTGAAGTAGTTGTCTTACCGGCATCGATGTGAGCCATGATACCGAAGTTACGAGTGTACTTCAACGCTGCGTCTTTTGGATTTGCCATTTGTTTAAATTTAAATATGTGTGAGAAGAATCTTATTAGAACTTGAAGTGAGCGAATGCACGGTTAGCCTCGGCCATCTTGTGCATATCCTCCTTACGCTTGAAGGCACCGCCCTGCTCGTTGTAAGCATCCATGATCTCAGCGGCCAACTTGTCGGCCATTGACTTACCACCACGCTTGCGGCTGTAGATGATCATGTTCTTCATTGAGATAGACTCCTTGCGGTCTGCACGGATCTCGGTAGGAACCTGGAAGGTTGCACCACCAATACGGCGAGACTTAACCTCGACCTGTGGAGTGATGTTGTCGAGGGCCTTCTTCCAAACATCGAGTGGGGCAAGACCCTCTTTCTCTGCCAACTTCTTGTTGACAATCTCGATAGCAGTGTAGAAGATAGTGAATGCGATGCTCTTCTTACCATCATACATCAGATGGTTAACGAACTTCGTAACCTTAACTTCGCTGAAGACAGGATCTGGAAGGATAACTCTCTTCTTCGGCTTTGCTTTTCTCATTTTGTTTTAAGTTTAATGTGTTTGGCTGTTTCTCTGTAGGAAATTGCTTCATCGCGTACCACTGTACGGATTACTCAACCTATTAGAGCCTTACCAACATTTGTGATTGTGAAAGGTTTAGAACTCATTCTGTTTGCGCGGCGCGGCGAAGATTTACTTCTTCTTAGCACCTGCAGCGGCCTGTCCTGGCTTTGGACGCTTAGCACCGTACTTAGAACGACGCTGTGTACGACCATTGACGCCGGCAGTATCCAAAGTACCACGAACGATGTGATAACGTACACCTGGAAGGTCCTTCACACGACCGCCACGAACCATGACGATTGAGTGCTCCTGCAGGTTGTGGCCCTCTCCTGGGATGTAAGAGTTGACCTCCTTGCCGTTAGTCAAACGAACACGTGCTACCTTACGCATAGCAGAATTAGGTTTCTTTGGAGTAGTGGTGTAAACACGAACGCAGACACCACGGCGCTGTGGGCATGATGCCAGGGCCGGTGACTTGCTCTTGTCTTCCAATACTACGCGACCTTTTCTAACTAACTGTTGAATAGTAGGCATTTTGTCTTAACTTTTTGTTTGATACTTAAATTTTTACTCTCATGCTTCGTTCCGCATCGGGCATATTTCGCCCAAAAGTGCAGACTAAAGCGGTGCAAAGGTATAACAATTTTTCCATACAGCCAAACTAATTAGCTCATAATCTTAAAAATAACCCTTTATTCTCGCCGAAAAGGCAACTGCGGTTAGCAATATCCTCTTCCAAAAATTTTTCAAACACCTCAAAATCACCCAAAAGAAAGTGTTGATAACTTTTCAAAAAAGGCCTTTTTCTTCGTCCGAACTCCTTCCCTTCTACAGGCGAAATGCCCTCCCGCTTCGGTCGAGTGAAGCAGGAGGGCATTTATGTGGTTATTAGCCTTTTAATCAATCGCGCTTAACGCTCACCACACTTGATCCATGTTTCAGCGTGACAAACAAGGTCAAATCGTAGTGTCAATCGCCCAGATGCATCTGAATTATATGTAACAAGGGCCATATACGCAGCAAAATATATTTGATATTAAATCAACAACTTACCACTTCAAACGATCAAAATCCGACTGATTGTTTGCATTGGGGATATACTTTCGGGTATGTTCATCCATGCAGACAGAATGAATTATGCCTTTTGACATATCCTCCAAATTGCAGACAAACTGAGGATGATCCAGAAAGTCGGTCACAATCATCTTACCATCTTCGAAAACCAAATGCCTTACTGTTTTATTAAAGAAAATGTCATAAGGGTATGTTTCATAGATACTTCCCTTATTTATCAATTGTTTATGCAAGTCATAGATTGAGAGAATCAGATTATAACTATAAGAAGTTAGTACGTGATGCAACTCAATCTTGATACCATAATCCCGCAATTGTTTTTTCTTAAACAACCGCTCATTGCGATATCCATTTTCTCGAAACTCTTGATGAAGTTTCAAAAGAATATCTATAGGAATATCTCGACCTTGTGCGACAGACAGACGATAGGCTCTTTCCAACAAAGAAAGATAGAACTCGAATCGCTCTGTTTCGTCGCTCATTTCCAGATATTTAGCCAATTCAGTTTCTTCCAAATGGAAATGAACGTTCAAACAAGGGTTAGGTGCTACCAAACAAGCAACAGGTTCTTCTTTGACAGAACACTCCCTTTTCGTAATTTCACAAAAAAAGGTATTATACTCTCCATCTGTAGGTACATGCAATTTCCGTATTTGCAATGATAGATAATTACAGATGAACCAAGTATTATAACTAAATTTATCGATGAAATCGTAATCCAACCCCGAATAACATTCAGGTTCTGCGTCCAAAATTATATTTCTGAAATTCATATTTAAGTACGAGTTTGTATAGTTTCCCGCCAACGGCCATCACATTCAGTTGACTACAATGTGTAGGGATTATCCTAAAGCCATTGCGAAATCTGTGATTTCCTTTTCGCCTTTCGTCATGGCACGAATGTTTCGCGGCCACAAAAATACAACATTTCTGGGAATTCTCCAAATGTTAGCCAAAGATAATTCGTCATGCATCAAATTCAATGCAAAACAATTCTATCTCTTCCGCTCCGTTTCTATCATCAATTTCAATCCGACCAAACGCGCTGAAGGCGCAACACCTATCAGCCCAGGGCAACGCCCTGTGGTTCATGTGATTAGGCAGAGTTCGCCCTGCAGGGGCAGCACCGTCTTTCTCTCCTGCGCGGAGGGCGCCCCTTTACTTTGGCTTGACCCAAAGAAAGGGGGAAGAAAAGTCAAGGCCTAAAGTTGCGTAGCCTATCCAATCGTGGCCTCGCTCGAAAGAAAGTGAAACTCGGCTTAGCCTCAAACAACACTTTCTTTCTTCGTGATTCTCACGATTGAATGGCCGGCTACTCCACTATGGCCTTTTCCCCTGCCACAAAAAGGATGTCCGACATTATTAGTCATTTCTTCTCCGCTTTTTCTCTTTAGCTCTATCCTTCAACAATTTAATGGTTAGAATCAAGTCAGGAATAGTCATTGTAAGCATCAAAGACAGAAAACAAATCTTCCAAGCAGGATACTCATCTCCACAAACACTAATAATAAAAAAAAGTTATCTGCGAAATAAACTAAATACCCAATAAAAAAGACTTCCTTGTTCAAAGTTTCCTTGAATATACTTATGCATAAAAATACCACAAAATACACCTAGAAACCAATAAATAAAAAATAAAAAAAATAATACAAGTCTTGTATTGTACTTATTAAACCTACATGATTCATACTTTGCACAAATCTCTTGTTTTTTTCCTCTATACCTAAGGTAAGAAAAAAGGCATGCTACAATAGTAACAAAATAGTAATGATTAGGCATTTGTGGTAAAAGCAAATATAACAAACTTTGCCATATGCCGATAGTCAAAACGACAAATGCTACCCCTGTCAAAAAAGAAGCCATAAAACCAGGGTTCGGATGTTTGCTTTTAGTAAAGTAAACTATATTCAAAAAATAAAAATAATCGAAACAAAACATTTTTTTTGCAAATTTACTTTTTTTCTGTAAATCACACATCAATTCCCTATAAAAGATGTTTTTGCGATTTTAAATAAACATAGAATCCGCAGCATTGTTTTTCAAAATATTTTATAATAACCTGAGCAACAAAAAGTTGTCCAGGGTTTTGCCTTGCAAAAAAAATTCACACATCTTTGTGCTGCGAATAATCAAAAGCAAGAAATTCGTAACAAGGCATGGCAAAGATACAAATTAAATCAGAAAGAATCACACCTATAGGCGGTTTTTTTTTCAATTATGGACTTTTTCAACCGGATTTTGAGCAAAACGACAGACAAAACACTCGGTTTAAGAAGCGAATTTTTCGTTCTGTCCGGTTGAAGTAAAAAAAGCAAGCCTGAAGGGCTGGCAAGAATACAGGCAGGTGGTAAGCGAAGCGAAACCCCTGCTATGTGACATGACCCGCGAAAGCCCAGAGAGAATGGGCGACAGAATCATCCTGAAATGTGCACCCTGTCTCTTGTTCTGCCACCCCTTCGGGGTTTTGAATACTCTCACTCTTCAACGCAGGGGTTCTACCCCTGCCTGTGGTCTGTCAGCCCATTGGGCTTAATAGGGGTCAACCGAACAATAAGAAAAGGTTTGAGATTCTTCGCCCGGACAGAAGATAACAGACAGAAACGACATTCCCCCACCCTTGTCGTCACCCCGCGGTCTAGATCGGGTCAAATTTTGGTCTATATTTGGTATAAATTCGGTGATTGATTTCGGTCGATTCAATCGAACGCCAATAGATACCCAATAGTTACCCGATAGTTACCCGATCATCACCGAGAGAGTGGGTCAAGGTACTGTCGGAAGGAGAGGTGGAGACAGAGAGGAGGAGGCGAAAACGGGCATTCGGGAGGAATATGCACACGAATTTTATATTTTAGCACAACAACCTTTTTGTTTTACAAAAAAATGCGTATCTTTGCACTCGCTTGGGCACGAAGCCCGACCACCGTATTTCAAACCTGCAAAATGCGTTCAAAAAAAGGGCGAACCGCCTATATTGAACAACTACTTACCTTCTGGAAACACTAAACACTTTATCAAATAGTATGAAAAAGAATCTTTTATATGCACTGGGTGTCCTGTTGCTCTCGTCGTGCGGCAAGGCATCGGACACCGCAACACAAGAATTACCCATCCTGACCATCGAAGGCGGTCAGGTGCAGGGTGTTACCACCGACATCGACGGGGTATTGGTCTATAAGGGCATCCCCTTTGCCGCACCCCCTATCGGCCAGAACCGTTGGCGCGCACCGCAACCCGTCGAACCTTGGGAGGGCGTCAAGGTGTGCGACCAGTTCGGCCATCCCGCATTCCAAGGGGCGCACTATAAAGGGGGCTACACCACCGAATGGGGCTACGGCGAAGAGAAAGCCTACAGCGAGGACTGCCTCTACCTCAACGTCTGGACCACGGCATCGGGTCAGCCCGAGAGGAAACTGCCCGTCGCCATCTGGATCTTCGGCGGCGGCATGAGGGAAGGCTGGGGTTCGGAACCCGAGTTTGACGGACAGGAATGGGCGGCCAAGAACGTGGTCCTCGTCTCGTTCAACTACCGCGTTGGTCCTTTCGGATTCTTTGCCCACCCCGAACTGTCGGCCGAAGACCCGGAACATGCCACAGGCAACTGGGGAACACTCGACCAGATTGAGGCCATGAAGTGGGTCAAGAAGAACATCGCCCAGTTTGGCGGCGACCCCGACAACGTGATGATCTTCGGCCAGAGCGCCGGTGGTCGAAGCACGAAGTTCCTCTCTTCGTCCCCCCTCACCAAGGGATTGTTCCAGAAAGCTATCATCATGAGTGCCAGCGGATTGATGCGTCCCGACAGGACCGACGTGCCGGCCTTCTTCCGCCAATCGCAACTCACGCTGGCCGAGGCCGAGAAGCAGATCAAGGAGGTGTGCGACTGGGCGAACCTAAAGACCCTCAAGGACTTGCGTTCGGCATCGACCGAAGAGATATACGCCCTGGGCGCACTCTACACCCGCGTGACGGGCAAGCGCAGTTGCCTCAATGCCGGACCCATCGCCCCCTACGTGGACGGTTATGTCCTGCCCAAGGCCTTCGACGATGCCTGCATGGCCAACGAGATTGCCGACGTACCCTATATGATTGGCTGCACTCTGAACGACCCCAACATGACTGGACAGATCGAGGACTTCTGCCTGAACCGCGAGGAACATGGCGGCAAGGCGTGGGCCTACCAGTTTGCCCGCCCACTGCCCGACGATGGCAGTCACCCCGAAGACTACTTGAAAGGCGCTTTCCATTCGTCCGACCTCTGGTTTGTCTTCAAGTCGCTGAAGCACTGTTGGCGACCCTGGACCCAAGGAGACTGGGACCTGTCGGAAAAGATGCTCACCTACTGGTCGAACTTCGCCAAATACAGCAATCCGAACGGTCCTGACGGCGGCGACTGGCAACCTTTCACCACCGAAAACAAGCAATACATGCGCTTCCAGCTCAACGAACAGGAGGCTGAAGCCTCCTCCCTCGGTGAACCGCTGAAACCGTAAGACGAAAGAAAAAGTTTTCGTTTATTTCGAATCTTTCGGGTTCAAAAAATGGTTTTTCGCTTTCCCTCATAGGATACAGACGTATTACATTGAAAAAAATTGCTTTATGGAATATCTATCACAAGAATGTTACGGCAACCTCTATACCGAACTGCAACAGCTCATCAAGGTGGAGTTGCCTAAGGTGAAGAACGAGATATCGGAGGCACGCGACAAAGGTGACCTCAGTGAAAACTTTGAGTATCATGCGGCCAAGCGTGCCCAGGGAAAGTTGCTGAGCCGCATCCGCTTTCTGGAGAGGATTCTGGAGAACGCCCAGATTCTGGATGCCTCAAAACTGAACAGCGAGACAGTCGGTCTGTTCCGCAAGGTGGAGATGACCAACCTGAAGACCAATGCCAAAGTGACTTACACCATCGTCAATCCTCACGAGGCCAATGTGCGCGAGGGCAAGATTTCTATCCAGTCGCCTATAGCCAAAGCCCTGTTGGGCAAGAAAGCAGGCGACGTGGTCGATGCCCAAGTGCCCGCCGGCATTCTCCGCCTCCAGATTGACAGCATAACGGTCTGACCCCTCCCCCATCGGATTATAACAAGCAACCGTGACTTCCATTTGGAAATCACGGTTTCTTAGTATAAATTGGGTCGATATTCACACCAGAAAGAAAAAAGTGTAATTTTTCATGCCACAATTTTGCGAAAAAGTGTAATTTTTTATCAATAAATACCCCAAAAGCGCCGTTTAGGATCAAAAAACGATATAAAAATTAGAAAAAGTGTAATTTTTCATGCCACAATTTTGCAAAAAAGTGTAATTTTGCAAGGACAAACAAATGGAAAAAGTGTAATTTTGCTATGTTATACAGGAAAATCAGTACAGAAATCGAAGCCCATCTACGCTCGGAAGATGATAAGATAATGGTCGTGGAAGGCGCAAGACAGATTGGCAAATCGTACATCATACGGGAAGTAGGCACTCGACTCTACTCAAACTTCGTCGAAGTAAACTTTATAAAAGATGACGAAACGGATGGTCTATTCCGCGACATTCGCGGACTGGATGAATTCTATATGACCTTGAGTATGGTTGCGGGCGGCAAGTTAGGCACGAAGTCCGACACGCTTGTATTTCTGGACGAGATACAACACTATCCGCAATATCTGACGATGCTGAAATTCCTGCGAGAAGAAGGGAAGTACACTTATATCGCAAGTGGTAGTTTGCTTGGCATAGCACTACGCAACACTACTTCCATCCCTGTCGGCAGCATCGTTCGCAAACAGATGTACCAGCTCGACTTTGAGGAGTGGTTGATAGCTGAAGGGTGGGGCAAAGAGGCTCTTAATCACATCCAGGACTGCTTCCATCAGCGATTATCGCTCTCGGAGGCACAACATGAAAACCTGTTGGGAGAGTTCAAAAAGTATCTGCTGGTGGGAGGATTGCCCGACGCAGTAAACACCTACTTGGAAACTCACAATATTGTGAGAGTGCGTGAAACACAAGCGGCAATACGAGATCTCTATAAGGAAGATGCCGCGAAATATGAACAGGAATCGAGCAAAAAACTACTGATTCGCCGCATCTACGACATGATAGTATCGCAGATGGAAAACAAGAAGAAACGTATCGTGGCAAAGGACATCCGTGACAAAAAGGGGGATCGATTCGAGTGGTTTGCCGAAGAGTTCGAATACCTTGTATCTTCAGGAATAACCCTTGACGTACATGCCATTGCCAATCCCAAATACCCACTTTCGGAATCGGCACAAAAAAATCTGCTCAAACTCTATCTGAATGATGTGGGAATGTTGACTGGACGACTTTACGAATACAATTTAGCCCCCGTGATGAAAGATGAGCGAAGCATTAATCTCGGTTCTGTTTACGAGAGTGTTGTAGCTCAGGAACTAAGAGCACATGGCCATGACCTTTTCTACTATGACAATGCCAAGAAAGGAGAGGTTGACTATCTTGTAAACAATGTTGCGAAAATGAAAGTCCTGCCCATTGAAGTAAAGTCCGGCAAAGATTACACATCGCACAAGGCTCTTGACCGATTCCTTGGAAACAAGGAATACAATATACCCGAAGCCATCGTTCTGGATAATGAAAGAGAAGTATATACAAGGAATAATGTCACTTACATGCCTATATACTACATCATGTGCATTAAAAGGGCGCAAGTCCCTGAGGGCAATTACTATTTTTGAACAACAGACAAGGGTAAATTGCCTTTACAACAAAACTAGCAACCGTGATTTCCACAGGGAAGTCACGGTTGCTCGATTTATGTTGTGTAGAGAGAACTATAGACCAAGATGGTTAGTTCTCGCGTTCGCGGAAGCGCTTCAAACCGCCATTCAGGAAATCGAGGTAGGCGGAGATATCCTCATCGTAAGCACGACTGCCACTAAGCGGACGAGCCGTAACTGGGTCAAGGATAATGTAATAAGGTTGAGCGTTGGCACCGAACTTATGACTCTGCAAGTAGCTCCACTTGGCACCCACTGTGCGCAAGGTCTTGGTGTTACCTTGCTCGTCGGTGACCACCATAGGTTCGGCCAAAGGAGTCTTGTCGTCGACGAAAAGGGAGATGAGCACATAGTCCCGAGTGAGTCGGTCGGCCACACGCTGGTCGGTCCAGACAGCGGCCTCCATCTTGCGGCAGTTGACACAACCGAAGCCTGTGAAGTCGAGGAAGACCGGTTTGCCTTGAGCCTGAGCAGCAGCCATACCCGCTTCATAATCAACGAACTGTGCCTCAACGGTCTTGGCGTTGAGGTTGAAATCCTGCGTGTTCATCGGTGGAGCAAAAGCACTGACTGCCTTGCAAGGTGCACCCCACAGACCAGGCAACATGTAAACGGCAAATGCCAAGGAAACGAGTCCACCCATGATGCAAACCACGGGTTTGGGCTTGTTGACATCGCCACCCATTTCGTCTTCCTGGAACTTCAACCAACCACAGAGGTAAGCGCCAAGCAGACCGAAGATGACAATCCAAAGCGAAAGGAAGACTTCGCGGTCGAGGATATGCCAACCATAGGCCAAATCGGCTACCGAGAGGAACTTCAGAGCAAAGGCCAACTCGATGAAACCGAGCACTACCTTCAAGGTAGTCATCCAAGAACCCGACTTTGGCGCCTGCTTCAACCACGTTGGGAAGAGAGCAAAGAGCGTGAACGGCAAGGCCAAGGCAAAGGCGAAACCGAACATACCAAGTGCGGGGGCCAACCAGTTGCCGCTGGTAGTAGTCTCGACAAGCAACAGACCGATGATAGGCGCTGTGCAAGAGAATGAGACAAGCACTAAAGTGAAGGCCATCAGGAAGATAGACAGCAGTCCGCTGGTCTCGGTAGCCTTGTTATCGACCTTGTTTGCCCACGAACTCGGCAACGCCAGTTCGAACCAACCGAAGAACGACAAGGCAAAGACCACCAACAACAGGAACAGGAAGATGTTGAACACCGCATTGGTGGACATGGCATTGAGCGTGTCGCTGCCAAAGACGGAGGAGACAATCAGACCCAAGGCCAAATAGATGACGATGATGCTCAGTCCATAAGTGACAGCATCGCGGATGCCCTTGCGCTTGTCCGTCTTGGCGCGCTTCAGGAAGAAGCTGACCGTCATCGGAATAATGGGCCAGATGCAAGGCATCAACACCGCCAACAGACCACCCACAATACCCATGAGAAGGATATAGAGCGGAGAATGGTTGCTCAAGTTGTTTCCCTCGGCCAATGTATTCAACTGGTCGATGACCGGCGCCCAAAGATCGACCTTCTGTGAGGCATCTGCAGAAGTTTTATCCACAAAGACAGCAGTGTCGGCAACGGCAACCGCCTCTTTCACAGCAGGTTCAACCGCTTTCTGCGCCACAGGTTTGGCCTCTTTCGGGGCGGCTTTCGTCACCGGACTCTTGCCCTCCGTCTTGAACTCCACCTGCGTTGGGGGCAGACACATCTCGTCGTTGCAAGCCCCGTACTCCAGATAGCATTCGATGGCATAGGTGGGTTGAGTGAAACGCACCTTCTGAACGAAGCAAGCCTTGTGCTCGAAGAAACGCAGTTCCATGTCGAACATCTTGTCAAACTGCTTGATAACCTCGCCACGCGGTTGTAACTTACCGACTGTCTCGACACCATCCAACTTGACAGCCTGGAACGAGGCCGAAGTAGGACCATCATCGCCCATATCGGTGGAATAGACATGCCACCCGTTGTCAACGCTGGCCGAGAAAACAATCTCAGCTTCATCGCCTTGGAGGGTGTTCAATTGAGCCGAAAAGTGTACAGGCTCCATCATTTGAGCCCGTACACTTACTGAGAAGATAACAGCCAAAAGGCTGATTAGAAATCTATGCATATTTGTTTGATTCACTTTTCGCAATCGCCCGTGAGCAGGCTATTCGGTTTCAAGAAACCCGAGGTTGCGAAAGGTTCTTTATTTGATTACGACCTTACGGCCATTGACGATGTAGAGACCCTTGACCGTCTGGTTGACGCGACGACCCTGAAGGTCGAACACAGTCACGCTACGGTCAGGAGTATTCTCAACGGCACTGATTGCGGAAGGATTAACGACCTTGGTCTGGTTGGCATTGACAACCGCACCCGTGTTCCGGTCAATGAGCAGAGCAGCCACCTTCAACTGATTCTTATCCTGAATGACAGGCTGGTTGGACGAGTTGACCGCATCGGACAAGTTAAATGAGTAAGAGAAATTGACCGATACATCGGCAAAGGCCAGTTCAATGTCATTCTGCGAACCACCTAACAACTCAGAGGTAAGCACGACAACATCATTGAAGACAAGACCCGTGACCGAACTTGGACCCTTGCTGAACTGATCCATGTAAAGTGGATTGCCTTGACTTTCCTCTGCATAGTAGTTGCTCTGTGCCCAAGAGGCATTCTTCAAACCATTGGCGGTGAGGACATACTCAACACTGTAGTTACCCTCCAACAGATTGAATGGGAAGGTTACGTCGGTAGAGATGTTGATAACACCATTGTCCGAAAGGACAGCCTCCAACGCGAGGTCGGCAAAACCGAAATCCTTGTTGCGCTTGGCGAGGTCATCAGCGATACCGAATTCCTTTTCCGTTGTACCATAGTAAGCATCCAAACTTACGCCACGATCCATCCAGGCCGATGGGAAGCTGCGTACATTGGAAGGATAGTCGGTCGTGATTTCCATATCGTCACCATTGTGATAGCTAACCAGCACATAGTCATCTGGATAGAGTTCTGCTAACTTCTCCAAAGCGACATAACCACGCGGACACCAACCGCACCACAGACCCGTATATTCCTCCAACAAGGCACGCTTCTTAGGGTAGGTATTCAAGACCGCAACAGGCAATACCGTAACACCGGTCTCCTCGTTGTCCTTACCATTCACCTGAGCAACCTTGACTTTGAAGTCATACTCGCCGGCATTAGCAATGGCAGGGATATTGAGCAACACCTCTTTTGAAGCGCCAGCAACATTACTCAGCGACACTTCAAACTGCTGGCTATCAGCGAGTCCAGCCACCTCGTAAGCAACGACTACCGACTTAGCACCATTGCCACCATAGTTCACCAAAGTGATAGGCAAAGTGAACGGCTCGCCCACCTTGGCATAAAGAGTCTGGCCAGCAGCAACCACTACTGCATCGCCCTTGATGGTGCTGCCAATGACATCCACCGTAAGGAGTGAACTGCCTCCCATGCCTTCGCTCACATCGAGCCACTTCAGGAAACCGTCCGAGGTGTGGAGATAGAAACCACCCTGGGCAGGCTTGTCGCAAATGCCTATAGGTTTTTCGTTGGCCTCACTGTCCACCTTGTCGATGGTCATAGAGTAACCGGCATAGACACCACCCTCGGGGATGAGGTAAGGATTGTCCAATTCCACGGTGATGAAACCAGCCTCGGCAGGAGTAACACTCTTCACCACGATGTCGGCAGCATTCTTGCCATTCTCGACACGAAGTTGTGAAGTCAGGAACACCTGGAGATTAGAAACACTCTTTGTCTCCTGCAATGGGAAAGTGATGCTCTTGATATAGTTACCAACCAGAGCGGCGTCGTCAATCTTGATAGCTACGTCGTAAGTCTCTGGCTTACTGTAATTGGTCACCGTACCGATATTCTCACCGCTGTTGGTGTAGTAACCGAAAGTCACCGTCTTGTCGCCCTCCTGAATAGAGGCCACAGGATAGGCTGGAGTAGCAGCAGCAGGTTGCACCTCGGCGCCGATAGTAGAAACCTCGGCCCAAGCGATTTCAGAACGACGTTCCTCTCCTGCACCACGATAGATAGCCTGTACGCCAAAGGCCTCAGGACCAATCACATGATAAAAGAAGTTGTTGTTCACACCAGTGTTATAAACATCCCAGCTATCCGTATAACCATAAGGGAACTCGGTCATTGTTGCTGTAGGCTGTTTCGCATAATCCAACCAAGAGGTAACCAGCTGCTTCTCTTCGCCATTCACTCTCGTCCAAACAGCGTACGAAAGCTTTTCGGGAAGGATGTAGTTTCCATTCACATCCTGGGTTTTAACATCGAAGTCAAGGTAACCCCAACCATAATCCTGCTTGTAATATTCCCAGCCTTCCTCACTGATAGCGTTGATGACAGGGGCAGCAGGAGTGGCAGCGACTTCGGCAAAAGGAACAATGGCAGCCTCCTCGAAGACCGAAAGGTAATTGACCACGGTCTTTCCTGAATTGATCAAGAAAGTGGAACTGTTGGTCAACGACTTCGTGCTGGCATCATAATTAAATACGATATCGTTGTCCGTAAGTGAATAAGAAGTATAGGTCTCGTCATATTCCTCGTCATATACCTCCTCGCCAACAGCGGAAAGCAGATACTGGTGATAGCCGGCCTTGTGATCAGCACCTACATACTGACCATTCTTGAAGACCACCTTGTTACCCTGAATGGTACCCTTCACCCAGTTCTCTGGCAGGTTCGGGTCCAGACCCTGGACATAGACGTCATTGCCATCGAAACCGACCTGAACGAGCGAACCCTCGTACGTCTTGGACTGCAAGGAATAAACGCTTGTCTGCAAACCGGCAGGAGCCGAGGCCAAAGCATCCTTCACAGCACTAAAGGTGATATTGTAGTCGGCATAATTGGTCCAGCTGTAGTCATCGTCATAGATAAGACCGATGGCCTCTGCTCCAGTATTCAAATCCCCGCTGGAAGAAATCTCACCTGTTGCTGCATCATAGTTCAACGTGACGACCTGGTCGCTGGCAGGCACATACCAATTATTTTTAATCGTCAACTTAACAGCCAGGAATCCATAGCCATAATCGGTGGTGCCCACCTGCTGAGGGAAGGTAATCTTGATGGTAGAACCCTGAACGGTGCCTTCCACCCAGGTATTCAATCCAGCCTGAGACACCAGATTCTTGAAATAGACCTTACCTTCCTTGGTAAACACCACATCGGCGACGGCATCTGTGAAATTGCCTCCACCCAAGCCAAACATGGTAGAATAATAAGCAAAACCACTACGAGTATAGGTTTTCAACGTTCCTTCCGGCTGATTGTAGATAATACCGGCACGATGCGTAGTGCGAGGCTCAACTGTTTGATTGCCGTTCAACTTCTGGTGAACAGCTGTCGTATAATGCATACCTTGCTGACGGGCAAAGTCATTCTGACTCTGAAAATCCTTTGCTGACTGCTTGAAAGACTTCTTCCGAAGTCCATCAAATGTTTCTTGGACCTTCTCCGGCAACCGGATTTCTGTTTCTGTCTTGGCAAAAACAGGGGAGAGTGCAATCAGTGCTCCCAAGGCTATAACCGTAACTTTCCTTTTCATATAATATAGTATTTTAATTTCCGCTTCACTTCGGGCGTTGCTGTTTTTTGGCTCCATGGACGCCTTAAAACCTGACTACCTAACCTGTGAAACGACCTTAAAGCTCAAACGTCTCAACTTACGAGAGTTGCCTTGTTATTTTCTGATTTTCCGCACAATGCTGCGACCATCCGAATAAGTGGTCTTCTGGATGAACACACCACGAGTGGGTGCACTGACGGAACGACCCAGAGCATCGAAATAGCTAACCTCCTGAATATCTTCCGACAACTGGAGACCCGTGGTGCTGTAGTTGAAATTCAACGTCACAGCAGGACCCTCCTGATCCTTGGTCCACTTCTGTGTGATAGGATTCTTCTTGTAAGTGACCAGCTGGTACGTCACGCTGCAAGAACCTTCGGCAGCTGGCAACCATTCGGTCTGCATACTCTTCAAGGCGCCAGCTGCCAGAGGACCATCCGACGTGGTATAATCTCCTACGGCACTGGCCTGCATACAGTTCTTTGGGAAGCACGACTGGAACGCACCGTTACTCATCGAGGCGATGGTAAAAGCGCCGGCACACTGCACTTCCGACTCGGTGATGTTCTTGACATAGAGACCCGAAGGCAACAATACGCCAGTGAACTCATCCTCCTCATAGTCGGTGATTGTCAACGTTGTACCATCGGCAATGATGTTTCCATCCTTGTCGGCGAACTGGATAGGGAAATTGCTCTGAGCATGCAATGCCAGCATTGACATCAGCCCGAGACATAGTGTAAATACTTTTTTCATAGGCGACAATATAATTAGTAATTGATTATTCGACTTTACTCTTTACCACCTGTACGACGCCCTCCTGGTTATAGACAAAGGCGACGATGCTCAGGTGAGCAACGTTCCACGCTGCATCGATTTCTTGCTCGTAGGTCTGTTCCTCTGTATCGGACAGTGCAATCTTGACCTCCTCACCCCACATGCCGTTGACCTCTTTCCGAAGCACATGGTTATGGATGTATTCGCGGTCGCGCGAACCGTCGGGCATGAACTGAACCGCTTGAATGCTGTCCTCCAATACCCAGACCTGCACTTTTCCGGTCACGTCGCTCGACAAGGCGGTCTCTTTCACCGTGATGGCAATCTGGTCTCCATCCCGACGGGCGGACAACTCCATCTGGAGCGGCGAATCTTTTGCCAACTCATCGGTCACGGCCTTGGTCCAATCAGAGTAATTGACTGCGCCATGTCGGTTGACCAGTCCAATGGGCTGATACTCCAAGTTCCAGTAACGGAAGTAGTTATCGCCGAATTCGGTAGCCAATCCTATGTTGCTGGCAGTGCCCTTGTAGCCCAATGGTCCGCCATGAATGCCGACCGCCACCACATGATCGCCATACTCAGTCAACAACTGCTCGATCTTCTCCGTGCCCAACGGACAATTGACACACAACTGACCCGTAAAGTCCTCCAACAGGACGACCCGTTTGGCCTGCACTTTCTCTACCTCTATCAGCCGTTCGTCCTCGGCGACATAGTCACACGCCGTACACGTCAGCAAGGAGAGGAACAGCCAGTATATATTTTTCTTCATGAAGCCTTAGAAATTATAGTTGTACGACATCGTGAAGCCCTTCGTGGCGGGCACATATCGACACACGCCGCCGCTACAGTTATACCCTGCACGGGTACGTCCGTATCCTGCCTGAAGTCGGTGACTGCCAACGTTATAGGTCACCAGTCCCTGATAGTAATGGGTGTCGGTCTCACCGCAGTTCCACATGTCGCTGGCAGTAATCATCCAGTGTGGGGCCAACGACAGTTCGGCCAAGGCGAAAGCCCAATCACCTTCATCCTGCTGGGTGGTGAGGTACTGCAACTCGGTGCGTAACTTGGTGTTACGGGCCACCTGGAACATCGCGTCGGCCACAAAGATGTCGGAATGGATCATACCGCCCTCGCCCTCGACGACCGTCTTGTTGTACCGCTGGTTCATGTACATCACGTTCAACTTCACCCCTTTCGCCAGTCGGCGGCTCACCTGTACGTTCAGGTCCTGGTAGTAGGTTTCGTCACCCCACTTCAACCAAGCCTGCTGGATGGCACGCACATACGAATAGTTCAGTTTCACGTTCATGCCGTATTTGCCTCCAACGGCGGTCTTGCGCTTGAAGTTATAGCCCACTTCGGTCTGGTAAGCCCATTCACCCTCAGCCAGTTGCGTGGCATAGGGATAGAGTGCTGCCAAGGCATACGTATGGTCGAGCGTGAAGGCGGGCAGATGGTTGATGAAACACGACGTGCCCAATCGGCTGCGCTGACTGCGGAACGACATGTTGTCCGACCGTTTGGCCTGTACCAAGAGGCTCAATCCTTTCTCCGAATAGGAACCCGAAAGCATGGCAACATGCCCGGGGGCATAGTCATATCGGTTGTCGAACGAGGGGTCCTGCGTCTTCTGTGCATATTCTGCCAACAGACCCCATGGCCCACGGTTCACGTTGGTGCGTACATCCCAGGCATTCACATACTTAGGCAGGTTCCACCGATGGGTCGGGTCGGCAAAGATATCCTCATCCTTCTCGTATTTGTTCACCCACGAGGCACCGAGACTCCATCGTGTGTCGTGCTCCTGCATGGCGGGCAGCCATTCGTCCAACGCCAACTCGGCATCGGCGCCCGACACCAGTCCACCGTCCCATTTCCAATAGTGACGTTGCTTGCCCGACAACACCTTGAAGGTCAGACCCTTGCCGGCTTTTACTTGCAGTCGGCCGCCCAACAGCGAGTTGTCGATACCCAAGGAACGCTCCTCGTAGGTGCGGAGGATGAATCCCGAACCGAACTGCTCATAGAAGGTACCCAAAGTCAGTTCCACCTTGCCGAACTTGCCTTTGCCCCAGAAGTTGGGCACGCCCCAACCCTGGAAGTCGTTCTCGAAGCCAGGCAACGGGTGCTCCAAATACTCCACTCGGGCACCGGCATCGACGTAGTGACTCTGCAACTGCAAATCGACATAGGTATTGGTGAGGAAGTCGCCCGTCTTGTTGGCACCAATCTTCTCGTCGTCCTGCGGCACCAACATGTCGCTCTGCACACTGCCCGAGAAGACCACCTCTTTCTGCTCCTCCTGGCCGTACAACGGCACAAAGGCAAAGGCGCTACCCAACAACCATAACACTCTGCTCGTCATCGTCTCTGCCCGTTATTTGATGAGTTCACGCACCTTCTCGATCAACTCCTCTTCGGCGCCATCGGTATAACCGTTGTGCTTATAGACGATGGTTCCCTTGCCGTCGCAGACCAACACAAAAGGAATGGTCTGGACACCCAGGGCACGCTTGAAATCACTGTTGGGGTCCAACAGCACGTCATACTCCCAACCGTGATTGGAGACCAGCGGTTTCACCTTATTTATATTCTGCGCCTGGTCGATGCTCACTGCATAGATCTTGACACCCGTCTCCTTCTGCCAGTCCTCATATACTTCGGCAATGGCATCCAGTTCACGGTTGCAAGGCTTGCACCAAGTGGCAAAGAAATCAACGATAAATGGCTTACCTCCATTCCTTAACGTATCTGTATTCACCGTTTTCCCATCCATCGTCTTCAACGTCACAGAAGGGAGTTGGGCGAAAGCATCCAACGAGAACAAACCGGAAAGGAATAAAATAAACAATAGTTTTTTCATAATTTAGTTATAAATATACAAATACCTTTTGCAAACTGCTGCAAAGATAGATAAAAAAGTAATAAAATGAAACAAAAATCATTTTTTTTTCACAAAATAGGCCCCAAAAACACAAAAATACCATCTATATGGTAGGAAATTATATAGTAGTCCTTACATTTTCCCTCCTCTTCGATCCTTTTTCTCTCTCCTGTTCCTGTCACGAAGGGAGAAATTGCCCCCTTACAAGAAGTATTTTCAACTATCGAGACATCCGACATAAGACCCTTGCGCTCAATACCATTTCGACTATATTTCAATGCCGCTGAATCTTGCGTACAACCTGAGGAAAAGTCTATTTCATCTGAAAGCCGAAACACTATAATACAATATAATAACGTGAGTTCGATGAAATATTCTTATATATCCAACCAAAAGGGAATTGCCATCGATGTTGCCAATCTCGTCATTCTACAATCTGCCGCCCATTCGGGGCTTTCGGAACCATCTACCCTCAGCAGGGGTTACGCTTCGCTCACCACCTGCCTGTAATCTTGTCAGCCCTTCGGGCTTGCTTTTTCAGCCGAGCGTCCTATAAAGAGTACGATTCTCCGTGCTCCTCAGATTGACCCAGAACAGACTGCACGCGCCCCCTCCCTCGCGCTCATGATATGGTCAAATTTTGGTTTATCATTGGTCTAAATTCGGTGATTGATTTCGGTCGGTTCAACCTTACGCCAATCGATACCCAATCGATACCCGACCATTATCCGAACATGACCGCGAGGTGGGATCGAGGG